>OAWA01000098.1_pt1 | contig 84417 bp, 107 predicted proteins | sample 1516971 | NCBI WGS metagenome assembly OAWA01 (sample SAMEA2580097, study PRJEB22360) | human gut metagenome | biome: human gut; feature: human-associated habitat; material: faeces | place: Denmark | collected 2008/2010
CAGAAAAAGCTGGTGTACAAACTGCTGCAGATAAGAAATTATTTGATTCTATTCCAAGTACTATTATAATTTCTGGTAAAGGAGTAGTTCAGAATACAGATAAAGTTTGGGTACAGATCAATAAATCTACTAAAGCTGAGGGAGTATATGGTGAAGCTACTACACAAATATTAGAGATCCTAGCTGCTAATGCTAATCGAGCTGGAGTATTGACTCGGGAGATGTTCAACAAACTTAACTCTGGTCTAAATGGAGATATTACCAATGCCCTGAATGAAGCTAAGGCTTATACTGATGCTGCTAAAACTACATTAGAGAGATTAATCCAAGATTCTGATAGAGTAATCAAGGAAAGATTAGATGCTCATATCGGCAATAAGAGTAATCCGCACAATGTAACCAAAGCTCAGGTAGGTTTAGGTAATGTACAGAACTTAGCTCCAGCAGATATGCCAGTATCTACTGCTCAAGCTACTGCTATTGCAGAGGCTAAGGCTGCAGGTACAAAAGCTCAGACCGACTTAAGTACCCATGCAAATAGAAAGGATAATCCACACAATGTAACTAGAGCTCAATTAGGATTGGCTACTACAGACCAAGTAGTATTTGCTAAAACTACTGCAGCTTCCGGTTTCTGGAAGGAATCCGATGGTAGATTAAAATCTCAAGTAGAGAATTTGAATCATACTCTGGACCAAATCTGTAATATACCTACCGTTCACTTCAAGATGAACGGTAAATACCAAGTGGGAACTATTGCTCAGAGCTTAGAGGAAATCGAACCGCTGTTGGTATCAGAGAATAATATACCTGCTTCTCAAGTACCTAACCAATCTAGATTCGAAACTTTCGTCGGAGAAGATGGTCAGGAATATGTAAAAGTAAAAGTAGTAGAATATGAAATGCTCAGTGTCATGGCTCTCGAAGGAGTTAAGTTATTGAGAAAAGAATTCGAAGACTTTAAGAAACAATTAAACAATAAGTAATATGGCAGAAATAGCAACTTGGAGTGCTATTCTGAATAAGACCGGCCTTGGTAAGACCTCTAATGAGTGCCCTACCAAGGCTGAGTTGTTAGCACTCAATAATGGTAAGGACTCCAATGTTGACAAGGTTATTGTAATTAGTAATGCTGCTAGCTACGGTAACAATGAATGTGTCAAGTTAGAGGATATCAATGCCGAGCAATGGATTTATACATTCCAGTGGGATCCGAATGGTAATCCTTCTTTTAATGCTCCAGCTACTGGAGGTACATACCCCTTTGGTTCATATGCTTCTAATCGAGTTAAGCAAGTAAACGGTGTTAATACTACTATCTCTCAAACTTTGGCGAATGATGTCACTAAAACTTCGGAAGGTTCTTGGTATACTACAGATTACGACGGTAATAAAGGTAGAATAGTACCCAACAATACATCTACTAATAGTAAATCAATCACTGTAACTTGGACTCAGAAGTATTCGGGTAAAACCATACAGGCAACATTTACCCAGGCAGCAGGTAGAAAAGTTTATTCTTCATGGAATTATAACTGTAGAGTAGATAAAACTTCTTTCAGTTACAGTGGAGGTCAATCTAATGTAACTGCTAAGAGTGCAAGTAGAACTTATACTTGGAATGGTCAAGGTAGTAGTTATACAGAATCAGAAACTGCTACCGTAAGAGTTTCTAGTCCGGCTTCTATTAGTGGTAATAGTATTTCTATCCCAAGTAATAGTGGTTCTGCTAGAAATTTTACGGTTACTTTCGATTTCCCAACTGCTACAGACCAGACTATCTCAATTTCTCAGAAAGGAGGTCAAGTAACCTATGTAGATCACCTATCTATAGACCCAACTACTAAAAATGTACCTGGAACTGGTTCAGAATTTAGGTTGACAGTAAATGCCAATTATGATAAATATATAAACGGAACTTATGTAGAAAATGTTAGTTCTACTTATACTTCGGCTGAAGTAGTTGAGGGAACTTCATCTGATATTACCATCTCTGGTAAAACTTCTAGTGGATGTAGTATTAGTGTAGCACCAAACCCTAACTCATCACCTAGAACTTTTAAGATTAAGTTTACTTACGATACGGCAACTCCTGTATATTTAACCATTACACAGAATTCGGCTGAGGTAACTTATCCTAGTAGCGGTATAGTATTTGAACATAGTACTCAACAGAATAGTGGTTATAAAACTAGTACTTTATCCATTGGTACTGTTGAAGGTAAAGGAGGTAATATTTCTTTTTATATAAAAAGTTATAGGTCTAGATATGTTAACGGTTCTTTAAGTTCTACCGAAGCTATTAAACCTACTCTTATTTTGCCATCCGGAGTAACCGAAGCTATTACTAATGTGAGTGGTTATTACTTTAAAGTAACTATTACCATACCTGAGCATTCAAAGCCTGCAAGCAGAACTCTTACAATCAGAGCTAATCAACCTAATGGCTTAGATAGAGAGTTAGTACAAACTGTACAACAGAGTGCTTCAACTTATGAGTTTGGTATTAGAGAAAACTCGGAGGATTCTTTGAGTACTTCTCTTACTTATTCTGGTTGGCCAAGTTCAGGTTCATCATACAATAGACCTGTAAGAGTATATTCTAGGAAGAATGGTAATCAATTCCTTAATTGGGCTTTATCTTCTAATGTGGATTGGATTACTATATCTGGTTCAGGTGCTGGGGCTACATATAAGGTAACCACTAATAACAGTAGTTCATCTAGAACTGGAGTTATTACCTTTACTCAAGGAGAATCGGGTAAAACTTGTACTCTGACAATAGTTCAAGAAGCAGGAGATGTCTATGAGTTTTATATTACTGACTCAGAGGGTAATGGGCATTACACCGATTTCACATTCTCAGCTCCCTCAAAGGGATTGGTAAATAAACATGTACTTAATATTATCTCTACTCACAATGGTAGTCCCTTATCTGCAGACGATGTAGAAATAATCAATCCAGAGATAGAAAATCAACATATAGGTGTAATGGTAACAACTGATTCTCAATCTCCATTTAGGTTTATGGCAAATATAAGTGAAGCAGGCTATACTGTAAGAACAGCAGCCGATACTTTTAGACAGAAGCCATCTGGAAAAACAGTAATTTTCAGAGTTCTTCAAGAAGCTAAAAATAATAATTTCAGATTGGAATTAAGTTTAAATATTTCACATGGTAATCTTGATCAAGATACGTGGGGATTATTTGATACGGCTAATATGCCTCATACTTCTGACTTTATGTATGCTATGAGCTTAATACGTGAGGGTATTATAGTAGACTCAGTAGAAGGTAAAATAACTGTGAATTCTCTTCAAAGTACTACTAAGGATAGAGGTATTGGAGATAATGTTTATGTATGGGCCTATAATTCTGTAAGAGGTTTATGGTTATCAATTGGTAACTTTAGGATTGAAGAGGGGAATAATACCCATCATTGGGATGTTTCTTGGCCCACCTAGACAATTTAATCCTAAACACAACACTAGTACATTTATTGATAGATAAATTTAATTATTTTTAAAACTAAATCATTATGGAAGTTAAATCTGGTGAAGGTACTGTAGTGGTTGCGGATCGTAATCGTTATAGTGATGAATGTTGTAATAATCGAGGATGGGGCTCCGGTTGGGGTGCTGTCGGTGGAGCTTTAGTAGGTGGTGGTTTTGGTGCTGCTGCAGTTTCTGTGTGGGACAAAATCAATGACACAAAAGCTGATATCCAAAAAGTGGAATCTACTGTTCAGGAAGCAAAAGCTGGTATTTACAAAGACATATCTGATGCTGCTCGTGGAGTTACTTCTGAAGTTGCAGGAGTTTCTAGACAAGTAGAGGGTGTAGGTAAAGAAGTACTTAACAATCGCTTTGCTACTGAACGTGGCCTTTGTGATCTTGGTTATAAGACTAATTCTGATATCCGGGATTCTCGTGATCAAATGGGAGCAGGGTTCAATCGGGTTATGGATCGTCTTTGCCAGATGGAACATCAACAGTCAAATTGCTGCTGTGAAATTAAGAGCTTAGTTAGAGAATCCGAAAACAGATTAGCTCTTCAGGCAGAACGTAATCATTGCGAGGTAATGAAAGGCCAGCAAGAGATTAAGTGTCTGATTGAGAACACTGCAAAAGACCAAGAAATTGCTAGACTGAATCGAGTAGTTGATGCTCAAAGAGATCAGAACATTATTAACTCGGTAGTACAGGCTTTAGGTAATAAAACTGCATAATTTCTATTAAAGTTGATTAGGGAAAAGGGAGGTACCTGTAGTGGGTATTTCCCTTTTTTCGTTTTAATCTAGTAAGAAACATGGAAGAAGATAATAAACTACAAACCTTTACTCTCCAAATGCAACTACCGGCTCCTAATTTAGAGGTAGCAAAGAGAGTAGCTGATGAAGCACAAAGACTGATAGATATCTATGGATACTATAACTTCTTGAACCTAGTAGAATTTATGAAACGGAATCCCAGTATGGTTCAAATGGGATTAAGTCTAATCAATAAAAATAATGCAGTATGGAAGAAATGAAATTCAAATCCTTACAAAGAGGAGATTCAGTTTTTACTCTAGAAAGAGATAGAAGATCAATGTACCCGATCTTTGACCGAGCTAAAGTAGTAAAGGTGGGAGAAAGTAAACCCAGAGCTAATGAAAATGGCGATGGTTTTTCTAATCTTATAGAGATCGTTCTTCAAGATTCCATTGGTACAGTAACAGTATACTTACCTTCAGATGGAAATGAAGGTATTTATAACAATGTGTACTACACTCTAATCGGAAGTAATATTATAAACGAAGTATCATTGCAAAGATCACAGGCTCTCGGAATTATTAATAATGTGGGTAAATACGAGAACATAATAAAGGAATGCGATAATATCCTTGCTATGTTCGAAAACAAAGAGCCAACTAATGGTAGTCAATTCAATGAAGAATTCGCTTCATTCAGGAAAGATGTAGTATCAGTATTACAATCACAACAGCAAGCCATAAACCTTATGATGGATTCACTTGGCTTGAATAAACCGAAGGAAAATCCAGATGGCAAGTAAGTCAGTAAACATAACTATAAGTACTCCCTTGGGAGACTTACAGATATATACTGACCCAAAAGAACAGGCTAGAGCTGAGAGGTTAATTGCAGAAACTCCTTCTATCATGAGGAATGCTTATGATAGAGCTACTGAGAAATTCGGCAATCAACTTCTCAGACTTGTGAAAAAATGCCTAAGAACGGGTACTCCTCCAAGAGGAACTCATTGGGATCCTCACTCGGCTAATACTATTAAACGATACGGAGAGCATACCCTTTTGAATTATACGGGTCAGTATTTGAGATCAGTACAAATAGTAAAACAGAAGAATAGAACTTACGTAGGTATACCTACTAATCTTAAGAAAACCAGAAAGGGTGATAGGACTAGTAAAAGAACTTTGAACCAAGTAGCTATCATGTTGGAATATGGTTCTAGAGGCGGTAATTTACCTCCAAGACCATTATGGAAACCCGCCTTCGAACAAGTAGGTGGTAAGAAGGTTCTGAAGGAAACCCTAGTAAGAGAACTTCGTAAAGAAATAAGGAGATATAGAAAATAATGGGATTCACTATAAGCAAGAATCAAGGTTCTGGTAGAACTGTTATAACAGTAACACCGGAAGAAAAGAATACTACAGATAAAGATATTATTCAAGTATTAACTGTAGAAGCTGTGGATGGTTCTACTAAAGAAGTAAAGCTTATTCATAAAAAAGGAGAAGATGAATGGGAATATGCTTTCAGAGTTTCACCTACTGAATTATACTTTGAGCCTACAGGAGAAAGCAAAGAGGTTACTATTGTATCTACCAAACAAAGGGTAATCAATGGAAAGAAAGTTGGTGATTCAGTTAGTGTAAACTATACCCGGGAAAACTCTGTGGATATATCTGGCTCTGGTACTACTCTTATCATGAGCTTAAATGATAATATGTATAATGAACGAGTAGGCCAAGTAATTTTCACACAGGATGAATCTGGTAAAACCATAAGTGTAACTTGTAAACAGGGTAAAAAGGAAACTTCGGGAGATATAGGTATAATCAAACTATGGTCAGGCCCCGGAGTTCCAGAGAACTATGTACTCTGTAATGGAGGTCAGGTAAGTATAGCTGAATATCCAGAATTATATGAAGCTATTGGAGATAAGTATAATACTTCTTCTACTAGGGCAGGCTATATAAGTGTTCCAGATTTAAGTGGTAGGTTCGTAGTTGGAGTAGATTCTAGTGACCCAGATTACAGTAGTATTGGTAATACTGGAGGAGAAAAAGAACATAGGCTAACCGTGGAAGAAATGCCAAGCCATACCCATTCATACAATAAGATTCGTATAGAAACTCACAAATGGGGAGATAATGCAAACAACCGACCATTTCCATTTTATGATTCAGGGGCTCAAACTGGTCCAACTGGTGGTAATCAACCTCATGAGAATAGACCACCATACTACGTATTGGCTTATGTTATGAAAGTAAGATAGGAGGTAATTATGGTAAATTCACAAGAGATAGTAGAGAGAACCTTCTATATATGCTTATTGAATGTTCTCTTAGAAAAGAAGATGGGACTTAATCCTGAGGATTATTTACCTTTATCACAAGAGAATGAAAAGAGATTCCAAGAAGATAAGGAAGCAATAGATAAGTTCATTTACTTATTTGGTATAGGTAATAACCAGGTAAGAGGTCCTAAAACTTGTCCAAGGATAACTATAGAAAGCACTGCTTATTATCCTGGAGATATTGGAGTAGAGAAATATATCATTGGAGATAAATTAGAGGCAGGCAATTATCAGATGTCAGAGTTCCCTTACGAAACCAAAGATATCACTATTGATATTCATCTGGTAGCAACTACTCAGAATGATATGAGATTACTTCACTCTATTCTTCATGAAGCATTACCCACTAGGGGATATATAAGACCTTACTTCAATGATTTAGAAGAATGGGATAGAGGTAGGATAGCTCCTACTGGGAATCTGTTTATAGAGATTGGTAATTTCTATGACCATCCCGATGAATCCCATGGATTATTAGAAAAGGTATACCAATATGTATGTAAGGATGGTATTATACCAGAAAAACTGGTAGAAATGGGGGATCTAATACCTATAAAAGATATAAGTCTTTTACTAGGACCAGAATACCAAAAGGACGAGGAGATGCTAAATCTCAATATACATGTTTAACTCAAAAATTTATTAAAATGAAAAAGTTAGTGTTTATGCTGATGGCACTCATGGCTTTTATTTTGCCAGTGTCATTATTTGCTGCAGAAGTTGAACCTTCAGCTGGTTCAGAGTTCGTAATTGATTTGGGTACCTTTACGGGTATAGTAACTTTGGTATCATCTTTGGTTACTCAGATACTAAAGGTAATCCCAGCTATCAAAGACAACAAACTTGCTAAGATTGGTATATCTGCCTTAGTAGGTATTCTTGTATGTCTTATAGCTTGGGGATTACAACTTACACCCTTATTAGAAAACTATCCTTTCTATCAGGTATTAATTTATGGATTAGCTGCTGGTTTATCGGGATGTGGTTTCTATGATGTGATTAAGGCTATTGGAGGTTTATTTAAGAATAAAGAGGATTAATTTTCTAATAATACCAGTAAGGTAACGATACTTACTGGTATTAATTAAATATATTAACCTATAAAACACAAGGATATGTCAAAATCACCCAGAGTTGTTTTTAAGTTCGAGAACAACAATGTTCAACAGACTACTCCACTTTTAGGAGTATCATGTTTCTTGGCTAGAACTGAAAAAGGTCCCTATGATGATCCTTCAGAATTAATTACTTCTTTCTCTCAATTCCAAAGAATATTTGGTAAAGAGATTGTACCTGATGGTTCTGTATCCAACATAGAGAAAGCTTTAGTAGGAGGTTCTAAGCTAAGAATTATTCGTGTATTGGGAGCAGATGCTAGAAAGGGTACTGTTACTAAAGCCGAAGAGGCCGAATTTACTGAAGATGAAACTGAAGAGGTAACAGAAAATGCTCAAGCTTCAGAAATATTCAAATTTACTTCAGGAAATACTACAGTAAGCTTTGGTTTGGTAACTAAAGGTTATGGTGATCCCATTGGTTCTGGAGAATCTTTCAAAGTTGGTTTCTCTAAATCGGTGAATACCGTTTTCTATAACATCTATGATGCCAATGGTTCTATCTTGGAATCGGGTCCAGTAATTACTTACAAAACTAAGGATGCTCAGAATAAAACTTCTGTAGATTACTTGGCTTTAAGTAACTTTGCTAGTAATTCTGCATACCTGGAACCTAAGATGGTAACTACTACCGATAAGATTAAATCTTTCGAGAACTTAGTATCTTGGCTTCAGACTTCAATTGACCAAACCGATAATCCGTTAACTATTCAAGTTGGAGGTAAAGAACCTACTGCAGAAGAGGTTATGTTTAATGGTACACTTGGTACTGCTGGTGTTGATCCTACTGCAGATGAATGGATTGCTTCTTTGGATTTGGTAAAGGATTACACTGATATCTATCAGTTATCCTGCTCTCATATCCATCAGCATTTGAAAACAGACCAAGATATACTAAAAGTACATAAGGCTGCTAAAGATATGTGTGCTGAATTACAAGAGTACACTTACTACATTGAAGTACCAAAATACACCACTCATTATACTCAGGGAACTCAGCCTAGAAATAAGCAGAGTATTATAACCTGGATTAATATCTGTTTGGGTAGTATCGGTAATTCTAAATATGTAGCCTACTTTGCAGGTGGTATCAAATACTACAACGAATTCGGATTACTTAGTAATTCCGATGTAATGGGTACCATCTTCGGTTTGGGTGATACTTCTGCTTCTAACTATGGACCTTGGAAGTCATTTGCCGGTATGAACCGAGGAATAATCTACGATGGCCATGGCCCAGTAAGTCCTAACTATGGTAGTGATTCTCGTTATAATGAACTGGACGAATTGGCTCAGATGTATGCCAACATGATTGTAATCAAAGATACTCCATCTTCTGGTAAACAAACCATGTTATGGCATTGCTTCTCTTCTCAAGTAAAACAGGATTCAGAAAGATTCCTTTCAATTGTAAGATTGAATTTGTACTTGAAGAAGACTCTTCGTCCTATATTGAATAAGTATTTGGAAGAGCCCAATATCTGGGGTACTTGGAAGAATATTTATCTTGAGGTAAAACCAATCCTAGATAATCTGGTAGATGAAAATGCTATGTCAGAGTATATATGGATGGGTGACCAGGATGCTGGCTCTTATTCAGAACTCTCTGTAAATAATGAAGCTGATGTCCGTCAGGGTAAATATAAAGTAATCCTGAAGTATAAGGATATTGTTCCTATGCAAGAAATTACAATTAACATTGTAATCGATGCAGCTTCTAAATCAGTTAATATTTCAGAAAACGAATAACATTAAAATCATAAAACATGGGAGCAAAAGTAAAGAATCCTAGAAAGAAATTCCTATGGAGCATCTCTTTCCCAAAACATCCTATCAATACGTATCTATTCCAGACTTGCCAACTTCCGGATATTGAGATTGACCAGGTTGCTCATGGAGATGTAAACAGGGATGTAAAAACTGCTGGTAGAGTTACCGTAGGTAATCTGGTAGTAGAGAAACTTTTAACTACTGCTGGTTCAGATACCTGGCTTCAAGATTGGTTATATTCTTGCCAAGATATGATAGCTGGAGGTGGGTTAGTTCCTAGTGAATATTGGGAAACTGCCATTGTAAATGAACTTGCAGAAGATGGAGTATCTGTCCTAAATACTTGGCTGCTTGAAGAAGTTTGGCCTTGTAAAGTAACTGGCCTTGACTTAGATCGTATGGCTTCAGAAAACACAATAGAAAATATAGAATTTTCTGTCGGTACTTGCGATAAGTATTAACTCTCTTAGTCATTTTCTTACTAGAGTTTTAGGTGGAGGGGTGGGATTCCTAGATAAGGAGTTTCACCCCTTTCTTGTTGATACTTACCGCTACTATGAAATTATGAACTTTTAAAAATTAGATAAAATGGATATGACACTAAGAACCTTAGTATTCACTGCTCCTTCTGGTAGACTTTTTGAAATCAGAGAGCAGAATGGTGAAGATGAAGAAATTATCACCAACCCGGTAGATTCAAAGAATCTTATGAATCTTACCAAGTATATTTCAGCAATAGTAATTAAAACGAATGCTACTAAGTCAGGTAGATTAACCATAGAGGATGCTCTTAAGTTACCCTTGCTGGATAGATACTGTATCCTATTTAATTCTCGAATCTTCTCTTTGGGAGAGGAAGTAGAATTTACTTATAAATGGGATAACAAGGATTCTGTAACTTACTCTCAGGACTTGAGAGAATTTCTTTTCGATTATGCAGTACTTCCTACAGAACAAGAGATGGAAGAAAAACCCAATGCCATTCCTTACTACCCGGGAAGAAAAGGAGAAGATGGATTTACTCTTATGCAATATACAGAGGAATTGAACTCAGGTAAGGTAATCCAATTCGAATTGATGGATGGAGAAAAAGAGTCTCAGATGGTTCAGCTTTCACCAAGTAAACTTACTCGACACTCTACTCTTCTTCTTCGTAATCTTAAGTTAAAGGTAGATGATAAATTTGAGAAAGTAGAAAACTTCTCTCTATTCTCATCAAGGGATATGGCAGAAATTCATCGGTTGGTAAATACAGTAGACCCAATCTTCCATGGATATACTCAAATCGAAAATCCAGAAACTGGGAACATGATGGATTACCCAATTATGGCTGCTCCTGATTTTTTCTACTTGACGGGAGATATAATTTAGAGGAAGATTACATATACATTACTCGGGCTGAGATAGTCTTAGACTATCTCACCTTTTTGTGTCTACCCGTTCGTAAAAGAAAGAAATTCCTACTCATAGCTGAGAATTATTATAAACAAATGAAGAAGAAAATGTCAACATGATAGGAGATACAAAAAGTTTAGTAGAAGTCGGGGTATCAATGGTACTCCGAGATAAGTTTAGCTCTGAAACCGGTAAAATTTCGCAATCATTCAACAATATGATGAATGATATGAATGACTGGAACAGGGCTATTCAGATGAGTGCAGGTAATGCTGTACAAAACAGTATGAGATTCCTTGGAGGCATGGCAGAAGCTTATCAGTATTCGGCCAAGGTACAAGATACTATATTCATGGCCTCAAAGATTGCAGGAGCTACAGCTGAGCAACAAACTGAAATGATGCAATTAGCTCAAGCAGTCAATGCAGTTACTCCCTTGACTGCTGCAGATATTGCTTCCGGTCAAAGATATTTAGCAATGGCAGGTAATACAGTAGAACAGATAAAAGATATGACTGGGCCTGCTGCTAAGTTAGCATCTATCCTTGGTCAACCCTTTGGAGGTAAAGGAGGTGTAGCTGACTTGATGACTAATATCATGTCAATGTATGTTATACCTTCTCAACAAGCTACTAAGGTTACAGATGATTTATATACGGCTGTAACTAACGCTAATATGTCTCTTACCGATTTGGCTCAAGCTATTACTTATGCTGGAGCTGACATGGCTAATGCAGGATACGATTTAAGACAGACTGCTGCAGCTATTGGTGTATTGGGAGATATGGGTATTCAGGGTTCATCAGCTGGTACTGCATTAGCAAATATGATCCGTTATTTGCAACTTTCTTTAGCCGACCAGAAAAAGAAAGGATTTAGTGCATTAACTAGTTTAGGTTTAAGTCCACAAGATTTCTTTGATGCTGAAGGTAATCTTATTCGATTAGATAAGGTATATCGTAAGTTTGGAGAAGCTCTTATGAATAAACCCCTTCTGGAAAGAACTAAAGCTTTCTACAATATATTCGGAGTTCGAGGTACTCGTGATATCTCTAATCAGATTCGAAATATGATGTCGGGTTCTGATAAGATGACTAAGATCTTAGAGCAATACGATAAGAATTCGGGCATAGTAGAACAGGTTACTGAGGAAAGATTAAAGACTCCACAAGGTATCATTGAAGCTTTCAAATCTAACTTTGAAAACTTAGTAGTGAATATAGGTTCAACTTTAGCTGATGTCTTTAACCCAATATTAACTGTATTCACTAAGATATCCCAATGGGTACAGGGAATAGCTGGTACTTTAGGGGGCCAGATAGTAGTTAAAGCTATTGCTTGGGGTTCAATTACAGCTTTAGTAGTAAATGGCTATAGGTATTTAGCTGCTACTGGTAGGATGCTTTCTACTTATATGCAACAAACTAATACCCAATCTCAGGCTACGGCAAGTGGAGTTAGTAAGTCTGCCTCTGCAGCTGCAGTATTAGAAGCCAGATTAATACATATTACTCAGATTATGAGGGAACAATATTACCTTCAAAAGGCAATGGCTTTCGGTTGGACTGCTGGACCTAGAGGAGGTTGGTATGGGCCTAACGGTAAACCTATTAGGAAGTTTGGAATACCTGGACCAGTATTGGGAGGTCTTGGAGGAGGTATTACTAAACCACCTACTCCTCCTGCCGGACCAACAGTAGCTAGGTTAGGTATGAAAGGCCTATTCGGTAGGTTGGCTGGATTCTTGGGAGGTCCATGGGGAATGACTATTGGTATAGCATTACCTCTTATAGCAGATTATTTACCTAGGTTAATAGATTCCTTAAATAAGAATACCGATTCTAATTTATCAAAGGAAACTCTAACCAGTGATGAATATTTAACCGAGAAAATGGCAAGAGCTATCAGGGCAGCTTTACTGAATGATAAACCTAATAGTACTGTTAACATTACTATTGATGGAGCACCAGTTGGTTCTGTAGCTCCAGGTGAAACTTTAGGAGTTAATTATGCTACTCAAATTGGATTAATACCTTAAATTATGGCAAGAATATTAGGAAAACTAGCGGGTAAGGTTGTTAAGAAATATAATAATCTTACCCAAGATACTGCTGGAGTACTTACTGGTCCCCTAAATAAACTATGGAGAGCTAAGATACACCTTAACCGATTAACTTCAGGTTTACCTAAGGATACTGCTCCTAGAGGTAAATTGTTTAATCCGAATGGAGCTTTGGGAGAAAGGGAAAGATCTTCCAAGAATCCATTACTCAACAGTTCTCTTCAAAGTATTAGGAGATTACAACTTCAGCATGGAAATCTTAAGATTGACAGAGATGATCCTGCTCAAGGTAGGACTGTAGTAGAAAACAATAAACTTTATGGAGTAAGCCAAGATATAAGAAAACTGAATCAGGTAATCATTTATAATACTAATGTTAGCCCATACCAATATATTGTTTTACAGAATAGACCTCTGAGCTTTGACTTTAGAGGAGAAACAACTTGGGCTACCATTAAGTCTATGGGTAGAAATACTCCTATGTATCATTATACTGGTTCAGAAGATATTGTACAATTCAATGTATCTTGGTACTGTGATGATCCGGATAATCCTGCTGAAGTATTAACTAAATGTAGGTTATTAGAATCCTGGAGTAAATCCAATGCTTATCAAGCAGCTCCTCCAATCTTACAGATTCAGTGGGGAAATTCTGATACTTTTGAAGGTCATTATTATATACTTACTTCTGCCACATATTCTCTTTCTAATTTTAGAAATGCTTCTAGACAACGTATGAAAGGTTCAGTAGATATAAGAGAAGACCTAAATCTGTATCCTGCTACTGCTACTCAAGAATTAATCTTCAAACGAGTAAGCTCATATAGTTTATCTTATGAGGATATTGTTAAAAGTAAAGCTGCAGAAAAGACTGTGGGTATTTTTACAACCGATAAAATCAAGTAACCATGGATATAACTTCTTATTTAGTTGGAGCAAGTCCATACGATAATGGATTTACTCTGAATTATGGAGATGGAGATTATTCTTTAGAATCCTACCCATTACTTATACCCTCTTCTCCCAATGACTTTCAGCATACCCTGAAAGAGGGTGAAACTCTACAGAATATCGCTTATAGGTATTATGGAGATTCTGGTAAATGGTATATTATTGCTGAGTATAATAACATAATAAATCCGTTCACTGAATTAAAAGGTGGAATGGTATTAATGATACCGGCTTATGGAAGTTAAAGCAAATAATCCCATATTATATAAAGGCACAGGTACTCCTTACCTAGCCATTTTTGATAATCAAGGTATACCAGTTATGAACCCTCTTACTGGTATACCTTTAGGAGCGTATATAAGTAGCTGGTCATATGTATATGATGAAGAAAAAGAAAACTTAGCTACAATAACTATTGATACTGGTAATCCAGATACTGTAGATGTAGAAGCTTTACAGGAAAATAGAGATATCTTTTTACAGTGGGGATATATTTTTAGTGATGGTACATTTGTATCAAGCCCAGCTATAAATATCAAAGTAAGAGATTTCGATTGTATCTTTGATTCTACAGGTACCCATATAACTATCAAATGTATTGATGGCACGAATCATCTTAGGTTTATGCCCCCTCATAAACCTACTGAGGATACCGATGATAGTATGGTTAAATTCTTGGATTCAGGATGCGGATTAAATGTTGGAGTAATAATAGAAAGGTTTGAGTAATGGCAAATATAATAAGTAATCAAGCTTATCAAGCTATACAGGTACCCACAGAAGTTACTCCTGAAGTACAGGGTACCATTCTATATGCCAATCAGTTTAGTGGCATAGGTCAAGTAGGTATGCCAGACGATTTAGCTGAAGTACTTAATTCTAACTTAGGTACAATAGGTAACAATGTTCTAGTTCAACTAGAAGCTAAGATGGCTGCCTATGGTAATGGTCCTTGGTATGTAGATAGTAGAGATGGAGTAATCTACATACATAATCGTAAGTTTCAACAACCTCCACATCATACCTACATATTCCAAGCTGAAAATGGGGAAGTATTAAGAGTATCCTTTACTACTCAGAGGTCTACTAAGCAGAAGATGATGCAGTTGGGTAATACCATAAAACCAGAAGATAAGCAAATGCAAATCCAGGTAAGTTATATAGATGATCAACAGAATGAGATTCTACATGACCCACTACAGTTAGATGCCCTATCTACAGTAGATGTGCAAAGCCCAGGATTATTCCATAGATCACCTGAAGTTTTAAAACCTAATGTTGATAGTAAAGTAGAGAAATGGAAAGAAGACAGATTGAAATCCTTAGATGAAGAATTGGCTTCTAAAAAACAAGCTCAAAGACTAAAGACTGAATCTGCTAAGAAAGAATATGATGCTAAGGGTACTGGTTATTTAGATGCAGGTGGTGGATTAGAGTCTATGTCCGATACAGAATTAAGGGATGCTACTTCTCAAATGCTAGAGGAAGCTTATACTAAAGGAGAACTAACTAATATAAAATCTGCTATTGATGCACTAGTAGCGGGAGGAATGGACCTTACTTCTGCAATGAAACAAGTATACCAGGGTTTAAATTTTGTATTCAAAAATAAATACACTGAGGTATGGACTGAAGTTTGGGAAGACCCTCGTTCGTATTCTTCTGGAGAATTAAAGTCTTCTAGTCGTGTGAATAGTATGACTGAACTAAATGCCGAGAAAAGGAAAACTCAGGAGGGATTAGCTAAAATGCAAGAAGACCCAAATATCATTGTCTATCCCTTAACTCTTCATGAAGAATCCTATTATCCTCAAACTTATAATCCAGTCCAAGCTGGTAGAGGTCCTGGAGATAATCATGGGTACTATCGAAGCCGAGTAAAGGTATTCAAAAAGGTAAAACAGCTTTTGAAAGTACCCGCTTGGAAAACCCTTACTAACTTATATGATAGAACTGGAGGAGTAGGTAATAGAGAAAGAGCAATGAGGATAAATGCTAATGGAGGTTTAAAGATAACCGAGAAAAAGCTGGTCTGCCAAATGCAAGTAGTAGGAAGACCTTCATTAAAAACCTCCATGGTACTTCAGCTTTTGAACGTTGGTAAAAGGTGGTCAGGGTATTGGTATATAAAGAAATGTACTCATAGAATGGATGCTGGTACAGGATATATTACTGACTTAGAATTAGTTAGGAATAATGGAACAGCTGGCTTTCAAGTTGCTGCTGGTAATATTAATACCCAAGATGTGGTATCTAATAATGCCAGAAGTCAAGGAACTACTGACGTAGGTAAAAATAAAGCTGGAGATGCTCATTCTTCTGATTTTACCATAAATGCTACTAAGGCAGAATATGAAGCCTTCAAAGCCTTGGATGGTAATACCGAAGAACAAAGAAAGTTTGTTCAAGATATGGTTATCTATAGGGAACAGAATGCTAATACTCCTACCAAAGGTAATGATGGCATCATAGAAGTAGAAAGAACTGTATACCAATCTACAGGTAAAGATGGAGAAGATGTAGTTACCATTACTAATGTTAAACGTAAAAAGGTAGAAGCTACTAAGGATGTATATCGAAAGTATAATTTCAATATAGATTACATTATTAAACAGATGAACCAAGACTTTTCTAAAACTGAATAATATGGCTTATGAATCAGCAAAAACAATAACTGAACAAGGATTAGAATCCTTGGGAAGATACTATTCAGTGTACAGGGCCATGGTAGTTAATAACACAGACCCAGATCATATGAATCGTATAAAAGTGGCTATACCTGAAGTAATGGGAGGAATAGTACTCTGGGCTTATTCAAAGGGTCAACATGGATCTACTGGGTCTGGTTTTAAAATGATGGCTCCTAAGAATGGTGATATAGTATATATTACCTTTGAATATGGAGATCCTAGTAAACCTCTATGGGAATATCATGGTTGGGCTCAAAACCAAATACCCGATATCCTGGATGATCCTGATACTATGGGTATAGTTACACCTAATGGGAATAGAATCTGGTTAAATGATAAAGATGGATCACTCAAGATGTACTTATATGGGTCTGCTACTATCTATGCTGAAGGCCCAGTAAGTATAAATTCTAAAGCTCAAGCCTATGTGAATGCCTCAAAGGTTATAGTGAACCAAGGTAATAATGATGGTATAATCAATATCAATGAATTAACCCAGAAACTAAACCAATTAGTTTCAGAGATAGAATCATTAAAAGCTCAATATAATTCTCATACCCACTCTGGTATTCAATCGGGACCTGCAGTTAGTGGACCTGTTATTACTCCAGTCACGAAACCATTTTCTACTTTTAATAAAACAGATTATGAGGATTCTAAATTTGTACACTAATGGCAAATAACTTATACACTAATATTATCGGTATTGGTCCTTTGTTTCCAATACGGATTACTGAGAATGAAAAGGGAGAGAAAGGTTGGTATCCAGTAAATGGAGATATTGAACTTGTTCATAATAACCTATCTGCTCTCCTTTGGTATGATATAGGTCAAAGATTCAGGCAAGAAGATTTTGGTACTAGGCTATGGGAATGTATAGAAGAACCTAATACTCAGGCTTTAGCTTTCTTGGTAAAGGATTTCTTAAAGAAAGCCATCTCTACCTATGAAACTAGGATTACTTTTAAAAGTCTGAATATGAGGTTAGAGGGTACCAAACTTTTCATTGAGATGAATTATGTAATTAATCAAACTGGTAGCCAACAGGTATTGGGTATTAGTTATGATAGGTCTGAAAATATTTTAAAACCTTACTAATATGATAACGAATAAATGGCTAAACCCTTATCAGAGATCCTTTCAACAGATTAAAGCTAAGTTGATTGAATCTCTTACTACTATCAAGGATAAGAATGGTCAGACTCTTATCACGGATTATTCCGAAGGTAATATTCTGATAATTATCCTATCTCTGTTTGCAGCTATTGCTGAAGTACTTCATTATTACATTGATAACGTGGGTAGGGAATCTTTCTTATCCACGGCTCGGCGTTATGATAGTGTAGTAAAGCATGGCTTATTGGTAGATTATCATCCGAGGGGAGCAGTAGCTGCTTCAGTAGATGTAATCCTAACCCGCGATCTTACAGGTAGTAATATTGCTTCTAGGTTAACTATCCCAAAAGAAACTCTTTTTACAGATGTTAACGGTAACTCCTGGCTTTCTGCTAGAGATGTAACTTGGTATGCTAATGTTACTACTTGTAAAATACCCCTGATTCAACATGAGAAATATAATCAGTCTGGGTTGTCAGGATTAGTAATACCTTCCGAAGGTAGACCCGAAATCACAATAGGTAAATTACCCGATGGTAAATACTATGAGCATGGTACAATGCAATTATCTATTGATGGAACTACTTGGACTTTAGTAGATACCTTTGCTTATTCTAAACCTTCAGATAAACATTTTATGGTAACTGTCAATGCTAGCCAAGTTGCCGTAATAGTATTTGGAGATGGTACCTTTGGTTCTATACCTTCTGCAGGTCAAAAGGTAACATCAGCAAGCTTCTATATTACCACGGGTATTCAAGGTAATGTACCAGCTGGTTCTATTGTACAAACTCCAGCCATAGTAAAAGCTTCTATATCCGAGGCTACTACTAGTAATCAATATGCTGCAGGAGGAGGTTCTAGTTATGAGAACTTTGGTATGTTAAAAGAACATATACCCTTGAGTGTTAAAACTCTTGGAGTAGCTGTAAGCAAACAGGACTTCGTAGATTTAGCTATGCTAATAGATGGAGTAAATAAAGCTGCCGTAGATTATGAATGTGGAAGAAAGCTTACAGTATATATCAGTGCTGATAATGGTGGAGTAGCTGATTCTGCTATGATAAACAAGGTTTATACCCAACTATCACAGAGAGCCCCCTTAACTACTTGGCTTCAAGTTAAATCTGCAGGATTAGTAGATATAACCTTAGAGATAGAAGTAACCGGTAAGAAATCTTATAAGACCAACGAAATCCAAGCTCAAGTTCTGAATGCCTTATACAATGCTTATTCTATTGAGAACTCCGAGATTGGGGGCAAAGTAAGAATCTCAGATATTTATGCTTTGATTGATAACCTATCTACGGTAGATTACTTACATATCAAGAAGTTCTATATTAAACCTTGGCCTGTTACCATATATGGTAACAAGGAATTACTTCTTGGTCAGTTTAAATTAGAGAAAGCTAATGGGTCCATGACCTATTTTATAAACTTTACTGGAAGCAATTCATACACTGTAAAAGCTTCAAGTGGAGGATTCCAAACTACTGGCTCTGTAGGTAGTACTATAAACATCACTGATAAAAATAATGGTATCACTTTCTCTTTGGACATACAAGCAAATGGCTATCAACAGGGATATCGTTATTCTATTACTATCTCAGAACCTAATATGGATTATGAAGATCCTGGATATAACTTACCTGTATTCCAGAAATCTTCTCAATTAACTTTAACTGTTCACGAAACTGTTTAATATGATAGACCTTAAGAAACTTATAGATTTCCTACCTTTTGAATATAAAGACCAAGACACTTATAAGGTAGATGGAAAGGGTATCTTAGAAAGGTTCCTAGAAATTTGTGGAAGTTATTTTCAAGATAATATATCCGCAGATATTGAGAGTTTACTAGGAATAACTGACTTTGATACCTGCCCAGAGATTTATTTGAATTACCTTTGGGAAAGCTTTGGGCAATTACCTTTTGCAAAGTGGAATAATATTGATGAAGGGGCTTTTAAAACTTATTATAATGGTCTGTTAAGTGAAGCTGAATTAAATAGCCTTAAGTCTAAATGGGTTTTACCTAAGAAAGGGGCTTTAGCTTTAACTACTAAACAGATAAGAGATTTACTCAAGTATTCTATATCTCTGATAAAGATACGAGGTACTTCTCAGTTCTTTGAAATACTATTCCGAATGTATGGGTTAAACTGTACCATTGATGACCCCGCTAAATCAGGTTATGATGGTTGGTTAAAAACACATCCTTACTTTGACCAAGATCAGTATTATGATAAATCTAACTTTGATAACATTTACGGTTGTAGTCAATGTATCAATGTAACCTTCCATATAACTGGACATGGCTATTCAAATAACTCGGGAGAATTTATAGAGTTCAGAAAAGCTATAGAAAATATAATCGATAGATTTAAGCCTTATCATGTAGGAGCTACTATTGATTATGGTTTTAATATAAATGATAATTATCTGATAACAGCCGATTTTGTAGACCCAAATATAAACACTATTCAGCCTGGGTATATAACCTCTGTACCTATTAAGGTTACAGTCTCTAGTAATTATCAAAATGCCGACTTAAGGTATCAGGTATCTGGAGATGGTAATACTTGGGGTTACAAGAAATATGAAAATGGCACTATTTTTAATGCCACTATAGGTAATCAGACTTATTATTTTAGAAGTGTGGGAGACCCGACTAAAGTTACCCAAGTTCATGTAAAATTAAAGGAAGTAGTCAAATCCTATAATATATCGGTTAATCCAACTACACTGCATATTACACCAACTAATAAGGAGGTATCGGCTACAGTTACAGCTACTCTTTATCAAGAAGGTAAACAGACTCCAGTTAATATACAATTGGTTGGGGAAACTGAAGTTAAGCCTTCTGGTTCAACTTATAAATTTAAAGAGCCAGGTACTTATGAATTCCAGATTGTAGAATACCCAGTAAAAAGAGTTTCACTGGTTGTTACTAGAGAACCTAATAAATACAAGGTTAAATGTACTCCAGAAGAATTCAAGCTATCAAGTAATGTAACTAGTTTAGCTAAAACCATACTAACTATAGAAGATGATTATGATGAGGAAGGTTTGGAATGTTACTTGATTGGTAAAGATGATACTAGGTATAAATCTGGGGATACTTTCCAAACATTTGGTACTGGAGTTTATAAGTTTGCTTGTACTAAGGATAATTTAGAGAACTTTGATGGTATAGGAATATTTACCGTATATACCAGTATCTCTAAATTCACTTATCATTTATCTAAAGAATATCAAACTTTATCTTTAGAGATGGGAAGTGGATCTGTAAATCAAGAACTTTACTTATCAGTAACTCCCTCTGATGATCCCGATAATCTTATAGATTATGGAGTTAGTATTTATTGTGATAATACTAAGTTAACCGATATTACCTTGAATAAATCTGGTAATGGTAAAGCTAGTGCTACTTATTCATGCAATAAACCGGGAAGTTATAAAGCTGTATGTAAGGGAGATCCTTCAGTTTATACTACTTGGTCAGTATATAGTTATACCAAACCAGAAGATCCCTATATTTATATCGAAGCAGTAAATCCCTCAGATCCTAATTGGATATCTCCAAAGGATTGGGCTAATACTCCAAATAACCAGAAGGTAAATGTATCATATCAACTTGCTGAAGGTAAGTCGGTTACTATCCGAGTAATGCCTTTCGAAATAGAGGAATATGATTCAGTATTACTTATGGAAACCGGAGCAGAGTATAAATTCGAAGAAGTTATTACTTTAGATAAAGCGGGTACCTATACCTTTGTTGGTAAGGGTAATAAAGACAAGAAGGCTACATTAGTAATCAAAGACTATAATCTTGAAGTTAAGATAAGTTGTAGTCCTGAAAGAGCTACTCTAAGTGGGCAAGGAGAAGGAGAAGTATATACCACTGTGGTATGTTCTTCTAATCATAAGGATTTTATAACTGATGTAAGATTAGTGGGTCAAGCCGATTCACATCCAGTACCTTATGAATTTAGAACTTCTAATCCTGGTACTTATATATTTGAAGCTGTTAACAAAACCGATGTAAGGTGTACATTTGAAGTTACTTTAGCTTTTGATGTACAACCAAATGAATTGGTTTGGAACTCTGATGATATTAGCAGTAAAACTTTCGAAATAGATATACCCGAAAATACAGCATGGAGAATAACCCCGAAACCTCAGGAATAAATCAATATTACGACATGTATACTGAAACATCCACTACATCTATAGTATCTAAAGGATTTACGGTAGCTTTTGCTACAGAGTGTCTTCAATTGTTATATGACCTTCGATGGATGATCCTATTAGCATTCATATTGATAATTGCCGACTTCTGGTTTGGAATGAATGCTAGTAAGTTAAAGGGCATACCCATTAGAAAATCCAGAGCTGGAAGAAGAACTTTTAATAAGATAATAGATTATATATGTTACTTATTAATGGGAGCAGTTCTTGGTAAGGCTATTGGAGAACCCTATGGGTTAGATCCCCTAGTAGTATCTATAACCGTATTGGTAGTATGTTATGGATTCGAAGTGGATTCTATTTATGGTCATATATGTACATTACACGGAGTAGAAAAGAGATACAGTATCTGGAAGATACTTTGGTCTATAGTAACCTTGAAGTTCAATAACTTATCTGAAGCTTTCAAGGATATGTCAGAACAATCTAGGAATTATAAACAATCTAAAAACAATAGTAACAATGAAAACGTACTTTAAATATGAGGGTTTGATTAAATCTAAGGAGGCAGCAGAAGCAATTGCTGCCCCTGTTGCTCTTGGCCCATTCTGTGGATTCGGCTCAGTTAAGGTATCTGGTAATAAGCTATCAGTTCAAGCTAAAGCAGAAAATGGTAAGGTATTCAAGAATGATGTAGCAGATAGAATTACTGCTAGATATATGGTAAAGAATTCTGAAGATGGAGAATCACCTCAGATAAACTTCGGATGTATTTCTAGGGATGGTTATATATTCATCTCTGATGATGAAGAGATAGTAGTAGATAATATCCAAGGTGCTCAAGGGGCTAATTCAGATATCTTCTTATTCGCAGTTCATCAAGAAGTATCAGAACCAATTGAAAACCCTATTACTTTCGTAGCATATTGGTCTTCATCTTATGAAAGCTTATATACTCTGTATAAACAATCACAGAATCCTTACTATCCCTTAGCAGAAGACAAAATCTCTTGGGATATAGTAAAGAATAATCCTGCTTCACATGAGAAATTAAATTATACCTATCTTAATTCTCAGGTAGAGGGTGCTTGTGAACCCTACAGAAATAGTAAGAATACCATGGTACTGATTGGAGTATATGGTTCTGGTACTGATGCTAATACGAAGGAGTCAGAAAACTATGCAATCATCCCTTATGGAGGTTGTTTCCCTCAACCACTACCCTTTAACTCAGCCTACAATGGGATCATGACCCATTCTATTCAAAGAGTAGAACATGTACTGGAAGGATTCGGAGGTAAAGATGACCAGACTAATGGTATAACTAATCTACAAGAATATCTTACTAATCTGAAGAATGAGCTTATAGAAATGATTAAAAACTCGGCTTCTTCAGTTCCCACTGGATTAATCGCTATGTTTTCAGGTACTACTCCTCCAGATGGTTGGGCATTCTGTGATGGTATGTCTGGTAGACCTAATCTATTGGGTAGATTTGTAGTAGGGTATGATCCAAGTAATCAGGATTATAATACCATTGGTAACATGGGAGGAGAAGCCCTAGTAACTCTTACTCTAGATCAAATACCACCACATAGTCATAAGATTACGTTTAAAGAAGAAAAATGGGGAGATAATGCAAACAACCGACCATTCCCTAATCATACTAGGCCTGACTCAGGTTATTCTGCTGATACCCAAGTAACTGGTGGAGGTAGCCCTCATGAGAATAGACCTCCTTATTTCGTACTAGCTTATATCATTAAACTATAATTCTATATAAACTTTTAAAATTATTAGGGCTTTTATATTTAAAGAACAGCTAATCGCTTTCGTCCAACACACAAGTGGAATTCTTATTGGGAAATAAGTTACACTGGAAAGGGAACCTCATGCACTGGGTTCCCTTTTTTATGTTAGTAATGTAAGTCTTCTTTAGCTTTCTCTTCCCAATATCTTATATCTTCTTTAAGTTCTGAGATATATCTTACCGAAGATTTAGTTCTAGGCATATCAAAAAACTCTACTAATAAAATGTTAGTGATACGAGAACCATCCTTGATTCTCTCTTTAATATAGGGAGGAGGACTAAGCAATATCTCGAAGATCAAATAAGCATCGGGAGATAGGTTCTTCTTCATATATTTATATAACATATCAAGCATTTCTCCTTTAGCTTTCTCTTCTTCTGTATCATCTTCTAGTTCTTTATCATTATCGAATAAATCTTCTAATTGGTAAAGATTCTGATGATATTCTGCTCCCTCTCCATAAGCAGTTCTTAATAAATGATTCTTAAAGGTACTGAGAGAAGCTAGTATCCTTGCTTTTAAATGTTCTTCTTCACAAGTACCGTAATATTTATTAAAGACAAATAACATCTTATCCCAGAAATAAGAACTTATGATATCTGGTGTAACATTAAACCTCCTATTATCAATTTGCTTAGTAAGACGTCTGATAACTGGTTTACAGATTTTATACATCCTATCAAAAGTTTCCTTATCATAATTTTCTTGCATAGGCTTCAACCTATGTATCTCTGATCCGTTGTTGCCATTTTCCTTTATCTTCATAAGTCTATGTTTTAAAATGATATGCAAATATAAGTATAATAAATCAAATATAAAATAATATATTAATAAAGTTCACCTAGAAGCTGAGGATTAGTGAGTACTAGGATGAGAGTCTATATGTACAACTCTAACCGAGACTATAGAAATCTATATGATTATACTTAATTATATTGCAATATGAAAAAAGATAATACCAAGTTTGAATTTGACACCAGCTTTCAATTAGAAATCCTAAGGTATCTCTTAAAGGATAAAGAGGGAGGTCTAATAATCAAAAAGATTAAACCAAGTTACCTAGTTCTGATTGAGCATTCTTTAATTGCCGAGGGCATATTTAAGTTCTTCAAAAAGAAAAACAAGATGCCTTCTAAGAATATCCTTAAAGAAGTTATAAAAGAATTGCTTGAATCTAAAAATTACGTTGACCTGGTTACTAAGGATGATATACCAAATATCCATAAAATAATCGATGACCTATATTCAAATCCCTTGAATGATTCCGAATACATTCGAGAAAAGATATATCAATTCTCTACCTATGTAGAGATGAAGAACTTGAATGATTCTTTTGATTTGGATAACTTCGAACAATACGAAACCTATTCAAGGAAAATAGAAAAGATACTTCAAAACTCGAAACCCAAGAAAGATGATGAACCCATCTTTATGATAAGGGATATTACAGAAAGACAATTCAAACGTCAAGCAGAACCATCTGTAATACCTTGTCCATTTAGACAACTTAATGATATTACCAATGCTGGAGGTTACCCAGAACATTCGGTAAATGTTATTCTCGATAAACCTAAAGCTAAGAAAACTTTCTTCATGGTAAACTTGGCAAGAGGGTATTTAAGAATGAAGAAATCAGTTTTATATGTAGATACTGAAAATGGTAAAGAACAAATCATGGACCGATTTATTCAATCCTCTATCAATAAAACTAAGAAGGAATTATACTCTGGTGAATATGATAAACTCGAAGCTAAACATCTTCGTAAACTTGCAAGATTTGGAGTTGAATTAGTAGTTGAAAGAGTTCCTGCAATGATTACAGATTGCAATTATATAAGGGAACTTATAATCAAGTTAAGAAACCAGGATATCAATATTAAAGTACTGATGGTGGATTATGCAGGAAAGCTTGCTTCAATTGCCAGAGATAAAGAGGATTTCGACCGTATATCAAATGTATATATCGATATTCAGAATCTAGCAGAAGAGATGGACTTAGATATTGTATGGACTGCTCATCATATTACCAGAGAGGGTAAGAAACATAGAACTACTAGATATGATGAGAATGATATCTCAGGTTCTATTGCAATTGTTCGTAATGCCCATACAATAGTTGGTCTTAACTCTACTGAACAAGAAGAAAAAGATGATATACTTCGTTGTGAATTAGTAGTACAAAGAGATGGTTTACCTAGTGGTAGAGCATTATTCAAATGCGATGTTGAAAGGCAAAGATGTGTAGAGTTTACTAAAGAACAACGTAAACAGTACGATGAAATATATGGTGAGAAGCTCGAGGAATCTCTCAAGAAGAAAGGGAATCCCGATGCTAATGAAGAGAAGCGAGCTAAAACCAGTGGAGATATATAAACCTAAAATATAAGATTATGATTAAGAGATTAGAAGGAATCCAAAAAGGTCAGAAGGTTTACTTAGTACCTTCAGATTCAAGATGTACCCCACAATATGCCGAAGTATATTCAGTGGGTCCCAAGTATATAAAACTTACTGGAGTTAATATAAGTTTAAGAGAATTTTTCTCTGAAGATGGGAGATCTGCTAAATGGGGAGGATGGGAACTTTTCCTTTCAAAGGAATCCTATGAAGAACATAAAGAATTACTTTCACTCAGGTCCCAGGTAGTTACTTTATTTGAGCAAATGGTACTGAAATGCGAAGACCTAGATAAATTACGTAGGCTAAAGAAAAGATATGCCCAATATGATGACCCATTACCATTTTAACCATGAGTAAGATCACTAATGAATTTAAAACCAAGCTCTACAATTATTTTATTAAGAGCTTGGGCGCTTACAAATATAAACATGGTTGGATGAAATTACCCGTATGCCCCTTCTGTCATAGGGAACATAAGATGGGAATTAATCTTTCTATGTACCGTACTAATTGTTTTAGATGCAATTATCATATGAATCCTGCTCAACTAGTAATGGATGTTGAAGGATTTGATACTTATGCCGAACTTTTAAAATTTCTAGATAATGGAAACTTTACAGACAAAGCTTTCTCAGAAGAGAAGATTGAATTATCCGATACTAAGCCCGTTTATCTTCCAGATGGGTTTAAACTCATTAATCAAGGAACATCACAAGTTGCAAGAAGCATTAGAAGTTACATGTCGAGCCGTGGGTTCACTATCGAAGAATTATCAAAACACGGTATCGGATATGTTGCCACTGAGGGACCTTTTTTTGGGTACCTCATCATACCATATTATTATAAGGGCACGCTCAGGTATTACAATGCGAGAAATGTTATTGGACAGGGCCCAAGATACAATAATCCAAATAAAGATATTACGGGACTTGGAAAGGAATTTATTATCTTCAATCAAGATGCCCTCGACATGTATAGCTCGATATTTATCTGTGAAGGAGCAATCAATGCACTTACTATGGGAGACAGGGCTATTGCCACCATGGGTAAGGCAATCAGTGCTTACCAAGTTAACCAGCTTATCAAATCTCCAGTTAATAGATTTATATTACTTCTGGACCCTGATGCCATCAAATATTCAATCAACCTGGCTTTCAAATTGGTCGCTTATAAAAAGGTCAAGGTTATACAATTGCCTGAAAATAAAGATTGTAATGATCTAAAAAGATCTGCTGTTATGAGATTGGTATATCAAACTCGATATCAATCTTACAGTGATTTAGTAAAATTAAAAAATAGCTTATGAAAGAGAATATTCCAGGATACCCAGGATATCACATTACCAAAGATGGTAAAGTGTATACTCATAAGATGGAAACTTAGAAAAACTTCTAATAGCTCTAGTACTGGTCGTATACGAGTAAGAATCCATTCTAAATGGTTACAAGTTTCTAGATTAGTAGCATTAGCTTGGGTTAAAAATCCTAATCCAGCTATCTATGATATAGTAATGCACCTAGATAATAACCCAGAAAATAATTATTATAAGAATTTAAAATGGGGTACCCAGTCTCAAAATATCATTCAAGCTTATAGAGATGGTAATTTAAAAACTCCTTCAGCTTTAATAGCTAGAGGAGAAGCTCATAGTAATTCTTCTATAACTAATCAAACTAGAAATATGATTGTAGATTTAAGGGTCAATTATGGGGTCCCTGAATCTAAACTGAGTATTATATTTGGTATAAGTAAAAGGCATATAAATAAAATCGTATCTCAGTATAAATCGGGTATTAGATGGGATAATAACCTCATCTAGATTTATTAGACTCAGAAACTCCTTGGATTGAGGATTTCCTATTATAATATATATATATATATAACTTAAAATGAGAAAGTATGAAACAATTATTAGAAGCTATAAGAGCCAAATATTTATGCCTTCATGATTGGGAGGTGGTAAGTAAAACTGAATATACTGATTGTTGGAAAATCTTATTAAAATGTAAGAAGTGCGGTAAACTTAGAAAAAAGAGAGTATGAGAGATCCATCTATTCATATAACTAAGCATCAATTCGAAAAAATCCTATCTCAGTTAGAGGTATATAATTTTCCGATTGATGCTTTCTTTGTTATTGCCCGTAAGGAAGCAATAAATACTAGAGTTGTAGTTGTTACAAACAATAAGACAACTAAGAAAGTTTCTAACATTTTACTAGCATCTAAGGGAGATGCTGCTTTAGTTGCTGATATTATATATGCAACTCGTATAAAACTAAAGCATAGAGGAGTTAGAAAAATAAGAGAAACAGAACCAAGAAATTGGGCGGTATGTAAAAAGATAGCTGAGCTCTGTAATCAATTCTGTGAAGATTTTCAATTGGATACCCGGGAAGGTTTTATTAAATATATCGAACTAGGTATCAAGAAGATGGACGGTAATTATAATAACCTCCTAAACAGATTATCTTCTATGTCAGAAAAGATTTCAGATTTATATTCTGCTACATTGGAAATGGAAGATGATTCTGGTAATGCTAAAGCTATCCATGATTACTTCATAAAAAGGGTAGCAGATGTTACTGGTATATACGAATCATTTGTTAATCAACCAGATAAGTATATACACTTTGTAAGGCTAGATAAATTCTTATCTGAGAAAGGATGGGATCCCACCCAATTTATCGATGCTCAATTCGAATCTCTTGCTTGGTGTAATGGTTTACCCGAACCCAGTCAGATGTATAATGACAAGGCTATCGAAAGGTATAATAAATACCTATTTAAACATAAGAATCATTCACAATCAGAGGAACCTAAAGTAGAGGGAAGCCTCTGGTCAAAAATTAATAAATTATGAAAGCTTTTAAAAATCGTTTAGAGGAGATGGCAGAAGCCACTGTAAATGCTTTGGATTATTCCGATAGCAAAGTAGAATACCCCGATATTTCTATAGTTCAGAAATGGCCTAAGGAAATAATCTTGCCCTTGTATGATTTATATAAAAATACTCGGTATTCAGAATTAACCTCAATCCTTATGTATACTCAGCATCAGGCTAGATTTGGAGAAATAGGGGAATTGATGCTGGGTATCGGATTAGTAGAAATGGTACATTATGATAAACTGGGAGACTTCTTATTAAAGGCTTCCGATGTAATGGATACGGATATACCAGGAAATAATCAGTTAACTGTACATCCCCTAATAGATCTTGGTACCTCAGCAGAATCTGCTCTAAGATTATCATTACAAGCAGAAAAAGAAACTCTAGAAGAATATTATAAAGTATTCGATTCTCTGAATAAAAAAGAAGAATATATAAAGAGAAGTGATTATATTCCAGTTACCTATCTTATCCAGAAATTCATTGCTGATGAAGAATATCACATTTCTCTTTTAAAGAAAGCTCTGAAAGAATACGAAGATTCTGGTGACGAACCCAAGAAATGTAAATCAGTAACAGTAATCATATGAAAATCATAATTCGTAATTGTAACGTTGCAGAATTAGATATACCTCTAAAATATGCAATTAAGTTATATAACGAATTTGCTATCAGACACCCCAATGCCTTTTACCTCCGTACTAGGCAACGGGGTATGCAAAACTGGGATGGCAAAATAAAGTATATAACCAAGACTGGTCAATTTAAGATAGGATTACTTCCTTCAGTATATAAAAGATGTATTGAACTTGGAATTAAGCCTATCATAGTAGATATGAGACAACCTTTACCTAAAGTCAGTAAAGTAGTTACGAATATAGGCAAATATAAATTAAGACCAGAGCAAGAGAGGGCTGTTAAGTCTGTGATTAATAATCGAGTAGGAGATATACCCTTTCAAATTGGAGTATTGGATTTGACTGTAAATTTTGGGAAAACCCTTATCATGACTTCTCTTTACTTGTCTTATAAGAAACAGTTGAAGACTTTGTTAATAACTAATGACTCTGATTGGTTAAACCAAGCTAGAGAAGAATTTAAGCAATATCTCCCGGGAGAGAATATTACTTTTGTTCAAGGCAAAGTTTTAAACTGGAGTAACTTTACTATAGGTATGGTTCAATCTATTTCGAGAAATATGAGATTCTATCAAAAGGAATTATCTCAAATAGATATGGTACTTATAGATGAGGCTGACCAAGGAGGTAGTAAGCAATATCAGAATGTAATCACTAGGTTATTTAATACCCGAGTTAGAATCGGATTATCTGGTACCATTTATATGAGTAAGCTTGCCAAGGATAAAGTTAAGAATATGAATTTACGTTGTTTCTTTGGCGATGTAATAGCAGAGTTTAAACTTAAGGACTCGATTAAGAAAGGGTATTCAACAAAGACAATTGTAAAAACAGTAGAAGGTAAACCTTGGTTTGGTAATTGGGAATCAGATTGTATGTTCTATAATGAAATATATGATGATTCCATTACCAATAATAAGATTGCCTGGACCATGGCATTAGATAGGTTGAAATGGAATCTTAATCAAGGTAGATATCCTGCTCTCGTAGTATGTAAGCATATTGCACATTGTGAAGATCTATATAAATTCTTTAAAGAAAGACTAGATAATACCTATAATATTGCTTATGTGCATGTTAATACTCCTACTAAATTAAGACAACAGATAATGAAGGATTTTAGGGAGGGTAAAATAGATATCCTTGTATCAACTACAATTATTGCTCGAGGTAAAAACTTTCCTAAGCTCAGATATCTGTTGAATACTGCCAGTATGGATTCTCAAGAAAAATCAATTCAGTTCTTAGGACGATTGGTAAGAAAGGATGAATCCAAATCCAAAGTTTACCTAGATGATTTACATTATCCTGGGAATTATTTAAGTAGGCATGGGAATCATAGAAGAAAGTATTATCAAGATCAAGGACTTAAAGTTATCCGGTTAAGTAAGCTCTGGGATAAGTACCCTAGACATAAGCCTTTTCAAGGATAATAATTTCTGACTATGAGTATATACTTTTTCTCCGTAGGAGGAAAGGTATATTACATGTTACGTTAAGAGGCATTAACCATTAATAATCATAAACAATGAAGATTCTACAAAAAATCAAATCATTATTCAATTGTTCTGTAATACCTCCAGAACATATATTCAATGGCATAGGAATAGAATATATAACTCCTATCAAAAAATCCAGGGATAAGCCTGATGAAGTTCGATATTATTTTATGATTCATTTTCAATCTGGGTTAGTAATCAAAGTTCAGATATATACTTCTGAAATAGAAGTACCACCCATTCTTCTGTCTATCAGGGAACTATTTATAAATGGTATAGGACATTCATATATTACTCTGTATCAAGATGAGATAATGGATGTTCAAATCATAAGATATTATCATAAAGAATTTTAAATTGGGAATTATGGCAAAGAAGAAACAAACTTTACCTGATATCAAGAATCAGGATCCTTTAGAACCTATTAATATTGCAGAACTGGGTTCTAATTCAGACCCATGTTTTGGTATTGGTTATGACTTATCAACTAAAGAATGTAAACTATGCGGAGACTCAGAATTATGTGCATTCAAGATGTCACAGAATATGAATATCACAAGGAAAGAGCTAGAACAGAAGAATCAATACAAGGATTTGGATGTATTAGAAGACACGGTTGGAATCAAGAAATACATCCGAGGCTTGATTCGGAAAGGGAAAGAAAGAAAAGAAGTTATTACCAAAACCGTTGAGAAATTCGAAGTACCAAGAAAACGTATTAGAGAACTTTATAAAGAATGCAAAAAATAGAAATGATATGGGCTATGTTCAAGGTATACCTTAACAACTCAAATTACTATGTGAAACAAGAGGATATACTTGCTAATGTATGTGGCAATGGAAGCAGGGATGTAAGAAAGATAATGAACTCTCTTGGTATTCACAAGGGAGATCCATCAAAATTAACTTATGGCCAACTTTTAAAACAATGCAATATAATATGAACAGATTTAGATTTATCAAAGTAAGAGATGTAAAATCTCCATCAAGAGGAAACGAAGGAGATGCAGGTTTAGATTTCTATATCCCTGAAGACTTAACTCTACAGGATTTAGTAAAAGCTAATCCACAGTTAATATTCCATTGTGAAATACCTGAACCTGGTAAAGTAACACTTGAATATAATTCAAATAACCAGGTACAAGTAATTTACATTTCTCCATTTACCAGAATACTTATCCCATCGGGTATCAAAGGTTTATTAGAACCAAGAGATTCTATGCTGATGGCAGCAAACAAATCTGGTATATCAACTAAGCAGGGACTTATATATACTGCTGAGATAGTAGATTCTCCATATACCGGAGAAATTCATATAGGTGTATATAATACTTCTCATGAGATTCAAGTAATAGAAGCTGGAACCAAGTTAGTACAGTTTATTCATGTACCCATTTATCTTACAGAACCAGAAGAAGTAATCAAGGAAGAATTTGATGAAGATGCTTCAACTTGGGGAACAAGAGGTAATAAAGGATTCGGATCAACCAATTAATATCATAATATATGGCAACTTTAGATGAACTAGCAAATAGGATATCGGTATTAGAGAATCGATATTCAACTTTAAACAGTGTAGTGAACGGGCATACTACTGAGATACATAATCTTGATACTAGATTAGATACTGCAGAATCTAAACTAAATAATCATGAGGAACGGCTTAAAACTCTAGAAGTTAAAGTAGAAGATCACGAAAGAAGACTACAACTGATAGAGAATTCTCATATAAAGTATACAGTATCAAGAAAGGTAAAATATCCCAAGAAAGCAGATCAGGGATTCTATCTGTATCTTCCTGAAGATCTTACGATTGATATTCTCATGGAATACAATAACGGAGTAATCAAACAGAAATGGAACTGGTTGAATAGAATTTTCAATCCACAAGGATTCGGTAAAGTATCATTCGACTTAGATAGAAACAGTGAGGGTCATATTAAAACTATCGTTCTTGGTCAGAACACAAGGTTATTAATACCAACTGGTATTCATATTGAAGAATTCACTCCAGTTAAATCCGTACTGAAAGCTGCAAATGAAGAAACTAATTCCATCAACAGTGGGTTAGTATACGGTATAGAAGTACTTGGTCAAGTTCCAGGAGATGAAGTAGTGGTAAGTGTATTCAACCCAACTTCTGAGATTATTGGAATCGAAGCTGGAAGCGTATTGGTTCAAGTATTACATTTATTTTCTTATCATACAGTACCAGAAAAAGAATAATTACCATGGATATTTCTAATCTGAAAGAAAAAGCCCCTGAAATCAAACAGGGGCTTGAACTTGAGAATATGTATGAGATTGGCTATCGTCAATTAGACTGTTATAAACCCTTAGAAAGGTTACCAGAATATCCCATGGATATTAACAGTACTAAAAATCAATCTCTTATGAAAACCCTTATATCTCAAGTAGTAGAGGAGTTAATGGAGGGTTATGAATCTACTTCTAATATAAATGATATTCTAGAAAATAAGGGATGGAATACCAATTTATATACTGATGTAGAAGAGATTCAGATAATCAACAATCTACAGAATGCTAATGAAGAACAAGCAGATGCAATAGGATTCTTCTTATCAGCTCTGATATATGCTAATATATTGCCAGAGGATATCTATAGTTGGGCAAACAAAGAACTGACTAAAGGGCAAAAGGCAGTAGAAAACTTAGAAGATGTAATGGCATTCGGCATTCATATGATTTTAGAGATAGATGCCATTAGTAGTATATTCAAAAATTTCAAGCTAATATCCGAAACAATTGAGGATAAAACTTCCGAGTATATAAAGGGATTCAAGGAAATGAGTCCAAATTTGCATACCGATGAGAAAAATATTTTGTTTCAGATAGTGTATGTTTTGAATCTTGCTAGAAATACTCTTAAGAATCGTACATGGAAACAGTCACCAGTAATAACTAAAGAACTAGAATTCCAGGATAGGCTGGTAGAGGCATTCTATTATTATATGGGATTCCTATCAATAATGGGATTTACTCCATTGGGTATATACGAGCTGTATTTCAAGAAAGAACGGTTGAATGAATGGAGAATCACTACACAATATTAACTTAATATTGAATTATGAAGCAAGACAATATACCTGGGTACCCAGGTTACTACTTAGATCGAAAGGGAAATCTTTGGAGATTTAAGGAAGATAAATGGGTAAAAGTAAAAAAGTATATTAGTCCAAAAGGATATCCCCATGTTCATCTTTATGATATTAATACTAAAAAGTCACGTATTAGAAGATTGAATAGGTTAGTGGCTATCCTTTATATACCCAACCCTCATAATTTACCTGTAGTAATGCACCTAGATAACAATCCTCTAAATAATCTGGTAAGTAATCTTAAATGGGGTACATATAAAGAAAATACACAGCAGATGATGAGGGAAGGTAGAAATAAGGGCCAGTTTGTTTCAAAATTATCCCAAGAACAATTAAAAGAAGTAGTTAGATTGTATGATTCTGGTAAGTTTACTTTAAAAGAGTTGTCGATTAAATTTAATTGTAAAAATATGAGTAGAATAGTAAGACGAACGAAAGGAGAGATAGTAAAATGAGTGGTTGGAATTCAAGGTTACCCGGATTAGAGCTTAATACAGAAGAGCAAATTCACTCATTAGAATTTGCTACTTCACAGGAAGCATGGGAAAAGTTAAATGAAGGATTTCTAAGACTAGAACCAGCTTTATTTGCAAAAGGGGCTACTGCAAACAGTGGAGTAGCTGTGGTATATAACGTATTTATAAAAATACGTAAAGCTTGGGTAGACCCAGATTTTGATTATGGTAGATGTTTCAATTATAAAGAGACTAAGTGGACAAGCTTACTGAACAATTACATTGATTTCAATAAGCTTGATTTATTGCGTAGTAAGCTGAGAGTACTAAAAACCAAGTATAATCAGAATTACAACGTTACTTATATGTTTAATAATCATCATGATAACGGTAAACAATGTTTAATTGCTGCTACATTCTCCAAACGATTTGGGGAAGACATACCTGTTATTACAATGGTAATCAGGGCATCCGAGATAACAAAAAGGTTAATCTTCGACTTCTTACTAATACAACGAATGGCGGAATATGTGTACGGACCAGAACAATCAGTACAAATCAATTTATTTGCCACTCAAATGTATGGGAATGTAGAAACACTTCTGATGTATCATACTCATAAACCTTTGAAGAAGGTATTAAAGGGAACTGATAAGGAAAATTCTTGGATAAAGAGGTTGAATGAGGTATTTGATAAATTTCAAAACGGTAAAGAGAAAGATTTCTCTAGTTTTAAGGTATTCTTTAGAAGTTTTAAAGTGCTTCGACCAGATTTATATAAGGAAACATATAAATCTATGAAAGCAAAGGAATTACTTTTTGAATATGAAGATATCGAATATCCCGAGAATGTAATCTCTTACTCTCAACGTAAAGCATATAAGAAGAAACTTTTAAAACAGAAGAAATGAGAATTTATAGCAGTAGTTATGAGTTAATGTCTGAAATGGGCAGAGAACTCAACAGTTATGGTCAAACTGTAAAACCAAAGACTTACCAGAATAAGAATATTGAAGGTAATGAAGATTTTGTAACTAAAGAGATCATTTGCCAACAATATTGCTTAACTTCTTTGCAAGATCCAACGTGGTTATTCTTCTATTCAAGGTCTAGGGAATGGGCAGATGCTGAGTTCCAAGAAAGGATTAATACTTCTGAGGTAATTAACCCGGGCAAAGCTTGGGAATTAAGAAAAGACTTATGGGAACAGTTTTTGGTAGATGGTAAATTTGATTATACCTATAACGAAAGGATGGTAATTCTTCCCTATACCATACAATTACTAAGATCAGATTCTGATACTCGTAAAGCGGTATTACCTATATTTAATGGTAATGGTGAAGATGATACTCTTTATTATCATGGTAATAAACGTATACCCTGCTCTATGTACTATGATTTCCTTATCCGAGAGAATAGTAAGAGAGAGAAGGTATTACACATTTGCTATCACCAAAGAAGTTCGGACTTTGTTACTCACTTTGGTAATGATGTATACCTTGCATGGAGACTAATGGAATATGTAGCTAAAGAGGTTGGAGTAAAACCAGGTTATTTGTATCACACCATAGACTCATTACATACTTATCAAAAAGACTGGGATAAGTTAGCCAGTTCTCTAAGAGTATTTGAGGATACTATCATATAATACATGCTTTATTTCTATTTTGTTTTGATGTCATTTTCGCAAAATGATTTAAAGTAACTCATATCAGGTTTAAGGAAGTAGGTCTGGGAAGATATACTTCCTTATTTTATTTAAAAAACTTCTAGTATGGAAACGAAATATAAGATTATAACCAATAAACAAGAGCTAAAGAAACTTATCCAATGCTGTAAGCAAACTGGTTATGCTTCTGTAGACTTTGAAACAAATGCCGAGCCAATATATAACAAATCTTTTAAACCCACTATATTATCAGTAACTTTTCAACCGGGTTTTGGATGTTCCATACCTTTAGATCATTTTGAAACTAAAAAGTATACTTCTAAGGGATGGAACTGGAAAAAGATGCTTCGTAAATTTGGTGAAGAAGTAATTGAAAATCCAAATGTAGTTAAGGTTGCTTGGAATTATAAATTTGATGATCAGATATTTCAGAAGTATAATATCTATTATCGAGGAGTATGTTTGGATGGTATGCTTGCTAAATATCTCTTGAATGAAGAAAAACCCAATGACTTGAAGTCTATGGTAAGAAGGTATTTACCAGAATACGGAGATTATGAAAAGCAAGATAAATTCGATAAGATTCCATGGGATAAAAAAGAAATGGAACCTCTTTGCCACTATGGATGTCAAGATACTGATTATACTCTTAGATTAATGCTTTTCTTCGAAAAGAAGCTAATTGACTTGGGATTATATAATACTTACCGTAATTTAATCATGACTGCTTCTAGGGTATTAACTTCTGTAGAAAAGAATGGTTTATATGTAGACAGGGCATTCAACCAAGAATTATTAGATTCTTACTTACCAAAGATAGAAGCAGCTAAGGAAGCAATATATAACTTGCCTAAAGTAAAGAAGTTTACTAAACTATATAATCAATCCAAGATTGAAAAATACATTGCTAAATTAGAGGAAGAGATAGAAAACTTAGATCCTGAAGTAGATAAGAGAAAAATACAATCTAGGGAACAAAAGATTGCTAATATAAGGGCAGGAGTTTTTACTACTAAAAAGGAATTAGAGTTAATCAGACCAGTAAGTTTAGGTAGTTCAGTAGATTTACCTCAATTAATGTATTCAGAGGAAGGATTTAATTTCGAGGTAATCAAAAAGAATGATTCTGGTAAACCAAGTACAGATGAAGAAACACTCACTAATTTAAGGTTAACAGTTAAAAAACCTGATTCACCTAAAGCAGTATTCCTAGATAGTTTATTAGAGTTGAGAGGTTTAGAGAAAATGTATAAAACCTATATAGAGGGTTGGCATGAGAAAACTCAAGATGATGATAGACTACACGGAAGATTCCTTATTCATGGAACTACATCGGGAAGATTATCTTCAGCAGAGCCCAATGCTCAGCAAATACCCAAGACATCAGTAGATCCAAATATAAAGAAACAATTAGTTGCTCCAAAAGGAACTCTATATATTGCTAGTGACTTTAGTCAAGCAGAGTTAAGAATCATGGCTCACTTATCTGGAGATGAAACTTATCTGAATGCTTTTAACTCTGGTCAGGACCCTCACTTGGCAATTGCTGCTACCAAATATCATGTTCCTTATGAAGAAGCTTTAAAAATATATGAAGATGAAAACCATCCAGATCATAAGATATGGAAGGTAAGGAGAAAGCAAGCTAAACAGATTGCATTTGGACTTATTTATGGTATTGGTGCTAAATTACTAGCAGTAAAATTATCTGACCCCAAATCGGGTATCATAGTTACACCAGAAGAAGCCCAAAAGGAAATGGATATATTCTTTGGTCAACATCCCAAGTTAAAAACTTTCTTAAAGAAACAAGAGAAGTTCCTTAGAAAGAATGGGTACTTAGTTTCTTTATTTGGTAGAAAACGAAGATTACCCCAAATTTATTCTTCAGATAGAGGAGAAGAAGCTTATGCTTTACGATTAGCCTTGAATTTCCCTTGTCAATCTGCAGCATCAGATATGTGTTTATTTGGAAGTATATTAATATACTACCTTATGAGACAAGGAAAATTACCTCCTACAAAATCAGTATGCTTGGTTCATGATGCTAATTACCAAATCACTAAACCAGAAAATATAAATACCTGGAGTATTTATGAGATGTGGCAAATTTATCGAAATCCTTTAACTAAGCCTTATTTCGGTTTTCAGATAGACGATGTTACTATGGCGATGGACTTTGTTATAGGTAGATCAATGGCAGAAGAGTTACCTTTTATCCCAGGTTATGATTATAGGAAAATGCTTGAACCTGATTTTTCAGTAGAAGAATATATGGAAGAGCATAAGAAATATAAGCATATCCAAATTCAAGATTATCCTAAGGTGTTTTCTAAAGAAATAAAGAGATATAAAGAGGAGTATGAAAAGAAAATACACTAGTAATATGCCCATAGAGGGATTCTCCAAGTATCATATTTGTAAGAATGGTAGATTATATTCTATACACAGTGGTACTTGGAAATTGATAAAACCAGTAGAAAAGAGTACTGGGTATATATCTAACCATCTGATTTCAGATTTTGGTAAAAGAGCGAATTTTTATAGACATAGGCTAGTAGCAGAGGTATATTTACCTAAACCAAATGTTTCAGGTTTAGTAGTATGTCATAAGGATAGTAATCCTCGAAATAATAGAGTAACCAATTTATATTGGGGCACACAAAAGGAGAACATCCAACAATGTATTCGAGAAGGTAAATTTTATTATGTAGGTAAAATAAGAAAGAAACAATATGAAGAAGATTTTAAACGGACCCACGGTATGGAGAGCTAAATGCCTTTATTGTGATTGTGAATTTGAATACGATTGTTCAGAAGTAGATTCCCATACTTTTGCTGATTGTAAAGTGGTTAAATGCCCAGGTTGTAATAGGTACCTTCATCATGAAGATAGTACTAAATCTACTACAGAAACGAAAAGAGAGGATACTATGACAACATAACTAATTAAAATTTTAGATTATGGAAAATGACACATTAAAGAAAGAGGCTGACAAGGTAATCAATGTAACTTACATGTTATCTGGAGTATTAGAACAATCATTCCAAGAAATGGATGAAATTTTGGATAGATTACACAAAAGACTTCACCATGAAGACCGAAGGTTAATCAACTCTATCCGAAAACATATAAAATTCCTCAATTCAAACATAGAATCACTCAGAACTCATTCACTTTCTAAGATGGATGAAGAAACAGTAGAATGCTTTGATGATACTACTCTTAGATTTTATGTAATCTTCATGAAATTGCTTGAAGTTGCTGGCATAGATTATCTTTGTGATTTACGATTATACTCAATATATAACCTGTTGGATAAATACCAATCTCTTACTAGTTATCCTAAATTGGATTCTAGGGCTAAGATTGCTTTCCTACAAGTTAAGAGAGATATCGAGAGTGGTCAGTATTCTGCAGAAGACATGAAAAACGTTTTTAAGTTGAAAGATGAAAACCGAGATAAATAAACTTAAGGTAGTATTTGAGGGTAGAACCCTAGAAATAGACATTCAAAAAGAATTATCTATCAATGAGAATCTATTAAATTCTCAGCTAAAGGATTCTCCCTCTAGTTATTATATACTTGCTTCATTAAGAGATAAGTATATAAAACAAAGAGATGCTTTAGCAAGAGAAAAAGAGGAAGCATATTCTGCTGCATGGGTATTTATAAAAGATTCCAATGAGAGGTTCAATAATGATTACGTATCTCATAAAGCTAATATAAACCCCAAATATAAATCTATTTGCAAAAGGTATCTAAAGGCTGCAGCTAAAGCTAATAAATTTATAGCTATCTGTAAAGCTTATGAGAGTAGAGAAGGCATCTTAAGAACTCTTAATGCCAATATCCGTAAGTTACAGTAGGAACTATAAAAGATTACTAACTAAATTTTATAAATATGTATAATTTACAACTTATATCAACTCTAGTAGCTAAGAAGCTTGGTAATAGTATTCCAGGTTTACCCGTAGAAAATAAAATCTTGGTATATTCTCCCAAAGAGATTAATACCACTGCTTCTGGTATTATTATTCCGGATATGGTAAAGGAAGGAGTTCCTCGTAAGGGTGTTGTTATTAAATCTGGTGTAATCACAGAAGAATATCAAACTTACAAGGACCACGTGGAAATCGGTCGTATAATCGAATATGGATTGTATGCTGGTAAAGAACATCAATTCGATAAAAACTGTTTACCTCAGGAATTACAACTCTTTTATGAAAAGGGTCTGTTCACCGTATTAGCTTTAAATGAGATTTCATACTCAGAACCCAATAACTTAGATTGATATGATTAAAGATAAGGACAAAAAGAAGAAATTATCTTCTAGTGGCATGACTACTAAAGATAAGATGTTAGCCCGGAAAAAACAATTAGAATCCAAGGGTAATGGTAGTGGATTGGTATTCCCTAAAGAGGGAACTTTAAGAATGAGAATCAAATCTCCAGGAGATGACCAGGAATTGGGTATTGAATTGATTCAATTCTATCTTAATAAGGATTTGGGAGGAGTTATTTCCCCGGCTACTTTTGATGAACCATGCCCATTTATGGAAAAGTACCAAGAATTGAAAAACTCAAAAGACCCAGATGACCAGGAACTTGCAAAGATGCTGGTACCAAGAAGAAAATACGTAGTGGGTGGAATAGTATATTCAGATGAGAAAGGTACTAAGGTAGATTATGAAGGAAAAGATAAGGGAGTATTAATCCCAAGATCAGTATACCAGGATATTATCGACCTTTACTTGGATGAAGACGAAGCTGGAGATATGACAGACCCAAGAACTGGATACGATATAAAAATTATCCGTTCTGGTTCAGGTAAGAATGATACTACATATTCTGCTCGTGCATGTAAACCTACTAAACTTGACAAGAAGTATTCAGGTAACGTAGATTTGGAATCCATAGTAAGATCTCAGATTAAAGATTACGATGAACTGGAGGAAACTTTGGCATCATTCTTAAAAGAAGGAAGAGATTCTGATGAAGAGGATGAAAAACCAAAGAAGAAAAAGAAAGGTATTCATAAAGATCATTACATGGATGACGATGAGCCTAAGAAGAAAAAGAGAAAGTATAAGTCAGATATTTGATAAATTGGTTTTATAAATGGTTGGTAGAGGAGGTAATTCAAGAAATTGGTTATCTCCTTTATTTATGTTAATACATTACAGTATGGCAAAGTATGATAACATCCCTGGACATCCAGGATATTATATTTCTCGTAATGGGAAATTATATACTAGACATATACCAGGTAATACTAAAGGAGGTTTATATAAGGATAGATGGGTACTAAGAAACAGATACTCATTATCAAACGGTAGGTATGTTAAATATTATCGGGTAGAAATACAAGGTAAGAAATGGTATGTACATAGATTAGTTGCTTTTGTTTGGTTACCAAATCCAGAAAATTTACCCTGTGTGGGTCACAAAGATAATAATCCCCTGAATAATAGGGTTAGTAATCTTTATTGGTGTACACAAGAAGAGAACATGAAGCAAATGATTCGAGATAGTAGATCATTAAGAGGAGAAAAGAATCCTGCTTGGAAAGATCGAGATTTTGAAAAGATTTCTCAAATGTTTGCAGAAGGTAAGGGTATTACTGATATAGCTAAAAGCTTAGGTATAAGTAGGCATATTGTTCAAAAGAGTATTCAATTAAAATTTAAAGAATTATGGCAAGGAAGAAAATAAAAGTACCATCTCTGAATGAGATGAAGAAGAAATTCTCAGGTTTTTCTATAGCAGCAGAAGAAGATGATTCTAAGTTACCCTGGTTACCATCTAGGTTTTTAGCTTTTAATCATGTACTAGGAGGAGGAATCCCTTATGGGAAGATTTTAGAATTATTTGGTACTGAATCCTCTGGTAAAAGTTTGATGGCTTATGATTTTGCTTACTCTTGTCAATATTTGAATGGAGTAGTTTTGTGGATAGATGCCGAACAATCGTTTACTAATTCTTGGGCTGAGATTAATGGGTTAGACCTAAATAGGGTAATTATCTATAGAGAAACGGCTATAGAAAAAATATCCGATTGGGTGGCATCTATGTCATTATATTGGAGAAGTCAACTAGTAAATAATGAGCCTATACTACTCATCTTAGATTCTGTTTCTGCTTTGGACACAGAAATAAATATCAATTCTGAAATGAGTAATGCTTCTGCAGATATGGGTAATCGAGCAAAAGCTATATATAAATATTTCCGTATAAGAAATGAAATGTTATACTCTTTGGGAGTAACTCAGATTTATATTAATCAATTACGTACTAATCTAAAAGCTGGTATGTTTGAAAATCCCGATACTACTCCTGGAGGAGCTGCTTTAAAGTTCTATGCTTCTCAAAGAATAGGATTATACGGAGGTAAATCTCTAACGAAGAAGATAAAGGGAAAGGAAAGAAAAATTGGTAGAGTAACTTCGATTCGTACTATGAAAAATAAAGTTGCTCCTCCAAGAGGAACTATAAAAGCTGCTCCTGTATACAATAATCCTAAGTATCATGATGTGGGTTTTGATAAGATATATTGGTTAAATGAGATCCTTATAGAGGAGGAGATTATAGAAAAATCCAATGGTGGAGTTTATAAATATAAAGGAGAAACCCTTTGTAGAGGAGAAGAGAAATTTTTAGCTTTACTAGAAGAGAATGATGAATTAAGACGTAAGCTATTAAGAAAAGCTGGTATAAATACTATTGGAACTACTAAGAAGAAATTAGAATCATTAAATATTAACCTCTTCCCAGTAGAAGATGTTCAAGGGGAAGACGAAGAGGAGGAAGAAGATGAGTAAGAAAACAATATTACTAATAGATGGGGAAAATCTACTTCACCAAAGTTTTCACAAGTTTGAAAAGCTTAAGTCTACCGATGGAAAACCAAGTGGAGCAATATTTGGATTTTTTAGGTCATTACATGGGTTCCTACATAGGTGGGACCCAGATGAAGTTATCATAACTTTCGATAATGGTCATTCACCATATAGGGACTCTTTATTACCAGAGTATAAGGGTCATCGAAAGAATATTTCAGTAGATTATGAATCTCTTCAATCTCAAAAACGTATTATTATGGGTATGCTTAAGCTCCTAAGAATTAAATATGTTTTTGATAAGCATAATTCTACTAAATATGAAGGAGATGATTTCTTAGCATACCTAGTTTTAAATAAAAAACCCACTGAGAAGGTAATCATAATATCATCCGATAAGGACTTTAATCAACTTATCGGTAAAGACGTAAAAATAAACAATCCAAGAAAAGATGAGATGATTCATCAGGGTAATTGTAAGGAACTATTCGGATATTCTCCTGAAGAAACAGTAGATTACCTTTCAATGGTGGGGGATACTTCGGATGATATTAAAGGTATACCAGGTATTGGTCCTGTAAAAGCTAGGAAAATATTGGACGAATATGGTACTTTGGATAAATTTCTAGAGCATCATCATCAAACTTCTCATGTAGAGATTGCAGAAAGGAATAAGAAGCTTATAGATTTAAGATTATTTCAAAAAGAAGTACCATTATCCAAGTTACCTATGAAAAAGTTTGCTAATAAGGAGATAAAATACAAGAAATTCAAAGAAGTCTGTATCGAATACTCTTTAGCATCCTTTATGACAAATGAATTTATGAAACCATTTAAAGATTTGTTATCATGAAAAGAATTATGTTTGTAGGGCCAAGTGGAATAGGAAAAACCACTTTGGCAAAGTTCATAGAAATCAAATATGGTATACCCTTTATATCTGGTAGTATGTCAGATTTAATGCCCGATACAAAAGAGATGCACCATGCTGAGTTTTTACACCAAGAATGTGGAGAACTCATAAACAAGGATTATCAATTGTTGAATCTGAGAAATAAGCTTTTCAAGGATAAAGAAACTTTTGTAACAGACCGTAGTTATGTAGATTTAGCAGCTTATTTCATATATAAACAATCTACTAATATCCCCGAATGTGAAGTAGATGCTTTCTTAGATATATGCAAAGATCTTACTATCAAGCAGTGTGATTTATTGATATACCTTCCATTGAGTATGTACAATATGAAAGAATGGCCAATGGAAGACAATAAGAAGAGAATCATAAATAGATATTATCAGGCTCAGATGTCAGATATAATGGGTAACCTGTTAACTCAGTGGAGTACTTTAAGTGTAATAGATATATTAGTAGTACCCCAATTAGATTTCTACGACAGAATACACATGATAATGTCAAGATTGGATTAATATGAAGAAACAAGTAATAGCAATAGTCTTCTCGGATTTACATCTTAATATATATGCTAAGTTCAATGAAGACAATAAAAGAACCCTGAATCATTTCAGGGTTTTGTCGATTATACAAGAGAAATGTAAAGAGTATGATTGCCCAGCACTATTCTGTGGAGATTTCTTCCATAAGCCAGAAACTATGGATCAAGATCTTATGGAATTGACCTATGAGAAATTTAAGGAATTAGAGTTAAGAGAAAACCAGGTAGAGATATTCTCTATATCAGGAAACCACGACTTAAAGAAAGTTAGCTTTATAGGTAATAAACCTTTTTCATGGGTTAAGTTCTTAGAACAATTTGGGATAGTGAACCTAGATTATGGTAAAAGATGTCTGGGTATGAATGCAGTAGTATACGGTATACCCTACATAGATCACAATGTAGGTTTATCTGAATATCTGAAAAATATAAAGCTTGATAAGAATGCTGATAATATCCTTATGCTTCATACTGATTATCCTGGAGCAAAAGATACGGATGGCAGAGAAATTGATTCAGTAGAAAATCTAAATCTGAATGTACTGAATAGGTTTGATTTAATTATTTGTGGTCATATACACAAACCACAAAGATTATCAAAGAAGGTTTATATGATTGGTGCTCCTTTACAACAGAGAAGAACCGATAAAGATTGTAAATTGGGGTATTGGAAACTTTATTCGGATTTATCTATGGAATTTGTAGAATTGAAAGGATTCCCAAAATTCGTAGATGTTGAATCCGAAGATGAAATTAAGGATGATGGCAATTATTATACCATTTTACCCAAGAAAACTAGTATTCAAGTAAATACAAACCATAAGATTACTAAGCAAGTTTCTAAGAAAACTCTAGCAAAAAGGTATCTAAGGGAAAAAGGTATAAAAGATGATGCTAAGAAACAACTTTTAATTGACACTTTAAATAAAGCTGAATCATGTTAACATTCACAAGGTTAAATATACAGGGATTTTGTTCTATAGATTCCTTCAGTTTACAATTAAACCAAGATTGTACAGTTCTTATAAAAGCCCCAAATGGTTTTGGGAAATCAACTCTACTGAATGCCTTAGTATGGGCATTATATGGGAAAAACATAAAGGGAATATCTGAAGTAAATACCTGGAAAGAATACCAACCCAAAGATTATAAAGGTACCATGGTAGAAGTATTTTTTCAGAAAAACCAGGATTCATATAAGGTAATCAGATGTCAAAAATTTAAAGATTACCTAGAGGATGGTGCTAAAGGAAATGATAGACTTATCATCATTAAAAATGCTGAGATTATCAATATTAAGGGTAAGAATGAACTACAGAATGCAATCAATAAAGAATTAGGATTATCCTATCTGTTATTCATGAACTCAATTATGTTCGGTCAGGGTATTAAGAGATTAATCCAAGAATCTAATTCGGATAAGAAAAAGCTTTTTGAGGAAGTATTCGATTTAGAATACCTAAATTTAGCAAAGGGTATAGCTAATCAAGATAAGGCAGTTATCTTAAATGAGATTAATCAATTAGAATCCGAATCCCTTTCACTAAAGAAAGAATTAGAGGCCAATAAAGAAGCTTACTTCGATTTGAGGTCAAGGGAGAAATCCTTTAAGAAAGATCTCAGAGAAAAATCTAGGAAACTAAAGGAAGAACGAAAAGACCTAACTGCGTTACTTATTGCAAAACAAAAACATATTTCAGATGAGGTGGATGTAGCAATAGAACAAAAGGTAAGAAATCAAACCAAAGCAGTACAAGAGATAAAGAATCGAATTAAGATAAACAAGGAAACTCTAAGTACTCCCTTAAATGAACTGGTGGATGAGTCCATAGAATTAATAAAGAATAAACAATATAAGAAAGCCTTGAAAATGCTTACTCCCATCAGTAAAGCATTTAAAGAAAGGGAGGAACTTCAAAGCTTATATGAAGAATCCGTAGAGAGATTAGATGAACTAGAATTTAACTGCAGTAAGTATAAGACTCTAGTTAAAGAATGTTCCGATATTGCTTCAGATTTGGCAGATATAGACCAGGAAATAAAAGACCTTAAGAATCAGAAACTAAAGGTAATGTCTACTAAATACAAAGAAAGACTAAAAAAGATTCGTAAGGATTTAAGAAAGGTAGATGAAGATTACCATAACCGAGAACTAGAGTTAGAGAATTATAATTGGTTGATAAATGACCCTCTTGGTAACAATGGAATCAAGGCATATCTATTTGATTCATCCCTACATTTATTAAATCGTACTCTAGCTAGTTATTCAGAAGTATTAGGTTTTAGAATTGAGTTTAACATTGACCTCAATTCTACTAGAAAGGATTTCGTTACTCTTATCGAAAGAGATAATCACATAATCGATTATGATGAGCTATCAGGAGGTGAAAAACAAGTATGTAATCTATGTATGGCTTTCGCAATGCATGAAGCTTTGACTGCAAGTAAGGGTATTAACCTAGCATTCTTAGATGAAGTATTTGAATCCCTAAGTTCTGATAACATAGAATTGGTAATAAACCTAATAAAACACATATTCAACGGTAAATCATTATTTTTAATAACACATCACGACTCATTACCTTTATCAAATACTAAGATCCTGCAAGTAGAGAAAATCAAGGGCCTTAGTTATTATAAACCACTATGATCCATAAACAATACAATGAAATTATGGCAAATAGTAAGAAAAAGGGCTCAAGATTTGAACTCAAAGTCTCAAAATGGTTTACGGAATGGACTTCTTTCAAATTCGGCAGAACACCTTACTCTGGTGCAAATCATCAGAGTAGGGATTTGTCTTCGGATATTATGTGTCAGGATGAAAGACATGCCCATAGATGTAAAATCTCGGTAGAATGTAAAAACTACAAAGACATCAAATTCGAACATGTATTATTGGGTAATAAATCCTGTGATATATTAAAATTCTGGGAACAAGCAAGTAAAGATGCTAAAAGGGCAAAGAAGGTACCCATCTTATGTATGAGATACAATTCAATGCCTGCAAATGAGTTTTTCTTTGTAGTAGATTATAAACTCGGTAGTATTATAGCTCAGTACATTACTAAGTCCATGTATATTCAAGTTCCCGGTAATACTCTTATGGTATTCATGGCTAGTGAGGTATTAAAAGTACCATACAAGATGATTCACAAACAAGCTAAGTTAATCGTAAAAAACTCATAATATGAAAAAACGTATCCCATACTCCTATGTAATCTTCTACCTAGAAAGAAAGTATTATCACCTTATCGAGAAAGAGTTAAAAGAAAAGGGATACGAAAATATCAAGGTTATTATCCCTACTCTGGATATACTTAAGAGAACCGTAAAGGGTAAGATGGTATTTGAATCTGTTCCTATACTTTTCAATTATGGTTTTATGAGAATGCCTACAGAGAATGCTTTCTCAAGGCCTTTTTTAAATAAACTAAAACGAAATATCTCAGGTATAAGAACCTTTCTTAAATCTACTGAAACAATGCACGAAAGAAAAAAGAAGGTACGTATAGATAATGCTGAAGACTTCGATGATTTTTCATTAGTTGCCACTTGTTCTAGAAAAGATGTAAGGAGATTCATAAGATTAGCAAAAGCAAATAAAAAATATTCTGTTGATGACCTTATGAATGTAAAACCGGGTGATTACATCGTTTTAAAAGGGTATCCCTATGAAGGTATAGATGCTACGGTATTAGATGTAAATTACTCTAATAGAACAGTAAAAGTACTAATCTACCCAGAACATGGTAAAATGGAAGTAACTCTTGATTTTGATAGTGTTCTTTACAGTGTATATCAGGATTCAGACCCAGATAAATTACATTGTAATAACTTTGACTATGACCCAAATTCTATTACTTCTGAAAAGATAGAAGAGAACATTAATAAAAGGAGGCGTTAATATGAATGAATACCAAAAGAAAGCATGGGACTGTTTGACTCCAACCGAGCAGCAGTCCCTTTTTCTTCAGTTATCAGAGAGTAAATCATCTTGGGAAGCTGGAGAGATATTAAAATTATCTCATTATAAGTACCTAGAAATAAAAGAAAGGTCTGAAAAGTTCTTCCGATTATTTTCGGATTTCTTCGAAATACATGAGTCAATATTTAGACCAGATTGCCCATGTGAAAGAAACTTCCAGGATTATATCGAGGCTTGCATAGAAAAAAGGATGAAAAGGAAAGAGGCTCTACTAAATACTGGAGATGCCTCCCAATTAGTTCCTAAGGTAAATACTCGTAATCTAGAAAGAAATATAAGAAGACTACAAGGTTCAGATAATGAATGGGATAAACATTCTCTAGGTTTGATATTAGAATTCGATAGATGGAATAACTTTAGGATATTACCCAGGCAAGTACAGCAACCCTCTGCTTTCAAAAGAAGAGCCAATAAGAAAGAAAAGATTTATATCAACTACTTATTAGAGAAAGTACCAGAATGGGTTCATACTAAACTAAGAGAAAGGTTTAAGTATAAGGTAAAGCCTAGTATAAAGAAATGGTGGGTATGTTTAATATCTGAAGATTTATATACTGATGGATATTTATTACTTCCCGTAAGACCTACAGATGAGGTAATGAGGGAATTCAGTAAATTCTACATGTATATATTCGAGGATAAGGATGATGCAGATACATTTGGATTCATGGTATCTAAATTCAATGCCAAGACTACTACTGTAAAACTAGGTCAGAAGTTTTGGCCAGAATATAGATTATGTATCGAAAAGGCTTTGAATTACAATCAGGTAAATAACATGGATTTCAATGTGAAGCAATTGGATATGGCCTATAACACTCACATAAAACGAAAACCAAAGAAGAAACCTCAACCAGGAGCTGCTAGAGTGAAAGAAGACTCCTTCTATTGATCCTCAGCTAATATTAAAATAATAAGTAGAATATTTTTCTATATAATATATAAGTATTATATTTGCATCAGAAAATTAATTAGACAAAATTTTAATATAGACAATATGAAGAATACCAACTTAGACATCCGCTTTAACAAAGCAAATAATATCCTCAACCAATTCAGTGATAGCTGGGAGGATGATAAATTGAACCTATTACCTAATTTCCCAAAAATTAAGGATATGGTATCAAACCACATTACTCAAGAGAATTACTTATGGTTAATCACTTATGATTTACCTAATGATCTCTTCGATAAGATTGATAACATGGGATTAGTTCCCTATGAGTATGTAACTCATGAAGAATTAACTCAAACCTATTACAATCAAAGATTTTAAAACTATGGCAAAAAAGAAAAAAGATAAACCAGCTCCATCAAAGGAAAAACAGAATTTCCTAGGAGCTGCAGGTAGAAACATGAAGTACAAGGATCTCAAAAGAAAGGCAGTAATCCTTGGTATGCCTTTTCCAGATGCTTGTGCTGCAGGAGTATTTGATTTAATCAAGTATATCAGTAACTCTACTAACAAACCCGATAAATCCTTAATTGACCAGTATGATGAATGGGCAGATAAACAATTGGAAGCAATTGGTTATGATAAAACTGACCCAATCCGTAATTCAAGATTAAGATTAGGATTCTTAGGAGAAGAGGGAGAAGATGGTATTCGAAAATTAAAAAGAGTACCAGGTATAAAGAAACCCAAAGAAAAGAAACCTCCAAGAGAAAGAGATTCTTTTAACCTCATTAAGGGTACTAAGAAATCCTATTGTTATGAATTAACCGAAAAGGGATTTGACCAAGAGAGAGTAGTAAGGAGAATGAAAAAGAAATTCCCTGATGCTAATGAGAAATCCATTCAACTCTGGTACAGGGCTGCAAAAAGGAAATTAAATGGTAAAACTAGCAAGGGATAATCGGAAAATATACCCAGACTTAATATATGTATGGACTTGGAGGCCTGATGAATATTGGGGATGGACCAAATATCAATATGCAACAGAAAGTAAATACCGAACCGAGAAGTTGTTATATAAAAAACATATATGTGGTTTAGGATTCTTTTCAAGATACCATGCTAGAAGAACCATAACTCTTTTATTAGGAGTAGATGCCAATTTATACATTCATACTATCAAAGGTAAGAATCTTATAAAACAAGGCATAACCGATTTACCTAAGAAATGTCATCAATCGATATTCTTCAAGGGTAAGCCAACTAAAATACGAAGATTTATCTTTCCTGCTGAAGCAAGAATGGATAAACATAGGAGAAGGCATTTTGTAGTAAGAATGAATAAAATTTATAAGAAACATGGAAGAAGGGCATTCAACAGGGCATATCAAATTGCATTATACGGGTATAGGGATGAATTCTCACCTGAATATCGAAAGCAAAAGAGATTACAGGTCCATTCTGCTATCCTACAGGAGATACAACAAGCTGAGTCAAGGGGAAAAGAACCAATTTAACCTTGATTGCTTGAATCATCCTCCTAGGATTTGGCAAATAGCTCTGTTCCTTACCAAGGTATATCATATTAAGTTTAATCGTATCTTATTCAAAAAGGCCTACGATTTCTTAGATGATTTTGGAGAAGCTTCTTTGAAATTTCAGAACCAGGTTAATATCCCAGATAAATATCTCATAAGAGAATTACAATGGGAACTATGGAAACCTCTATCTGATTATAAAATAAGGAATAAGTATGCTTACTTCATGACCAATAGGAAACTAGATTCAGAAATTTGGGTCTACCCAATAAGATTTTCTGATAACTATGAAACTTCGAAAAAAGGAAAATATCAATCATACACAGAAATGATGGGTAAATTGGGTTTTCCAGGTTTAACTAAAATATCCTATAGCGATGAACACTAAATTAGAACAACATGGACCATATAATCCATTTGAGGGCAAATCCTTTAAGATTATGACCTATAATCAAGTGGATCAGGTTATAAATTCTGAAGTAATTGAGATAACTTCACAGGAACAGTTTAATACCGTTCTAGAAAACATAAAACAATTTAATAATGCACATGAATCTTTGGGACCATTCCTAAAGAAGTATAAAAAGCTTATAACTGAGTGATTAACTATATTCATTAACAAACCATTAAAATTAAACAATTATGGCTAAGAAAAAAGAAACTAAGAAAGTTGAACTTAAAGAAGTATCTAGAGTAGAAATCAACGGTAACATCATCATTACTTACGAAGATGGTTCGGTAAAGATTATCCCGGCTCCTATTATGCTGACTGCAGATCAGGCATCTGAAATCTTCGGTTCAGAAGACGAAGAGGAGGAAGAATCGGAAGATGACGAAGATGAAGATGATTCTGAAGAGGATGAGGAAGACGAAGAAGATGAGGACGAGGATGATTCCGATGAAGATGAAGAAGACGAGGAGGAAGAAGAGGAAGAACTGACTGGAGAAGCTCTTGCTGAAATGGACTTCGAAGAATTGGAAGATGTTTGCGATGACAAAGACCTTGATACTGATCCAGACGACTTCGATGAAGAAGACATCGAGAAACTTCGTAAGGCAATTGCCAAAGAATTAGGTATCAAATTGCCGGCTAAGAAGGAAGCTAAGGGTAAAGGTAAAAAGGGTAAAAAATAATCCATTTACCTAGCATAAAGGGTAGGGATCATCTCCTACCCTAAAAATTAACTACTATTAGGTTATGTAGAAGTTACAACTTATTTATAACACAACTTTTAAAAACTTATTAAGATTATGGCAAAGAAAAAAGAAGACACCAAGAAAAAGGGTGCTAAGGAAAAAGATCCCGAAAAAGAAGCTAAACGCAAAGCTCGTATGGAAGCTATTAAAAACCGTCCTGCAGGTCAGAGACCGAACGGTAAACAAATCGATGTTATCAAGATTTCTGATAACTCAGAAGTTCAGAACTTCGGTTATGCAATCAAAACAAAGAAAGGTGCTCAGGGAGTATTGGTAACTTCAGTATTGGTAGTAGATGGTGCTCCAGTAAACACATCGGTTGCTTTTGTTCCCGGAGAATTGGCAATTAAGTCAAAGAAAGGACATGGTATTATCACTACTCCGAAGTCAAAGAAAGAAAAAGACACCGACGAGGAAGTAGATGAAGAAGAAACTTCTGAAGAAAACGAAGATTAAACTCCATAACGATTATACATTATATCAATTATCCAAAGCCCATTGCCCATAAAGGTGATGGGCTTTTTTATTTTCATAACCTATGGTAACCAAAGAAGAGATAAGAAAGAATATACAAATCATTGCACTTAATAATCTGATAGAAGATTATACTTCATTTCTAGAAGTATGCAAAAATCCCTCAGAAAGGGAATTAACAGAAAACATAATATCAGAAGCTAAGGAAATGATTTTAGAATACCAATCCCAAATAAAAAGGCCACAATGGAAAAAAGATCCTTCTCATCCTTAATTTCACAGATTGCCGAAATATACAAGGATATCAAATACTATAAATACCAAGCCCATATATCCTTGCAGCAAAGTAAGATGGGTGAATATAGGAAACACCAAGCCCATATTATGTATCAGAAAAGAAAACTTTATTCTTTATCACAAAGAGTAAAAGATATTCTTAACAATCCCGTTCTAGAAGTGAAATATATATGGGGAAATGAAACTAAAACCAGTATTTTCTCAGGATTAACCCAAAGAGAGATATCTGATTATCTTCATACTTGTGCAATGGTAAAAGGAATTGAATTAAAAATCCTAGAAATCAAGGAAATCCCTACCTTTAATTCGGATTCACATCTATGGGTAAATATAAACTCATAAATTAATAAGGATATGACAAAGAAAGTAAAACCTGCTAAAAAAGCAAAGAAACCGGCTGATAAGACTCCGGAAATCACAAAAGCTGCAAAGGCTTTGGAAAACTACCTGAAAGAAAATAACCTGGATCCTGCAAAGGATTGGTCAAAGGACAAAACTCATGGTAAGGCAGTAAAAGAACTTATGGCAAAACTTAACAAGGAAAGAGATAAAGTTGCTGCCCAATATCCTGAGAAAGACACTGCTAATCAGAAGAAGCTGGTAAAAATGAAAAAGGCTTCTGAAGATGAAAAGAAAGCTAAGAAGGAAGCTAAAGCAAAAGAGAAAAAGGAAAAAGCTAGTTCAGGTAGAACAGCAACTAAATACGATTATCCTTTGGTAGACGGAAGAGAAATGACTTCCGAAGAAAAGAAGAAATATCGTATGGCTCAGAGAAAATTGGCTGCAGGTAAGACTCCAAAAGAATCTAAGCCGAAGGAAGAACCTAAGAAGGAATCCAAAAAGGATAAGCCTTCTAAGAAAGATAAAAAGGCCAAAGATTCTAAGAAGAAAAAGGCCAAAGACGAGGATTAATTTCCATTCTTATATTTGTTTTGTTAGTTATTAGTAGTTTTGGGCCTGGCAATAATTTTTGTCCAGGCCATTTTTATCTCTAAAGTTATGAAAGAAGAAAAAGAAATATTCAAACCCAAACTACGTATCACTACACTTTCAGAAAATGGTAATCCTTTATCTGATAGATTAGTAGATGCTTGCACTGAGATGTATGCCGGTCCAAAGGTACAACATAAAGGTCCCATAAGAATAGAAGTAACCCTTGTTAATCAACAAGATATTTCTCAATTCAAAGAATACTTGGATAAATTATCTGGTAACTTACCAATCAAAGAATCTGCAGATAGGGGAAGACCCTCTAATACTCAATCTAAAGAATTGGAATCCCCAAGAGAAGATATCCTTGCTGATGTAGAAAAGATGGTAAATGAAGGCAAAAGCCAACAGGATATTATTAAGTATCTTAGAGATCTTGGATTTGTATTCATCCTTACAGAGGATTTTCTTTATCATTTCCCGGAATTTAAATTCGATAAGAAAGATGTGGGAGAACCCACCAACAATGGCCAATATCTCGATTCTTATTCATGGATGGCAAGATGTATAAAGAGAGCAAAAGATCCTAAGACAGATAAATTTGACCCTATGATTCTATTTGGGTTCAGTATTCTGCAAGGTCCCTCAAAGAAGATCGTTCCCTATCTGTATAAGGAAAGGAAGAAACCCTTTAGGGCTCAGACCGGTAAAACTACTATCTCATTCTCTCAGGCAGAATTTACTAAGTTACCCAAGTATATGTTAGAGGCAGAACGAATTAAATTCTCTACAGAGCAACGACAATTGCTTATGACTCCCGAGAAGAAACCTTCTAAGTTCTTCTTAAGATGGGCATCTGATGCAATATTCCCAGATTCAATCAAGGAAAAGATGGCTGAGATCTTGAAGAGATAATCCACTACCTACCTCAGCAATATTTGCATATTATATATAAATTTTATATATTTGTATAACGAAATAAATAATAAGAAAAATGGATGCAGAAACCAAAACGGTTATTAAGAACATTGCCCAAATCCAAGTTGAGGCACTAACTCATATCTCTAAAAATTTAGAGGATACCGATCATTACCTTCTTAAAAAACTTCTTCAGATTGAAGAAGGAGAAATAAGAGGAGTATTAGATAATATGATAAAACTCTATTCAGATATGATAAAATATCCTCAACTTATAAAAACTCTTACAGAGTATCAATTATACGTCTGCTCTCATATCCTATGGAAAATGGAGGAAGAATGGATAACAGATAATTCTCAAGGAGTTTTGGGAGCATGGGCAATCATTCAAAAATATACCAACGTATTACATCCGGAGTTAACACTTTTAAAACTTTAAATTATGGACAGAGAAGAATATCTTGAATCAGTTACCATGAATACTGGTATTAAAATGAATCCAGTAGAATCTTCTAATATAGAAGGTATTGGGTATGACAACAAAAACAAACACTTATGGGTTGCTTTTAAGGGCAACAAAGTTTACCGGTATGATTTAGTTCCCAGAAAAACTTTCGAAGAAATAATGAATGCCGAATCTAAAGGGAGATATCTTAATTCTCATATCAAAGGACAATATGAAGCTACAGGATATGAACTCAAAAACTAAACATATTATTTTTCCGTTTTCCATTCTGGGAGTTACTCTTTTGGGATTCACTATTGCCAACACCAATAGTACCCGGAGGGTAACTCCTCCTTATGTAAAGGAGAGTAGAGAAGATTCTATTAGAAATGTAAAACGGTATGAGGAAAGCAAAAGAAGAGATTCTATATTCTTTGCTAAAGTAGATTCTATAAAGAAACTAAAGGATTCTCTTAGTAATCGGAGATTATACCAATATGCTTTCTTAGTAAGAGTTACTCCAGATAATATAATATTTACCGCAAGGAAATCTGGTTATCAACAAGTAACTTTAGATGCTCATTATACTAAACCCAGAGTATATTACCAAGTATTCACTTCCGATAAACCATTATCACCAGAGGAAGCTTCTGCTTATGCCGAGAAATATGAACATGATCCCAGTAAGGTAACTATATTAACCGTAGAACAGTATAATCAGAGATATGGTAAATCATCATCTATTTCAGAATATGATATCTTTACTGAAGGCCTAGATTCCTACTATGATGATCCTGAAAACCTAGATGAGAACCCAGATGAAATCTTTGATTTCCTACTCGACTAGGGATCCTCAGCTATTGATAAAATAAAGTAGAATTATTTTTCTATTTAAAAAATAGTTCTTATATTTGCATAGAGAAATTAATTAAGTAACATTTTTAAATTAGTCAATTATGAAAAAAGTAAATTTGAACAAGGTAACCGAGTTAATTAACAACCAAGTATCTAACTCATTGAAGGAAGTTAAGGCTTCTAAAACACAAAAGCCAAAAGAAACTAAAGAATCTAAGGCTAAGGAAGAACCCAAAACAAAATTGGTAAAAACTACTACCAAGAAAGCTTCTACTAAAAAGGAAGAAGTTGTCAAGGAAGTTGCCAAACAACAGAAACCCAATATCATCGAACAAGTAATCTCCAATCGGGAAGTGAAATACATTTACCCAGATGATATTACTGATACTCTTTCAAGAAAGAAATGGAGACAACAAACCCGTAATGAACTTCGTAAATTAGAAAGGGAAATGCTCCGAATCCAAGATCATAACTCTAAAGAATACAAGTCTGCCCAAAATAAATATATTACCCTCCAGAAAAAAGTACTGAAGGTAGATGAAGCAGTATAATTAATCCTTTGTTAACCCGGGACTGGGAATCACTTGAGGGCAATCAATATTCCCAGTCCCATATTTATTTTGGTTATGGACTATCGAATATTCTCCGATAAGGAGATGGAAAAACAGGAAAAGGACATGGTAGAACTTCACAAGAGATGTGTAAAGAATTACCTTGTTCAAAGATCTCTCAAACACGGAAAGATTAAAAAATTCTTTATCGTATATGATTATTATCTAGGCACTGAGAATATAAGAAATTACTTTTTCAGGCCTATAGATATGTTCGTAAGATTCTTATTGTTGGGTAAACTTGAAGAAATAGAAGACTATGTCAAAGCTGATTCTAGAAAGAAGAAAAGAAAACATAAGAGAAATAAAAGTATGGTATCTTCAGAGTCAAAAACTATACGAAGAAAAAATGGTAGAGATAAATAAGACCAGCAAGGTTTTATTCTCTGGGCCAGTATCTTCTATGGTTGCTTGTTGGAGAAATGCTTTACTCTTGGTAAGAAGATCTTATAGGATATCGAAAGAATCTAGAATTTCTTTAAGAAACCTTCAACATAGTACTAGGGATATTAATGCAGTAAATGACTTAGAATTAGGTCAAGGTGTTAAATTTATAATCATTGAATTATGTTTCGAGAAATAGTAAAAGATGTATATATCGGTAAATCACAACTGGGGATCTGGGTAAATGGGAAAAGGGTCCCCAAAGAAACTCTGGTAAAGGATATTGCCTTACCAACCTTACTGGGAAATAAATTGCCAGATTATGGTACCATAGGAAATTTTACCCAGTGGGAATTCGAAGTTAACCCAGGAGGCAATCACAAATTATTTATCACAGGTATACCCAAGAAAACTTATGACTTGGATTTATACCGATTAAAAGGGAGATTATGGTCATCCTATTACGAGGATGATAAAAGGGGATACTTATTTCAGGTATTACCCTATGATGTTAAACACCTAGAAACAGAGATATAATATAATGGAAACAAAAGATTACGTAAAAATATTTAGACTAGATCAAGAGAACTTCCAATTTAATAGAGGGGAGTTTATGAATAAAATGGGAGAAGATTTACTAGAAGTATGCCAAAGGCAACAAAAGATAAACCCAGCAACTGGTCACACATATTATTCAGATTTTAAAAAGGTAGTAAAACACTTCGAGGATAAATTTAATGAAATCAGTCGGCAAAGTATAAGACCTTTATCCCAGAATTTATGGAAGGCATTCTTTGCAACTCAGGTAGTGCCCCTAAGAAAACTCTGGTACCCAAAAACACAAAAAAGGATAGAGGAAATGAAAAATAACTCTAGTGAACAAGACAAAAAATCCTCGAGAGGTAAAAAAGGCAATTATGGCAAAGGAAATCGTTGACCTTCATGGCAATATTTTTAAGGTAATTAAAGGTTGGGAATTTTATAACAAGGTTCCCAACCTTGAAGGGAATTATACCTGGATATTTACTAGGGATAGGATTACCGATACTCAATTCATTTTGGCTTTAAATGAAGAACTCAATATAGCAGTTGGTTATTGGTATTCTAATATTTATCAACTATACGTAGCTCGTCCTCTTAAAAGGATTGGATACGATGAATCTAAGGATATAAGAAAAGAATATTTGTATAATGGCAAAAGACAACATAAAAAGATTTCCTAGACCTATGGGAACTACTGCAATGGCAGCAGAATACCAAAAGAGTCAGAATCTTGAAGATTTACAAAAGGTATACAACTACATTATCAATCACTGGTTGATGGGTAATGGCATGTTATGTGGGATTATGTATGATATTAATACCTTCTCAACAAAGACAGGTATAGATATCAATTACATACGAGTATTTATGAGAGATAGATTATTGCAATCTAAGCTTTGGGATAAAGAAAGACAGGAAGAAATGCTACAAGCTCTATTGGGAGAACAAGTAGCATGGGCTTTAGAGGATAGAATGGAAATCTCCCATCAGGTAAATATCCTAAGAGAATCTCAGGGAGGACATTATACTCCATTCATATCTGCTGAATTGAATAAGGCTCTTAAGATGAAACTAGATTCTTCTACTTCATTGCAATCCATCATACGTACATTTATGGGTGGAGGAACTACCAATATCTTTAATCAATTTGGAGATACCCAGAATAATCAATTGAATCAGAACCAAGGTATATCAATAGAGGAAGCCAGAAAGATTATCCTAGAATCTCAAAAGATAATGGACAAGCCACAGGAAGCCAAATTATTGGCAGATCACTATGATTTATCTTCTTTACCCGAGGTAGTTGCTACTAAGCAAGAAGGAATTGATACTACCAAAGAGGGCCTTACTTTGAATACTGCAGAGATGAGGCAAATTACCGATGATTACAAGGGAGCTATGGAACTCTCTTCAAGAGAACACCATGAATTAAGAAGAGAGATAGAAGCTAACATAGATCCCGAGGATCCAGACCCAGAAATGGATATCTATTTAGATGAGGAGCAATATGAAGAAAAAGAGCCTACCTCAATAGCTGAACAATTCCTCAACAGGTAATCGAGGTTTATTGCATAATTAATTTATTATTCTTAAATTTGCATCAAATAAATAAATAATAAGATTATGGATAAAACCACATTAAAACAGCTTAAACCAGGTACACTATTCAGATTAAAAGATTCTGAATCCAGTCCAGTATGGGTAAGAGATCATTATGATAGGTCTTCTAAAACTTATGCTTGCCATAAATACGAAGACTACAATCATGAAGCTTTCTTCAAAGGAACCAGAACAGTATTCATTAATTTTACATATTAGACATTATGAACATCAAAAACCTATTCAACAGATTTAGTAAATCAAAGGAATCAGAGTTAAGATATTCTCTGAATCTCATCTACCTAGAAGATATTAGGGTAGTATTTAACCAGAATATACAATGTGCTAAAGACCTAGAGAATTACCTATCTGCTTATATGAGACTCTTTGGTATGTATTCAGATAAACCCTATGTACTAATCTATCAGGAATATAAAAACAGATATTGGGTATATGACAAAGAACCTTACCTATTATACTACAAGGTACCACTCATAGTTAACACCAGTAGAAAGCTATCAGGGAAATCAGACATGGTAATAACCAAAGAAAAATACCAAGCTGCTAAGGATTTAGTCCCAGCTCATGATATATCTGATAGATTCAAGATACCTGAATATATTACGGGAGTCTTTACGGATATCTGGTATAAATGCCAAGGATATATGGATACGGACCATGTTGGTTTAGAGGAGATACTGGAATTGATGCAGCACAATTGGTTAAAGGAATTTGAATTGCTGGTATTCAAGAGGAATTACGATACAGATATGTTATTCCTTAATCATTCTCTTACCTATATCTTGGACCAGACAGAAGAAGAGGGCCGAAGAATATGTATTCAAAACATTATCGAACGTAACATAAATCAAGAAAATCAAGATGAAAACGAAACAATTTAACGTAAGCCAGTCTAGAATATATCCAGATATCAGGGATAAATATCTGGATTATATGGGAGAACAATATAATATGTTCATTTCGGATGATACTCTAAAGAATGATCTCAGAGAAATCCTTCGAAAGGGTACTAATAAAACCATCCATTTCAATATTCTAGAAAAGAACTCAGATCTCTTGGTATTTGAAACCTCTGAATACAGTAAGCTATTAGAGTTCACTAACCATTATCTCTGGATATTCAGGCTAGTAAACGATAAATGGAATTTAATCCGATACAGAGTATAAATTCGAAAGGCAGACTAACCATCTGCCTTTCATAGCGTTTACACCTATCCTCAGCTTAGTATTCCAGAATTTGCATATATAATTTAAAGTGATTATATTTGCACAAGAAAAGAAATTAAGAACTATTTAAAATTTTAGACTTATGAAAAATAATGAAACCTTCCAAACCACACAACATCTAGACAAGTTAGTTACTAACCTAGGTCTTCAAATCCAAGAGTTATTTTCCTTAGACTTAGAGGAAATCCTAAATTACAGCAACAATCTAATGAATCTATTAGTTAATGCCTATGTTGAAAACCAATGCTTAGCATTATCCGCAATGATATCTAAACAGGACGGATTTGCAATATACTCTTTCTTATTTCAAACTCCCGATACTTCTAATGGTGCTGCAGATGCTCTAGTAAACTTTGCCATGAACTTCACGGATGGAGAAGCTAATATCAAATCTATCAACAGAATATCTTCAAACATAATGCAAATTACCTTTACAGTATGACACCCATAAGAAGACTTTTAAATATCATACAATTTGATCTAGCCGAGAAACTAAACTTGGCTAGATTAAGATGGTACCATCTTAATCATCAGGACCAATACCTTCAATCAGTAATCTAGGGTAATCCTGATAATTGTACCTTGTTCAGATTAAGGGAAGTACTTACTAATTTGCTTAGAGCTAACTTCTTAAGTTACTACATATTAGCAGATACTCCTGAATCTCTATCTATTTCAATACAAGGTAATGCTATCATTACCTTTGTGATAACTAAAGACAATTACATAACTTTTACAATAACGAAATTATGAGCACAACTCCATACCCAGGTCCAGATGAAGTAATTATACATTCTCGTATATATTTCGATGATGGTAAGAGAATAGATGTTAAAGTATGGCCTAAGACAATTCAGTTAACAGGTCCAACTAAGGATTTAAACAAGGTATTCAAAACCCTTGAGGAATATGATGATTGGTGACATCAGTTTAAGAAAAAGAATCCTGATGCTTTTCGTAAAGATGCGAAATATGTAAAATCCATTAATGGCCTCTTTCTTATTCAGAAGAGGCTATATCAGATACCCAATAGAAGCCTCAGTTAAGTAATCTGGGATATTGCATATTTAAAAATAAAGTATTAAATTTGCATCAGAGAAAAGAAAATATTATTCATTTAAAATTTAGACAGTCATGAACTTGAACAACATTACAACAGCACTCAAAACTGGTATCACAATTTACCAATATGAACAATGGCAAAATACTGGTTCAGTCAACCTAATGCAAAAGGAATCCCACATGCTTTCCAAGGTTTGGCTTAAGACAAATATCCATAACCCAGATTCTTTGGATAAACCATTTATTCAACTCTCTGCTACTTTTACTTCAGAATCCGATATCCAGGAATATAACGAATGGTTAGATGCTAACCAGTACAAGTTATACCCATTGCTATTGGATATTCTTAAGATATCACTAAAGGATGCTTATCACAATTACTCTAATACTTCTAATATCCATTACGAAGGAGGAAAATTCCCCAGTATGCTTACCATTCAATTGTTTAACTTAGAATTCTAATACCATGAGATAACATTCATTAATACAATAAAAGACCAATAATCTTTAACGAATTATGAGAACAGCATTATATTATCTAGGATTAGGGCTTATCTTAGTCCTAATCCTTAATTCCTCTGGGCCTAACTTAGATACCTTTATACCAGGTAATCCATGGGAACATTATTGCAAATATGAATTGCACAAGCATCCATTCCATACTAACGAGAAGGATTATAACTATTTCCTTGATACTTTTACTAGCACGGATAAATATGAACAAATAGTAGAGATATATGCTAACCCAAGGTAGATTTCTAATTTCATATCAGGTATTCGATAATATACCGATAAATAATAACGGACAAACGCATGTACGTGAAATACTAAATGATACTCAGGCCTTTACCCTCAATTATCGAACAGAACAGATAAGAGATTACCTCAAGTATCCTGGAGAGGAACTAATACCCGAACATCTACATATGATTAATGCCTTAAAAGAAATCCAGAACTATTGGGATCTTACTTCAGAAAAGGTTATCATAACAGATATCATACCCATTCCTCAGCCATGATAACCCGGGTTTGCATATATAAAATAAAATAGTTATATTTGTAGAGTAAAAATTTAATTATTAACATTTTAATTTATAGATTTATGCATAATAGTGAATTATTAAAAAAGTATGCCGGTATCTCAACCCGTATCCGCCGAACCTTTGCTTATCACTACGACCAAATCCAACGGGAAGTACAAACAGAGATTTCAACACTTGATCCAAAATTACAAGCACAATTCATGGACTTAGTAATTGAATACATGGAAGAAACCATGAACTGGCCAGAACCTGATAACCAAGAAACATTCGAAAAACAAATTACTGGGATAATGCCATGAAAACAATTGCCTACATCATGAGTACCTATCACATAGGTACTCATAACTATAACTCAGATATCAGGGATGTACTCAAATCCTATATCATTGCCAGATACTATGGATGGGAACCAAAAGAGGAAGACCTAGAGGAAATCATTTCCCATACATCATATTTCGATATCAACGTAGATGATGCTATCTACGAAGTCCTAACAATGCCAAGAGAAGAAATAACCATCTAACTAAAAAATAAACCGATATGAAAACAATAACAAGAATCACAATCAACCAAAATGGTAATCAAATACTAACCTGCAAAGTATGCAAAGACACCAACAATATATTATTTATGTCCAATGAAGGAATATTAGAACTAATCTCTGGACTAAATTATATGGATAACCTACCAACGGTACCAGACCTAGAGAAACCAATAGAGATCCAAATCACATCCACCCGAGAAATACCCATAGAACAAAACAAAAGAGTCCAAACCAAAATCAAAGAGATAATATACAATAACCTATATGATACTCTAGTAGAAGAACTAAAAGACACCATCTCTAGGTTCAAAGCCCAGTACAATATCCAAGAGATAAATCCCTACATATCTGATATCCTTCAGAACCCAGAAGACCTAATATCCCGCTCCAACACTAAATAATACAGATAAGAGAAGATATAACCCTAATATCACTATCATGAAAGATCTAATATACATACCACACCAGGATAAATGGAATGAATACTTCCCTAATCCGGGCAGTAACAAAAAGGATTACACTCTATACCTGAGTGATCCCCAAGCCCAGTATAATAAGTTACTCCGTACCCAACAGAAACTAAGAAACAAAAAGAAATACCCACCCACAAGTACACCTACCTAACACAAAGATAAATAAAAAAGAATACCTAGAGCCCAGAACACTCTAGGTATTTCTGTGTACACAATTAATATACCCACCCATAAGAACCCACTCCCAACACAAAAATCTACATATAATATAAATCCCAATACTAAGGTATACACATAATCTGAATATACATAATATCACTAACTAAGATACATTACCTATATCACAATCAATATATATAATAATACATATAACTAATACTAATATACCTTTCTTAGGCTCTTGGTTTATTCCTTTTCTGTGTACCTAGGGGGTTTTTCGAAAAAGTCGGGAACATACTCATAGATGGGGTTCTACTATACCAAACACTATAGCTCTCAAAATTTAAAGTACTAAATCCTTGAGGCCCCAAAGGCCATTTTAGGCAATAAAATCACCATACATGGCCCCTCAAATCACAGAAAAGCAAAAAGTACACTCTGGCAATAGTTTTTGAGATACGTATATGAGCCTTTTTGACACGTAGCTATTTTAGTAACGCCTATATATAATATACTAATATGGGTGGGATTTAGATACGTATGTATTTTAGCTTCACACGTGTAATTGAAAAGTGTTCTGTTTGGCTAGTTTGTGTAATCTAGGATTTAGGTTGTGATTTTGTGTACCTAGACTCGGATTTTAATTGCCAAGAGGCTAGGATTTATATTAAAATTGTGTACCTAGAGGGGCCATTTTAGGCTCGGATTTTATAAAACTGGGTACACAAAATATGCCATAAATGGCCTCGGATTTAATAAATTTCTAGGCAATCAAGGAGCCAATTTTAATTGCCATCCTAGTAATATTGTTGTTAATTGCATAAGTATTTATATTATGGTTATTTTAGATAATTCTAGGACATTAGGGGCCTTCGAAAGGCAATCAAGGATATTGCATATTTAATTTATTATTTATATATTTGCATCAGATAAAAAGAAATATATTAATCATTTTAATTTATATAGACTTATGAAAAAAGAAGTAACTATCCAAAACATTAAATTTAACCTCAGTACCAAATCATTAGTATCTGAACCCGAGACTTATCCCGATTATCCTTCAGTCCCAGTAAATCAGATAACCAATAAGATCATCACTAATCTTATTAACTACTTACCAGAATATCCTTGGTACGAATATATATATAATTCAAATGACCAATTCGATGAAAACTTACCAGAGCTAATAAATGCTGGCAATCACTTTATTAGCCTTTATATTAATACCGACGATTGCCTAATCGAATTTTCTACCGAGCAACCAGATTCTTCAGATAACCTTTACTATTCCTTTACTACAGCTGGTATATACTTCACAGTATACTTCGATTAAAACTAACCTAGTAATATTGCCCAGGCCTAACTAAGGTACCTGGGCTTTTCTATGTACATACCTAGGAGGCCATCTATAGACTTCATATAATCACCTAAGAGGTACTAGAGCTTTACTACACATATACTTACTAGCCTTATATAAGAACCCACTAGGCCTATCTATAGATCTTATAAGGCTTACCTAAGTACGCTAACTATCGACCATATATGGCCTTCAGGTAATAGGTATATAATATACAGATATTCTATAGCCACTTAAAAGGCCCTCCGAAAATCCCCTAGAATCTTCTGGCCATGGGGATTTGAATAGAGGATTACCTAGAGGATATAGTAAGGGAACCATAGATGGCCTTAACCTTGTTATCATACAGGTATTATATAGCGGACAACGTGCGGGCAATTTAGGACCTCCACGAGGTTAATGAGTGGAAATTTGATAAAAAAATTGATAATAAATAATGTACACGCAAATAATAAAATTTTTGAGATATGCAAATATTTTCTGAAAATTATTCTTAAAATAATAAAATTCATTTTTAACAAAAATTTTTCTCGAAATATTTTGTAGATTAAAATAAAGTCCTTATCTTTGCAATACAGAAACAAAGAGAGTTCTAAAATTTAATAAGAAATTTTTCAAAAAAAAATCTTTGAAAATTTTGCAGATTAAAATATTATTCTTATATTTGCATAGAGAAATAAAAAAAAACCTTTTCGAGTTTCTAATAAGACTTGAATTTTTATCGAAAAGGTTATAATAAAATAAATTCAAAAATTCAAGCATTTTTATTATGACACAAGAAAATTTAGTTTCAGTTAATGAGAATGCAAATGTTGAAAATTCTTCAAAAGAAAAAATCAACAAAGTAAGTGCTAAAAAAGCTAAAGCACAAGCAAAAGCAAACAATATTCTTTATAAGGATATTTTAGCTAATTTGAATAAGTCTACTGAGGGACTTTTAAAAACTTCTTTTGGAGTTAAAAAATCAGATATTTATAAAGAAGAAATTTTTTCAGAACTTTCGGACAAAGAAAAGAAAGTAGCTAGAAAAAAATTTAGAAATACAATTCTTTCTTTGTCTGAATCATTGGTTCAAGAAAAAGATAAAACACATCTAGAGAAGCTAAAAAAAGCGTTTTTAGACTTTTATAAGCAAGTTTACAAAGTAAATGATTTTTCACTTTCTTCTGTTTGTTCTGAAAATATGAAAGAAACAAACAAAGATATTTTGAAAAAGGCTTTACAAATCGTGAAAAAATAAATTGTTTAATTAAGGAGCAATTTTAAAATTGCTCCTTATAAAATATGACTTATGAATTTTGTTTTAGGAATCTTATGCTGGATATTTATTTCTATTATATTAATTTTTCTTGCTTATGTTTGGGATAAACAAGAAGATAAAAGAAAATAAAATTTTTTAAAAAGTAAGGGAATGTTTGTCCCTTACTTTTTTTTTGACTTATTCTAAATAAGGGCTACCGTACCCCGTTTTTAGTACCTGGTATTTTTAGGCTTTCGTATTAAGGGGTACCTTGAACACAAACCAAAATTTTTTCCTACACACACATTAAGGGCATACCAAGACACAACACACAAAGAAGCCAGAAAATAAAAACATCCCTGGCATTCATCCTACAAAAGAATATTCAATATCTCCTTAATCTTATTCTTCCCAATAAGCCTTCTACCATTCCTTACTTCATAAAAGAAAACATAATACTTCTGAATCTCAATACACCATAACCGATTACCTCCTTCTAATAAAGGTCCTATTCTCATCATATCTCCCGGATCAATCCAAATCTGATACCAAATACTATTACCTTCAGAACATCTTAAGATTCTCTTTTCACTATCTTCTCTTAATCTATCAATCCTTACCATACTCTTCCTTAATCCTTTCCAAATCCTTTAAAGCCAATTTCAAAACCTTAATCCTATGTGGGATATATTTCTTATAGGGAGGAAACCAATACCCAAATATACGATTCTCTCTATCAATCTTATCTATGGGAGTCTTCAACCATCGATTACCTCTTATAGTATGATACTCTCCATAACCTATGTGACTAAATCCTGAAGAAAACCAGAGATGGGTAATACCAAACCTTTCAGGTTTGAACCAGGGTTTAATTACACTATGCCAGAATTCATGGTTCTGATTATCAAATATCCTACACATCCCTAGGTTAGTTTCTGCATGTCTTAGAAAATCAATTACCTTGATTATCTCATGCTTCACTTTCTCGTAGTTTTCGAATATCCTCATCTCTATGGTGAAGTTATTCTTTGCCTTTTCATCGATATTACTCATGATACTAATCCATATAAGAATATTATAAACCAAACCACTAGGATAAAGATATAAGGGATTGCATACTTCTTAAATGGGTATCCCTCTATCCCATCATTAAGGGCATATATAAATACTATTGGCCATAGCAATATCATTAATGCTACTCCCAGTAACTTAAACCAAGTAAAGCCAAGGCATACTAGAGCATCAAAATTCATTGAGCTACCCTTATAATTACCGTGACTATCGAAGTGATAGTAGTTCTTAGGTTTTAATACTTGCTCAGCCCCTAGGTAGGGTGGTAGGTCCTTTTTAATGAACCTACCCTTGCTATCTCTTGCCCTTTCTCTTAGGAGTTTGGGAGCAGATAAATCTTCGTCGTAATCTTTAATTCTAGCCATTGTTTTTCTTTTTAAAGAATATTAGGTAAATAGGAAATAAAGGTAATACTAACCAGATTGTAAGAAATAATAGGTGTGGTCTTAGCATCCTAATTTCCTGACATAATAATTTGGTTAGAAATATAGAGGGGATTAGGCATATCCCATAGATTATGCCTAATATTATCCAAGTACTATTCATTGAGCTTTTCGATTAGTTTTTTAAGTTTCTTATCTAAGGTTATCACTTTCTCAAGGGTTTCATCATCCTTGTGTTTCCCGTTATCATCCAACCATTTTTTGATTGCCTCTAGGGATTTCTTGGATTGGTGATATGCAACAAAGGAATTGTACTTCTGTTCATTCTCTGTAGTACAAGGTAGGATTATTGCATTACCTTTCCCATCTAATCGAGTAAATTGACCCTCTAGATTTGTTGTTCTAGTAATTATTACCTTATTAGATAATATTGCAGTACCATTCTTTTTATCGATAGATACTACGTTTGCCTTTTCCATTAGGGTTTTGTCTTGGTAAATTACCGAGTTACCCTCTTTGAGTTTTATTACTTCTTTTTTCATATAAATAATGTATTTATTTCGTTATACAAATATACTATTTTATTTTTAAATATCAATCATTATTGAATAAATTCTGCAAATCTTCTGAGGTTATTCCATGCTGACGATAGTAGTCGTATTCCCAAGGATTGAGAGGTTTGCAATTGACTGGATATTCGTCTCTTAATTCGAAAGGCAAATAGCCAAGAAATTCTATACTGTTGAAATACTGTACCTTACCATCAGTAAATAAGAAATATTTCAAAGGTCTATCGATTGCCTTACCGAAATTACTTCCTATTAATCTGATATCCTTGTTGGCAATGTAAACATGATACTTATCAGTTATCAAATATACCTGGGTATTCCAGGGTTTCTTCGATTCATCTAAGGTTTTCCTAAACCAATCAACCATAATCTGTTGTTTCTTTCCTATATCCATAATTAAATTATTTATTCATTGATAAATAGAACTCGATATACCTACCTAAGAAAGGCTACAAGCAATACTTTATCCTCTTTAATGTAAACTCTAAGAATTTATATTATGGATAAACTTACTAACGAATTAATTGCCAAGGTTGCAAACAAGTTAAACCTTGAACCAGCTCTGTTAAAGACAGTAACTGTAGTAGAATGTGGTAATCGAGACGGATTTTTACCCTCTGGTAGACCTCAAATTCTCTTCGAGGGTCATGTAATGTGGAAATATTTGAAGATAAAACTCGATGGAGAAGGTAAAAGAACCTATTTATACGATCTAGCCAAGAGAAATCCATCCTTAGTTTATCAAAAATGGACCAAAGAATTCTACTTAGGAGGTGAAGGAGAGTGGAAAAGACTCGAAGCAGCTCGTAAAATTGATGAAAACTGTGCTAATTTATCCACTTCTTGGGGATTGGGACAGATTATGGGCTTCAATTATCAGCTTTGTGGATGTCAATCAGTGGATGAAATGATCCAAAAGATGTCTGAATCTCATGAAATGCAGCTAGAAATGATGTACCATTTCCTCTATAACTCCGGTTTAGTGAAACATTTGAAGGCAAAAGACTGGGATGCCTTCGCTAAAGGATATAATGGTCCTGGTTACAAAGACAATAACTACGACCAAAAACTAAGAAATACCTACGAAAACTTCAAAGATAAATTATGAAAGTAATATACAATAACATTATACCTTTCAAGGGATACAAAGCCATCAACCTTTTTGGTTTAGTGTTTGTAAGAAAGGGGGCTAAGTTTACTGAGGTAGATTATAACCATGAACATATACATTCAAAGCAAATGGCTGAGATGTTATGGATATTTTTCTACCTTTGGTATGGAATCGAGTACTTAATCATACTTTGTTTTGCTAAATGGAACAAGCAGAATGAAAGGTATCATGATGTAAGTTTTGAGGAAGAAGCTCATAATAATGATTCGAACCTGGATTATATTTCAACTAGGAAGCATTATGCTTGGTTCAAATACATAAAATTGAGAAGTTACAAGAAATGAAAGACTTAAAAGTACTGGGAGTATGTGGAGGGCAAGGAGCCCTCCTATTCCCTTTTAAAAATAAACTCATTGGAAATATTGAACCTAGAGGAGTATTCCATACTAGTAGAGAAGAGCAGTGGAAAGCTAATTTCAAAGGTATACCTTTCTTAAAAGGGTACGAATTACCCGAAGATTGGCATCCAGATATCATATTATCTAGCCCTGATTGTGGTAGTTGCTCAGTAATGAGATTATCTAAATCTAAGACCCTAGGAGACCCTAAAAGTAATAAAAGTATACAACTAGTATTCCAAGCAATTCAATATTACGAACCCGCTCTCTTTCTTATAGAAAACCTACCAAGATTGCTATCTCTCATTTCTAAAGAAATGTTAACGGACTTCTTTAAGAACTATAAACTTATTTTTCACGAAAGAAGCGTTTCTGACTTCGGAAACTCCCAAGTATCAAGAAAAAGATTAGTAATTATCGGAGTTCATTTAGACAAGGGAAAAGAGTATTTGGATTCTTTTAATGAAGTATTCCAAGTAAATACTCCAAAACTTACTAGAGATTTACTAGTACAAGCCCCACAGGAAGCTTTAATTCCATTCTCTGATAAAGTTTTAGCCATGTATGATTATCGAAAATTACCTGAAAAGAAAAATCTTACAGTCAGACAAGTAAGACAACTTTGGACTCATGATTTCAAAGATGAAAAGAAATGGCCAATCAAAACTGCTAAGATGAGTACTCTCCCGGGAGTATATCGATTGGAAGATGATAAACCGCCTTTAACACTCAGACCTTCTGATAGGCAATTTAGACCGGATGGGTATCCTTTAGGTATTTATGATTTCAAGGCAATTATGGGATTCCCTGAAAATTACCGAGTATTTATTCGGGGATTTGCAACTTGGGACCCTAAGACTTATCACTACTGGTTAAATAAGGCTAGGTATACACTTGCTAAAGGGTCAGTATGTGAAATAGGATTATGGTTTAAGAAATGCCTTAATTTCAAGTGAATCCCCCCTATATAATCTAATAGGCTTTTAAAGGGTATTGGAATAAGGAATATTGGAATAAGGAATACTGATATAAGAATCAATCAGGAAAAGGGATTGTTAAGGGAAAAACAAAGCCAGTTTCGTAACTGATTGAATTTGAATTAGTTGGCTTATGCCAGACTTGGCAAATGAATGCCAAGCACCTGATATAGAGTGAGTTGACTATTATGAATTGAAACCGAAAAACTCAAGTAACAATGAACAAAGAAACTTTATACAGAACAGAGATATTACCGAAAAATCTGAAGAGTATGTTTAATCTCTTAGTAACTCTTTATAATCGAGTTGTAAAGAGTCACAAGGGAAAAATCAGAATGAGTATTACTCAAGATTCAAAAGGAATCGATATTCGATTTAGAATTCCGACTACTGACTTCAGTAATAATTTCAAAGTAATTTTGGGAGTAATAATTGATAGATACAAAACAAAAGATGCCTATCTCAGATCAAAAGATGAAGAAGCTTAAGATTGCCATGGTAGTCCTTTTACTAGGATTTACTATTTACCTTTACTTCAGGAATTACAAACTGAATCAACAACTCAGTATGTTACCTGATAAAGAGATCATTCAACATACTGATACAATTTATTTGAGGAAAGATTTCCTGCCAATTTCCTACGATAATTTACTTAACCCAAGTAGAATCCTTCTCTACAATTCTCCGTATTCTTCGGTTAGCCAGGGTTTATGCAGTACCGATTCAGTAGAGATATCAGAGAAGGATTCTCTTGTTCAATTAGTAATCGATAAGAATCAACTTACATTGAGTTTCCTTAATCAAAACTCGGGAATTTATTCTAGTAGGTTATTTCATATCGACACTAATAACTACAAGTATTCTTGGTATAACGGAAAACTTACCACACAAGAAATTAAATCTAGAATAAGATTAGTTCCTTATGTTTATGGTAAGTACCGACCCTTTAACAATCTATGGGATTTGGGAACAGGAATTTCAATCGAGACTAAGAGATTTAATTACAAACTGGGGATAAACAGTTTTTATTACCCAAGATATTTCTCAGGTATCAAAACTGATTTAGAACTGGTAGTAACTTATAAATTTTAGATTTTATGGCAAAGAAGATACAGGAAACACCAACTAACCTTACAAGAGAAGAATTATCTAATCTATCTAGGGTTACAACGGATGTTTTCTTTTTCAGTCTTTTTTGTTATGTGATACATCCAGTGAGAGGAAAGGTTCGATTTGAATTATATCCGTATCAAAAAGCCGTACTATACCAATTTATACTCCAGAGATTCAATATCTTGTTAAAGTTCAGGCAAGCGGGTATTACAGAACTTATATCTATGTACTGCTTATGGCTGGCATCATATCATCCTAATAAGAAGATAAACATTATCTCCATTAAGGATACTACAGCTAAAAAGGTACTTAAGAAGATTAAGTTCATGTATAAGAATCTTCCATGGTATATGCAAACCCCGATAATCAACGGAAGAACTGGAGAATTTGGTTCTGCCTCTATGATTGAATTCGATAATGGTTCATTCATAGAATCCATCCCAACATCTTCAGAAGCCGGTCGTTCAGAATCTCTTTCTCTCCTGGTAATTGATGAGGCTGCAATCGTTCGGTGGGCTTCAGCTATTTGGGCAGCTGCCTTCCCTACGCTTTCCACCGGAGGTTCAGCCATCATCAATTCTACTCCATACGGTATGTGTAATTTTTACCATTCAACATGGGTAGATGCTATAGCTGGAGGTAATCCTTTCAATGCTATTCGATTATATTGGCAGATGCACCCAGAACGGGATCAATCTTGGTATGACCAGATGGCTTCTGCATTGGGTCCAAAAAGAACTGCACAAGAAATCGATGGAGACTTTCTTTCTTCAGGTAATACAGTATTTGATATGGCAGATATCAAGGCTATCGAAGATTGCTTAAGTGATTATCCAGTTTTAAAATATCGTTTCAATCGTCAGTATAGACAATTCAACGAACCAGATCCAAATAAACAGTACTTTATCGGTGCAGACGTTGCAACAGGTAGAGGCTCAGACTATTCTTCTTTCACTTGTATGGACAAGCTGGGAGAAGAACAAGTTGTGTATAAGGGAAGAATGGCAGTAGATAAATATGCTAGGTTACTGGGAGATACTGGGCAATTATTTAATTTTGCTGTTGTAGCTCCAGAATCTAACGACGTTGGGTTAGCAGTAACTTCTGCTCTTCAGTCAGAAGGATATCCTAACCTATATTACTATCAAAAGCTTCTGAAAAAGAAAGGTAAGTCTAGACCTGAGGTTGATAAATCTCCTGGTTGGTTAACTACCCAAAAGAATCGTTCAGTAATCATAGAGGGTCTAGAACAAGATGTTCGAGAAGAGAATATCATTGTGAAAGATCCTTTCTTTGTTCAAGAAGCTCCTACCTTTATATATGATGGTTTGGGTAGACCCGTAGCCATGGGTAAACACCGAAATAATACTTCTGCTGTAGATGTGGATTTGGAAGGAGATGTTTATTCTGATGATGATATATTTGGTAAAGCAATTTGTAATCACATACGAAAAGGAAAAACTAATGTAATAATACAACCGAAATGAAAATTCTTAAGTTTTTTGGATTCGATAGAAGGAATCGATCTCCAATACAAGAAAACAAGGCTAATCCTCCAAGTAAAAAAGAGGAGGTACCTATTTCACCCGGTAGAGTATCGGAACCGGATGATGAACCAGGTAACTTCATTCATACATTGAAAGGCTTAACTCAGATGGTTACGCCTTCTTTTCGTGTTGAAGTGATTCAGCTTTTAAGGGATTTATATAAAGTGAATCCAGATGTTAACATAGCTTTACAGGACATGTTTAAGCTTGCTAATACTGGTCACAACATAACCTTCCCTAATAATACCGATAAAGAGGCTGATAAGATGAGAGATCATCTTTCTAAGGTATCTTCTAAATGGTCTAACTATACTGCTGGTATGGATGGTTTGGTAAACAAGATGATAGTTCAATTGATGATTAGTGGAGCTATCTCAGTAGAAGCTGTACCAAATGAAAAGTTAGAGGGTCTAGCTACTGTATTATTCCTCAAACCAGATAGGATAGTATTCAAAAGAGAGAATAATGGTGTATACAGTCCATATCAGAGGAACACTCTTTGGAATGGCTCGAATAAGCAAGATTATATCAAACTTAATACAGAGACCTACTGTTATGTTGGTATGTATAATGATACTGATGAACCTTACGGAATACCTCCTTTTATGGCATCTTTGGATTCATTAAAGGGTCAGCATGATATGAAAACTAACTTTAAACATATCATGGAAATCTGTGGTATGGTTGGTTTTCTAGAGGCTTTGATGGAAAAACCACAACAGAAACCTAATGAAAATGTAGAAGCTTACACTAGAAGATTAAATAGGGAGCTAATACGTTTGAAACAGAATGTAAGGGAAGGTATGAAGGATGGAGTAGTAACTGGTTACATTGATGACCACCAGTTTAAACTTAACTCTACTTCAAAAGAGATGAGCAATATTGATAAACCCTGGAATATGAACCAGCAATCAGTTGCTAATGGTTTGGGAGTAAATGGCAACCTAATTGGAGTACAAGCTTCCATTGGAGAAGGAGCAACTGGTATTATGCTTTCTAAGCTTATAAGTCAGTTAAAGAATATCCAAATGATAGTTTCTTATGTTCTTAAGTTTATTTATGAACTAGAACTACGTCTGGCTGGCTTTGATTGTAAGGGAATATCCATTACTTGGGGATCATCCACTATCTCTGATGAGGTTAAAATCCAACAGGGTAGACAGTATAAGATTCAGAACCTTGACTTACTTTACAAGGCAGGTATCATTTCTCAATATCAATATGCTTGGGAAATGGGTTATGATTCTCCTTCAGAAGAAGAACCAAGAGTTTCATTGGAAGACCAATTTGCTAAGGGAGGTAATTCAGACCCACAAGAGGGTACTAAGAAGAAACAGAGACAGGACGATAAGAATCAATCCGCTCGTAGATCAAGAGATAAAAATAACCCGGCTCCTTCACGAGGAGATCAAAATACTAAATCAAGATGAGTAAACCGATTACTAAAAAGAACAGAGAACATTTAGATTCTTTAGTGATAGGTAGTGGTCATACTATAATGGCTGGGTATATCCCAACATCCATAGAACCACAAACCTTCTCGGAGAATTTTTATAAATGGGCTCAAACTTCTAAGGAGTCAGTCAGTCAATTTGGTTTTTGGGGAGGAGAAATAGATTATAATACCTATTATCCTGACTTGAAGCCAGAAGAACTTACTCCTAAAGATGAGGAGTTTATAGAACCAATGTTCAGATTATTATCTGCAACTATTGTGTCTAAGAACTGGAATCCTACCGATTTTAGTCAAAATGGAGTATTAAAAGCTTCTATGAGAATGCTCTTAGGACAAACAGTAAACTGTGACCATGAGACTAATATTGGTAATGCTATTGGAGCTGTATCACAAGTTATCTGGCAAGATGAATACAAGGATGGTTCTTTTGTTATTCCTGCAGGTATTAATGGTATATTAAAGATTGATGGTAAAGCAAATCCGAGAATTGCTAGAGGCATTCTTATGGATCCTCCATCTATCCATTCTAACTCAGTAACAGTACAGTTTAAGTGGGATAAGTCTCACCCAAATATGGAAGATAACGAATTCTACCAGAAACTGGGTACCTATGATTCTAAGGGAGTTATGGTACGAAGAATAGTTACTGAAGTAGTAAGATACTTAGAAACCTCTTTGGTATCTCATGGAGCTGATGCTTTTGCTCAGAAGATTGGGGATGATGGTAAAATCATTAATCCCAATTTTGCCAAGAGAACTTGGGCTTCATACGAAGAATATAGAGATGATAAGTCTAAACAGTATTTCTTCTATGATACGAAAACTGATCTAGCTTTGTTCAGTGAAAATAACGATACTTCCCAATCTTATGATGATAATCAAGGAAATCAAAATCCTAATAATAAAGATATGAATGAACTACAAAAATTTTTAGAAAGAATCTTTGGTAAAGATTGCCTTACTCTTGCCGAAGGTACAGAGATGAACGAGGAAACTGCATTTGCAGCCATTCAGGAATTGGTTAATTCTCGTAACACTCTTCAGACTACTGTGGATAACTTAACTACAGAAAAAACTTCTCTTACAGAACAGGTTACTAATCTGAATGCAGAAGTTGCAAATCTGAAGGAAATGGCTCAGGTAGGTAAAAACCACATTACATCTCTCCGTGAAAATGCTGTTGCAACCTATAAAAAACTTATGGGTGACAAAGCTGATGAAACTATCGTTACAATGTTGAATGCCGAAACTACCGGCATGGTAACTTTGATCTCTCTTACTAAAGATTACCAAGCTCGATTGGAAGAAAAATTCCCAATGACCTGTGCTAAATGCGGTTCTCACGATGTAAGCCGTGCTTCTTCTGCAACTGAGGCAGAGGATAAATCCGATAACAAAGCTACTGCTCAGAATTCCGAAAAGAGTACTGAAGAGATTCTGAAAGGTATCTATTCAAACAAATTAAAATAATCTCTAAAATAAGAAGAATATGAATACACATCCTACTACTAAGCTGGTAAATCAGGATCAACCGATGACTCTGTTTGGTGAAAAAACTCCCAGAGCGGTGATCTATAAGAGCGAATCTCACAAGTTGCATCAGGCTTTCTGTGTAAAAGAAAACAAAGTTATTCATCAGGGTATGCCGGTAGCTTTGGATACCGATGGTAATATCGAACCTTATATCCCGGGTGGAGATGGCAGCCAGGTTTATCTGGGTATAGCTGTAACTGACAACATTAACCCAGCTTATCAGGCTCAAAGAAATTTCCCCGTAGAAGTAACTGTAGCTGTAGAAGCTTTCATGGTTGTAAACTGGGTAGCTAAAGAGGCTATGGAATGTGGTTATGTAAAACCCACAGATACCCTGTTGATTGACCGTTTCATCACGGCTGAAACTTCAGCCGATGAAACAAAATTCATTAGCATCGTACCGGCTGATGAAGCTAATGATATTATTCAAGTATTGGTACGCTAATCATTAACTGAACATTAAAAGAACAATGAATACAGAATTTGCACAATTGAAAATGGAAGACCTTAGAAAGGAACTTCCGGAAATGGTAAGAAGTTTGGAAGCATACCGTCAGGGTTCCAACAACACATTGCCTATTGAAGTTACTCTGGAAGAACTGGTACAGGGTAAATATGGTGTATCACGGGATGCCTTCTTTGAAAAGTTGGGCATTAATCCGAAGATTGATACAATGCAGAACATCTTCACTATGCCGCAACAGAATATCCGTTGGATTGTACCGGAAATCATCCGTGCTGCTATTACCACTGGTATGCGTCAGGCACCTTTCTACCCGAACATCATTGCTTCAGACCAATCAATTAATGGTTTGCAGGTAACTATGCCGATGGTAAATATGTCGGATGCTGCTCCCGCTAAGGTAAATGAAGCAGAAACAATTCCTTTGGGAGATGTAAGCTTCGGACAGAAATCAGTTTCTCTGTTTAAAATCGGTAAAGGATTTAAACTTACTGACGAAGTTAAAAACTACGTTTCAATCGATGTATTGGGAATCTATCTCCGTGACTTTGGTATTCAGTTGGGTTATGCTATGGATACTTTGGCAATGGATGTTTTGATGAACGGTAACAAAGCTGATGGTTCTGAATCTGCTCCGGTTATTGGTGTATATGAAACAACCAACGGTATTACTTATAAAGACTTGTTGCATATCTGGGTTCGTGCTGCTCGTATGGGCCGTAACTTTACTACTATGATTGGTGGTGAAGACCAGGCTATCGAGATGTTGAACTTGCCTGAATTTAAAGAACGTCACTCAGGAACTACAGAAGCTACACTGAATATCAAGTCTCCGGTTCCCAACAAGGCTGATTTCTATATTCACCCGGGAACTCCTGACCAGCAGTTGTTGATGGTAGATACCAGTGCTGCCTTGATTAAGCTTACTGCTAAACAGTTGATGCTTGAATCAGAAAGAATCGTATCTAATCAGACTGAAGCAGTATATGCTTCTCTGACTACTGGTTTCTCTAAGATGTACCAGGATGCTGTTCTTCTGTTGGCAGCTAACAAGAAATTCTCTGAAGCTGGATTCCCGAGCTTCATGAACATTGACCCATACTTATTGGTTAACTTAGAATAATATCCGGGATTTCTTCATTGTATTTTTGTCTAATTTCTCCCCCGAACAGTTTCAATCCATTCTGTTCGGGGTTTTATATTATAACCTAAAAATAAAAAAATAAAAGATTATGGCTAATACTTATATTGTAACAGTTGGAACTAATGCCTACAGTTTTAACGACCAGGTAACAGGTATTTCAATTGCAAAAGGCGAAGAGAGAGAACTTACTGCCCGTCAGTACAGAACAAAACGTATTCAGAAAGCTTTAGTTTCTGGTCACTTGGTTTTAGTTCCGGATAAGAACAAAACTGCCAAGTATACTGCTGAGGATATCGAAAAGCTTGACAAGAAGCTAGCTGCTCAGTTTGCAAAGGGTATGGAAATCAGTAAGATTGCCAAAGCTTATTCACTTGAAGAAGCTAAGCTGATTGCTAAGAAACATGAAATCGAAGCTGATCCGAAAGATACCGTAAAAGATATTCTTGAAGTTTTACTTGAAGATTTCGAAGAAAACAAAGAATAAACAAATCCGAATATAAATGAAAAAGAATCTAGACTTCACATATGTAACATCAGGTCTGGAAGTTTCATTTAGAGTATTAACCAAAGTCCCGGCCAAATCCATTTTTGACTGGGACTTTGGCGATGATAAGGGAGAGGTTTTCAATGGTGGAAGACATCAATCTTACTCTTATGAGAAGTCTGGATTTTATGATGTAACCTTACATGTCACTAATTCTGATGGATTAGATTTGACTTGTACTCGAACCGTAGTTGTATGTAATTATGGGCATACTACTCTTCAGGATACCATCTACAATTTAATAGATAGGTATATTCCCAAAGAATTGCATGAGAGTATGACCATAGAAGATAAAACTGCATACATAACTAAATGGCAATTATATATCTTCCCACTAGTAAACCATGTTATACCACCAGATAAATATAATGATGAATTATGGTATGAGGGACTAGAAAACCAATTAATTATGGAATTGGCAGTATGGGATTATCTCAATATACAAATACAAAATATACTGTTGGTTGCAGGAAATAGTTTTAGAGAAATTATCTCCACTGAATCTCATGGACCAGACCAAGATGGTGATTCACCTGGAGAACATGCTAGAGGAGATAGGATAAAACAAATTACTACGGGTCCTACCGAGGTACAGTATTATGATAAGATATCCGAAAGTATATCTAGCTTATGGAGTACTTATTCAAAGATGATTCAACCTGGAGGGTATATGGATGAACTAAGAAAGAATCTATGTATGCTGGCATCTAGGTTAGAGATATACTTACCATTCTGTGATCAAATTGAACGGTTAGTAGTACCAAAAGTAGTAAATCATCGAAAACCAACTCCTTTGGGAGGACCTAATCCAACAGCTCCTCTCAATAAAGCAAGTAAACCTTCGTTAACCATAATAGATAAGAAATCATGACAAAAGAACCTTGGAGAATGGTTAAGAACCATTCTTGGAATAGGTATAAAAAGATTATCACTGATTTCTTAGACTGGGATGCTGGAAGACAAACAATTACTTGGGCTAAACATGTTAATCAATATTTAAATCATGCTGAGGATGATAGCCCAAGATATTATAATATTCCCATAGAAGCTTTATGCTACTACAATGCTTTTAGGAACTGGCCTATTAATAAGGCTACTGTTTCTGGAGAATTAGATGATGAGAACCTTTCTATACTTATTTCAAAGAATTACATAGAACAAATCGGATATCTCAATCAGGAAGGTTATTGGAACTTTAACTGGTCTGAGGATAGATTTGTTATCAATGGGATAGTATATAAACCTTCTGGAGATACTCAAGTATCTCAGGCTAAAGATGAAGCCTTGGTATTCTTGGTAATCCTTAAAAGGGATAGAGATACTAAAATCAAATTCGTAGAACAAAATCCATAAAAAAGATATGAAAATGTTAATGTTACGTTTCACCAAGCTTAACAATGTAGATGGAGATTGGTGGGACAGTAATCTTATAATCTTGAATGGACCTTCTGGAGTTCACATAGAAATGCCTGGTACTGGTAATTCGGCTACTACCATGCAATCTATGACTGGTATGAAGTTCGTATCAAATTACCAAGATTACTTTGGAGAGGTATGGGATAAAGATATACCTCATATTGGCTTTGGCCAAGTTATTAAGTTCCGAGTTAGGAAATTACCTGATTATGCAGTAGTTATGGGAGATATCGAGGATGGAGGGGATGTTAATCCAGATGATCCCGATGATATCCTAAATGCTTTTGCCGGTAAAGAAAAAGAATATTTCAGAGGTAATAACTCAGAACTGTTATTGGGAAAAAATAAAGTAACACTTTAAAAATATATACATATGTACGTTAGTAAATACTACACTTGCGAAGAAATTGACCAACGGCTATTACAGGGTTATTATGATGACTCTTTGGCTCATGGTTTTGTTGGAACTCTTAAAGAGTTCTGGGTATTCTTCTTATCAATTGCAAACAAGGTAGATAAGAAAGAAGGTTGGGATTTGTCAGAAAACAACTTCTCTGATGAATTGCTAGAAAAACTGAATGGAATTGAGGAACATGCTAACTACGTTACTAAAGTTTCTCAACTAGAAAACGATTTGAAATATCAGACTCAAGAACAAGTTGAGAAATATATACATGACTTAGTAGATGGTGCTGATGATGCTTTAGATACATTAAAGGAATTGGCTGAAGCATTAAACAATGACCCAAACTTTGCTACCAATATCACTAACCGATTAACCGAATTACGTACTCAATTAGAAGCTGAGGTAACCAGAGCTAAGGATCGTGAAAACGAATTAGCTTCTCAGATTAAGATTGTGAACGATAACTTGGTTAACTCGGTTAATACGTTGAATGCAGCTATCACTAAAGTAGTACAGGATATTACTAAGATGATCGAAGCAATAAATGCTCGTATTCAAAAGGTAGAAGACCGGGTTGGTGATTTGGAAGTAGAAACTGATAATAACTTAACCGAAGCCAAAGAATATGCTAAAGAATTGGTAGAAAAGGAAGCTGCTGAACGTAGAGCTGCTGATGAGAAATTAACCGAAGCTGTTCATCAGGTACAGTTAGATCATACTAGGGATATTGCCGACTTAAATAATAAGATTCTGACCGAGGCTTCAGAAAGAGCAAATGCCGATGTAGCATTAGAATCTAAACTGAACACTGAAATCAGTGACCGTAAAACTGCAGACCAAGAACTTGAATCCAAGATTAATGCCGAAGCTGCAGCTAGTACTGCTCAGGATGAAGTATTACATCAGCAGATTGTAAAAGAAGTTTCTGACCGTCAGAATGCAGATAATGGTTTACAGCAGAACATTACTCAAGAAGCTCAGAACCGTCAGAATGCAGATACTGTACTTCAGAACAACATTGATAATGAAAAAGAAACTCGTATTGCTCAAGATGAAATCCTTGATCACAAGATTGAGGATTTGAAAACTCAGGCAGGTACAAATAAAACTGAATTGCTTGAAAAACTAGAGCAAGAAAAACAAGAACGTATTGCTGCAGATAATGGTTTAGATGATCGTAAGGTAGATAAAAGAGAAGGATATTCTCTTACTAAAAACGACTTTACTGATATTCTAAAGGCTAAATTGGATGGCATTGAAGAACATGCCAACTACATCACAAAAGTATCTCAGCTTATCAATGATGCGGGTTATCAAACTGAAGCAGATCTCCAGGCAGCTATAGAAAAGATTATTGGGGAAGCTCCAGAGGTTCTTGATACTTTGAAGGAAATTGCAGATGCTTTGGGTAATGACCCGAACTTTGCTACTACAATTACTAAGAAATTGGCAGCTATCACTGAGCAGTTGAATCAGGAAATTACTAATCGTACAGAAGCTGATACCCAGGTACAGGCTAATGTAAATAAGGAAGTTTCTGACCGTAAAGAAGCTGATACTGCACTTGAAGCTAAGTTGAAAGAATACGTTGATAATGAGGTAGATAAGATTACTGGTAACACCGATGGTATTCAAGCTAGTCTGAACAAAGAAATCCAAGATAGAAAAGATGCAGATACGGCATTACAGGCTGCTATCACTAAAGAAGAAACAGATCGTAAGGCTGCTGATACTGCATTAGATACTCGGGTAACTGCTAATGCTACCAAGATACAAGAATTGGCTTTATCTATTCAGGATGCGGTAAATACTGTTAAAAATGAACTTCAGGCTAAGATAGATGCTTTGCAAACAGAAGTAAATGCTAACAAGGCAAATATCCAACGTAATACTGACCGATTGAATAATCAGATTACTAAGGAAGCTGAAGATTATACTGAATTGAAAGGCATGGTTAATGCAGAAGCCGAAGCAAGAGCCAATGCTGATACTAATCTTAAGTCTCAGGTAGATAAGGTAATTATCGATTTGAATACTGAAATTTCAAAGAGAGAAGCGGGTGATACTGTTTTACAACAGAATATTGACAAAGAAATCTCCGATAGAACTGCTGCAGACACCTTGTTAGACAACAAGTTCACTGGCTTGATAAATACTGAATCTACTGCCCGGGCAAATGAAGATGAGAAAATCAATGCTCGAATTGACCAGGAGATTAAAGATCGTAAGGCAGGAGATGATGCTTTAAGTACCAGAATAGATATCCTTAATAGTGGAGTAACTGGTTCTTTAGCTGAGCTCAGAGAGAAAGTAACTAATAACACTACTGCTATTCAAACTGAAGTAGAAAGAGCTAAGGCTGCTGAACAAGCTATTAAGGATTCTCTGACTACGGCTATGGAAAACCACAAAGATGATTTGTCAGTTATATCTAAAAATATCAGTGACGAGGCTCATAGTAGACTACAAGAAGATATCAAACTTCAGAATAATATAGATACAGAAACTCTTAATCGTACTCAGGCAGATACTTTGTTAGAGAACAAGGTTGCTCAGGAAGTATCCAATAGAGTTCAGGCTATTGAGGGTTTGAATAACCGAAAAGTAGATAAGGTAGATGGTAAAGAACTTTCTTCAAATGACTTTACTGACTTATTAAAAGCTAAGTTGGATAATATCCAGGAATTTGCTAACTACATTACTAAGGTATCTCAGTTGGAAAATGATTCCAATTATCAGAATGCTGAACAAGTAGAAGCTGCAATTCAAAAAATTATTGGTTCTGCACCAGAAGTACTTGACACTCTGGGAGAGATTGCTAAGGCTTTGGGAGATGATCCTAACTTTGCTACTACCATGACTCAGAAACTTACTGAGTTAACTAATAAGCTTGAAATCGAAACTCAAAATCGTATTGAGGGTGATGAAGAATTGGAAACCAAGCTTGTAGCTCTAGGTAATCAGATTAACCGGGTAGTAGAGGATTTAAGAACTTATGTTACTGAAACTCGTACTGAACTATTGGCAAGAGCTAATAACCAGGATGCTCTTATCAATCAGAACTCGGCAAATATTCAGAGAAACTTGGAATTAATCCAGGGCCTTCAGAATAATCAAAGTACTGGTTATCTTGAAATCAAGGAACTGTTGAATATAGAAATTGAAGCTAGAAAGGCTGAGGATATCCGTATTGAAGCTAAAGTAGATAAGAATACTCAGGATCTTACTACAGAACGTAATGAACGTATTGCTGCAGATAAAGTTCTCCAGGATAATATAGATGCTGAAGAAGCTGCAAGAATTGCTGCTGATAATGCTCTAGGTAAACGTATTGACAAAGAAATCCAAGATAGAAAAGATGCAGATACGGCATTGGATAATAAGTTTACCAATATCACTAATGATCATGAGACACGGTTACAGGCTGAAGAATCAACTTCGGATGCTTTACCTTTGACTGTGATTACAGAAATTGATCCGAATCCAGTTATCAATGGTACTTCTGCTGAAGTAAACTTTAAGAGTTCTGTAAAAGAAGAGGGCAATCTTTATGGAGAACCTAGGTCTGATAAGTTTGCTATTCCTGCTTCTACTGATACCAAAGCCGGTCTTCAATCAGCCGCAGATAAGAAGAGATCGGATTCTATGCCTAATGATTATATCACTGGAGCTAGCTATACTCCTAAAGCAGGCGTAGTTACTACTAATATAAGTAGAAGTACCTATAATTCTGATGAAGGAATACAGAAATCGAATGATTTCACTGTAGATATACCTGCTTCTACTGCAGAAAAAGCTGGTGTACAAACTGCTGCAGATA
>OAWA01000142.1_pt1 | contig 69321 bp, 77 predicted proteins | sample 1516971 | NCBI WGS metagenome assembly OAWA01 (sample SAMEA2580097, study PRJEB22360) | human gut metagenome | biome: human gut; feature: human-associated habitat; material: faeces | place: Denmark | collected 2008/2010
CTGTGCCTGTTCGTTCAGGTCTGCAAGATATGTCCACAATTCTCCGGTCAGTATCAATGTGTTCAATCTGGCTGGGTGGACTTCTCTTAAATATTCCCGGTGCATCCGTCCGTACTTTCCGATAGGGCGGTGTTCCTCCGGCAGTTTCAAGTCCGGGATGTAGTAATCTCCGACAAGGATATAATCAATTCCGTTTTCTGTTATTCTTGGTTTCAATTCGCTCATGTTCCTTACCTCCTGTGGAAGTAGGCTCGTCTGGTACTAACTCAATCACATCGGTAATCTCACAATTCAGCGTTTCGCAGATACGGGCTAATGTATCCATGCTGATGTGCTTTCCCTCTTTGCTCATGTTGGCAATCATATTTGTTGTCATACCAGCGGCAAGCCTTAAATCCTCTTTTCTCATATCACGCTCTAACAGTGTGTGCCAGAGTGGTTTATAGCTGATGTGCATATTGTTTTCCTGCCTTTCTATCCATACCACCGGGGCGGCTGCCCCGGCAGGAACTTTTCTCTTATTATAACACCAATCTTGTGAAATCACAATTTATTCTTGTAGCCTGCCGCTGATACCGTCTGGATTGTGCTTTTCCTTTCTTTTTGTTCCCTTTAATTAGCCATAAACTGCTTCATACCCTGACTCTTTGCTTATGTGTGATAAAGAAGTAATAGAAGTGTAAAAAATTTTGCCTTTCCTATCCGGTACTTGTCTTTGGTATCGGATAGGGCAGGCGGTCATTCGGGCAAGTCCACCTTGCCGACGAAAGAATAGTAAATCTCAATATCCTGTCTGCGTGTGCCATTTTCATCGTAGCTACACTCATGCACAACGATTTTCTCTACAAACTCACGTAAGAGGGTGTGGGTCAGTTCTTCAAAGTTCATGTGCTTGCGGACAATGTTCATAAACTTTTCTGCGTTTACGGTAGCTTCCTGTGCTTTGGAAAGCTCCGCCTGTATTCTGGCAACACGCTCTTTCAATTCCTGCTGTTCGGCTTCATAGTCTGCCGAAAGCTCCGTGAAACGCTCGTCAGAAATGCGACCGCTTACGCTGTCCTCATACAGCCGCTTGAAAATAGCGGAAAGTTCACCGATACGCTTTTCGGCAGCTTCCAGTTCCTTTTTCTTGGCGGCGTTCCGGCGTTTGCCGCCGTCCTCGTTCTGCTCGATCAGCAGCTTCATAAACCGGGCTTCATACTTTGCCGCATAGCTCGTCACTTTCCGTAGATTGGAGAGAACGCCCGCAGTCAAAAGGTCGGTGCGGATAAAATGTGCGGTGCAGTCATGGGTGCGCTTTTTGTAGTTCCCGCAGATATAGCAGTCCTGTTTCCGCTTATCGGTCTGGTAACGCTGCTGATACATGACGCTGCCGCAGTCCGCGCAAAAGAGCATACCAGAGAACAAGCCCACTTCATCATAGCGGTTCGGACGCTTGCGCTGTTTGCGTAATTCCTGCACACGCTCCCATGTCTGGGTGTCGATGATAGGCTCATGGTGGTTCTCGAAAATTGCCTGTTTCTCAATGGGATTTTCTATGCTGTGCTTGGTCTTGTAGGACGGTTTCTCCGTCTTGAAGTTCACCAAACAGCCCATGTACTCCCGGTTTTCAAGGATATGCACCACGGTATTTGTCGCCCATTTGCACTCATAGCCGGGGTGATAGCGGCGTGTGCTGCCCGTCCTGCGGTATTCCAGCGTTCCCGGCGTTGGGATTTCCTGCTCGGTCAGCATACGGGCTATCTTGGTCGGACCGTTCCCGGCAAGGCACAGACGGTATATCTGCTTGACCACGGGTGCGGCTTCCTCGTCAATGATGAAGTTTTCGTCCTCGTCCATGAGGTAGCCGTACACGGGTTTGCTCGTAACAGGCTTGCCGCTCATGCCTTTTGACCGTTTTACAGCTTTGATTTTCTTACTCGTATCTCTCACCAGCCATTCGTTGAAAATGTTCCGCAGAGGGGCAAAATCATTGTCGCCCTGTGCGCTGTCTACTCCATCGTTGATGGCGATAAAGCGGACTCCTTTTTGTGGGAAAATCATCTCGGTATACATTCCCACCTGCAGGTAGTTTCGCCCTAACCGTGACATATCCTTTACGATAACGGTAGCCACTTTCCCGGCTTCAATGTCCGCAAGCATGGATTGAAAGCCCGGTCTTTGGAAGTTCGCACCAGAATAGCCATCGTCCGTGTACCAGCGCAGATTGGAAAAGCCGTTCTGCTTTGCGTAGGTTTCAAGGATACGCTTCTGGTTGGAAATGGAATTACTTTCGCCTTGCAGCTCGTCCTCATGGGATAGTCTTGGATAAAGGGCAGTGATTTTCTGGGTGGTCTGTCTTAACATAAAATCCTCCGTTTCCGACAGCCAGCCCCACTATTCCGTATTTCGATTATACCACATGGGGCGGCTGTCTGTATAGCGGCTTCTGCTTCTTTACCGCCCGGTAAAATGACGATTTTTCTGTGCGGCTTGTAGCGTTAGGGCGAAAGCTGGGCTTTGTGTCCTGCGGCGGCTTCCGCCTCCAGCACTTTCATCATCTTATCGGCTGCTGTGTCGGTGGTATCTTTTTTGAAAAAGCCGGAAACGACAAGGACGGTGTTGCCCATGCGGATCTCTGTCACGCAGTCCGGGCGGCGTTCCGGGGTGGTGTTCTGCTTGTTCTCTGCCATAGGCAACTCCTTTCATTTCATCAATTCTTTTAGTCTGTTCAGCTTGGCTTGCGCCGTTTCACGGCGGAAGTTCTCTCCCGTAAAGAGGATAGGGGCGCACATTTCCAAAAGGCGGTCATAAATCCGGGCATGGGCGGTGTCCAGCGGATTTTGCAGGCTGTCCAATGTCAGATTGGTGGTAACGATTAAGGGCTTGCGGCTGCGGTAGCGGCTGTCAATCACATTGTAGACCTGTTCTAAACCGTACTCTGTGCCGCGCTCCATTCCAAAATCATCAATGATAAGCAGAGGAAAACGGCAAAGACGCTCGATATACTCGTTGCGCCCCTCAAAGCTGGCGGTCAGGTCATTCAAAATCGCAGAGAAGTTCGTCATGCGGACAGCGACTTCCTGCTCCATGAGGGCATTAGCGATACACCCGGCAAAATAGCTTTTTCCTGTGCCGACCTTGCCCCATAGCAGATAGCCGATATTTTCCTCGCGCATGATTTCCCAATGCTCCACATAGAAGTGTGCAATCTCCATTTGCGGGCATTTCCCGTTGTCGTTGGCGAAAGTCCATTCCTGCATGGTAGGATTGGTAAATCCCCGGCGTTTCAAGTCCTCCACGGTGTCAAGGTGCTTTCTGCGCTGTTCGGCGGCTTCACGCTCCAAACGCTGGGCTTTCTGGCAGTCACATTCTGCCGGGTGGCGGTCACGCCCAAACAGGGCGGCTTGCTTTTCCGGGAAGTAGGCTTCTTTCGGAGTGTGACACTTGCCGCAGTAAAGCAGTCCGTCCTCGCCCGTGTAGTCCTCCGGCTGTGGGGTAACAGCCGCCATATTCAAAACTCGTTCTGTAAACAGATTACTCATAAGCTCTCGCCCTCCTTGCAGGCGTATTCGGGTATGCCCTGTTTCGGGGCAGCCTTTGCGGTATCGTCTGCCGCCCATCTGCGGATAGTGGCGGCGTGGTTTTTATATTTCTTGCCCGTGGACGCGATATAGCCGGAAAGCCGCTCAATGTAGTACGCCCATTTTTCGGGCAGCTCCGCTTGCAGTTCGGAAAGCTCCGTATCAGTCAGAAATACATTCTCATATCTGCCATAGCTGCGGGCGATGGCTTGTCCCTTTAACTCTCCCTCTTTTTCTAACTCTATATCTATCTCTTTCTTTATCTCTATCTCTGGTGGACGAATGTCGGACAAATGTCCGCCATTTGTCCGCGGCGGCAAAAGTGCCTTATTTTCAAGCCTTGCGGCGCGTTTCCGTTCCGCTTCGGTAGAGGATTGACCGATCATCAGCTCGATGTCGGTCATATAAAGCAGCCCGCAGTCAAGCTGCTCCACAAGCCCTAACTGCTGGAAGATGGCTAATGCCCGTTCCACCGTCCCGATTTGGTGACGGGTCAGCGTGGCTATCATCTGGGCGGTATAGGGGATATGCTCGTCAAGCTGCAATCTGCCGCCATTTTTCAGCGATTTTAAGTACAGCTTCAAGAGGATATTGGAATACAAAATCCCGTCTTTCATGTCCTCCAACAGCACAATGGAATCGCTGTCGAAGAAGTTTTCTTTCAGTTTGAGGTAGTAATATTTGCGGTTATCTGCCATTGGCGGTGTCCTCCCTGTGTTTCCATCTCTTAGAGAAATACCGGGGGCAGAGGACGATAATCGCCCGGAAGCTCTGCTTGCAGCCGTGTGTGCAGCCCCGGCAAAGGTCATTGTAGGTAATACGGTTTCGGTGGTTGAGGAAAAAGCTCCATTCCAACCGCCGCTTTTTGCTCATGCGTGGCATTTCTCGCTCCTTTCTGCCGTTTCCGCTGGTATAAGCGGATAGGTCGGTAAAAATGTAGTTTCTCGGTGTCATTTTCGGGGATTTCCTGCGCTGTGCACCCCGTTTCAAAGGTGGGCAGTATTGCGGATAGGGTGCAGGGCATATCCCCGTTTTGGTATCGTTTCGGGGCGGTTTTTAACGCTCATGTTCGTGCTTTTTCTCTCTGTCTTTCTCGCCTTGCAGGATTTGAGAAAGATTGCTTTTCACGGTATGCAGCTCCTTGACACGGGCTCTTTTCTCCCGGTATTCGTTGTAATGGGCGTTCTTTTCGGCGGTAAGCCGCTCGATTTCCGCTTGCAGGGCTTTATGGCTTGGCAGCTTGGAAACGCCATGCGCCCGAAAATAACGGGTGGCTGCGTCCGCTATGATAAAATCGCTTTCGTGCCGTTCCCGGTAGGCGCTGCGGGCTTTTTCCGTTTTCTGCGCTTTCAGACCGTCACGGGCAGGCTTGGTCTTGGCATAGGCAAGCACCTGTGTCTGAAGCTCCTTTTTCTCCCGGATAGCAGCGTCCAGGGCTTTCAGCTTGGCGGTGCTGTCCTGTAAATCCGCATTGGCGGATACAAGGGCTGCGTCCAGCTCCTCCGGCGAATAGCCGTACTGCCCGTAGGCGGCAACGGTAGCCGCCATTTGTTTCAGATTGTGGACTGCCGCCCAGCAATCATAGCCCGCGCCCTTTCCCTCCGCTCGCTTCGCTGCCCGGTCAACCATGCGCTGAATACCGTCCTTTTCCGGGGTGGTTTGGACAGCTTTTTTGCCCTGCAAACGCTCCCTTATGTTGCGGGGGTATTCGGGTACGGTTGCGGTCTGCTCGGCGGCTCTGTGGGCGTTCTGTTCCAAAAGGGCAAGAACGGCAGCGCGGTCAAAATCATCTCCCAGCTTGCGGGCGGTAATGGGCTTTGTCCTGTCCGGCGTGAGGTAGGATAGCCGCCCTCGGCTCTCCTTGACAGTCACGCCCTGTTGCAAGAGAACGGCGGCGAACTCGCCATAGCTTGCGGCAGAGGACAGCGCGGTGCGTATGGTCTGCCGCAATTTTTCCTTGTCTGTTTCAAACTTCGTGGGCTTGGCTGGCTGCTCCTCGGCTGGCAAGGCAGCAGCTTCCTTGTCCAGCTTTGCCTGCCCTTTCCGCTGCGCCCAATACTCACGCTCGGTAATGCGGTTTTTGCTGCCATGCAAAAGGTCGATTTGATAGAGATTTTCCCGGTGGCACAGCTCCATGACTTCGGCTTTGAAGTATTCCATCGCCGCGTCTGTGCAGCGGTGTTTGCACCCGGTGCGGGTGTCTGCCGGTCTGTCCATGTAAGGCAGGAACGGAACTTCCTCTATCCGCAGAGAATTGATAACGATATGCACATGGATATTGCCGCTGTGGTTGTGTCCGTCCGGGTGGGTGCAGACAATGGCTTGGTGTCCGGGAAACTGCTTCCGGCAAAATTCCTCGCCCAACGCCTGCGCCCGGTCTACGGTCAAACCGTTGTCCACCGCGTCCCGTGGGTCAAAGCTGATAATGTAGTGGTGGCTTTTTACATCTTCCCGCTTCTGGTTCTTCCCATAGCGGAGATTGGAGCGCATACAGGCAACGGCAAAATCCTCGTCGCCGCAGTTCAGCGTGGCTATTCGATAGTCCTCCCTGAGCATGAGCCGCCCGTTTTCATCAAGGGTGGGCTTCATGGTAAACTCGTCATGTTCAAAGGTGAGGTACTGCTCGGCTGCGCCATAATCCGCATTTTTAGAGCTGATATGTTTGAATGTTGCCAACAGCGTCACCTACCTTTCGCAGGACTTCAAACTTCAAGGCAGCAAGGTCAGAAATGGCGGCGCGGACTTCAACGGACAGGGCGTTGTATGGTGTGCCGTACTCGTTGAGGGCGCGGGCAATCTGATTGAGGTTGCCACCGATTTTTCCGTATTCGGCGGTCAGCCTGCCAACGGCGGACAACAGTTCATCATTGACCGGGGAAACGGTAACGATGGGGCGAATGGTCGCCCGTGTAATGGCTTGCCGGATAAATTCGGCTTGGCTCATGTCATAGTGTTTCAGCCGCTCGGTAAAGTCGGCGTATTCTTCCTCGGTCATGCGGGTTTTGACCACATGGCAGCGGTGGGGTGTGTTGTATTTTTTCTTCAAGCGTTGACCTCCTTTCTCGCCCGACAGGGCGCATGAGCAGGGTTTGGGGAAGGCACTCCCCAACAAGATTTACCAAAGGGGCAAAACCGCAGATATGCGGATTTTGGCACCGTGGTAGAATCTTGCTCTAAAAAACTACCGCTTTCCTCGGCGGCTCTGGTTTGCGGATATACTGGCTTGCTCCACCAATATAGCGATTGCGGCGGCGTGTTCTGCCCGCTGTTCACCACTACAACGGTGAAAAGGGGGCGTTTTGGCAAACGCAGCGAAAATTTTTTTATTTTCCCTGTCTGCTCCCTACAACAATCCGGCGGTGTGGTTTGCCAAAGATTTTTGAAAATGGGCGCAAAAAAAGCAGTAAACCTTTTCAAGATTTACTGCTTATCTGCCGCTGTGATGGGCGGCGGTATTAAATTGTCAGCCGTTTTTCAAATGGAATTTATCTGCAATCGCTTTCTTTCCGCTTTCCAATTCCTTTTCTGTAATCTTCCATAATCCTAACGCAATGATCTGCTATCTTTTGCATTCCGAGTTCTTCAAAAAAGGCAATTTGTATTTTCATCAGTTCTTCACAAACAGTCAACTTCTGCTCATCCATATTGCTAATAGCAAGCCATGGGAACGCTTTATATTTCTTAGTGTCCCCAATGAGAAAATTGTACCCTATCAACTCATTTTCACGGAAAACGAAATAGAATTGTGGGCCTGAACCTGGAACTGACTTTTCCATAATTTGCTGCATTGTTCTCACGCCGCCGTATGCCGGAAAAAAACCTATTCGCTCAAGAGCATTTAATATGTCAATCCTTTTATCTGTGGGTATGTCTCTATAATTGATAATCTGTTCCATTTGCTCTACCCTCATTGAAGTTTAATTTGTCAGGCTCTAATTATACAACTTTTCTGTTTAGCGGTCAAAGCGGAACTTCAACAGGCTTTCTATCAGTTGCCTGACGATATGCTCCTGCATATCCGTGTTAATCTGTCCGTCCATTTTCGCACAAGAGCGGACATATCCCGCATAATGGGATAGGACGGCGGCAACAGCTTCCGGGTCGCCCTCGCTTGCCTTAACGATTGTCTCATAGGGAAGTAACTGGCTCATAGGACAAACCCTCCAACTCTGCCCGTAGCCGCCGTAAAATCATCTGAATACGCCGCCCGGTTGTGTTGCCAGCCCGTCCATATCTCCGTCCAATCTCCCTATGCGTCAATCGTTGGAAGTAGTACAAGAAAATGATTTCCTGTTCCATCTGTGATAGTGCGGACAGGGCTGCGGCAAGCTCTGGACTTTCCAAAAGCACCATCTGACCACAGACGAAAAGCGGATAGCTGGTCATGCCGGATTGCTCCGCAAAGTATTTATCTGTGGTACTGAATGGATAGTGTTTTTCTTCTATCAGATATTCAAGCGAGATTTCCCGCTTGCGGCGGCTCCGTATGCTCCGGGCTGCGTCTATGGCAGCGTGGCGAATAACAGTCTTGCAAAAGGCATCGTGTGTATGCCGGATATGTTCTTGATACTTTTCGTGTTCGGTCATGGAAAATCCCCCTTTCTGAATAATGGCAGAGGGCGGCAGCATCTTGTGCTGTCGCCCTCTTGATTACCGAACAGCAAAGACGGGCGGGGCTGTCAACGGCGGCGCATTTGCGCCGTTCATCTTGACCGTTGACAGGCTCGGCTGGGTTTGCTATCTGCTCACGGCAATTCACTCTCATTGATAGGAATTGCCTCAAGTTCCGTATTCAAATTGTTCCAATAAGAGCCGATATCCGCACTTGTGAAATACTTAAAACCGCCTGCTGCTGACTTCAATTCGCCGTTTTTAACCCCATAGCAGGCGTAAATCAAATCGTAGCTTGTTCCATCTGAGAGGTTAAATCTAAAGCTGGTCACATCTGCTCCGGCAGTTTCCTCAGTCGTTTTGTCTTTTAGGGATAAGCCCTTGAACTTATCATACAGGGTCTTTATATCATTTTCAGCAACAACTACTTTCTTTTCTGCTGATGCAGGCACTCCGTCATAGTGGTACATTTCAACGTTTTCGACATCTTCAACCTCAAATGGGAAGTCGATTTTGACAGGCTCATAAGCAATGTTTATAGGTAACAGAAAGAGAGCTGTAAAAATTGCAATGATACAAAGAGCGATGGAAACGAGAACAGCAATCGTTATCTTTTTTCTGCCTCTCTGCTTTTCTTTTGCCTCATGGCGCATAATAACGCTTTCGCTTTCTTCGTGAAGAACATCTTCGCTCGTGTGAGAAAGCAATTTCTGATAAATTGCGTTACAGTCAGCACAGGCGTTCAAATGCTCTTTTACCATCTCTGCGCTTGCTTCGCTGCAAGCATCGTCAACATACAGCGGAAGAATATCTCGAACAATATCGCATTGTTTACTCATGCTTTTCATCCATCCTTTCTTGAATTTTTAGCTTTGCACGATGATAAGTAACTCTCGCCCATGATTCTGTTTTTCCAAAAATTGCAGCGATTTGTGAAAAAGATAGTTCCCCGAATACGCGAAGCTGAAAGACTTCTTTGTATGGTTCTTCCAAACGGTGAAGAACGAGGTGTATGCGGAACGCCATGTCAGAATCTGCAACTGAGTTCTCAACATTTTCATTTGATGGCAAGTCATTGATTTCACTCACATCAGCTACTCGCTGACGGCTTCGCATTTCATCATGGTAAAGATTTTTTGCTATGGAGCAGAGCCATGTCAATTCATCTGACTTACCTTTGAATTGTGATGTTGTAGAAACAGCCTTATAGAATGTGTTCTGCGTGATTTCCTCTGCTATCTCACGATTTTTGGCAAGAGAAATAGTATACGAGTATACCTGTAAATAGTAGGCTTTATAGAGTTTTTCATAGTCCATACTTGTCATCACCTCCTTCAGCTTCATAGGTTAGACGGAGAAATCGGAATTTCGTTACAAAGAAGTTTGAAATTTTTATACCTTTACGCTACTCTTGCTTTGTGCGGACTATTGGTAGACGCGCATTAACGGCAAGTAAAGAGATTGCTGTGTCAGCTTGATATGTTCAAATGCTAATTAAGTATAGCATACAGCTATGAATTTTTCTATTGCGTTCCCCTGACTTCGGAATAGTGGCAGGGCTGGCTATCCTTGTTTTGCTTTGTGCTTCTCTACCGTACATGAGCATTTGCGGAGGGGTTATCGCCGCCGTAACCCTCCATCAGGTTGACGGCACCCCACACGCCCAGACCGGCACCCAATGCCACAACCAGAGTCTTCAGAACGTCCACTGCGCTGTTAAAGAATTCCATAGAAAAATCTCCTTTGTTTTGAAAAAGTGACCCTGCACACACCTGAAATCCGTTTGCAAAAAGCCGAAAACCACGGCGAAGGCTGATTTTCCGGTGTACCTGTTGGGTCAATGGGTAAAAAATAACCGCTCGTCTTATCAGGCGGGCGGGAGTGAATCAGCATCCACCATGATGAAGGTATCATCCGGGTGGATTTTTTCTTTTCGGTTCAAGAACTTCTCGATATCGAGGGCATTCTTGGGGTCATAATCGGAGGTGTACTTGTAGTTCGGGTGCTGGGTCAGGTCGTATTTGTCCGAAAGGAAAGGTCTGACGCCACGAAGCTGCAGGATGCACTTGCCGCCATCCAGCACCGCCAGTTCATCCCGGCTCATAAGTTCATGACCGAGTTTTTGATAGTTGGTGCCATAGCTTGGGCTATTGCCACGGGTATCGGAATTGTTGTAGCTGTCGATGGTTTCCTTGCCGAGTGCTTCAGCAAGATCTTTCAGGGTAGTAGGCTCGCTGCCGCCGAGGAAGATCTGCGAATCCATATTGCCGACAATGGTATCCGCATTATCCTTATAGATGGCCTTCAACTGGCTGCGTGTCTGCAAGACCAGACACGCCGAGATCTCACGGCTGCGGATGGTAGCCACCAGCTTTTCCAGCTGCGGGATCTGACCGATGTTGGCACACTCGTCGATAAGGCACCGCACATGGATGGGCAGCTTGCCGCCGTACACATCATCTGCCTTGTCGCAGAGCAGATTGAAAAGTTGGGTGTAGATCATGGAGATCAGGAAGTTAAAGGTGCTGTCCGTATCGCTCATGATGAGAAACAGCGCCGTTTTCCGGTCGCCCAGCTTGTCTAGTTCCAGCTCATCATACATGGTGGCATCCCGGACTTCCTGAATGTCGAATGGAGATAAACGGGCACCGCAGGAAATAAGGATCGACTTAGCCGTCTTGCCAGAGACAAATTGTCAAGGACTTTTTAATCAAATTCACAGAAAACTCACAAAAGGTGCCAGAAGCACTGTATGGCTCCTGACACCTCATTTAACAGATTACATTTTTCCGTTCAGCAGGTCTTTGCAGAGATACGCATAGTCTGGCAGCTGGTTGATATATGGCTCCCAGAGCCGCTTGATTTCGGCTAACTCCAGCGGGTCGGCTGCTTCCAGTGCATGATCGTTGCCAGTCATATATAAAACATCCGTAGCAACATCATCCAAACACTTGCCGCAGAGATCGGCGGCAGATTCTATCCTGATACCGGTATCCACATAGACTGGATTTACGCCAATCGTCAGCCAGACATAGCCCACCTTGTCCGACCAGAGCAATTCAAAATCAGGGCTTTGCCGCAGATGTTCCGCAAAGACTTCCTTTACTCGCTCAATTTCATGTTTCTCTTTTTCTGTGTAAAGCATTTTCATGTCCTCCTTGACAAAAATTTTGGTGCGTACCATCATCAGTTTAGCACAAGGCGGCTTCGTTTATCAGTCTGTCACATCTGCTGAATTTCATTTTTGAGCATACGCTTGATTTTATCGCTCATGGTTTCTGTGCTGGTATTGCTGAAATGGACATGAACCTTGTAGGTCGTCTTGCCGATTTTCTTTACCATCGCTGGCGTGTTTTCCGGCGCTCTGGCCGCAGCAGCGGCGTCTGCCATCTGCATAGTACGGGGTTCTTTGTTCATAGCGCTCCTTTCTCCGAACGGGTCTGTGCCGCCCGGTAAAAAATCAATCGTGCTTACTGTTTACAATGTCTTTTGCTGCCTGTCGGGTGACACCGGCATTTTCTTCCCGGAAATTCTTCCCGTCAAAGAGGATCGGCGCACACCGTTCCAAAATACGGTCATAGATACGGGCGTGGGCCAGATCAGGCGGATTTTTCAGCTCGGACAGTTTCAAGTTTGTTGTGATAATCATGGGTCTTCGGCTGCGATAGCGGCTGTCGATGACGAAAAACATCTGCTCCATAGCATATTCGGTACTGCGCTCTACACCCAGATCGTCAATGATAAGCAGGTCATATTCGTCAAAGCTGGCAATAAACTCTGACCTGTCCTCAGAGAACATCCCTGTCAGGCGGTTCAGAATGGTGGGGAAGTTCGTCATCAGCACCGGCACATCCTGGTCAAGTAGAGCGTTGGCAATACATCCGGCGAAAAAAGACTTGCCGGTTCCCACATCTCCAAACAGTAAAAGCCCGATATTGCTCTTATATGCCTCTTTCCAGTTCTCCACATAGGCATGAGCCTTGTCCATCAATGGGTTTTGCCTGTTATCATTGGAAAATGTGTAGTCGTACAGATAACGGTCTTGCAGGCCCTGTGCCTTTCGGCGTTTGATACGCTCCATGCGGCGCTGCCGTTCTTCAGCAGCCTTGCGCTGCTCCTCAGCCTCCCGCTGGCACTGGCAGATGCAGTGCGGCATAAAGTAGCCGGATTTCCCGAAGCATGGCACAACGGTCTGCCTCTGGCCGCCGCATTTCTTACAGTGAATGAGCCCGTCTGACGGGTCTATATACTCGTCCTCAGCCAATTCCACACCGGCAGCTGCCTTGTCGATGAATGCCCGGATTTCTGCGGTAATCTCAATCATACAGTTTCATCCTCCTTTACGCTGTAATCCCGGTTGCGTGAGGGTGTGACCGTTTTTTTAGCGTCCTCACCGGCCCAACGCCGGATGGTCGCTGCATGGCTCTGATAACGCTTGCCAGTAGAAGCCATGTACTCGGACAGCTTTTCGATGTACTGTTCCCATACAGCAGGAAAGCTGACCTGCAAGTCTGCCAGTTCTTCATCCGTCAGGAAAACATTCTGGTAACGGCCATAGGTGTGGGAAGGGTGCCCCGTTTCAGGGCGTACCTTCTCTATCTCTCTCTTTATCTCTATCTCTTTCTCTAACTCTATCTCTATCTCTGGTGGACGAATGTCGGACAAATGTCCGCCACTTGTCCGGAGCGCAGAAAGAGCCTTATTTTGAAGCCTTGCAGCCCGCTTTCGCTCGGCCTCGGTAGAGGACTGGCCTATTAAAAGTTCGATGTTGCTCATGTAGAATGTGCCGCTGTCCAGCACTTCCACAAGACCCAGCTTCAAAAAGATCTGCAAGGCTCTCTCCACAGTGCCGATCTGCTGGCGGGTAATGGTAGCGATCATCTGCGCTGTGTAAGGGATGTCCTCGTCAAGCTGGAGCCGCCCGCCATGTTTCAGCGATTTCAGGTACAGCTTGAGCAGAATGTTGGAATACAGCACACCGTCCTGCATACTTTCCAGCAGCACGATGGAATCATCATCAAAATAGTTTTCTTTGAGTTTCAGGTAATAATATTTTCGATTGTCTGACATAGGGTTCCTCCTTAGGGGTTCTTTTGGGATTCTGTACGCATTTTAAGGCTATTTTAGGGGTCAGAGGATAAATCTATCAGACTGCCTTTGACACCCTCAAAAAAAGCCTTGATTTACAAGGGTTTTTCAGCCCCTAAAGCGTGACATTTCTCCCGTTGTTTCCGCTTGCGCTTTGCGGCGTTAATCCGCTTCATGCGTGCGGCACATTCCGGGCAGTATTTAGCCCGGTTAGAACCGGGGGTAAACAGCGCCCCGCATACGGCGCATTTCTTAGCATTCAGCCGGTGGAACAGCGCCGTTTCCAGTTCCTTATCCTGCGGCAATACCGCCGCCCGAAACCACCTGCACAACAGGGAGTAGGAAATGGACTGGACACAGATACATTCCTCCCCATCGTCCAGGGCGATACAGTTTCCGGCAATGTAGTTGCAGCACTCATGCACCAGTTTCCGCGCTCTGCGGTACTGGCGGTAATCCATGACAGGGATAGGTTCAGTCTTGTTGTTCTTCATAAATGATTTCTTTCATAAAGCAGGTAACCTCCTTGAATGAATTTATTGTTAAATATTCGTGCAAAGTATTGTTTTCTTCGTGCAAATGGCATATACTATAATTGCCAGCAGAAAGGGGTTGATCGTATGGCTGGAAATACCACAAACATCAGTATCCGCATGGACGCAGATTTGAAAGCGCAGGCGGACGCACTGTTTACGGAACTTGGCATGAACCTGACTACGGCGTTTAACATCTTTGTGCGCCAGTCGCTTCGTGAAGGCGGCATTCCCTTTGAAGTAAGGCTGGAACAGCCGAACAAAGAAACGGTTGCTGCCATGCTGGAAGCGGAAAGGATTGCAAAAGACCCGTCTGTAAAGGGCTACAATGACCTTGACGAGTTATTTGCTGACCTGAAAAGATGAAAGAAACCAAATATACCGTCAAGTACACGACCAGTTTCAAAAAGGACTACAAACGAGCCATCAAGCGTGGCTTGAAGATTGAGCTGCTGGAGCAGGTCGTAGCATTGCTGGCAATGGGCGAACCGCTGCCGGATAAGAACCGTGACCATGACCTGTCCGGCGATTGGGCAGGTCATCGGGAATGTCATATTCTCCCGGACTGGCTGCTTGTCTATCGCATAGAGGATGATGTTCTGGTGCTGACGCTGGCCCGCACCGGCACACACAGCGACTTGTTCGGCAAATAAACAGTCTGCCGCCGTATGGGGAAACCTGTACGACGGTTTTTCTGTATGCAAAAGTATGTCGTGAAACGCGACGCACTTGACAGGGGTACGCCAAAACGCGGTAGCCTTTACCGCTCCGGCCCACGGTCGTGAGACTTGTCCCTTTCCTGTCGGGACAGCTGCTCGGCGGTTTTGCGGAGCCGTTCCACTGCTTTCAACTCCTCCCGCATGGATTTCATGGCAAGCGTGTCCGTCTGCTTTCCGGCGGCCAGCTGGTCGATTTCCCGCTGCCATGCCTTCGGGGTGATCCCCTCGCCGCTGTCTTTCAGTTCTTTCAGATACCGGGCTGCTGCATCATACAGGATCAGTTCCCGGCTGTGGCGCTGCTCAAACTGTTCCCGTTTTTCCGGTTTTACTTTGGCAAGCTGCTTGTGGATGGACTTGTACTGGTTGTACTGTTCCCACATCTCCCCGCGTTCGGTAAGAATGGCGATCCGGCGCTCAGCCTTGACGATCTTTCCCCGCAGGTCATAGTAACAGCTGTTCATATCAGCGATTTTTTCATGAAGCTGCTGCATAGACTGGATGCCGTTTACCTGCAAAAAGCTGAATAGTGCAGCGCTTTCCTGCAAAGCCCGGATTTTGCCGGTGCGGGTGCGGGGAGCGTTCAACTGCTGTTGGGCTTCCCACAAGGCGGTCAAGCTGCTTTGCTGCGTTTGTGGTTTTTCCGCTTCCGCTTTCGACCAGCGATAAAGACGGGTAATGCGAGCTTTGATTTCTTTCAGCAGCTTGTTGTCGGCGACGATCTGTCGGTTTACTTCCCCCTTGTCGGTGCGGATACCGCGCTTTTCCATTTGGCTGGCAGCTGGCCCCAGATGGACAGAGGGAATTTTATCAATGCCCTGCCGCTTGTAGCTGCGGTGGTCAATACGCTCCGGTCTACCGGCAGATTCCAGTGCCCGGTTGGTGTAGGCTGCCCACGCTGCCCGCCAAATCTCCACATTTCCTTTATCGTTCCAGTCGGTCGTATCCTCCCGATGATTTTTCCAGCCGCCTTTCCCATCCGGGATACGCTGTCCATTCTCGTCCAGATCGTATGCCTTGCGGCACTTTGCGCCCCACTGTCCATTTTCTTTCAACGGCCGGAGCGTCAGCATGATATGGACATGAGGGTTGCCGGTTCCCTTGTCATGGATAGCAAAGTCGGCGCACATTCCTTTGTCTACAAAGTTGTCCTTCACATAGGCACGCACAAGGGCAAGCTGTTGTTCGCCGGACAGTTCACGGGGTAAAGCTGCCTCAATCTCGCGGGCAAGCTGGCTGTCTCTTGCTTTCTCGATTTGCTCCACGCTGTTCCAGAGGATAGAACGGTCTGCAAATTCCGGCGGGGCGTGGGCAGGCAGCATGATCTCCGCATGGACAATGCCGCCTTTCCGGGTGTAGTCGTGGATCATTCCGTCCCATTCATTTGTCAGCTTGGTTCCACTGCGGTAAGCAGCTGCGGCAACGGCTGAACGGCCTGCGCTGCGCTTGATGATACTGACGGGGATATGACAGAAATCTATGGGGAACACCTCCTTTCAGTGAGGGGATAACAGGCTCTGTGGAGCCGGACAAACGCAAAGCGGGTGTTTGGCTGCGCAGAGCACACAAGGGGTTTGGGGAGCGTAGCTTCCCATCGCGGACGAAGTACGCAACGCCCCCGGCAGGGCGCACAGCACCGGCAACGGTGTATAAGTGCGCCCTTGTAAACAAGGGACTTATGGCATATCCCCGGATTTTGGCAGGTTTGCAGTCAATTCCGCAGCCCCCGGAAGATAGGACAGGGCAATCAGAAATGCTTTGACCTCTGCGCCGGAAAGGCTGGAAGCCAGCGGGAAAATCCCCTCCAAAATGGCTCCGCGCTCAATCAGGCGGCGGGTGCGAACCCTGCGTTCTTCGTTTCGTTGCTTGTTCTCCAAAATCTTCTTGCGGTTTTCAAGCTGCCGGATCTCCTTCAGGACTTCCTGCCGTTCTTCTTTTGGGGGTTGGGCTGTAATTTTTTCGTTCATGTCATGCACCTCTTTTCTTTGGAAACGCTTATAGATTGACCGTCCATTTCTGACGCGCAAAGTACCGGCGCAGCCTCCGCAGTGCAGCGTGGATGGATTTTCCCGCCTGTGATGGCGTGATACCCTCCATTGCGGCAATATCTTTCACTTTCATACCCAGCATATAGCGGGCATGGACACGGCGAGCCTGCATAGGCGGCAGGGAAGAAATGGCTTCATACAATCGCCGTATCAGTTCTTCGTATTCGGCTAATTCTTCTTTTTCTATCAGGTAGTCCTCCGGCGATGGCTGCGCCCAGCTGATGGCGGCATTTTCGATTCCATCGTTACAATCGAGGGAATAAAACGCCTTATACCGGAACATCTTGCGATCTCTGGCGGCCTCGGCTCTCTTGTCCAAAAGAAATGCTTCGACGATCTCATCGGACACCTCCACAAAAATGTCCTCTTTGCAAAATGGATAATATTGTTTGAGATTGATGGTCTGCATAGGCACGCCCTCACTCTGTTTGGAAAAGGCCATCATAGCAACGGCGCATATTCCGCAGCCCCCGACGGATGGAGACGCTGACCTTGCTGCTGTGGATACCCTCTCTCCGGGAGATTTCCGGCTGCTTGATACCGGCAATGTAGTAGGCGTGAACACGGCGGGCCTGTGTCGGAGTGGCATGAGCCAGAGCCACCGGCAGAGCTGCTATCAGGTGCAGGCGGGTGGTCATTTCTTCTCGTTCCAGCAAAATATCTTCCGGCGATCTGCTGTGTTCCAGTGCGTAATTTTCCAGCCAGCTGTATGCCTCCAGAGAGTAGTAGGCGCGGTGGTAGACTTTCCGACGCTCATAGTTCTCCATCTCCCGCTGGGCCTGATACATCGCTGCCCATACCTCGTCCGTAACATCCACAAACTCGTCATGCCGGTAGTGGGGATACATCCACCGCAGATTGATTGTTTTCATAGGCTTACCTCCTGAAAATCGGAGAGGCGGGCAGCTCGTCCGCTGTCCGCCCCTCGCTGAGATAAGGGAAATGATCCCTTTCACTTGGTAGCCAGAAAACAGGTCATTCGTTAAGCCTGCTCTCAAAGAAATTTATAAATTTTTTTCTGACCGCCTCCACACTTTGATACACAGCCACTTTGGAGCAGCCGCACAGCACACCGATCTCTGCAAGGCTCAGCCCGTCAAGCGCATAGAGCAGGAACCGGCGGCGCTGGGCCTCGGTACAGGTGTCCAGAACTGCCATCAGCTCATGTAGCGTTTCCATGCGGCAAAGGTATTCTTCCGGCGTTTCGCCGTAGGCTCCTACACCCTCGGTGGTAATGATGTACTCGTCAAACTCCCGGCCATCCCAATGCCGCCGCTGTTCATGGAACAGGTTCTCCGTTTTGTGATCTGCCCGATCAAGAAATTCATAGACTTCCAGCGTGACCTCCACGGCCACAGCTTGTCCGTTATAATTGATGGTAACTTCCATCTGCCTTTCCTCCATTCAGATTTTTTTGGTAAATCTGAATGAGGCGGCGGGGCGCGGCACCGGGGATAAAGTTCGGGCCATGCTGACCCGATGTTCCGGCTCCATAGGGACAAAAAAGCGCCCGGACGGCATAAAGCCATACGAGCGTCATGGAATATATTTTGCTGTTTAATTACATGGTATAGTGCATACTTCTGACCGCATTGCTCCGCTGCTGGGAACAGGCTTTTTTTAGCTGGTGCAGGTCATGGGTACTGTGAAAAAAGGCAAACATAGACACGGCGGCATCCTCCTATGTGCCGCCGTGGATTTACACGGTGTTAGGTCGTCGTTGGTTTAGGATAAACGAAAAGAAACGGCGGCTCTGAAATCAAAGCCACCGCTTCATAGGCGCGTGGAAATGTGTCTGCTTTACGACGGCTTTTTTTCTTTTGCCGTCGTCCGGCAGAATGTTACTCCATATTCAATTCAATGCTTCCAGTGAAATTTTCACATTCAATGCCGATATAGTTTCCACCTTCAGGGAGTGTAATTGTATCACTATATGTTCCGGTTGTTTCAAGCAAAGTGACTTCTTCATCAGCTCCAGAAATCCAAAATACTTTTGCAGTTCCATCCGTAACCTCCAGCGCGCAGTCAATAGACAGATCCTTACCCGCTTCACGCTTTATGGAAGTTCCGCCGAACAAATACTCTGTATCTGAAAAATCCTCATAGTTGGCTGTATAGCTTCCTGTATAATCATCAATTCCTTTTTCTTTCGTACCTTGTAAGGATGAATTTCCGGTAAGTGCTATGGAACCAGCAGACTGAACAATATTGTTATACTGATCGAGAACTTCATCTTTTGTACAACCGGAAAGCACAGAAGCGCCCAACAGTATCAAGCATAATGATAGAACTATTTTCTTCACAGGTATCACCTTCCTTTCCTGCGTACAGCACGCTTTCCTTTTCCCTTGGAATTTGCCTGTTTACGGGATTTTATTTCTTTTTTGTTACTGGACATCAGTAACAACAGCACCGCCCAGAGAACCATGATGCCAACCCCAATGACTGCCAGCAAAGGATTCGGGGCTGTGGTTGTTCCGGCATATCCACTCATGTCAAAGCCCACTAAAATCAGCGCAGCAGAAAACGGATAGATGCTGGCAAGGATACCGCCTTTGAAGAACAGCATGCTATATCCAAGGAAAAACGCCAGAATGGAACCTCCCAGATATGCCCCTCGGATCTGCCCAAAAATCAAGATCAGCGGCATACAGACCAAATAGGTCGTCAGAGCTGCCAACACGATCTGTGTACCTCCATGAAAAAACACTTCCACTGTCAGTCCCGATAATCCAACCGTCAATCCAGTAATCAAGGTAACGCCAACGCTGTATATTCCCAGCAGGACTGCAAAAATCCCGACCCAAAAGAGCTTAGCTCCCAGCATTTTCGGCATGGAAACAGGAATTGTCATGATGTTTTTCAGCGTATCATGGGTGGATTCTCTGTCAATCAGCCAGCTGCCAATCATCACCAGTGAAATCGGAAAAAACATCTGCGTATTGCCCCAGACAACATTCTCAAACAGAGTGGAAAAATCATAGTTTGGATTTCGGTACTCCGCCTCCACAATCAGCTGGCTCCCATATTGCACCAACGGACAGAGTGCAAGCGCCACCAGCCCCACCCAAAGTATTTGGCACCGGCGTAGCTTGAGCAATTCTGCTTTTAATAAATTCCACATAATTACACCCCCTTAGATTTCCTGGCGCCGGTAAACCAACGCAATCAGCGCAAGAAATACAACGGCTTCCCCAACAATCACACCGAACACCTGAACACCATTCAGAAAATACGGACTGATCCGTTCCAACAAGTCTGCCAATTCCGCACTGGTCTGGCTTTGGTCATAAAATTGGAAGGTCCAGCGGAAAGCCAGCGGTCCCGGAAACAGGGTTCCGATATTCAAACCAAAAGGCTGTGTGAGGAACGCATCGCTCATCGAAAGGATATAATTTGCAGTCGTATAGAAAAAGGTAATCACGACCGACACGATATAGTTTTTATTAAGAAGAACAACGAGCAGGATACATGGAAGTGCGCCTACCCACATAATCAGCCCTTCTTCTATCCCAACGCCAAACAAGGTCCAAAACCCAACCGGCTCCCAGCCCTGAAACAGCAAAACCGCAAGATTTACCAATCCTCCAACTGCCATAAAGCCAACGGCAAACAATAGCAAAACCAGCATCTTGGACAGCACCAACTTGGTTCTGTTTATCGGTATGGTAACAAGGTTTTTTAGTGTGTCATTGTCCAGCTCCTCAAACAGCAGATTGGAAGCCAGTATCACAAGGAGCGGCATCAAAAGCAAATAAGCACTGAGCTGGAACAGGCTGGACATCACTCCATTTACAGCATCCACATCAGTGTTTACATCTGCCAGAAAGAAAGCATAAGCCAATGGCATGAAAACAGAAAGCAGCAGAGAAATAAATACCAAGGGCTTCCGTTTTAATTTCAAAAATTCGCATTTGATTAGTTTAAGCAATTCCTTCGCCCCCTGTCACACGCTTGAAGTAATCTTCAAGACTTTCTTCACAGGTATGCGCCTCCGATACCTCCAATCCGTTTTCTACAAAGGCAGTTACAATTTTCCCCACAGGCAGATCAAGGTTGTGCAGGCGCAGATTGTGGTCGTCCTGTATGGAAAAATGGTTTTCATGGAAATTGCGTTCCAAAATTCTTGCCGCCTGTGCAGTATCAGAGAGTGTAAACCGGATATGCTTACTGCTTTTTTGCTCCAGTTCAGCAAGGCTTTCTTCTTCCAGCAATGCGCCGTGGTCGATAATTCCAATATCGTCAGCCAGCAAGGAAATCTCCGAAAGAATGTGACTGGAAATCAAAATGGTTTTTCCTCTTGCGTCGCAAAGCTCCCGAATAAAGGAGCGTACTTCTGCAATACCGATAGGATCGAGACCGTTGATCGGCTCATCCAAAATTAAAAGTTCTGGATCGTGCATAACGGCAAGGGCGATGGCAAGCCGCTGCTTCATACCAAGAGAATACTGTGAAAAGAGCTTTTTATCTTTGTAAGGCAGTCCTACCAGATCCAGAGCATCTTTGATGGCATGATTGTTTGGTACGCCCCGCAGGGTAGCAAAGATACGCAGGTTCTCTGTGCCGGTCAGATTGGGATAAAAGCCGGGAGACTCAATCAAGCTACCAATACGGGGCAGCAATTTCTTTTCATTCCCCTGCAAGGGTTTCCCCCAGATTTTGACCTCCCCGGAAGTCGGCTTCGTTAAGCCCAACAGCATTTTCATGGTAGTGGTTTTTCCGGCTCCGTTTCTGCCCAGCAGACCATAAATTCTCCCACGCTTCACATGGATATTTAAGTCAGCCACACTCTTTTGTGAGCCATATTGCTTCGTCAGATTTTTTGTTTCAATGATGTAATTTGTATCCATATTCAAAACCTCCTGTTCTGTAAGGTATTCTATCACGCCAACCTTGCATTAACCTTGCCGCAACCTTGCATTAACCTTGCAATTTGAAATCCGGCAAAAATGACAAAGGTTCCCGCCATAAAGACGGGAACCCGCTTAAATCTCCAAAGGAAAAAGCAACATAAATTCAGTTCCTTCTCCCGGAAAGCTTTCAACTGTTATGCTTCCACCCATCTTTTCTACAAGCTGATGGACAATAGAAAGACCAAGTCCGCTTCCTTTTTCGGAGCGTCCTTTATCACACTTATAAAGCCGTTCAAATATGTGTTTCAAATCGTCTTTCTCAATTCCTACTCCATTATCCGCCAGCAGCAGCTCCATGTTATTTTCCTTCTTTGACAGGACAATTTTGATTTTGTCTGCATGGCTGTGAGCGATTACATTTTGAATGAGATTGTTGACGATCCTCATATAGCTGTCCATATCCAATCTTACCCGGACAGGCTGTTCGGGAATATCAATGTCATAATCAACCTGTTTATCCTCAAAAATCGGTATCCAGTCAATCAGGATATTTCTTGTCAGCTCTGCGGCCTCAACGCTCTGGATTTCCAAAGCAAACTCATTGGAATTTAACTTGAACCAGTCAAAGAGCACATCAATATATTCTTTCAGATCATGGGCTTTCCGTCGGGCGGTTTCAATATAATCATCCCGGTCTTTTCCTGTGACCAGTCCTTTGTGTGCAGCGTCAAGATACCCAATCAGAGTGGTAAGGGGTGTCCGAACATCATGGGAAAGGCTCGTCATAAGCTGGCGGTTGGTTTCTTCTGTCTGCCGTACAGTTGAAAGTCTGCTTTCATAGGACACAACAATCTCATTGATTTCATAGGCAAGAGGTGCTGTCAATTCATTTGTTGCAGACAGAATACGCCGGTTGCCATTTCCGTTTTTCACATCAACCAGCACATCGGTCATTTCTGCGATTTGTTTTTTTACGCGCCGAACGAGAACGATGGAAGTCAGCACAGCCACAACAGCAATCACAATGGACAAGAAAACGATGATTTCCATATTGGCTATACCTCCTTATTAAAGCGGTAGCCAATCCCTTTGACCGTTTGGATATACTTTGGGCTTGAAGGATTGACTTCTAATTTTTTACGAAGCCGGCTGATAATCGCCATAATGTTACTGTCATCATAGAAATATTCTTCGCCCCAAACTTCCTCATAAATCTGCTGTTTTGTCAAAATTTTTCCTTGATGCTTTGCGCAGTACAGGAGCAGATCAAATTCCTTTGGTGGAAGTTCAAAAGTGCCATTTTCCGTCGTAACAGAACGATTTTCAAGGTCAATTTGCAATCCATCAAAATCCAGTTTTTGCACAGCTCCGGCTTGATGATTAAAGCGGGTGTAGCGGCGAATGAGGGACGCAATACGGGCAATCAGTTCGTCCATATCAAACGGTTTTGTCAGATAATCGTCCGCCCCGGCCCGTAAGCCCCGCACTTTAGAAATGCTGTCATTTTTGGATGTAAACATCAAAATCGGCAGGCTGTTCTCTTTGCGGATTTCTTCCAGCGTTTCAAAGCCATCCATACCGGGCATCATCACATCCAGCACCACAAGCTGATACTCCTGCTCTTTTAATTTCTGCAAGCCCTCTTTTCCGGTATTACAAAAATCGGCTTCTATATGTTCCGATTGTACGCTGCGTTTAATCAAAGCGCACAGTTCTCTGTCATCATCTATAATCAAAATTTTATTCATGGCGTAGTTCCTTTCCTTGTTTTGTCCGGCCATCAAGCGGCTTCTCCGCAGTTTTAGGGAGCAGCCAAACACCGGCCATTTTCACAGCACCGGGGATACGCCCACCAGCACAATAATAATTTACCCTACGAGGTGTCACGCCCCACTTCTCGGCGGCCTCTTTCAATGTCATATAGTCCATTTCGCACCTCCACAGAGTACATTATAGTTCTCTTTCTCGAACAATGCAAGAAACGGAATGTGAATTATAAACTTCAACCAACCTGCATATAGCAACATTCCACAGGCAAAGTATGAATTATACAATGTAACTGGGTGATGTTATATGGCGAAAGTTGAAGATTGTCCCGGTTTTGAAACCTTCGGCGCAGATGTCAAAGCCGCACGAGAGGCAAAGCGTCTGGCACGAAAAACATTGGCAGAAATGGTTGGGATTGAATGGCGGTATCTTGCCAACATTGAGAATCAAGGTGCGATTCCGAGCCTGCCTGTGATGATCCAGTTGATTAAGGTCTGCGGACTTCCCGTGGAACGGTATTTTAACCCGGAGATCATGCGGGAAGAAAGCGAACAGCGGCAACGAGTCAGCCACAAGCTGAAGCTTTGCCCTGAAGAATACCTGCCGATTATCGAAGGTGCCATAGACGGGGCGCTCAAAATGGAACAGACTGCGAAGCAGAAGGAGGACGCATAATCGCGGCCTCCTTCTGGCGTTTCTATATCAAGTTTCCCGGCACTTTTCCCAAAGTTCCCGGCACCTCTGCTGGATTTCTCCGGTTTCTGTCACAGTCAGATCGCGGTCATTTCCGGTAATCTTATCTTCCAGAAAGTTGGCGTATGTATCCAGCAAGGCGTTTCGCAAATCCTCCGGAGTTTTCTGTATTTCGGCGCTGTACCAGTCATTCCGGTGAGGTTCCCATGCCATCAATGTATAACCGTGGCTGGTCTGCACCACCTCATACAGAGGATCATCATCCAGATATGCCTGAAACACTTCCAGAACCTTTTCAAAGGTCAGCATTTCCCACACCTCCCATTCAACTGCAAATCAGTTCCCTGATTAAAATTTCCTCAATCTGTGCCGTTAATGTGTTCATCAGTCCTACCCAGCGCATAGGATCACAGGCTTTCAGTTCCTCAGTGACACCCGCAGCCTCCATCATGTGAGGCAACATGGTGTCCACGCGCTCCTGCGCTGTCCAATCAATCTCTAACAGGTGCGGATACAGTTTCTCGCTCATCAGCAGTTGGTTGTAGAGAATAGGACGGTGTTCCTTCAGGTAGGACTTTCGCATCCTGCCGTACTTGCCGATAGAAGTTTCCGGCTGTTCAGAAAGTTTTAGGTTGGGTATATCATAATCTCCACAACGAATGTAAGTCAACTTACTCATATTCATGCTCCTTTGCTCCGTGATGATTAGACTGCTGCGCTGGCTGCTATGCTGCCTTTGCGCGGTTCTTCTTTTGGTAGCTGCCCGATAGTAGAAAAAACACCTTTTTTCATATCCTCAGCCCGGATCAGGGCTTTCTTAGCGTCCATTTCCGCTTTTTTCTTCGCCTTGATTTTGTCCTCATACCGTTTCTGTGCGCCGCTGGCTTTCCGCTTCAAATAGTTCTGATGGAGCCTGTCCTTGCGTTCTTCTCTTTTCCGCAATTCTTCCTGTTCCTCTGGGGTTAAAGGAACCGGCTGTAAGGATGGTGGAATATAGCGTCCTAAAAAATTAAAGTAGATTTCAATTTCCTGCGTGGTATCCTGACTGCCTTTTCGGGAGCGTTCATGGACAAGGATTTTCTCTACAAACTCGTTGAGCATGGTATTTGTCAGCGTGTCAAAATTCTCGTACTTATCAATCAGGGCTATAAATTTCTCTGCTGATTTCTGGCTCTGCTCATAGCCGGTAACAGCCTTTTCCAACTCCGCAATTTCAATCTCAAGTGCGTCCTGCTCTTTGGCATACTGTGCATCAAGCGCCTTATATCGTGTATCCGGCAGCTTGCCGAGGGCGTTATCCTCATAGATTTTGCAAATCAGTTTTTCCAGTTCTCCGGCTCTCTTTTGGGCAGTAGCCAGATGCCTGCGCTTTTTCGATATATCGGCACTCTGTTGAGCAACCTGCGTCTCCTGAACAGTGTGAATAAATTCCGTCCGGTCATTTCTCGAATATTCAGCGATAGCCCGGAGTGTGTCGGAAACCAATGTCAGAACAGCACTCTCATTGATACGGTGTTGTGTAAGGCATAGTGTCCCACACGGAACTTTGGTATAATTGGAACAGGTATATTGAGAAATCCGCTTGCCATTGTTGGTGCGGTGGACATACATCTTGCCGCCACAATCGGCACAATAGAGTAAGCCTGTGAGGGGAGCTGCTTCGCCCCAGCCGTTTGGATAACGCCGTACATTGCTGCGGATTTTCTGCACCAGATCAAAGGTCTGCTGGTCGATAATGGCTTCATGGGTATTCTCAAAGATCGTCCACTCGTCCTCAGAAACATAGTGGCTTTTCTTGTCCTTAAAGTGCTTGCGGGTCTTGAAATTGATGGTGTGCCCCAAATACTCTCGTTTTTTCAAAATGTTCACGATGGTAGATGATCCCCATCCATAGGGGTCTTTGACCGGCTTTGAACGGTTCACACCCTCGTTGAAGCGGGCAAGGTGTACGACGGGAATTTCAATCCGATCTGCGGATAATTTGCAGGCAATCTGATAAGGCCCATATCCCTCCAGCGTGAGGGAGAAGATACGGCGTACCACTTCGGCGGCTTCCTCATCTACCAGCCAATGCTCCCGTTTTTCGTCCCATAAGTAGCCGTAAATCACAGTGCCGGTCAGGTGCTTGCCGCTCATACCTTTTGCCTTAAACACAGAACGGATTTTCCTGCTGGTATCACGGGCGTAAAATTCATTCATGATGTTGCGGAATGGGGTAAAATCGTCATCGCCTTTCAGACTGTCCACACCGTCGTTGATGGCGATCAGACGAACACCGCGTTGCCGCAAAACCTCCATGACCTGACCGACCTTCAGATAGTCGCGCCCCAACCGGCTCATGTCCTTGATGACGATTGCCTCTACACGCCCTGCCTCCACTTCCTCCATCATCGCCAAAAATCCGGGGCGGTCAAAACGGGTGCCTGAGATACCATCATCTGTAAAGTGCGTAGGGTTTGGCAGCCCATTCCGGCGGGCAAAATCCTCTAACATCTGTTTTTGGTTGGATATGGAATTGCTCTCGCCCTGTAACTCGTCGTCCCGGCTCAGGCGCTCGTACAGTGGGGTAATTTTTTCATTTCTCATGGCTGTACCTCCTGAAACAAAAATGCTCTAAGTGATTGCTTCACTAACCATGACAAAATCATGATTAAGAAGTCACTTAGAGCATATATCACCGGCAGCTAGCTTATAAAGTTTGTACTGCCGCACTGCAAAGGATTTTGGTTTTTTCTTACCCAGATCCTCAAACAACAGGTCTACCGGATTCTGATAGGTTTCATCATCTTCCGAAACCTGCATAGTGTTTAGCATTTCCAGCAATGTTGCAAAGTTTTGCTCTTCAACTGGGGCTTCATAATGCAGATAGGCAATCAGTGAAACCAGCAAAAGCCGTTCCGCTTTGTCCCAGAATGGGTCGCCGCCCTGACCTTCACCTTTGGTGTTGGTCATCAGTGCAGTCACGAGTTTCAACACATCCTTTTCACTATGGATGTACGCCATAGGGTTATAGCGCATACTCTTGGAAAAGTTGATCGTGTTGAAGAATTTTAGCTTGTAGCCGTGCTTTAACAGGGCTTCTCCACATTCCACGCCGATACTACCTTTCGGATCTGTAACCACGAATGATACCGGAAAATTCTTGGAATCACATTGCAGCAGATTCGGCTTGATAAAGAACCTTGTCTTACCGCTGCCGGAACCGCCCACCACCAGCACATTTTTATTCCGGGCATTCTTGGGGTCCGGTGGGCGATTGCTCATCATCAACCGTTCCGTTTTGGTTAGGATGATGTTGTCGGCGAACTTTGGTGCCATGAACGGCTCAATGTCCTTCGGAGTTCCCCACCGGGCAGAGCCGTACTCCATGCCATGCCGGTACTTTTTGGCGTTTTTGCCTTTCAGGTACACCGCCAGCCGCATTCCAGCACCGCAGCACAGACCAATGAACAAGTCAAATAGGTGCAGACTGGGCAGCGGATTTGAAAATGCAGCCGGGAGCGTATCCATCAGCGATACGATTTTGTCGCCAAGTTCCTTACCCGCAGCCAGCCGCCATGCCTCGCCCAGATTGGTAGCTACAAGCCCAATCACCACATAGGGCAGATAGAGCGCCAGCAGCTTGGAAAGCTTCTTTTTGCTCATAGGCCGCGCTCCTCCTGCTTGTGCCGCACTTTGTCCGGCAGATTTGCAACGGACTGCGCCAGATCATGCAGCTTTGCCAGCACGGAAGGACGCTTGGTTTTATCCAGCACCGATGCCGAATATTCCTTGAAAGCTGCATTCAAGGCATCCGTGTCCTGTGCCTTGAAGTAGATTAGATACCGGGGCGGCTTGCAGGACAGGTCTTTCTGGATGGAGTAGTCGATGTGATACCGCTTGGCATAGCGGTCAAAATCCTTGATACCGGTTTTCTGAATCTCCACATTTGTCACGCCACGGTTCTGCCGTACCAGCCGCTTCATGGACTGCTTGCCCTGCGAAGCATGCTTATCGTACTGCCGCAGCAAAAACTGCATCCCACGCAGCAGGGTGCGGGCAGACAGTTTTGTGGTCGAGATGGCAAGGTTGACCGTCTTATGCTCGATTTCTTCCTGCATCGTTACCACCTCCTGTGCAGAAAATCGTCTTAGCGGTCATGCTCTGCCGGGGGCTTGCTCACAGCCTTTTCTGCGTCATTCTGAACCGATTCGTCCGGCACCGGAATGACCATCAGGCGACGCCCCAGAGGGAGAAAGGCTTCGGGTTGATGAAATTCTTCTTCATACTTCTGCGCCAGCTCCGGGGAGAGCGATACAAAATCCTCCTCACCCAGACCTACCACCAAAAAGGTTCCGGCAATAACATCGTACATCAGCCCATCCTCGTCCCATAAGGCCCGGTTCAGCGGCAGACCCATAAGCTTGCCGTCATCGTTATAAACGATGGCAACCTGATCTTCAAAAGGGTAGCTTGCGCCGATGGAGCCGCCCACCGCCTGCTGCAAGGCTTTCAGGTCGTTATCGATCTCGACCTGCTGCGGATACTGTCCCGGTGCAATTTTCAGCACCGACAGAGTGTTCTCGTTCTGTTCCATTATCGTCCTCCTTGAATTTGATGGTGATTTCCTGCCCGGCACGGGCGGCATTCAACAGAGCTGCCACAAAGAAGCCGAAAAAGGCACCAGCTTCAAAAATGATAAACGAATAAATAAAATTCATAACGAACCTCCTATTGATTGAACAGTGAGAAGAATCCTCTCAGGGAGGACGAGGAGCGCAAGACGCGGTAACGGTATGCTTAGTGGAAACATTGGCATGAGTATGCGGTGCGGTATCGGTAGAAAAACAGTCGTACAGAGCATCCCGCAGAGAATGGAAGCAACGAGCATGGTAGTCGTGCAGATGGAGAACCAGAATCTTCAAAACATCAACGGCAGAACAGTAAAAGTCCTCCGTGACTTCTGCGAAACTCTCATAGCAGGTCATTTCGGTATTCATGCAGCACCTCTCAGTCAATGCAGATGCAGGGCAGCTTCTGGTCATCTGCCATCAGGGTGATGCTGTGGCTTTCCAGATACTTCTGGAACAAGTAGACCTCATCAATGGTCAGCGAGATGACCTCGCCGTCCATGTTGGTGCGAACCAGAATCACCGAGCCGGTCAGGTAGTGCTTGCCGCCCATCTTCAGCACCTGCGCCGGATTGTAGCAGAGCAGCAGCGAGGTGTCAGGGAGGTTCAGGCAAGCATCGTCCTCCTCAAAGCAGGGCAGAATGCCGGGAGCCTCATCCAGCGTGATGACGGTCAGCTCCATATCCGGGGCAATGGCTGCGAGGTAGACCTCGCCGCCCCGGTTTGCCGCCAGTGCAGCGCAGATACGCACGTCAATGGTGATCTCCTCGGAGCGGATGGTGCGGGTAACGTTGTTTTTCATAGGCATTTTCTCCTTTTGATTGCAAAAGAAAAAGACCCCATCGGGTCCTTCGTTACGGTATAAGTTAGCGTTCATTCTGCCGCTGCTGTTTGCGTTGCCACTGATCCAGCAGCTTGATGATAGTGTCCTCCATCTGTTTCGGGGTGTAGCTGCGTGGGAAATACTTCCGCAGGGTGTCGTTTTTGATGACCACTTTGTCCAGTTCGTCCTTTTTTTCTTCTCCCATAACGGCAAAGGCAACGTCATACGAGAAGTGCCCTTCCTGCGCCAGCTTTTTGAGCCGCTGCGCTTGGGAAAGGGATGGAGCATTCTGGGTGTCTTGCATCGCTTCTAAAAAATCCCGCTGTTGGCTTTCGTCCAGATAGGACAACTCCACAGCGGGATTAAAAGCAATTTTCTTTTCGTCTACCATATCCAGCAGTTCCGGGATAAGGTTGGTCAGGCGGATAAAACGCTGGACTTGCTTATAACTTTCGCCTGTTCCTTCAGCAACAATCTCTGTACTGCGTTTCCCGAAATAATCTGGGACAACTTGTCCCACATTTTTGGGTCGTCCAACAGTTCGTTCGATTGCTTCCAGCTTCATCTTGTAAGCGAAAGCCCTTTCACTGGGCAGAATGTTCTCACGTTGGAGATTGCTGTCCACCATGAGCAAAACAGCGGCATCATCATCCATCTGACGGACGATAACGGGCAGGGCATCCAGCCCGGCAAGCTGTGCAGCGTGCTGGCGGCGGTGCCCGGAGATGATCTCGTAGCCACCTTCCGGGCGTGGGCGGGCAATCAGCGGAGACAGCACACCGTACTGTTCCACGCTTTCTACCGTGCGCTGCATGGACTCGTCATCCAAAACCTTAAAGGGGTGGTTTTTGAAAGGAAACAGCTCTCCGATGGGGATTTGCTGCACCTGTTCCCGCTGCTGCTCCTGCCGGGATTCCTCGGTGGAGAAAATGTCATCTGCCCCTTTCAGCGACACGTTTAAGCTGCCTTTCGGCATTCGCCATCACCTCCTCGGTCAGAGATTTATAGGCTTCTGCCACCTTGCCTTTGGGGTCATGCTGGAAGATGCTTTTGCCCACAGCACTGATTTCCGCAGCACGGACAGACCGGGGAATGGTCTGGTCGAACACCTTGATCTTGCTGCCGTAAGCACCCCGAATCAGATTGTCGATCTGCTGCCCATAGTTGGTGCGGCTGTCGGTCATAGTCAGCAGGATACCCTCAATTTTCAGCTTGGGGTTGATTTGCCGCCGGACCTTCTGGACGGTCTGCAAAAGCTGTTCCAAACCCTTTGCAGACAGGTACTGCGCCTGCACCGGAATCAGGGTGGTGTCCGCGGCTGCCAAGGCATTGACAGTCAGCATCCCAAGGGAAGGAGTGCAGTCCAGCAGAATAAAGTCGTATTCGTGCTTTGCACTGTCCAGCACCTGCTTGAGCATCTTTTCCCGGTTCATGCAGTTGACGAGAGACACTTCCAGCCCTGCCAGTTCGATGTTCGCCGGAATCAGGTCAACGCCCTCCGCATGATGCAAAACGCCTTCACCGGGCGGAATGCTCTGATCGTTCATGGCTTTTGCCATCAGGGTGGAAAGGGTCGTGGGCAGTTCATCGGGCTGCTGCCAGCCCATGCTAATGGTAAGTGACCCCTGTGGGTCAGCGTCCACCAGTAGGACCTTCTTGCCCTCCATTGCCAGCCCGATGCCCAGATTTTCACAGGTGGTGGTCTTGCCGGTGCCGCCTTTCTGATTGACGATGGCAATCGTGGTTGCTTTCTTTGAAATTTTCATCACCTCCGATTCGCTAGGTCGTGGTTTGTTTGGTTCTGGTAGGAAAGCTGCATCGTGGTGGGTGCATTGTACAGAGAAGCAAGCAGATATTGTTTCATATTACGGATCGGGCTGCTGTTCTCTGCAAGGCACTTCAGCACAAAGCGGATATGGTCGGCATTCAGCTTCATAAACCGGCTGCGCACCACTTCGGCGGGCTTGTCGTCCCCGGCAATGCACAGCATCTTGCGATTGGTGGCGCAGGTGTCAACCAGCAGATCCACGATTTGATAGATTGTGTCCTCATCGTCCGGGCAGAGCCGGAGCAGGATGTCTAACTCCAAAGACTGCGAAAAATATTCTTCCAGTTGTTCGTGTTTGCTCATCCCATCATCTTCTTCGGAATAGAAGGGATAAGTTTCACTCTTTTCAGTACTATTCTCCTCAGTCTTATTACATCGTGATTTTGCAGGGTCTTGACTTGCGCTTTTGAAGCCTCCAGAATCGTGAAAATCACGATTCTGGAATATTGATTTTGACGATTCTGCCGAAAAGTTTTTCACATACACCAAACTTGGCCTGCCCAAGCCTCGACGTTTTCGTTCAATCAGACCAAATTCTTCAAGTTCCCGCAGCAGCTTGGTCGCTTTGTTGTCTGCGCAACACAATTCCCTCTTGACATCCTCAATTGTGAAGATGATAAACACCCGGCCCTGCTCGTCCAGCCAGCCATTTTTAGCAGACAGGCTCATGCGGTCGAGCAGGATACCGTACAGTGTTTTGGCATCGGTTGACAGGTTTTGGAAGCGTGACTCTAAAAAGAGTGCTTTCGGGATGCGGTAGAATGAGAAAAGCTCTCCGACTTGTCCGTAGAAGTAATCAAGGGTCATGCGACAGTACTGTGAAACGGTGGCGGTACGATGTTGACATTGTAGGAAGCCTCCTCGCAATAGATTTGTGGAAAATAAAAAGCGCAATTCCGATTTTGAAAATCAAAATTGCGCTTTTTAGCTTAATAAATAAGAAGAATTTAACCTGTTTGGTGTCGAAAGGGGGATAAAACATCTTGACAACACCTAGAAACAGGATGTAAACTATACATCGTCAATGAAACTCGTTTAAGCAACAGCGTTGCTTTTGGGTGAGAATGTGTCTTTCTCGAAATAAAGCGTTCTAACGCCAAATATCGTCCATCCTCGCACCTTTGCGTGGGGGTGCGTGAGTGCGTGGTTCGGGAGAGCGCTTGCATGGCATGCAAGAGGTCAGCGGTTCGATCCCGCTATTCTCCACCAAAAAAGCACTGTACTTCGTAGGAAGTATGGTGCTTTTCTTTTTGCTGAAGCCGATTTTTGGGGGCTGCATTGCTTCGCCTGCATGTCTTTTGGGCTTTTTGCGGAAAACCGAGATGTTCCCGCAGATAAGCGGGTCCCCATAACAAAAGAGACCGCCGTACAGCAAGCTGCTGTACGGCGGTCTCTTCTTCTTTTTTCAGTTCCGCGGGATGGCCATTCGGCGCTCTGCTTTCTTTACGAGCCATGCTCCCGCCCATCCACAAGCAGCTCCCAAAATGGCACCACCCAGAATATCCGTCGGGTAATGGACACAGAGGTACATCCGCGAGAATGCGATGAGAACGCCTACCGGCAGAGCCGCCATCGCCCACTGCTTTTTCCCGGCCATCCAAAGGGCTGTCACCGAGGCGAAGGACGCCGCCGTATGGCCCGAAGGAAAGGAGAAATCGTCCGGGTACGGGATAAGCAGTTGTACCTCCGTAAGGATGCCGCATGGACGGACGCGGGCCACCAGCGGCTTGAGAAGAAGATTGCAGAGGACAGCGTCGATGAGGAGCGCCGCTGCCAGCACACATCCGACCCGCCGCGTTTTGCGGAACACCAGCAGCACCGCTGTCAGCGTCACCCAGAGAATACCGGAGTCTCCCAGACGGGTAATAAAACACATGCTTCCATCCAGCATGGGGCTGTGCAGGGATTGCAGGAATTGCAGGAAAGCGAGTTCGGCGTTCATAAAGCTCCCTCTTTCTCGTTTCGTTATGTACAGGATACCAGAAGTTTATGAACAGAAAACCACAAAGTCTTAAACAGTAGTTAAAACAGCCGGCTCCGCCGCTGAGTTTTGCAGCATTTCAGTTCCTGGCGTTCCTGATGGACAAGGGAAAAATCAAAAAGAAAAGCCGACTGAGAATACCTCTCGGTCGGCTTTTTCTATGCCGGTGGTGGGGGTCGAACCCACACGTGTTATTAGCACAAGGGATTTTGAGTTTTTATCCTCATCTTCCATCTGGTGTCATCCAGTGATATCTAGTGATATCTGGTTCCCACTGTGCAAAGGCAAAATTCACGCCTCAACGAACAATAATTTGAAATATCCACGATTTTCTGATGCGTTTTCCCTCTACTCTGTTTTTTCGGTTTGGACCGCCCAAATGGAAATTGGAGGGATGCTCAGGAGGGATGCAGGGCAAAACGCTCCTCTGCTTAGGCACAAAACGAAAGGAAAGTCAAGGATAATGAATCAAAATCAAGCAAAAGAGTATTATGAAAAATTATTTGTGAACTATCCTGATGTGCTGTCTGTCGAAGAAGCAACAACTTTACTCGGTTTCAAAAGCCAGACTGCCATCATCAGAAGAATCCATCAACATAGAATTCGCTGCCTGAAAGTCGGACGATCTTTCATGATTCCGAAAGAATATCTCATCGACTATCTTTTGGATAGCTAAATTATACAGCCATTATATTACATAGCGCACCACTTTTCAATAAGAAAAGAGTGCGCTTTTTTTCAAACGAAAGGCGGTCGATTTTTTTGAACACAAACTGGAGCGAAACGTTGAAAAAGCCACATGACCCTTGACTACTTCTACGGACAAGCCGGAGAGCTGTTCTCCTTCTACCGCATTCCAAAGGCTCTTTTTCAGGAGCAGCGGTTTCAAGATCTATCAACCGATGCCAAAACCCTGTACGGCATCCTGCTGGACCGCATGAGCCTGTCTGTGAAAAATGGCTGGCTGGACGAGCAGAACCGGGTGTTCATCATCTTCACGATCGAGGATGTCAAGAGGGCGTTGTGTTGCGCAGACAACAAAGCGACCAAGCTGCTCCGGGAACTCGAAAAGTTTGGTTTGATTGAACGAAAACGAAGAGGTCTGGGAAAGCCAAGTTTGGTGTATGTGAAAAACTTTTCGTCAGAATCTTCAAAGGAGAGTGTCAAGAACCGTGATAATGACGATTCTTGTGGCTCTAAAATCGCTTGTCAAGACCCGGTAAAATCACGAGGTATTAAGAAGAAAGAGAATAAAACAGAGATGAATAATACGAATCCTATCCTTTCCGACGAATCGGAGAAGATGAAGAATCGTGAACTGCTCGAAGAATATTTTTCATATTCTTTAGAGATAGACCTTCTGCTCCGGCTTTCCCCGGATGATGAAGATACCCTCTATCAAATCGTGAATTTGCTGGTGGATACCTGCGCCACCAACCGCAAGCTGCTGCACATTGCCGGGGACGATAAGCCCGCCGAGGTGGTACGCAGCCGGATGAAAAAGCTGAACGCTGACCACATCCGTTTCGTGCTGGATTCTCTGGCAGAAAACACTGCCCCGGTGCGAAACATGAAACAGTATCTGCTTGCTTCTCTGTATGCCAACTACTCCGAGGAAGATAACCCGCTTTCCTTGAAAGCAGATTTTATTCTTTCCCTGTGCGAACTTGTGGTGGGCGGCAAAGAAGGGCTGCTGCCGGTGGAGAAAACCGTCATCGACCGCTGTGTGCATCAGCTCTCCACCATCGAATATAAGCCCTATCGGGAACGGCAGAAGCGCATCGTCTACCCGCCCAAGGAGAGCAACCGTGACCGCCTATGCGGAATCATCGACACCATCCTTGCAGAAAAGCCGGGAGATTACGAAACGTTTCTGCAAAAACTGGAGCAGCAGGGCTACGAGGTGAAGCGTGGCAAGTACACGTCGGTGAAGGGCAAGGGGCAGAAACGGTTTATCCGTTTCCGCACTCTGGGCACCGGCTACGGCGAGGACGAAATCAAGGCGGTGCTGGAGGGAAAGGCAGAACACCTCCCACATCAGAAGCAGCCGCCCAAAGAACAACCCTTCCAGTTGCTGGTGGACATTCAGGGAAAAATGGCAGCGGGCAAAAGTGTCGGCTACAAAAAGTGGGCAACGAAGTTCAACCTGAAAGAGATGTCCAAGACGCTGCTGTTTTTGCAGGAGCAGAAGATCAGCAGTGCCGACGAACTGCGGGAACGAACAACGGCGGCAACCGAACGCTACCATGCCATGGGCGATTCCATCAAGGCGGCGGAAGCAAGGCTGACAGAAATTGCCGTCCTGAAAACCCACATCATCAACTATGCCAAGACCCGCCCGGTCTATGATGCCTACCGCAAGTCGGGGTACAGTAAAAAGTATCTGGAAGCCCACCGGGAGGAGATCACCCTGCACAAGGCGGCGAAAGCGGCCTTTGACGAAGCCGGGCTGCAAAAACTGCCGAAGGTCAAGGAGTTGGATGCGGAGTTTGCAGAACTATTGACCCAAAAGAAAGCAGCCTACCCGGACTACCGCAAGGCACGGAACGAGATGCAAGAACTGGTCCGGGCACAGAAAAACGTAGAACGATTTTTTGCGGAGGAAAAAGAAAACACCGAGAAAACCCAGACCCGATAAACGAACACCGCCGAGGAATCTTCCCATTTGGGAGGCTTCCTCGACGGTGTTTTTTAGTTTATATAGCAGCGGTCCTGTTTTACGAGCCAATCTTCACACAGCCGCTGGGCTTCGTCCCTTGTACAGCAGGTGCAGTTGAAAAGTTTGCCACGGATGGAGCAGTAAGTGTACGGTCCACCGGAAGCGAGGTCGTACTGCCGCAGAAGCGTAGATCAATATTCTGCCCTATAACATCCCGATGTGGGTGTATTCGGCCAGCTTTTTCTGCAGGATGGGGTCGTCCGGTGCGAGGAAACGCCGTGTCATTCCGTCTACGACCCGATCAGGGGAAAGACTGGCGCGGTATTCAGCCGGTGTGCGCTGCAGCGTGGCGCGGAACCGGGCGTTGAAGGTTTTGAGGTCGGCAAAGCCGTTCCGCAGGGCAATATCAGTCAGGTTGTCGTTGGTGATGGCAAGATCATTCAGGGCGTGCTGGAACCGTACCCGGGTCAGGTATTCGTGAAAGTTGATGCCGACGATCTGCTTGAACAGGGTGGAAACGTAGGTGCGGTTGTACTGGGCATAGTCAGCCAGATCTTCCAGCGTCAGCTTGGAGGTATAGTGTTCCTCCACATACTCCAGCAGCCGCCGGGCGATGGCGCGCCGCTCAAGATCCTCCGGCAGGGTGTTGAAGTTTTTTGGCTCGAACTGGGTGCAGAGATGGATGGTGAGCAGCTCGAGGGTGGCTTTGGCCGCAAGCTGGGCGTATGGCCCGCCCTGCTGTAAAATGCGGAACAGCTGGCTGGCGTAGAACCGGATGACCCGGTAGCGCGGCTCAGACCGGTCGGCATCGGTGGAACGGCAGGACGGGAACTGATACACAACGCCCTTTTTGACCAGCGGCTTGAATGCAGCGACCGAAAAATGCAGAACAAGGGCGCAGGTATCTGCTGCCTGCGTCATGGAGGCATGACCGTTGCCGGGTACAGTCAGGATCACGTCATCCTCATGCAGCAGGCTGTTTTCGGAGCCGCGGCAATAGGACTGCACACCGTAGAGCAGGATGCTCAGTTCGTAGTCGTCTGCGTGCCAGTGGTAGCGGTAATTCATGATGTTATGCGCAAAACAGCGGATGTGGATGTTCTCGCGCGGAAGGTCGAGTTCGTAGTTCGCGGAATCCATTTTTACACCTCAAATCCAAATATTTTCCCTGTGGCAAAAATTCAGAAAAGCTTTTGCCTGAAACCCATTGACCTTAGCATAATCCAAAAAACTTGTCGTGTCAAATCGAATTTATGGATGAATGAGGGGGATTTGAAAGGACTGATTAGCAAAGTGCACAAGCGCAGGAGCTGATATTTGACAAAATTTACAGAGAAAATGTTTGGATGCTTTTGAAGGCTTGATTGCGATTTTTCTGTCAAAGATGGTGACAGCCCAATCGGAACTCGAAGAAAATCCACAAATATTTGCAGCGACAAAATAAGAACTTTCTGTTAAGATAGAGCCACAACGAGCCCCTGCCCGGGCAGCAACGGACTTCAGTGTTGAGAAAAGCGTGAAACAATAACGGAAAGGGAAAACACTTATGAACACTCAAATGATCATCTGTATGGTGATCTTTGCGGCAACGCTGGTCAGCTATACGCTGAACAAGATCCCCATGTGGCTTACCGCAATGATCTCTCTTGCTGCTCTGTACTTTACCGGCTGCATCGACGCAAACGGTGCGCTGGCTGGCTTCTCGAATGTGAACACCCTGCTGATGGCGACCATGTTTGTTGTGGCAGCCGGTTTCCGTCGCACTTCTGTGGTCGACAGTCTGTGCAACGGCATCATGAAATTGACCCGCGGCAGCTTCAAGACTGCTTATTTTGGCTACATCCTCATCGCCGTTCTGCTGGCAAACTTCATCGCCAGCCCGATGGTCGTTTACGCCATTGTCAGCCCGCTGCTGGCTGCGCTCTGCGATAAGACCGGACACAGCCGTTCGCAGTATATGTTCCCGGTCATGGTCGTCTGTGTGGCCTGCTGCGGCATCCTTCCGCTGGCAACGGCCATCCAGATGGCAGGTCAGTACACGGGCTTCCTCGAGACCTACGGCTTCGCTGGTATGAGCATCCGCCCCATCGACTTTACCATCGGCGTCTGGCCGGTCCTCATTGTCGTTCCTCTCTGGGCACTGTTCGTTGGTCCGAAATTTACCCCGATGCAGCCGATCATCCCCATCGAAGCTCTGGAAGAAAAGAAATCCGGCAAGCAGGCTGAAAAGCTCAGCCCGCTGGTCGATAAAATTGGTATCGTCATCTTCTTTGTGACCATCCTCTGCCTCATCTTCTCCTCTCAGCTCCACCTCACCACTTGGTCGGTCGCGTTGGTCGGCAGCCTGCTGATGGTTCTGTTCGGTGTAGTCGATTCCAAGTCTGCCCTGCGCGACATCCCTTGGGATATGCTGATGCTCTTCGTCGGTTCTCTGGCTCTGGGTACGGCTCTGACCAACACCGGCGCAGGCGATCTCATCGGCAGCGCACTGGCCAATGTTGTCGGCGGCACGCACAATAACTATGTCCTCGGCGCACTCTTCTTCATTGTGCCCTTTCTGCTGACCCAGTTCATGCTGAACCGCTCTGTCTCTGCCGTCTTTATTCCCATCTGCCTGCTGACCTGCTCCGCTTTGGGCGCAAACCCCACAGGCCTTGTTCTGCTGGTGAATGCGGCTTCTCTGACCGCCTTCCTGACCCCGATGGCAACTCCTGCCGTTCCCATGTGTATGGCGGATGGCGGCTATGACCTCAAGAGCCTGTTCAAGAGCGGCGCGCTCATCACCCTGATCCTGCCGTTCATTTACATCTTCTACACCATGACCGTTTTCCCGGCATTCTGATCAGAAGAGGGGAGCTGTTACCGTGACTCTGGAAGAAAAAATCGCAATGGCAAATCAAGTCCGCAGCCGGGATCGCTTCGGCTCGGTCAGCCCCGAAGAGCTGGCTGCCCTGCCCGGCACAGAGACCGAACTCTGGATCGAGACGGCAAACGGCTGCGAGATCCATGTGTTTGAGGAACGCCCGGACACCCTGCCCCCAAAAGCGGCACTACTGCTGAATTTCCATGGCGGCGGCTTCATCAAGGGGCGCACCGACCGTGACCGCCGCTACTGCTGCACCCTGATGGAACGGCTGAACTGCCTCGTCTGGGATGTGGATTACTGCCTTGCACCGGAAAAGGCATTCCCGGCGGCTGTCCACGAGAGCTACGGCATTGCGGAGTATGCTTTCGACCATGCCGAGGAGCTGGGCGTTGACCCGGAAAAGATTATACTGGCCGGTCACAGCGCAGGCGGAAACCTTGTGGCGGCGGCCTGCATCCAGAATGCAGAGACGCACAAGCTTCATCCTTGCTGTGTGCTGATGGAATATTTCCCGGTGGATAACACGGTCAATCCCATTGACCGCCTGTCCCCAGAGCTAAAACAGGATCCCTTCTGGGTCAAGCGTTCGGCCACGGAAAAGCTGTACACCGATTTTTATGTGGGCGACGCAGATCCTGCCCAGCCACTCTGTTCGCCCATCAAGGCGGACGAAGCCGCGCTCAGCACCTTCCCAGACTGTCTGATCCTCTCGGCGGGAGAGGACAGCCTGCGGGACGATACCGAGGCGTTTGCGCTCCGGCTTATCAAGGCAGGTGTCTGTGTGACTGCCCAGCGTATCCCCGAAGCCATGCACGGCTTTACCACCAACCGGACGCCCGGCTGGGAGCGTGCGTTGGATGCTCATTGCAAATTCTTCCGGGAGCATCTATAATAAAGTGACGTGACAGGAGAAAAGAACTATGAAAATTACGGACGTAAAGCTGCGCTTTGCAAAACATTATCTCTTCGTACAGGTCTACACCGATGCCGGAATCGTGGGTCTGGGCGAGGCCGGCAACTGGGGCTATCTGCAGGCGACGGCAGCTGCCATCGAAAAATTTGCGGATTACCTCATTGGCAAAGACCCCTTCCGCATTGAGGACTTCAACCAGAATTTCCTGCGGTCGGTTTATTTCCGCGGTTCGGTCATCATGAGCGCGATCTCGGCCATCGACATCGCGCTGTGGGACATCAAGGGCAAGGCTCTGGGTGTGCCGGTCTACGAGCTGCTGGGCGGCAAGACCCGCGATAAAGTGCGAGTCTACGCTTCGGTCATGCACCTGACCGAGGACAACCAGAAGCTGGCGGAACAGTACCAGCAGCTGCAGGAGATGGGCTTTACGGCCGCGAAGATCTTCTGCAATGGACCCACCAGTTCCACGGACGGCAAGGGAGAATTCTACTCCAGCCGGATTGAGCGGGAAGTGGAGAAGGTGCGCGTCTGCCGTGAGGCTGTCGGTCCGGATTTTGATTTCGTGCTGGAAGTCCACCGCGGCATGACCCTGCCCGAGGCAGTTGCCTTTGGCCGTGCCGTCGAGCCATACCGCCCGATGATCCTTGAGGATCCCGTGCCGCCTGACAACGTGGATACCATGGCCGAAGTCGCCAGCAAGGTGGGCGTGCCCATCGCCACCGGCGAGCGTGCCATCGACCTGCGGGAGTTCGAGGTGCTGATGGCACGCCATGCCTGCCAGTATGTCCGCCCGGACGTCTGCGCTGTAGGCGGCATTACCACCAGCAAGAAGATCTGCGCATTGGCCGAAGCACACGATGTGCTGGTCATCCCGCACAACCCGCTGGGCCCCGTGTCCACGGCGGCCTGCCTGCAGATCTGCGCCTCCATCCCCAATCTTGGCATTCAGGAGCTGCCCGGCTTCTGCCTGAACGGGGCTGAGGACAAGATGGTGAAAGAGCCGCTCCGGTTCGAGAACGGCTGTATGCTTATCCCGGAGGCTCCCGGCATCGGCATCGAGCTGGCCGACGACGCAGAAGAGCTGTATCCTGCCAACAAGCGTGGCAGCAACGCCGCACGCCGTGCCTTTGACGGTGCAGTGAAGGACTGGTAAAAACAAAGAACTGTGAGGAAGGAGTATGCCAATTGGAGTTTTGACGAACTGTGCCGCTGTGCTGTTCGGCGGTCTGCTGGGAACGGGTCTGGGAAAGATCTTACCGCAGAACCTGAAAGATAATCTGCCGACCCTGTTCGGTTACTGCTCCATTGCGATTGGCATCAATTCTATCATCAAGGCGTCCGGCATGACGGCAGTCGTGCTGGCGATTCTGGTGGGCTTTACCATCGGACACAGTTTGCATCTGGAACACTGGACGAGCAAATTTTTCCATAAGCTCGTCAAAGCCCTGCACCTTGGCGGCGAGCATATCGACATGGAGTTTTACATCACAGCAGTGGCACTGTTCTGTTGCAGCGGTTTCGGCTGGTACAGCACACTGACCGAGGGCATCACCGGCGACCCGTCACTACTGATGTCGAAAGCGGTGCTGGACTTCTTCACCGCAATGATCTTCGCTTCGACGCTGGGTGCGGCCATCTGTGCGATCCCCATTCCGCAGGTCATCATCCTGTTCATCGTCTTTGGTGCCGGTAAGCTGCTGGCCGGTGTGCTGACCCCGGCCATGTTCGCAGATCTCTCGGCCTGCGGCGGTATCCTGACGATGGCGGCTGGCTTCCGGGTGTCCAAGATCAAATCGGTCCCATTGGTGGATCTGATGCCTGCCCTCATCCTTGTGATGCCGTTCAGCCTTCTCTGGACGACCCTGATGGGATAAATCACGAAATCTACCGAAAAGCACGGTCTTGGGGAACGGAGATCATGCTTTTCGACTTTTTTGTTGCATAATTCCCAAAATGCTGCTTGCTTTTGGGGCGGAATTTGCTCTACTTGGGATAGAATGTCATACGATTTCGATTGGAGTGAGTCCTTATGCGTATTTATGATCTGATCGCCAAAAAGCGGGATGGCGGCACCCACAGCCGGGAAGAACTGGAGGCCATCGTCAACGGCTTTGTGCGCGGCGAGGTGGCCGATTACCAGATGGCGGCATGGATGATGGCGGTCTACCTGTGCGGTCGCCGCCGAAGAGTACCGCAGCGGCCTTGCCTATGGCGCAGAGAGGCCCGCGGAAGACCCCCTCGTTTACGCCCTTGTTACCAAGGACGGTGTGGAGCGGTACTGAGGATGGATGTGCCTGCGTGAAAACATGAAAAGCGAACAGAAGCTGTAAAAGTATAGCCGCCAGCGTACCGTGTGATGGGTTTCACAGGATGCGCTGGCGGCATTTTTGTTGCGCCTCAATCGAATTCCTTTTGTAAATCATTGATACAAGGAATGCCTTCGATCACGGCAATGATCTTATCAAAATCAATACGAGGGAAAACTCAGATGAGTGCCTTATGACAGGCCGGATTGATGGAATATCAGATTGAGTACCCCCAATTCTATGGGCTGCACTGCGTCTGAGCGTCTGGCGTCTTGCTTGGTTCAATTATTCTGTTGCTAGGTTGCTCCATCCTGAAATTCGGACATATCTGTGAACAAAAGTCTGCCACGGATGGAGCAGTATGTATAATGTACCTTTGGGACACCATTGGCATCTCGAAAATCAACGCAGCGTTTCTCACCGGGCAGCAGATAAATCGTATCCACGTTCAACAGCTCCTTTTAACTCTGTTCGTGTGCAAACCGCACAACACGCAACGTCTGCTGTTGTACCATGAACCATCAAATTCTTCTATTGACCCTTACGCTAAAAAGGAACCAGATTTTTCGTAGGATGTGCCGATTGACATCCTCAAAAGTATCCCGCAGGGAGGCGCAGCCTGCATTGAAAATGCAGATTTAATGGGTTTGGGGCACTCCCCCAACAAGCATTTTGCAATGCAAAAGTCGCCGTTGTATATACGACGGCATTGCTTGCACCGGCTATGCGTCCTTTCGGGGTATAAACACCAAAGCCACCGGCCAAGCCGGTGTCATCTGTTCTTACTACCTTTAGTATCACTCGGCAATTTGATATTGGGAACCCACAGCTCCTGTCCACCCCAGCCTTTTTGCCAGTGACTTTATACATTGTCAGCACAGTCGAAGCCGTATACTGGCCACCCAGCGCCCAATCATTCGGCGACAGCAATGCGCCCGTTCCTTGGGCAACATCTCTATTTCTGCGAACATTCAGCATCCCCTGTGCATTGGGCTTATCTGACAGCATCATTTCAAGAATGGAGATAAAAGAGTTCACTCTGAAATCGTCAGCCGATTCAATGTGAGATAGAATTTCCTTCATCAAGCGAAGGCTAACCTGATAAGCAGGTTCATACGCCTGCAAAGAACTCCACCTCACCCAGTCCGAACTCGTCCGCCGCGTCCTGTACGGCGTGAACGTCAAACACACCGTTGTGGTGGCGCAGGGCGGCGAGGATGCACTGGCGGCGCTTGCTGCCTTGTCTGCCCAGTGCAGCAAGGTAGGAAGCAACCTCAACCAGCTTGCACGGCACTTCAACTCCGGCGGCAAAGACACCGAGCAGCTCCGGGCGCAAATTCTGGAGGAACTGTCCGCACTCACGAACTTTCGGCTGAAAGCCGAAGAAACGGTTGGTGAACTGTATGGCAACCATCAAGCATTTAACATGATCCTCTCGCTGCGTGTAGGAGAGATTCTAGGCTTGCAGCCCGGAGATATTGACTTCGATGCAGCGGAAGGGCGCGGAACCATCACGGTCGGCCGGAGCTTGCAGCGCACCGAAAAGGCCGCACTGGAAAAGACCGACCCGAACCAGATCTACCACATCTTCCCCGACCAGCGTGAGGGTAGTAGCTCCGCACTGGTGCTGAAGAAGCCGAAAACCAAGAAATCTAGCCGTACCCTTTATCTGGCGAAACCCTTGAAGGAAGAGTTGCTGGCTTGGCTGGAAAAGCTCCGGCTGGCACTGCTGACCTGATGCAAAATTCACCACGCATTTCAAAGCAATTCCAGTCCATGCAGAGGATTCCTACGAAAAAGCCTACCGTGCAAAAAACGTGCATTGACCGTGCAGGCTCCGATTTTTCGGGGTTACATAACGAAAAAGAACGTCAAATCTTACGATTCAGCGCTCTTCTATTGGTGCACCTCCAGGGACTTGAACCCTTGGCCCACTGATCAAGAGAAACCAGCATGCAACAATTGTCAATTTTCAAAATTGCGCAGATCGGTCTTTTTTATTGTTTTATCACAAATTTAAGTTTTGCGTCTTCTGTATCCTTTGCACTTGTTATCCACTCTCGCATCCGTTATCTAGCCGTTCCGGTGTGCAAAAAGTGTGCAAAAATGTGCAGAGGGCCTATATGGACAAATAAACCACTGGTTCCCTGGCAGGGTTTGAGAAAGACAAAGAGACCGCCCGCTGTGCTTGTCTGCACAGTGAGCGACCTCTTTATGTATGTTTTGGCACCGCGCCCTTACAGGTTCGCGCCGTTCGAGGCAATCACGTCCCGGTACCACCAGCCCGAATCCTTCACGATCCGTTGCTGGGTGGGGTAATCCACATAAATCAGGCCGTAGCGGCAACTGTAGCCCGCCGCCCACTCGAAGTTGTCGAACAGGCTCCACACCGAATAGCCGATCACCGGGATGCCGTCGGCCATGGCGCGGGCCACCTCCAGCAGATACCGGTGGAGAAAGTCAATCCGCTGGGGGTCATGAACCTCGCCGTCCAGCATGACGCAGTCCAGGCCCGAATAGCCGTTTTCGGTGATGAGGATGGGCAGGTGGTACCGCTCGAACCAGAACTTGCTGGCGTGATACAGCACCTTGGGGGTGATGTTCCAGGCCGCCGCCGTCTGGGGGCTGCCCTGGTAGGCGTAGGCATCGTATTTGGAGGGGTCGGGGACGATGTCCACCGTGCCCTGGTAGCAGTTGTAAGCGTAAAAGTCCAGGGGCTGGGACACCAGGGCCCACTCCTCTGGGGTCATGGTGTACAGCTGGTCCCCGAACTTCTCCTTGGCCCAGGCGGGGTACTGCCCCAGGAATACCGGGTCGGCCCACCAGGTATTGGACATGATGTAGCCGGGGTAGTCGCTCAGAGACTTCTGCCGGGCCTTCTCCACTTCCTCCGGGGAGTCGTCCTTGGGCAGGCAGCAGTCCCCGGTGGGGGCCATGCCCACCCTGGTGCCGGGGCAGTTGCGCCGCAGCACCTGCACCGCCCGGCCGTGGGCCAGCAGGATGTGTTTGGTGATGCCCATCATGGTTTGGTCGTCGTTGTGCTCAAAGGGTGCGTGAACTCCTGCCACCAGCCCCAGGCCACAGAACATCTGGGGCTCGTTGAAGGTGAGCCAGTACCCCACCCGGCCCGCCAGGGCTTTGGATACGACCTCCGCATACTCGGCAAACCAGTCGGGGCTGGCAGGGTTCTTCCAGCCCCCCTGCCGGTAAAGGGCGATGGGCAGGTCCCAGTGGTAGAGGGTCACCAGTGGCTGGATGCCGTTTTTCAGCAGCTCGTCGCAGAAATCCTGGTAAAATCGGATGCCCGCCTCGTTGACCTTGCCAATACCCTCGGGCAGCACCCGGGCCCAGCTGATGGAAAACCGGTAGGCCTTCAGGCCCATTTGCTTCATCAGGGCCACATCCTCTCGCCAGCGGTGGTAAAAATCAATGGAGATGTCGGCGTTCTCACCGTGGGCGATCTTGCCGGTGCCGTCATGGACCAGGGTGTCCCAGATGGACTCCCCTTTGCCGTCGGCGTTCCAGCCGCCCTCGATCTGGGTGGCCGCTGTGGATGCGCTCCACAGGAAATCTTTGGGGAAGGTGGTCATAATCTGTCCTCCTTGTATTTCAAGAATCCCCCGCCTGGGGTCAGGCGGAGGATTGCGAAAAAGAAGTACCTGCCCCGGCAAACTGGGACAGAGGGAAGATAGCTTGTTAATGTTTTAGGAAGTGCAGCAGGGCCTCGGCGGAAGCCTTGGCGCCGCCCAGGCTCTTCATATCTGCACTGAACTCCGCAGCAGTGGCCTTGTAGGAAGGCTGGGTCAGCAGCTTGACGATGGCAGCCTTCAGGCTTTCGCTGGTGATGGCGTTCTTGTCCAGGAAGGCGCAGCCCAGCCCCAGCTTTTCGATCTGCCGGGCGGTGATAGCCTGTTCTTCCATCTGGGGAATGGCGATCATGGGCACGCCGTAGTAGATGGCCTCGCCGGTGCCCCCCATGCCGGCGTGGGTGATGAACACCGACGCTTGGGACAGGATATCCAGCTGGGGCACCATCTGACCGACTTCCACGTTGGCGGGGATGTCCTTCAGGCTGGCGGGGTCGATGGAGCCGAGCGCGGCAAAGACGTTGATGTCCAGATCCCGGACCGCGTCAAACAGGATGGGATAATACTCGGGCCAGTTGTTGAAGGCAGTGCCAAGGGAGGAATACAGCAGCGGCTTGCCGTTGTCGGGGGCTTTCCAGCTGCCGAAGGCGGTCCGCTTGCCGATCTGTACCCCGGTGAACACGAAACTGTCATCGAAAGTCTCGTAATTGGGAACCAACTTTTTCTGCATCATGACCAGGTTGAAGTCCCCGTGGCCGTCGAAGATTTCCTTGACGGTCAGCAGGCGGCAGCCATATTTTTCGGCATAGGTCTGGGCCAACTGCGCCGCGGCTTTGCGCAGAGGGTGGTCCGGCGGGCAGTTCTCGAACCCGGCGGCTACCGAGTAGCTGTCGTTGGAGGGGTAGCTGGTGTAGAGCATGACGTTGGCAACCTTGAGGTTGTCCGCCGCGATTGTGCCGGCAATGCTCGCAAAGTCGTGGACGACAGCGTCGGGTTTGTCGTTTTTCAGGGTGTCCAGCACAGTATCGATGTAGGCTCCTGCCTCGTTTAAGAACAGGAAGGGCACCGCGGCGGCCACTCCGCCGTCATCCTCTTTCTTTTCGCCGTCCTCATTATGCTTGTCGTTTTCCGCCATCCAGGAGGGTACGGCGACGAACTTTGCCCCGGTGGGCTCGATGATAGTGCGGAAGGCTTCAGTGGTGAAATAAGTCACCCGGACGCCTTTCTTCACCAGTTCGGTGACGAGGGCCAGGGTAGGATTGATATGCCCGAAGGCGCCCAGCGATACGAATGCGATATGCATACAAAAACTCCTTTCAAACAACAAAACAGCCATGCAGGCAGCGCAGGACGTTGCCCGCACGGCTGCGGGGAAAATAGGTGATGGCTTATTCTGTCAGGCCGTTGTTGGTGATCACTTTTTGATACCAGTAGAAACTGTCCTTTTTCACCCGGGCGCACTGCTTGGGATCGGTCTCGGTGCGGTCCACGTAGACTAAGCCGTACCGTTTGGCAAAGCCCTGGTGGCTGGACACCACGTCTACAAAGCTCCAGGGGCAATAGCCGAACACCGGCAGTCCCTCGTCAATCATGATGGCCAGCTGTTCGATGTGCTCTTTGAGGTATTCGATGCGGTAGAGATCATGGATTTGGCCGTCCGGGCCCAGTGTTTCGCTATAGGCCATGCCGTTTTCGGTGACGATCATGGGCAGACGGTAGCGATTATAGACCTTGCGCATCCCAATATGCAGGCCCATCGGGTCAATGCCCTTATCCATCCACTCGGTTTTGCGCAGGTGGGGATTATCACAGATGTCGAAGGCGTCCGACACCCAGAAGGGCGGCTGGTCGTAGTTGACGGGACCCTCCTTGACTTTGGCGCAAATGCTGAAATAGTAGTTGATGCCGATGAAGTCGGGGGTCGAGGCTTTCAGCACGGCTGCATCTCCGGGCAGCGTCTGGGGGTAAAGTCCATGACTCTTTAAGTAGCTGGCCACATAGGGTGGATATTCGCCCCGGACACTCAGATCGAGCAGGTAGAACTCCATCAGTTCTTCGGCGTTCTCGGCGGCCAGAATATCCTCGCTGCGGCTGGACTGGGGATAGACCACCTGGATAGCACACACCGGGCCGATTTGGGCTTCCGGGTCGATCTGCCGCAGCAGCGAAATAGCCCGGTGCTCGGCCAGCGAGACATGATAGCTCATCTGGTAGATGTTCTGCAGGTTCTTCTGCTTGTCCTGCTCAAAGTTGCCGTTCATGATGCCGGCGGCGGTGGCGATGAGCTGTTCGTTCACTGTGACCCACCGCTTGACGCGGCCCTTGAAGTGGGTAAAGCAGACCTCGGCGTATTTCAGATAGGCGTCGATCATCTTGCGGTCGAGCCAGCCGCCGAAGGCGTCCACCAGCGCCTGCGGACACTCGAAGTGATAGAGAGTAACGAGCGGTTCGATTCCTTTTTCCAACAGATAGTCGATGAGCCTGTCGTAAAAGGCCAGCCCCTCGGGGTTGGGGGTGCAGGTGGCATCCGGCATGATGCGGCTCCAGGCAAAGCCCATCCGGTAGACCTTCAGGCCCAGCTCGGCCATCAGGTCCACGTCCTCTTTCCAGTGGTGGTAATGGTCTGCGGCCACTTTGTTGTCGGCGATGCCGGGGCGGCGTGCCCCCAGGTCGGTGGTGGCAACGCCCTTGCCGCCTTCGTTGTAACCGCCCTCTACCTGAAAGGCGCTGGTAGACGCGCCCCAGAGGAAATTGGTGGGGAAAATCATTTGTTTTGTCAAGTCGATAACACCAGCCTTTTTGATTTTATGGTATCACGCAGTCAAACGCTCTCCAAATCTTTTTGGGAAAAGCCAAACAGATAAGTCAGAACAGCTGCCACGATCAGAGAAGCAAAGGAGGCTACCACGCCAACCACAATGTTGGCATTGGCACCACCCACATAGCCCAGCAGAGACAGGAAGTTGGCGGAGGTCATTGCATATCCCTTGAGGTCGAATATGCCGGCGATGGCGCCGCCCACAAAGCCGCCAACGGCCATCGTTACAAAGCAACGGGTAAAGCGGAAGCAGATGCCATACAGAGTGGGCTCGGTGACGCCGCCCAGAATGCCAGAAGCGAAGGCTGCAAAGGAGGTGCTGCGGTCATCCTTGTTTTTCAGGCGGAGCGCTGCGCCCAGAGCCACACCGAAGCATGCCCAAGTCGCAAAGTTGCCCGCATTCATGGGGCCGCTGATGATGCCGGTCTCGAAGAAATCGGCCATCATGGGCATCATCAGAGCCAGGTGCATACCGCTCATAACCAGGAACTCCCACAGAGCGGCGATGACAGCCACGCCGAACCAGCCGGTGGTCATGCCAAACCAGGCAAGACCGCCGCTGATGGCATTACCCACAATGGTACCCAGAGGTGCCAGCAGGCAGAGGATAAAGGGCATGGAAATAATCAGGCTGAAGAACGGGGTAAAAACGCTCGTCAGCAGGTCGGGCATGAACTTTTTGACAAGTTTATAAATCAGGCAGAACAGGGGCACCGACAGCATAACAGGCAGAACAGTCTGGGCGTAATTGGTCACGGTAGCAGGGATGCCAAAGACCGTGAACGTTTGACCGTTGGTGGCAAAAGCCGCGAAATCGGGCACCATTAGAACACTGCCGATGAAAGAACCCAGCATACCGTTGATCCCCAGTTGCTTGGCTGCATTGTAACCCACCAGAATAGGCATAAAGTAAAACGCCGCATCGTACAAGAAATCAAACAGGATATATAAGTTGCTCTCCAGGGTGTACAGTCCCAACAAGTCGGGGCCAAAGATAGAGTTGACAGCACGGAACAAGCCTCCGGCCAGCAGCACCGGGATCATGGGGGTCATACAGCCTGCCAGATAGCCCATGATATTCTTACCCACCTGCTTGGGGGTCAGCTTCCGTTTGGTGATGGCGGCATCCTGGGCGGCAGCAGCATCATCCTTGACGGCGGCGCTGGCGCTGATGCCTGCCAGCTTGCACAGTTCCTCATACACTTTCGGAACATTGGTGCCGATCACGATCTGGTACTGCTGGCCGCCGCGCACAACACCCAGCACACCGGAAATCTTTTTCACCTCATCGTCTTTGGGAAGGCTGTCGTCTTTCAGATACAGGCGCAGGCGTGTCATGCAATGGGTGGCATCCTTGAGATTGGCCGCTCCACCTACTGCCGCCAGAACCTGCTCGGCGATCTTTTTATTGTCTGCCATACTGATTCCTCCTATTTTTAAGTCAAATCGTCGTAAGTGACGAGCTGAACATCCTGCCCCGCCAGCCAGGCGCGTACCTCAGGCTGGCAGAGCATAGCAGTTTCTCGTAACCGGGTGGTCGTCATGCTGGAATGGTCCAGCAGATAGGCATCGATATAGCCCGGATGGAAGACCATCAAGTCACACCCGCCCTCGTGAGCATTTGCCACCGCGTCCTGCACGCCCGTAAAGGGGGCGGTCTCGTATGCCTTAAAATCTCTTGGCATATAGGCGTACACTTTGGTGTGGCGGAAGGTTACTGCCTCGCCGGGACGGCCCATCGCAAAGTAGGGCAGGCCGTGCCGCTGGGCAACGATTTCCAATCCCTGAAAGAAATTGGCGCTGGCCACTGCGTGTCCCTCAAAATAGCTCGGTTCGCGGCCGGTCAAGGCTTTGAACTGGCGATACTGGGCTTCGATCTCCTCGATCGCCTCGTCCAGCACCACAAAGTCACGGCCTTCTTTGGCGGCCTCTCGGTAGGCGCGGCTGGGTTTGAACTCTCCTTCCGGCGTACAGAGGCTGGGGATGCGAGCGGGGTCAGTCAACGGCCGGCCCACACAAATGTTGGTGTGCTGCCCTAGACAAAGCTGGCGGCCATACAGCAGCCCCAGTCCGTGGACAGCTGCGGGCATATTGGTCATCACACCCACTGAGCGCACCAGTCCGGCTGCTACCGCCGCCGCAATACCGTAATTTACCCCTTCCGAGTAGCCGAGATCATCGGCGCGAATCAGCAGATATTTCATGGTCTTAACCTCTTCCGTCACGGGATTTCAGCTCCTGCAGTTCCTGGTGTACTTCTATGAACTCGCTGGCGATGGTCTCGAAGGCATCGGCAGCCATCAGCTGGTCCTCGGCGTGCATCAGGAAGATATTGGTCTTCCAGGTCAGCCCCTGGCCCTGCCACTCCAGCAGGTCGGCGTGGCCGTGGTGGCCCAGTACAAAGGTTTCCTTGCCCTGGGCCATCAGCTCTTTGGCTCGGTCAAAATTTCCAGCCTTGGCTTCCTGAATTGCCTCGATATACATACCCCGGGCGGCACCCACATTGGCGATGATTTCAAAAGCGATCTCGGTAATGGTCTCCTGCAGCTGCTCCTCAGTCATGGCCCGGGCTTCTTCCACGGAAATTGCCATGGCTCAGCCCTCCAGCACCTTGCGGACGTGGTCCAGAACGGCCTTGCCGTTCATCATACCGTAGTCCTTCATGTCGATGACTTCCACCTTGTTGTTCGGCAGCTCGCCCTGCACCTCTTTCAGGCGGTAGCGGACCTGGGGCCCCAGCAGGATCATGTCAGCACTCTGGTAATTCTTGGCCTCCGACACCGAGTGGGCCGAAATATCGCATTCGTAGCCCTCGGCCTTGGCTGCGTCTTTCATCTTGCGAACCAGAGCGCTGGTGCTCATACCGGCAGCGCACAAAAGAACAATTTTCGTCATAGTTGGGTACCTCCGTATCAATCAGCAATGCAAAGCTCGGATTTATTGTTTTTGTTTCTTATTCCTCGGACTGCTCAGCGACTGCGCCGGCCTTTTCCTCGGCCACGGCCTGGTTGTCAGCAGCCTTGAAGAAGGGATACCAGATGGCGGCGCTCATGATGGTCATCAAGATCTGATAGATGCCGATCTTCCAGGAACCCTGGATCACGCCGTAGATGAAGATGGGCATGGTGTTCATGCCGATCAGGCCGGTGGGGCAGGGCATCAGGCCCAGGGTGATGGCGGCCCATGCAAAGACCAGGGAGAGGATGGGGGTGACGATAAAGGGGATCAGCATGGTGAAGTTCAGCATCAGGGGCATGCCGTAGACCAGGGGCTCGTTGATATTGAAGATGCCGCAGGGCAGGACGATCTTGGAAAATTCCTTGTAGCGCTTGGACTTGGCAAACAGGAACATGACGATCACCAGGCCCAGGGTGCAGCCGCAGCCGCCGTTGCAGGCAAAGTCGTACATGGAGGTGTTCCACATGTGGGGGATGGGCAGGCCGGCTGCAGCAGCAGCGGTGTTCTCAGGCAGGTAGGTAAACCACAGGGGGTAGAGGATGGCCAGCACGGTGTAGGAGCCGTGGACGCCGAAGAACCAAAGGATCTGGGCCAGCAGCAGAAGAATGATGAAGCCACCCAGGCTACCGGTGATGTTGGCCAGAGGGGTCTGGAGCAGGGCGTAGACGGCGTCGATGACGTTGCCCCAGGGAGTCAGGGTAAACAGGCCCCGCAGCAGGCTGGACACCAGTGCGATGGCAGCGCCGGGGATGATGGAAGTAAAGCACTGGGTGACATTCTCAGGGACGCCGGCGGGCATCTTAATGGTGATGTTCCGCTCCACCAGGGCGATATTGATCTTGGTGGCCATGATGCCCAGGATGAATGCCAGGAAGACACCGTGGCTGCCCAGATAGTCCAGGACGACGACGCTGCTGCCGGCCTCGTTGGTAGCCACTGGCACCATGATCAGGTAGGTCACCAGCGACATCAGGCCGTTGTTGAAGGCCAGTTCGTCGTGGTCAAAAATCTTGGCGCCGGCGTAACCCACGCTGAACACCATGAACACGCCCATGAAGTTCATGCAGGCATTGTAGACGGCGTTCAGGAAGGCTGCGATTCCTGTCGCCTGGATGAAGCTCTGGTAGGGGGCAATCTGGATGCTGTTCAACAGATTGAACACTGCGCCGATCATGATGATTGCCATCAGGTTTTGGGAGCCTGTGCCGATGCAGCGGACGTATCGGTTCTGGGCGAATGCGGTGGAGATGGGCACCAGTGTGTTCTCAATGAACCGCCCGATGGGATTTTTCTTTGTCTCCGTCATGGGAAGATTCCTCCTTCTTTCTTGAAACGAACGTTTTGGGAAGGTAGCAGCTCTGCAGATTCGCTTTTCCTCCTTGCACCAAAAGTATATCACATCCGGCATTTGATTTGGTTACAAGCACAGCTCCAACCTTTCAGGGTGGCCGTTTCCATTTCACGTTTTGAAAAGCAGAAAAACATTTTTGCTGGTTTTTGTGCAATTTGACCGCACGAAACCCAGGCTGCAGGGTCTACCAGATCCCACATCTTGGCGGCATCTTGGCCGAAGTAACCCACGCTGTCGTAGGTCACGCTGGCCACATGGCCGCCGATCAGCAGGCCTTCCACCATGATATTTTCACCCCATCCGAAGAAGGTGAACAGGCACTTGCCGCCGTCGGCAGTGGTGTAGACGTTCACCGTCACGTCATCGCCGATGGGGAACCAGTTGACATGGATCTGCTGAGTCAGGGTGTACTCAGCAGGGATCTCGCCGGTGAAGGGAATCTCGGCATAGCCCATCACCTTCTGCATGTACAGGTCGCAGGTCTCCATCCAGGTCATGGAAGAGGTGCCCTCCATGCCGGCGCCGAAGCCGTGGCCGTTCAGACCGTAGACATGGAGTTCGGGGTCCAGGCCCAGCGCATAGGCCTGCTTGAACATTTCCAGGCTGCCTTCCCACTGGTCGTCAGCGCCCACAGCGATGAACATGTGGGGCAGGTTGGGGTTCTCCGTTTCGAGAGGGCCGCCTGAGTAGATCAGATGGGCCACATCCACATCGCTGTTGACTGCGTCCACGGCGTCGCAGACGTAGTCGGGGTCAAAATGGTTGGGGGTGATGCTGCCGTAGAACTTCTCCAGCATGGTGCGGATGTTGCCGCCGCTGCCCGAATAGCCGGACACGGCCAGCAGGGAATTATCCAGGTCAATGCCCCACAATTCGGCATTGTATTTGATCACGCGGACAGCCCGCTGCATGTCCATAACGATGTCATCGTTGTTATAGGGGGCCACCCGGCGCTGGAGCAAAAAGCAGTTGTAGCCCAGCTTGTTGAATTCGGGGCAGACGGCATAGGCTTCCACCGGGTTGCTGCGGCTGGTGTTGCCGCCGCCGGAGGTAACAAGGATGGTACCCTTGGCCGAACTGGGGTCGTCCAGCAGGTAAGGAATCAGGATAGGCTGGAAGTCGGCGTTATCGTATACGGCCTCGCCTTCATAGTTCACCAGAGGGAACTGCAGGTCGCTGGCCGGGGTGGTGACGGGCATATCGTCGCCCCACAGGTAGATCACTTCGCCGTTGATGCCGTTGCTGTAAGGCTTGAGCTGATGGTCAGCCAGGGCGGCAATGGCATCACGGGCTTCCAGGATCTGCTGTTTGTTGGCGTCGGTCAGGGATTCGGGATGAAGGCCCATCATGACGGTGCCTGCGCTCTGGGCCGCATCCCAGGCGTCTTGGGTGTACAGGGTGGGATAGTTGCGGACCATCTTGTAGTTGTAAACCTGGGTTTCCCACTCAGCCTGCCAGTAGTTGGGGTCGGATTCAGGCAGGGTGTTGATTTTGTAAGGGGCCTGACTGTCGAAATGCCGGGGGATCTGGATGCCCAGCCAGTCCAGGATCTGGGCGCAGTTTTCGCTGGAATCCACCGACTGGGCAGAGGGGGCAGACATACCCCCGGGGCTGACCGCAAAGGCGGACGCCGGGATACCCATCATCAGCCCGACTGCCAGGACGCTTGCCACCATGGTTTTGACGCTCTTGTTTTTCATAACAATTCCTCCTTGTATCTGAGATTTGCATACCACAGGTCATGCAGGGCCGAAAACCATCACCTCCCGCAGGTTTCCCGAAGCCGTTTTTTCACACGGCCGATTTGCAGTTCACTCGCCTTTGGCCCATCATGCCACAGGCTGCCAGTTGTTCTGGTCAGCGGCATTGTAGATGGCCTGGGCGTCATTGGTCATAAAACCGGACTGGTCATAGGTGACGGTAATGATGCCGTCGTTCAGCACGCCTTCCACCACCTGCTGCTGGTCAAAGGCCACAAACGTCATATACACTTTGGTCTTTGCATCGTCCACGGCGCAGGTCACATCTGCCTTGCCGAAACCGCCCTCAAAGGTATACTGCTGCACCTGGGTATAGCCCTCGGGGATTTCTGCCGCCTCGCCGACGCCGGCCTCACCGCGACCCATCACCAGGTCAATGAAGGTGTCTGCCATGGGAATCCAATAGGTGGAAGTAGTGCCTTGCAGGCCGGCACCAAAGCCGTGGCCTACCTCGGCAAAGGTGTGAACTTCCACCACTGTCTTGCCCCGGACCGAATTGGCCAGAGTCCAAATGTCGGGCATGGCGCCGGTGGCGTCGTTTTCACCCACAGCCAGGAACATGGCGGGCAAATTGGGATTTTCGGTGACCAGGCCCGCGTAGTCGCTGGTATGCTCTCCGTCATACTGGGGGCCGTACAGGGGGCAGACCACGTCCAGATCAGCGCTCATCTGATCCACTGCGTCGGAGGCATAATCTGCATCATACAGGGTGGGCTGAACATCGCCATACAGGTTGGCCACTTCTCCCAGGATGGTGCCCGAACCGCCCGAGAAGCCGCTGGCGGCGATACAGTCCATACCGCCCAGCCCCAGGCTGTCGGCATTATATCGCAGATACCGGACAGCCCGCTGCATATCCAGCCAGGTATCTTCCTGGCTGTAGGGGGCCACCCGTCGCTGGAGCACATAGGCGTTGTAGCCCAAATCCTGGAAGGCCTCGGCGATGGGATAGCCTTCCATGGCGTTGCCGCGGGAAGAATAACCGCCGCCAGCAATCACAATCATATTGCCCTTGGCTGCCAACTGGTCCTCCACCAGATAGGGCACCAGGAAGGGTTTCATATCGGCGTTGTCATAGCTCTCGGCGGTAAAGTCGGACACTTCCACCGTCTCGGCTGTGGCCGGTGCATCCCCCCAGATGTACCACATACAGTCGGCTGCCGGTGCATCCTGAACCAGTGCTTCCCGCTGGGCCACCGCATTGTCAATCATACTCTTGGAGACATCGTCGATGTTCAGCAGGGTGTTGGCCGTTGCGGTATAGGCATCCCAGCTTTCAGCCTGATAGGCCGTGGGCACGTTGCGGATCAACTTGTAGTTATAGAGTTCTGTTTCCAGGGCTTTCTGGTAGTAATCGGGGTCGCTTGGGTCCAGATCCAGGGTCTGGACCGGCATATCGTGATAGGTTTCGACCGGGTCCTCCGTTGTTTCCTCGCTGGACGCTGCAGCCGAGGATACAGCCTGCGACGACACAGTACTGGAGGTGGTGTTGCCCTGCTGGCACCCACTCATCGACAGCAGCAGGGCTGCCAGCAGGCACCCGGACAAAAGTCGTTTGTTCCATTTTCTCATCTGATTGATCTCCTTTCTTTGCAATCCGCTCATCTGTTTTTTCTTCCAAACACATAGACTGTGGAAAGACGGCTTTTCACTTCCGCGATTTCAGCATCTTGCACCAAAATTATAACATGTATGGAATATAATTTGGTTTCAAATGCATCTGCTCTGTTTCAGGAGCTGATTTTCTTTTTCAGTTTTTGAAAGATCGAAAAAAGTTTCAGCCGTTTTTTGTGCAGACCGCAAAAAAGACCGCAGTGCGCTATGCGCAACTGCGGTCTTTAAAATGGTATTCCTTATTGAAATGCTTTGTCGTAGGCTCGCAAATACCCCATCAGAATCAGGTCGTTGGCCATCAGCGCCGCATATTTGCCCACATCATTGCGATTGGTCGTGCCGCACTGGAGGATGAAGTCTGCGGTGTTGAGATAGGGGCTGGCCAGGTTTTGGGTGATGATCAGCATCTTGCACCCGCTGGACAGGATAGCGTTGCAGATGTCGGGGTATCGGGTCAGATAGCTGCCGCCCACACTGCAGATGATGGCAAGGTCCTTTTCGGTTAGGCTGCGGGCGCATTCCAGCTGGGTGGCATAGTCCATGAACAGCTCCACATAGCGGCCCATCATCATCATTTTGCTCTGGAAGTAGTGGCCGATGTCCCACAGGAAGTGATGAGAGAAGTAGGCGGCTTTGCCGCAGTCGTGGAGCGTCTTGACAATGTCGGGAATCACCTGGGCATTTTCGGGGGCAATGGTGGTGTAGATATTGCCGATCAAAGCGTCCCTGTAGGCGCTGATGGCAGTTTCTTGGTTGTTGTGGAGCATAGTATAGAACTGGCGGGAATAGTCGGTCCGCATGGTAAAATCCCGTTCCATCCAGAACTGAAACTCCTTGAAATTGTCCATGCCCAGAAACCGACAAAAGCGGGAGATGGATGCGTTGGAAGTATAACACAGGTCTGCGATCTGGCTGAGGGCCAGCCCCTTCAGCTGGGAGTAATTCCGCAGCAGTGCCACTGCTATGTCGTAGTTTGCGTCCCGTTCCGGCGCCGAGCTCACATAGCTGAGCAGACGGTCCAACAGGGAGCCCATCATTTTCACATTATTCATCCCTACAGCCCTCCCTGCACCATTTGTTCCAATCGGATTTATTGTAACACACCCGTCAGTATTCTGTCAAACCCAAACTTTCCCGGGATGCAGGCCGTCAAATCCAGCATGACCACCGGTCGACAAAATCCAGATTCAGCTTTACAGTATCCGTCAAGCAAAGGCTGATGAAGGCAGACCACAAGTTCTACAAGGCCCACGGCATCTATGATTTCCCCCAGAAGCAGAAAAAGCGGATTCTCCAGATGAAGCTGGTGGGGGCCATCTTGACTGTCTCCCTTCTCTCCAGAAAAAGATAAAGGGACAAATAAACCAGTACATCATCGGGTCCCATGAAAAAGTGATCCAAGAAGCGAGGCAATCACTATCGCTGCCTCAGAGGCATTATCAGAGGCATTATAAAAACACCTCGTTCAAGCAAACAGCCTGCCGGTCCAATATGACTGGCAGGCTGTAATTTTGCTTTGCCCGAAAACTCAGGCCTTGTAATAAGTTTGCCTGGGGCTGCCCGGGCGATCCGGGATCGTCATCTTCAGTTTGCTTGTTTCCACCAGCGGCAGTACATACTGGCGGATAGGAGTCCGTCTTAATTCCCAAAAAGGCAGCAATTTCCTGCCGGGTGCGCGGAACTGTGCAATAGGAAAGCAAGTCCGTCTGTGCCCCATCACAACTCGGTTCTGCCGGCTCCATGGAATGACGGAGAGTCACCACAAATTCTCCGCGACGGTTTTCAAACAGCGGCTCAGGCAAGCTATAGGCCGCCGTTCCAGCAAGTAGCGCTGAAGAACATCCTGATTCAAAGTGGACAGGCTGGCCCGCTGGATGGGGCGCTCATCGTCATGCAGATGCTTGCGGAAGGCTTCATAGCTGTACAATTCATAATCAGTCATCGGCAAGTCTGCATCGCCTACCCGGATATAGGAGCCTTTCATCCGGCCAGCACCTTTATAATAGCAGGGGCGCTCGGATAGATCGATGGCAGGTATTTCTGCTGAACAGACCGGCAGCCCATCCACTTCTGCAAAAGAAAAAGCAAATATCAACCCGTAGCCATGCTCAAGTCTCTTAGAGGATGAACTTTTGGCCTGGCTTGAAAAGTCTAAGGAGGACGAAGTCAAATCCCGATGGCCGCTATCGCTGCTCACCCTCAGGACAAGCCCCATATCGGGCTGGTCGAAAACACTGAATCCAATTTTTATCTTGACGAACTGCACCCATTAGGCTCAAAAATAGGCCGTAAACCCATCAAAATGGGCTAATTTGAAGTCAAATTTCCTCAAATTTCACCATCAGAATCAGGTGATTTCAAGCATAGGAAAAGCCCGGAAAGCAGCGTATTTCCGGGCTTTTTTAGCATTTTTAAGTTGCAGATTAGCGCTTGCAGAACTTCAAGAGCCCTGTGCTGCCCCTGCCAAACATCTGGATATTTCTTCCCTTTCCACCTGATTTTTGGCTTAATACTGCGGTTTTTTCGGCACATGAAGTTCTAATTTTCGCCCTCGTGCACGACGCACGAAAAACAGGTTTTGCTCCTTATGTGTGCCTTGCGTATCGCTGCCCAGGGCGACGCAGGACAACAGAAAGGAAAGAAACTTGGTTGCTGTTCTCGTCATCACCTCAAAATCCAATCCAAACACGGAGGACAGCATAATGGAAAAATACATCTACGATCAAAGCAACGGCCTTTGGTATGAACTCCAAGGAGACTGCTACATTCCCTGCTTAATGCTGAATGAACCGGATACAGCCCCCATCGGTATGTGGGGTAGAAAGCACCAGCAATACCTAAAAGAATATCGCCCCATGCTCTATTCCGATCTTGTTCTCAGCGGAGGATTGCACAGCTATCTGGCTGATATTGACACCCAGGCACGCAACAAACTTCATCTGCTCGTAACACAGCTGGCCGAGAAAGAAGGTATCAATGAGCAGCTGAAATCGCAGGATCAGATGGCATGGGTCGGAGCCATGAACAACATCCGCAACCGTGCAGAGGAAATCATCCTCCAAGAGCTGATCTATGGGGAGGATGCCGTATGAGACTTCTTGAAGAATTTTGGTATGGCAACATCGAACCGACTGAATATGACACAAGTGCCTCCAAGGAATACAAGGAAGTGCTTCAACTGATTACCCGAAATGAAGAAAAGCTTTTGGCTACCATGACGGATGAGCAGAAAGAACTGTTCTCTCGATATACAGACGCCGTTCGTGAGTATCAGACCATGGCAGAGTGCCTACTGTTCCAGAATAGTTTTAAGCTGGGTGCCAGAATGATGCTTGAGGTCATGGAGGAATAAATCAGCAACTAAATGAAGTCAATCAGCCAGGCAGTGGGATGCTGCTCGGCTGATTTATTACTTCTACTCGCACCTGACTCTTAAGCTTAACTATTTGCCTTGCAATCTATTATGGAATTGCCACTCTCGCTAAATAAGTAGAAAACTTAAGAGTTACTTGCTCCGCAAATAAATCATCCAAATGAAGGATTCGATCTTTTTTGTGGGCAATAAGATACGTCATTGGAACTGTAAAATAATGTTTAAAATCAATAACTGCATTTTCTATTACATCTTTTTCGTCAACGTTAACCGTTAATGCATGAATTCTATAATGCCAATCTCTCTTTGCGACTTTATAATCATCTCCTTGATAAGTGTTCTCGCTTTCAAAATTCAATGCCAGCTGTTCAAAAGCTTCTTTGATATGCTGACCTGATTTTGCAGCACTTTGCTCATAAATCGGGCACATTAATATTGAAGGCATAAATTTTGCGGGTTTACCACACTTTTTAACTGTAAGATCTTCCATAGCAATAACATCACATGCTTGGCTAATTATAAGTGCTAACGGAAATTCATACTCAACAATATTTACACTTTCGCCGTCTTCGGAATCGATATAACTATACTTTACATTTTTAAAAATATCTCCTTGACAAATTTGATCTGTCGACCTACTTCGAAATGCTTTTGATTTAGTTGCCATGTCCTTTTACTTCCTTAATCTATATCTTCTTATAATTACTTTTTGTGGTGCCGTATACGAAACTGAATCTTGGATAATCTCTTCATATGCAGGAGGTTCTGCATATGTCATAGATGGTGTATCTGAACTCACCTCTAATACTACTGCACTATCAGGTGCGCTTTGTTTATAAGGAGCAGTACCAACCTGCTCCATTGACTCAATACTCTCAAGATACTTATTCAATGTCCATCACCTCACGTAGTGAGTCTGTAATAGACTGCTCAAACATAGATTGTATCTCGTTGTGACCTTTATCAAGCACTTGAAGAATTTCATCAGATGAATCAATAATCTCGTTTGAAAAGAAATCGAAATCTAATGCAAAATCATTTTTCTTCAAGAAATTGGGATATTCCGGATTAAACATTCCATATCTAAAATTCATAGTCATTTCATCAACACGATATTCAGCCATATGCATTGACCTTATTAGACGAGGTGTTTGTTCTTCTGCAATTCTTACATACAAAGAAGAAGCAATTTCTGAAGCAAAATATTTTTTCTGCAGTTTGATTTTGGATGTGTCAAAAATATTAATATAACGAATACCAGTTCGAGTCGCAGATACTCTATTTTTTTGAAAAAGTGCAAGTAATATCGACTGAAACCATTGCTTGTGCAGTTCAAAGCTGACATACTTATTGATTTCGAAAATAATAAACTTATTCGTTAAGATCAACTTGCTTCCACCGTCATTAGTAAAATACTCTCTCTGAATTCCTTCGATAATTTCACCGTTGGCATTTGGTAGGCCATTGTTTTTCTGGTCAAACACTACATTAATAGAATTAAAACGAATAATTTGATCTTTCCCACGTCGAGGGAATATTTTCAGTATTTCTTTTTCAATATTCTCATCAAACACCATATTTGTCTGAATAAATTGAGCAAAATCGACTCGGACAATAACTTGAGTGAGGAAACTATTCTTATAGCACACAGAAGAATATTCTAACATTAATAATACCTCCATTTGATTACATTTTATTGTATACGTTACGCATGCTGTATGTTATTTTATTACTCTCTTAATCGCTTATAAATATCCTCCAGGAACACCTGCATCAGTTCACGCTTCTTTTCGTCGTTATCAAGCAGAAGGGCAAAAAAGTCCTGGTTCTGCTCATACCCGGCAATCAGAGCATCCTGTACGGCGTCAAAATAGGCGAAGCGGAAATCTTTTAGCGAATTATTCCGTGCACTATCCCGCAGATGTCCGTTCTTCAGTAGAATATCCCTCATTTGCAGAGCGAACTTGGAAGCCACGTCAACATCGAAGTTTTTGTTATACGCTGCATTGATCTCGTCGATGATCTCTGACAGCTTCTTTTTCACAGCTTCATCCATAAAGACCTCATTGGGTGTCGGCAGGCTGACCTCCGGCTTGGATTCAATCTCGTGTGTGTTTTCCCCGGTCTTTTTCTGACGGAAGTTAGAGGCAGTGATTTTGTCCGCAATGTCAAAATCATTTCCACCGCTTCCTACTTCGATCTCCTTAACCAGGTACGAAAGAAAATTGTATTTCTTGTGCAGATCAACGCTTTCAAAGCAGGTTGCTTGAATCAGGAAACTGTAAAATCGCAGAAAACGCTTGATTGTTGCACGAATCTCCAGCTTTTCCAGTTCCGGGTGACAATTGATGATTTGCAGGGATTTATCCAGCAGCGCCCACATCCGAGCCTTTTCTTTGGAGGTTCGTTTATCCTGATACAGGTATCCGTTAAATTCCTCAATATCGTCAATATCAAGGAAATTATACTGATCCACCTGGGCTTCCACCGCCCGGATATCCGAAGGAGTGATGGTCTCGTTCAGAATCGTCTCGGTATAGAACGGGGCAAAGGAAGCTTGAATGTCCTCATATTCATTTTTGAAATCCAGCACAAAGGTTTTCTTATCATAGGGCACACAAATACGGTTCAGGCGAGAAAGGGTCTGCACGGCATTGACTCCCCTCAGTCGCTTGTCCACATACATGGCGCAGAGCTTTGGTTGGTCAAAGCCGGTTTGATACTTATTCGCCACCAACAGCACCTGATAGCTGTTGCTGTCAAACACATCCGGCAAATCTTCTTCCTTAATGCCGTTCATCACCGCTTCGGTGTATTCGTGGCCGTCCAGAGAAACCTTGCCTGAAAACGCCACCAGTGCACGAATACCCGTGTACCCATGCTTGGAAATATAGATTTCAAACTCGTTCCGGTATTTGACTGCTGCCTGCCGTGACGAAGTAATGACCATGGCTTTTGCTTTGCCGCCTAACTCCTGCATGATTCTGTTTTTGAAATGCTCAATAATGATCTCAACTTTCTGGGCAATGTTTGTATCATGCAGTTCAATATACTTGGCAATCTTACGCTTTGCGGCAATCGTTTCCAGTTCTGGATCGTCCTCAATAGCCTTATTAATTTCAAAATAAGTCTTATAGGTCACATAATTTTGCAACACATCCAGAATAAAGCCTTCCTCAATCGCTTGCTTCATGGAATATAGGTCAAAGGCAACCTTTTTTCCCTCTTCATTCAGGCAGCCGAACAGCTGCAAGGTAGTCGGTTTCGGAGTTGCGGTAAAGGCAATCATGGAAACATTGGGCTGCTTTCCACTGCGGGCAATTTCGTCCTCAATGATATCGCCCATAGATTTTTCTTCTTCCGACACATCAACAGGGGTAGCCTCGCTCAGTTTGCGGCTCTCTGAAAGGGCATACGTCACCGCTTCCATGGCAGTTCCGGCGGTAGAAGAATGGGCCTCGTCGATGATTACAGCAAAGGTTTTGCTTTTCAATTCCTGCACCAGTTCTTGAATGTACATGAACTTGTGAATGGTGGTCACAATGATTTTTGTATTGCCGTTAAGGGCATCCGCCAGGTCTTTGGAAGTGCATTTTTCATCCATGACCTTGATCAGACCGGCCTTGTGCTCCAGTGACAGTACGGCATTCTGAAGCTGACGATCTACTACGATACGGTCAGTGATGATGCAGACCGTATCAAAAATGACTTTGTTTTCCCTGTCGTGCAAGGAGGCAAGACGGTGTGCCAACCATGCAATGGTATTGGTTTTGCCGCTGCCGGCCGAGTGCTCAATCAGATAGTTTTTCTCACTGTGGTGTTCTACGACATCTGCCACCAGTTTGCGCACGGCATTGAATTGGTGATACCGGGGGAAAATCAGCGTTTCCTTGGTAACACGCTTACCGGTATCCGGGTCTTTCTTGGTTTCTTTTTGCAGGAAAATAATTTTATCAATCAGGTACAGAACCGTATCTTTTTTGAGAATATCTTCCCACATATAAGAAACATTGATGCCGTTTTCGTTGTGGGGGTTGCCCTTGCCGGAGTGAATCCCAACGCCGCAGCCTTTATTGAACGGCAGAAAGAAAGAAGATTTTCCTTTCAGATTGGTGCACATATAGACTTCGTTCAAGTCCATGGCGAAGTGAGCCAGACAGCCCGCCTTAAATTTCAGCAGACGGGTTTTGTAATCCCGCTCGAGCTTATACTGACGGATCGCATCCTCATAATTCTGTCCGCTGGTGTTGCATTTCAGCTCAAAGGTGAAAATGGCAATGCCGTTGAGGAAGATTACAAGGTCAATGCGCTCGCCCTCTTTGTGCCAGACTTCCTCCATCACCGAGAGAACATTCTGCTGATACAGCGCCTCCGCTTTTTGGTTGAAGGTAGTGGCAGGCTTGCGGTACATAAGGGTCAGAGATACACCATTATCAAATTCAACGCCGTGCTTCAATACATCCAGCAGGCTGCGGCTTTTCTTATTGACCTCATTGTTGATGTAGTTGAGGATGGTCTGGCGGGTCCTGTCGCCATAGAGTTTTTCCAGTCGGGCCAATGCATCCGGCTGGGTAGCTTGCAAAAAGGAGAACAGCAGCTCCACATCCATGCCGTAGCCGGGATCGTAAGCGGTAGAGAGACGCATCTGATAGCCGTTTTCCTCCCGCAGCATTTCCAGAATGTATGCCTGATAATCTGCCCGTTCTTTTAATTGTCCTGCTTTGATAGCCATCTCACAGCACCTCCTTTACTCGTTTTTTTTTTTTTGCCTGTTACATATTCGTAGATGAGGGATTTTTTGTGCTGCTGAAGCGTTGCAAGTTGCGATTGTTTATTTTCTATAATCTCAAATAGTGTTTTGCAATTGGAATCCAGAAAATCTGCAATACATCGTTGCTCGGTGATTGGCGGAACAAGAATTCTTGAGTTAGTCAAAATATCTGAATTGATGGATGCCATAGTTGTACCAACTGCATACAGTAGGACATACTCAGCAAAATATACTGTGTCAAACAAATAATTTAGATATCTTGAGTCGATGTCACCATCAATGCGTACTCGAATGCAATCCGATCCTTGTACCCAACCTATTTGAGATTCCGTAATAATTGCGTGTTTATCAACCGCTCCTTTGCGACCAAAAACAATATCGCCAAGTTGAAGTTGGTGCTGAGCCAAACGTTGGCACACTTCGTCCGGCACATAGTCCAAGTCGTCTTCAATAATCGTTCCGTATCCGATATTCTTTACATTGATGACTGGAATTCCCTCATCAGAATATTCACTTGCACTCAGTTGCGTACCAAAAGGACCCGTTTTAACAGCGGCTGCGTATTTTAGACGGTTCACTTTCCAATGAGAAGGTACTTTACCAATACCTTCTATGCTGCTATCCTTCATCGGCACAGACTTGTCCAGTCCCTTGGTTACCGTTTCGGTAATCAGGGACTTTTTGTATTGCTGCAAAAGCGCAATTTGTTTTTCCAAATCTGCGGCAATGCTGTCGATCTTGGCACATTCTTTATCAAGGAAATCTGCGATGGCTTGTTGTTCTGTAATTTCAGGAAAGTATGCAATAAAATTACCTATTTTTTCTTGGGAAAGAGAGGCCATAACTGTACCATCCTGAGCATACTCTGTGTAACCATTAAATACTGAACTGCTCATCAGCCAGAAAAGAAATCGGTTGTCAAATTTGTTTTCAAGCGGGCGAATAAGCAATAGATGACTATTCAAGGAAGCTTTATCTGGCAACATATCTACATATGCCATTTTGCCAACTGTACCATCCTTTGTAACCAGTAAGTCACCTTCTTTTAATTGAATTTCAGGCGCTTCATTGTACCGCTCATCTGAAATATGATAGCTTCTATCAAATTGAATCCTACCATTTTCAAAATCCGTGCCAGTTATAAGGTAAGGTCCCTCGTCAATAAACTCATCAGCAGTAAGTCCTTGCCAGCCAATTCTCCCTTTTAGGTAGCTAAAATACTTTAACTTTATCATATACCAGTTTTCTGGTACATCCCCAATCCAATCTATACCACTGGGTTTCATCTTCTCTGCCATCACACTCCCTCGCTTTCCTGCAAGGCTGCAATTTTTTCGGAGAGGGATTTTTCCAGATCCATAAATTGAGCCAGTAAATCATCTGCCTTTTCCGGCTCCTTGTACTCGTAGAAGAATCGAGTAAAGGGGAACTCTGCGCCCAGTTTTTCTTTATTGGTAGCGCTCTCCTTTTTCTCCGGGTCAAATTCATAGGCCCAGATAGCATCCGGTACATGTGGATATACTTCCGCCTCAAAATATTTCTCCGGGTCCTGAATGAGCTTGATGATCTCGGTGTCCTTAGTGGTAGTGTCCTTGATTATTTCGCCCTTGCGATCTTTCTGAACCACAGCAGTTTTGTCCATCACCGCCAGCACCATAGCAATGCCGGTCAACCGGCTGGCGGACATCCCCTCAATCTTGCCCAACAGAGATTTCAGATACTTTTCAAACTCGCTGTAATCCATAAACACACGGTCGGAGCGGTTGGCTTCCAGAATAGTCAGTACATCTGCCACAAACTGCTGCCCCGCCAGATATTTCTGGTATTTTTTTTCGTCGGCAGCACTGCGTGGGTTCATCTCTTTCAGCTGTTCAAAATCCGTCTCATTGAAAATGCTGGAGTTGCTGGTGAAGTAGCTGCTGGTCCGCAGACGCTCTATGCTCTCCGCATCCAACACACCCCGACGCTGCAACGGCTGATAAACTGCATACTCTTTATACATAAATTCCTCGTTGGGGAAAATCTTGCAGTACTTGTTTTCCTCAAAGTTGGAGTACAACTCGGTGATTTTCACCATGCTATCCCGGTCGATTTCACGGCGCTTTTTGCCCAAAGATTTGCGCAGGGGCTTCCACATATCCACCGCATTGATCAGCTGCACCTTTCCACGACGGTCAGGGCGCTTGTTGCGGGACAGAATGAAAATATAAATACCGATGTCGGTGTTATAGAAAAGCTGGGTAGGCAGGGCAATAATGGCTTCAATCAAATCTTCCTCCAGCATCCAACGCCGAATCTGGCTTTCACCGCTGGTGGTTCCGCCAGAGAAAAGAGGCGAGCCATTGGTAATAATCGCTGCACGTCCGTTTTTCTCATCCAGCTTATTGATGGCGTGCTGCATGAACAGTAGCTGGGCGTCACCGGTTCCGGGAAGACCGTGCTCAAACCGTCCGCCCTTCTTGTTTTCCTCGCGGACTTTCTTCTCCTGTCCTTCCGGTGCATCTTTGCCGCCCCAGGGAGTACCGAAGGGCGGATTCATAATCACCAGCCGCATCTTCTGATCCGGAAAACAGTCCGTTTTCAGGGTGTTGGCTTCCTCATCACCCATGATGTTTTTCACATCCTGGCCTTTGATGAGCATATCTGCCAGACAAATGGCGTAGGATTCGGGGTTGATTTCCTGTCCAAACAAACGCACATCCACATAGGGATTTTTGCGGCGCAGGAAATCATAGGTAGTGGACAGCATACCGCCCGAACCACAGGCAGCATCCAGTACGGTGGCAATTTTACCCTCATCGGTCAATAAATCATTGCAGCCCTCTGCCAGCAACACATTGACCATCAGACGAATCACTTCACGAGGCGTATAGTGATCACCAGCTTCGGCGTTTTCAGAAAAGCGGCGGATAATATCCTCGAAAATGTAGCCCATCTTCATGCTGTCTACATGGGCAGGGTACAAATCCAAATCGGAGAACTTTTTAACCACGCTGTAAAGACGGTTGCTCTTATCCATTTTGTCGATCTGGGTGCTGAATTTCAGCAGCTTTTCCAGAATCAACTGGATGTTGGCGGAAAAGCCTTCAATGTAAGACTTGAGATTGGACGCAATGCTGTCGCTGTCATCCAGAAGGCGTTTGAGGGTGTATTCGCTATAGTTGTAAAAAGGATATTGGGAAACCTGGCAAAGGAGCGCAGCAGGGAGGTTGGGATTCTGCTTGTGCTTTGCTACAACTGCATCTTTGGTAGACTCCAGAGCGCACTCAAATCGACGGATGATGACCATGGGGATAATAACGTCCTTATATTTATCCGAGGTATAAGCACCACGGAGCGAGTTGGCAATGGACCAGACCAATCCCACTTCCTTGCTTACGTCAATGGACGTATCATCAAACATAACTTCGTAAAAATACTTATCTCTCATTTTATGGGTTCTCCTTCTCTATTCTTTTGAAAAGACGCAAACAATGCGGCAACACTTTCGATCTGATTAGGGGTCAAATTACAGCCTTCCAGCTTTCGCATTGCATCTACTAAATCCTTGTTTTGCGTGATAGTCCGACAAACATCCGGCGGAGGAACTTTCCGAATCGCCATATACAGACGATCCATACGCTGGCGTGTCTGCAAATCCGGCTTTAGCTCCTTAATCAGCTTGTCATAGACTTCCGCTGTTGGAGCGTTAACACCGTCTTCTATATATTTCATGTTGGAACGGGGCAGTCCGACCCTTTTAGCTAATTGGGATTGGCTGAGCGTTCCACGGCATCGCATAATTAGAGTTCCAAGGTTCTGTTTGGCTCTCTCGGATGCTTTATCAGCGGCCACTTTTGGGGGCAATTCGGCACCTCCTTTCGCAAATTGTTCTACGTTCTATAACATAGAACAATTATACCAAATCAACGTTGACAAATCAACAGAATTTGCCCTTTTCTGTGTTGCTTATGACAAAAAATCGCCCTATCCGTACTGATATGTACCCCTAATACTGGACACCCAGTATTAGGGGTATTTTTATGAAATACAGCTATGAGTACAAAAAGCAATGCTTGGCATCTGCCGGAAGAATGCGTATCTGCTGGTCAAGCAGAATAAGATTCACTCGGCGCGTGTAGGACGCAGTTATAAGATACCAAAACTCTGCGTGGTAGAGTACCTGATTAATCAGAATTGGCAACTTGGAGGGATGCGCCTTTCAAACTCTCTTGCGCCATCCTTGCAAAACACTCCAGAATCTTCTAAACTTATGATGCCTAAGCAAAGGACGTTTGGCTGCGAACAGAAAGGAGCATCACTATGACAAATGTGGCCGGACACTTGAGAGAACAAAACGGTATGTATCAGATGATTCTGAGCTGGAAAGACACAGATGGAAAGCGCAAAACCAAATCCATCAGCACAGGACTTTCGGTTAAAGGAAACAAAAAAAGAGCTGAATCTCTGTTGCGTAAAACACAAAAAGAGTTTGACCTTGAAACGATGCAGCAGGTTTCCGACTTGCCGGTATCGGAATATCTGAACCGCTGGCTTCGGGAAAGCGTGATGAACCTTCCGCCCGAAACCTATGGCAGATATGCTTATGATCTGGGAAGAGTAGTTGTCCCATACTTTGAAAAGAAGCGGCTGTCTTTGAAAGCACTCTCTCCGCGCGATCTGGAAACGTTCTTCCGCTACGAGCGTCAGCAGGAGGAGGCCAGTGTACAGCAGCTTCTGGATTGGCACAAGGAGTTGACCGATGCCCTGCAATATGCCGTTGCCAATAATTGGCTGAAGGTCAGCCCCATCAAAGAAGTTGACCCCTGCCTTGATAACTCCCCGGTACTTTTCACCGACTTCATCACCGACTGGTTGAAAATGATGAAGTCACGAGTGGAAATCACAACCTATACCAGCTATGAAAGAGCAATCATTCACAAGATCGTCCCATATTTTGAACCGCTCCACTATACATTGCAGGATATGGAACAGCATCCCAAATACATCCAAGACTTCTACCAGCATGAGTTGGAGCGTGGCCTTACGGCAAACACCGTCATTCACTATCACGCCAACATCCGCAAATGCTTGCAGTATGCTTTTCAGCTCGACATGATCCGTTCCAACCCGGCAGATCGCGTTGAACGTCCTCGTAAGGAAAAGTTCAAGTCGGAGATTTACAGCGGTGAAGAACTGATATGTACCCCTAATACTGGACACCCAGTATTGGGGGTATTTTTATGAAATAC
>OAWA01000159.1_pt1 | contig 64319 bp, 65 predicted proteins | sample 1516971 | NCBI WGS metagenome assembly OAWA01 (sample SAMEA2580097, study PRJEB22360) | human gut metagenome | biome: human gut; feature: human-associated habitat; material: faeces | place: Denmark | collected 2008/2010
GGTTCAAAAATGTTACTCTTTATTATTCCAATTATTGCGGGGATTTTAGGTGGAGGAAATGGTGTAAAGCAGTCCATGAACTACAATACTTCTAATTTTGATAGTATTCCAGGTAGTGTTTGGATGGTGATTAGCTTTGCGACTTTGCTTATTGCTATTTTAATGATTGTTGTAGCCTTGTTTGTTTCGGTAGTAACAGTTGGGGCAATTTTTAACTATATCAAAATTTTCCGTGGTGAACGAAATAATCCACAATTTAAAAATGTTTTTGGACCTTTCTATGATGGTTCAGCTGGCAAAATTATTCTTTTAAGTATTGTCAAAGGGGTGATTTTTGTTGCCTTGATGTTTATCCCAGTGATTGGTTGGGCATTTGCAATTTATTTGGGACTTGGTTGGTCACAAGCAACTTATGTTTTGTTTGATCAGTTAGAAGAAGGACGTTACAGCGGTGTTATGGGCGTTCTTAGCGAATCAGCAACAATGATGAAAGGTTTGCGTGGAAATTACTTCATTTTCAAATTGAGTTTCTTCTGGTGGTATGTTCTTTATGGTATCTCAGGTGGTTTAGCAGGATTCTGGACTACTCCTTACCTCAACATGGCTTCAATTGCTTATTACGAAAATATTGGTAAATAATAAAAAAGCTGTCAAAGTTACTGACAGCTTTTTTATTATTTACTGACAGAACAATCAGTAGCTTAATTTTCACGTTTAGCATGACGTCCATGAACGAAATGGTAAATGACAGCAATTAGAAGTGCAAGAATTGCTGATGCAAAATAGAGATTACGATAGCCTAATAGAGGCATAAACATTCCTAAAATAAATGGTCCAAAACCGACACCCATATCCATAAAGCCAAAGAAAGTAGAAGTTGTGATTCCTAAACGATGAGCTTCTGAATTACGGATGGCAATTGCTTGTCCAAAAGGCGAAAATGAGCCATAGCCTAAACCGATAAATATAGCAGCAAGGAGCAACATCCAATCAGAATGAGCAAAACCAATCAGTAAAAGGCCAAGGGCAAAGAAGAGGTAGGTTGGATACATTACAAAGTTATCACCAAAGCCGTCAAAGACACGACCAGTAATTGGGCGAGAAAGAAGGACAGTAATGGCATAAACTAAGAAGAAAAATGAGGCAGCCTCTGAAAGGTGAATATTACGAGCGTAAGCATCCATAAATGACAGAATACTTGAGTATGAAATACCTATGAGAAAGGCAATTAATGAAATTGGTAAAGCTTCTTTTTCAAAGTAATTTGACCAAGCGAATTTTTTATGCACTTTATTATCGACAGAATTAGAGCTGTCAGTAGTTTTTTCAACATGTATGAAGAAAATTCCGACTAAGGCAATAAATAAAAGTAAGGCAGAAAGCCAAATTAATGAATAAAAACCTGATGTCCGGTAAAGAAACATTGATAAAAAGGGACCAACTGCTGACGATAATGTGACAGAAAGCGCATAATAACCAATTCCCTCACCACGTCTTGAAGAAGGAACAATGGCACCAGCCAAAGTTCCAGAAGCTGTTGCAGCAATACCGAATCCAAGTCCATGTACAAGACGTAAAATTAATAGTAGAACGACACTATGCACAAAGAAATAAGCAAAGGTAAGCAAGAAATAAATGAGTGTTCCTATGTACAAAAGTTTTTTTGCACCAAGGCGTTTCATATTATTTCCAGCCCAAAGTCGAGCAATAAATCCGCCGACAATAAAAATTCCAGATAAAATACCAGCGATACTAGCAGAAGCGTGATAACGTTCCATAGCCATTGTACCAATAACAACAGTAGGGAGATAAAAAACAAGATAAAAAATAAAATTAAGTAACATATTAACAACGAAAGTTGTTGTCCAAAGTTTTTCTTTCATAAAGTTCCTTTCTTTGAGAAAAATTTATGAATGCGTAAACATCCGCCTAAAAAACAGATAAAACTCCCGCTTTTTAGACGAGAGTTTTGTGTTTGCGTAATTCAACTTTATTATTGTATCAAAAAAAATCGATAAAATGTTGCCGGGGAAACGTAATAGTCTATAAAATAACTTTTGTAGTCATTTTTTCCCTAAGCCTGAATAGGCATATTCAATTTTAATACAGCGATTCATCACAATTTTATTTCTTCCTGCTTCTCGAAGAATTTGTTCAGCTTCTTGAGATTGTAAGCCCAATTGCGCCCAGAAAATATCGGCGTCAGTTTCAATGAAGTCACGAGCAACATCCGCCAAAAACTCACTTCGACGAAAGATATCAACGATATCAATGTGAAAAGGAACTTCTTTGATAGAAGGGTAGACTTTTTCACCTAGTAATTCACGGCCAGCAAGTCTTGGATTGACTGGAATAACATGGTAGCCATTTTGTTGTAATCCTTGAGCAATTAAAAAAGATGAACGGTCTGTTTTATCGCTAATCCCAACGACAGCGATGGTTTTTGCATTTTTGAGATAATCAAACATTGCCTCTTGTTCTGGATTTTCAAATTCGTACATTAGATTTCCTCCTACTGCTTTGTTTTTATTATACAATATTAAGGGAAGTGGTGTGGTTTAAAAGCTTCTTTAAAATGATTATAAAAGTTTTTCAGAATTGTAAAATCCCTGAAATTTTTTGCTATAATTAAGCTATGAATAAGAAACAAATAAAAACACTAACAAGCGTCATTGTAGTCATTATTGCACTGGCTGTAGGATATTTTGGTTCGGGACGTCTGCATTTGGGACAAGGGAATAATTCGGCTACTGATAATAGTAGCCAAGTTTCCACAAAATCACTGGCAAGTTCGGTTAAACAAGCTCCTTTAACTTTTAAAAATCAAAGACAAATGGTCATGGCCAATACTGATGCTTTAGGTCGTGCGGTTGATTCACATATTCAATTGAAAGATTCTCAAGAACCTAAAGTCAAACGTGAACCCTTGACCTATAATCCGGTTGGTTGGCATAATTATAATTTTTATTATAAAAAATCAGATGGTTCGATTGGTAAAATGTGGCTAATGGCTCGTGGCCATTTGGTGGGTTATCAATTTTCAGGTCTAAACAATGAAGCAAGAAATTTAGTGCCAGAAACGGCTTGGTTCAATGGTGGAAATTTCACTGGAACCAATGATGGAAATATAGCCAGCATGCTTTATTACGAAAATCGTTTGGACAGTTGGCTTGCAAATCATCCCAATTATTATTTAGATTACCAAGTGACCCCTCTCTACGAAGGAAATGAACTTTTGCCTCGACAAATTCGTTTGGCTTATGTTGGAATTGATAAAAATGGTCAAACCTTGTCTATCAAACTCGGTGGTGGTCGTGAAAAGTCAGGAAATGGTGGAGCAACTGTCGTTGTTCTTGACAATATCGCTCCAAATGCAAAAATTAATTATGCTGACGGGACCGCAGTTAACACAGTCAGCCCTAAATAGTTACTGACAGACTGTTCTGTCAGTAAAATAAAGCTCTGTCAGTAAAAAAATGCTTGAAAAATCAGTCAAAAGACTGAGAATTCGGGCTTTTTTTCTTGCTATAATTAATATATAAATACAAATTCATGAGTGATTAGAATTTGTTAATTATCGGAGGAAAGAGAATGTTTTTACTACTTATACTATTTTTAGCTATGTTACTTTTTATAAAAGGATTCTTTAAAATTGTTTTACCTGCTTTGATTATATTAATGATTTTGAAATTTTTGTTCGGTGGTTTAATGCTCTTACTTAGTCCGCATTTTTGGGGGACTTTGCTCGTAATTAGCATTATTGTATGGCTTGTGAGAGCCAGTCGTAGGCGTTACTACTAAAAGGAGAAAAAATGTTTGTAGGATTTTTATCAGGTTTGATTGTAATGGGGGCTTTGCTTTCAATTTTGTTAGTGCTTTTGGGAGTGATGGCATTGAGATTATTTGTACGCTATATCTTGCCCATTTTACTTATTTTACTGATTATTCGTTTGATTATTTCAGGGATTGTACTTTTGTTTAACCCACACTTTTGGTTATTCATTGCTGTTGTCGCTTTAGTTCTTTGGATTCTTGGTAAAATTAGGAATTAAGTTTATAAATAATACTAATTTATAGAAATTACTGACCTTTTGTCAGTAATTTTTTGCTTATAATATTATAATCATTTTTAACTTTATTGAGTGTTTTCCAAAAATTTGGTATAATTTTTTTACAACTGTGTATTTGAAACAAGCATTTTGTTTATAAAAAAGATTTCCGCTAAGGAAACATCGGAGGACGTCATGTCAAATGAATACAGATCCCGCTCGTCACGTCATGAGCGGAGAAGCTCTCGTTGGGCAAATAAAGATTCTGATGTCGTGGAAGCGGCAGCGAATCAAGCAATCAGGCATTTAGAAGAAGAAACAGAAGGTCAAAACGTCGAACGAACTTCAAGACAAAAATTGACACATGAAAAAACACTCAGAATTCCCTTAGCGGTCTATGGATTACTTACGGGTTTGTCAGTGCTTTTAGCATTAACTTTTTATGCATTTCCTTTGTGGAAACCAGTAGCCACAGCCAGCCAATCACAAAACCTTTATTCAGGATTTGCGATGCATCATGGTTTAGTTCCTTTTAATGATTTTTATGGGACAGGTGGTACGGTTTTTTATCTCATTAATTGGTTAGGGAATATTGGTGGGACGACTTGGCTTTTATGGCTTTTTGAAATTATTGCTTTACTAATCAGTGGAATTTTAGTTTACCGCTTAGTGGGTCAACAAACGAAAAATCAAACAGCATCACTAACTGTATCGGTTTTTACCTTAGTTATTATTGCAGGTTTGGCAAGAGGAGGAGATAGTCCAACGCTTTTTGCTCTTCCTTTTGCCTTATGGGCGGCACGATTTTTGAGTTCTTATTTCCAAGATAGTTCTACAGATAGGGGATTTATTCGATTTGGAATGGCAGCTGCCTTTGCCTTAGTCATTTCTCCTGTCATGTCAGTTTTCTTTATTTTATCTGCTATCGCTCTCATTATTCATAATGTGGGTAGCCGTAAAATTGGACGTGGTTTTTACCAAATGCTGGCAACAATTTTGGGAGTTCTATTAGTAGGTTACTCAGCCGCTTATTATTCTCTTGAAGAACAAACAATCTATACTTCTATTGAACAATCTATTTTAATTCCCTTTACACATTTTGGTCCAAGTGGTGATTTATTATTAACTCTTGCTAAAGCTTTAGTTCTCACTCTTATTTTTGGAATTGTTGCAGGTTTCGTCCAAGGAATTGTACAACTCAAAAAGGGTGGACCAGCCAGAGTTTGGTACGTCATGATGCTTATTGGAATTGTTGGATTGACAACAATGATTGTTTTTGCTCAGACTTTTGATAGTTCTAATCTTTTGGCTGTCCTGCCATTTACAATAGTTTTTGCAGGTCTTGGGTTGACAGATAGCGATCAAATTTTGTTGAAATATCTTCAAAATCGTTTATTTGCTCCGGTTTTGGCAATACTTTTTGTCATTTTTACACCAATTAGTTATCATTTCATGAACCGAACAATTGCTTCAGAAGAGCAAAGTGTGGCACAATATATTAAGGCAAATGCCACAGGTTCTGACCGAGTTTATGTTGTCGCTGATGGTAAAAATATTAACAATTTGACCAAAACAATTTCAACTTTAGATAATGTTCCAGCAAATTATCCAATTAAATTTACTCAAAGTTATGATTTGAAAGTGGGTAAATTGTCAGATAAATTCGTTGTTTTACAGGCCAGTGAGAAAGCTCCGACTAGTTTGAAAAAAGTTTTAGATAAAGACTATAAAGTGACTAACTATGCTGGAAAATATTTCCAAGTCTATAAAAAGAAATAAACTAGTGTTACCAGAATCTGTTTGTAAGTTTTGAAAATAAAAACTTCATAATATTACGGAGGTCAATAATGAGAAAATTTGAAAAATCGCATAAACTTGATAATGTCAGCTATGATATTCGTGGTCCAGTATTGGATGAAGCACAAAGAATGCGAGCCAATGGTGAAAAAATTCTTCGCTTGAATACAGGAAATCCTGCTGAATTTGGCTTTCTTGCTCCTGATGAAGTCATTAGTGACTTGATTCAACATGCTGTGGATAGCGAAGGATATTCAGATTCTAAAGGAATTTTCTCGGCTCGTAAAGCGATTATGCAATACTGTCAGCTCAAAGGTTTTCCTAATCTTGATATCAATGATATTTTCACAGGTAATGGGGTTTCTGAATTGATTGTTATGGCCATGCAGGGACTTTTGGACACAGGGGATGAGGTTTTGATTCCTATGCCTGATTATCCACTTTGGACGGCTTCTGTCAGCTTAGCTGGAGGAACAGCTGTTCATTACCTCTGTGATGAACAGGCTGGTTGGTTCCCCGACATTGATGATATTCGCTCAAAAATCACAAGTAATACAAAAGCCATTGTTTTGATTAATCCTAATAATCCAACGGGTGCGCTGTATTCTAAAGATTTATTGCTTGAAATTGTTCAAGTGGCTAGAGAAAATAATTTAATTATTTTCTCAGACGAAATTTATGACCGATTAGTTATGGATGGAGCAGTTCATGTTCCAATTGCTAGCTTGGCACCAGATCTTTTTGTGGTCACAATGAATGGACTCTCAAAATCACACCGCATTGCGGGATTCCGTGTGGGGTGGATGGTTCTGTCAGGTGAAAAATCACATGTCAAGGGTTATATTGAAGGTTTGAATATGCTGGCTTCAATGCGACTTTGTTCCAATGTTTTAGCTCAATCAGTCGTACAAACTTCACTTGGTGGCACTCAATCGGTTGATAAATTGCTGTTGCCGGGTGGACGAGTTTATGAACAAAGAGATTTCATTTATAAAGCCATCAATGGTATTCCAGGATTATCTGCGGTCAAACCTCAAGCAGCTTTCTATATTTTCCCTAAAAGTGATAGAGAAATGTATAAAATTGATAATGATGAACAATTTGTCTTGGACTTTTTGAAGCAGGAAAAAATCCTGCTTGTTCATGGTCGAGGATTTAATTGGAAAGAGCCAGACCATTTCAGAATTGTTTATCTGCCTCGTGTGGACGAATTAGCGGAAATACAAGAAAAAATGGAACGTTTCCTTTGGCAATATCGTAAATAATAAATAGAAAAAGATGTATGAATAATTCGTATATCTTTTTTTGTTGAGAGTAATTTTCTGACAATTTTTATTGTTTTTCATGCTTTTTTATGTTATACTGATTATGAAAAATTTTGTATAAAAACAAGAATATAAAAAAATAGGAGAACAAAGTGGCTACATTACTTGAAAAAACACGTAAAATCACCGCGATTTTGCAAGATGGAGTGACCGATTTGCAACAAGAGTTGCCATATAACAGTATGACTGAACGCTTGGCAAACGTCATTGATTGCAATGCATGTGTGATTAATACGAAGGGCGAGTTGCTTGGTTACTCATTGCCTTATAATACAAACAATGACCGTGTTGATCAATTTTTCTATGATCGTAAATTGCCTGATGAATATGTTCGTGCGGCAGTACGTATCTACGATACAATGGCAAACGTTCCTGTTGACCGTCCATTAGCAATTTTCCCAGAAGAAAGCCTTGGCGATTTTCCAAAAGGTGTGACAACTTTAGCACCTATTTATGGTTCTGGAATGCGTTTGGGAACATTTATCATGTGGCGTGAAGACGGCGAATTCACTGATGATGATTTGGTCTTAGTTGAACTTGCAACAACAGTAATTGGTGTTCAACTCTCAAATCTTAAACTTGAACAAATGGAAGAAAATATCCGTAAAGACACCATGGCAACTATGGCTGTTAACACACTTTCATATTCAGAAATGAAAGCTGTTAAAGCAATCATTGAAGAGCTTGATGGTGAAGAAGGGCATGTTATCGCTTCTGTCATTGCTGACAAGATTGGGATTACACGTTCAGTCATCGTTAACGCATTGCGTAAACTCGAATCTGCTGGTGTAATTGAATCACGTTCACTTGGTATGAAAGGAACTTATCTTAAAGTTCTTAATACTGGCTTATTTGATAAACTTGCAGGACGTAATTTCTAAAAGCCAGGGTCTTAGCGCTTTAGCGCTTAGACTTCGGCTTCACAAAAAGCTCCTATCGCAGATGGGAGCTTTTCGTGCTTTATAAGAGTTTCAAACAAATTTTTATTAGTTTAGAACATGAAAATTACCAGCGAAGCCATGTAAGGGTCTTAGCGCTTTAGCGCTTAGACTTCGGCTTCACAAAAAGCTCCTATCGCAGATGGGAGCTTTTCGTGCTTTATAAGAGTTTCAAACAAATTTTTATTAGTTTAGAACATGAAAGTTACTAGTGAATTCATGTTAGCGCTTCGCCCTTTTATCATTCGCTTGCGACTCGCGTTGGTGCTTTATAAGTCTTTTAATCAAAATCCTATCAGGTTAGGTCAGAAGGTTGAACTTGCTGACAGAAGCCACATACATGGTTAGAGTACTATTTAGTTTCACAAACAGCTCCTATCTCAGATGGGAGTTGTTTGTGTCTTATAAAGATTATCGATTATCGATTTATAATTACTGACGAAATTATCTGTCAGCAATTTTTAAAATTGTATCAGAGATAAATTTTTCTGTCAGTAATTTTGCTTTCTATTTTTACTGACAAAAAGTTCTGTCAGTAAAAAAATGACTGGTAAATGGTTTAAAATCACTGACAGACTGTTAAAATGCCGATTTTTTGTTATAATTAACAAGAATAAACTCTAAAAAATGGAGATTGAAAATATGAGTCAAATTACAGAGGAACAAGTCAAGCACGTGGCGCTTTTGTCAAAGCTTGAATTCTCGGAAAATGAAGTAAAATCATTTACCGATACTTTTGGAAAAATCATTGATATGGTTGAAATGTTAGATGAAGTTGATGGTGAAGGTGTCCCATTTACTATGAATGTGGCAGATAATCTCAACTTCATGCGTGAAGATGTGGCAGAAAAAGGACTTGACCGTGAAAAACTCATGGCAGCCGTTCCTGAAAAGGAAGACGGCTTTATCAAAGTTCCAGCAATGCTTTCTGACGGAGGAGATGCTTAATGTCATACAATAACAAATCAATCAAAGAGCTTCATGAGCTACTTGTAAATAAAGAAATTTCTGCTCTCGAACTGACAAAAGCAACGCTTTCTGATATTTCTGCACGTGAACCACAAATTGATGCTTTTTTGAAAATTACAGAAGAAAAAGCTTTGCAAGATGCCGCCGCAATTGATGCTCGTGGAATTAATCCAGACGTTGTGACTGACGGAATCTCAATTGCTGTCAAAGATAATATTGTTACAGAAGGAATTGAAACAACAGCTGCTTCAAAAATTCTTGGAGGTTGGATTCCACCTTATAATGCAACGGTTGCGAATAAATTGAGCGAATCTGGGTTAATTACAATTGGTAAACTCAATATGGATGAGTTTGCGATGGGTGGTTCTGGTGAAAATTCTTCAGTTAAGCCAACCAAAAACGCTTGGGAACAAACAAAAGTACCTGGTGGTTCTTCATCTGGTTCTGCGGCTTCAGTTGCTTCTGGTGAAGTTCGTTTATCATTTGATGATGTGACTGGTGGCTCAATTCGCCAACCTGCCGCATTCAATGGGATTGTTGGTTTGAAACCAACTTATGGTCGTGTGAGTCGTTTTGGTTTAATTGCTTTTGCTTCATCATTAGACCAAATCGGTCCATTGGCGCCAACAGTCGAAGAAAATGCTCAACTTTTGAATGTCATTTCTGGCTTTGATAAAAATGATAGCACATCATCAAATGTTGCAGTTCCTGACTTTACAAGTAAAATTGGTCAAGACATTAAAGGAATGAAGATTGCTTTGCCTAAAGAATATTTTGGTGAAGGAATTGATGAAAAAGTAAAAGAACAAATTTTGGCAGCAGCTAAACATTTGGAAAAATTGGGTGCCATTGTTGAAGAAGTTAGTCTTCCTCACAGTAAATATGGTGTTGCAGTTTATTATATTATTGCCTCTTCTGAAGCCAGCTCAAATCTTCAACGTTTTGATGGTATTCGTTATGGTTATCGTGCACAAGACATCAAAAATCTTGAAGATTTGTATGTAAAATCACGTTCTGAAGGATTTGGCCCAGAAGTTAAACGTCGAATTATGTTAGGAACTTTTAGTCTTTCAGCAGGTTCTTATGATAAACATTTCAAAAAAGCAGGTCAAGTTCGTACATTAATCATCAATGATTTTGCAAAAGTTTTTGAAAAATATGATTTAATCTTAGGCCCAACAACTCCGACACCAGCTTGGGACTTGGGAGCACGTGTTGATGATCCACTTTCAATGTATTTGGCGGATTTATTGACAATTCCAGTCAACCTAGCTGGCCTTCCAGGAATTTCAATTCCTGCTGGTTTTGCCGATGGACTACCTGTGGGAATCCAATTGATTGGTAAACGTTACGATGAAGAAACGATTTATCAAGTAGCGGCTGCTTTTGAAGCAACTACTGATTTCCACAAAAAACAACCGATTATTTTTGGAAAATAAAAAATGGAATTTGACGAATTAATCAAGCGATTAAATGCAGTTGCTGATGCAGGACTTTTTTACGGGAAAGATGTCTTTGATATTGAACGTTATCATGAAATCAAAGCGATTTTACCTCAACTTTTAAAGCATTCAACTACTTTGACTAAAGAGGAGCTGATAGATCTCTTTCGTCCAAATAATTCTTATCCGACACCGATGATTGATGTGCGGGCTTTTATTCAAAATGAAGAAAAAGAGATACTCTTTGTTCGGGATAAAATGCAGGGAGACTGGGCCTTACCAGGTGGATATGGAGAGATTGGATTTACGCCAAGTGAAAATCTACTTAAGGAGTTGAAAGAGGAAGCTGGAGTTTCTGGAGAGATTGAGCGCTTATTAGCGATTTTCGATACAGACAAATGGCAACCGCAAGGAAAGCAATATTATAAATTTGTTTTTAAGTGTAAAGCTTTATCCATTGATTTTCTGGAAAATAGTGAAACTTCAGAAACGAAATTTATAAAACGCTCAGAGCTGACAAACTTGTCAGTAAAAAGAACGACCATGTCACAACTTAGTTTGCTTGAAAAATTGTCAAAAACCGGAAAACAATATATTGACTAGGATAATTTGACTTTCTTAAAGAAAGTATCGGAGAAAATAATGAACTTTGAAACAGTAATTGGGCTTGAAGTCCACGTTGAGTTAAGTACAAACTCAAAAATTTTCAGTCCCGCCTCAACAAAATTTGGTGGAGACCCTAATACAAATACAAATGTGATTGACTGGTCACTTCCTGGTGTTTTACCAGTAATGAATAAAGGGGTAATTGATAGCGGAATTAAAGCGGCTCTTGCTTTGAATATGGATATTCACAAATCAATGCATTTTGACCGCAAAAATTATTTCTATCCTGATAATCCCAAAGCTTACCAAATTTCACAATTTGATGAGCCAATTGGTTACAATGGTTCCATTGAAATTGAACTTGAAGATGGCCATAAAGCGACGATTCGCATTGAGCGCGCACATTTAGAAGAAGATGCTGGGAAAAATACGCACGGAACGGATGGTTATTCTTATGTCGATTTGAATCGTCAAGGAGTACCATTGATTGAGATTGTCTCAGAAGCTGACATGCGCACTCCTGAGGAAGCTTATGCTTATCTGACAGCACTTAAAGAAGCCATTCTTTACACAGGAATTTCTGATGTGAAGATGGAAGAAGGTTCAATGCGTTGTGATGCCAATGTTTCGCTCCGTCCTTATGGTCAAGAAGCTTTTGGTGTGAAGACAGAAGTTAAAAACATGAACTCATTTAGCAATGTCAAAAAAGCTTTGGACTTTGAAGTCGACAGGCAAGCTAAGATTTTGCGCGCTGGTGGCGAAATTCGTCAAGAAACGCGTCGTTTTAATGACAAAACGGGTGAAACAATTTTGATGCGTGTTAAAGAAGGCGCTTCTGATTACCGTTACTTCCCAGAGCCAGATGTCCCTCGTTTTGAAATTTCTGACGAGTGGATTGAGCAAATGCGTGAGAGCCTTCCAATGACGGCTAAAGCAAGACGTGCGCATTATATTAATGATTTAGCTTTGTCTGATTATGATGCTCGTCAATTGACCGCAACTAAAGAAGTTTCTGATTTCTTTGATCAGGCGATTAAATTTGATACTGACCCTAAATTGGTGTCAAACTGGTTGCAAGGTGAAGTGGCTCAATATTTGAATAGTGAGAAAAAAGAACTTCATGAGATTGGCTTGACTCCAGAGAATCTGACAGAAATGATTCGTTTGATTTCAGATGGAACAATTTCTTCAAAAATTGCTAAAAAAGTCTTTATTGAATTAGCAAAAAATGGTGGTTCTGCCGAAGAATTTGTCAAGAAAGCTGGTTTGGTTCAAATTTCTGACCCTGCAGTGCTTTTGCCAATCATTCATGATGTATTTGCTAAGAATGAACAATCTGTAGCCGATTATCGTGGTGGGAAGCAAAATGCGGCGAAAGCTTTGGTTGGTCAATTGATGAAAGCAACTAAAGGACAAGCTAACCCAACGGTTGCGCAAAAACTTTTGTATCAAGAATTGGATAATTTCTAAGGATTAGCTTTATGAAACAGCTATCCTACATTTCGTTCGGTCATAAGTTAGTGGAAGACAGCAATATGAAAACTTTATTTTGTTTTGCCAGTTATAATAATAAAAAATATCCGTCCTAATTTGGAACGGATATTTTTTATTATGATTGATAAGTATGGTAAAATGTTGGCAGAATGAGTTTGTCAGCAGATATATAAAACTCAGCTTTTAAAGGAGAATCATGCTTGAAATTAAAGATGCAACTTATTGGGCGGAGCAATTAAAATCAGGAAATCTTTCTGCCAAAGCGTTATTAGAAATGACAAATGACAAGATTCAAAAGTTCAATCCGCGTTACAATGCGATTGTTGCTTATGATTTAGAAAAGGCAAAAGCTGATTTAGCTTTAACGAGTCAAGGTTTTTTTGCTGGTCTTCCTTTTGCTTTGAAAATGTTGGGACAAACTCATAAAGGATTGCCTGATACGGCTAGCTCTCAGCTCTTTTCAGAGAATATGGCATCAGAGGATGACAACTATGTTAAAGGACTCTTAGAAGCTGGTTTCACGCCATTTGGACAAACGAATTCTCCAGAGTTTGGCTTTAAAAACATTTCTGATTCAAAACTCTACGGAGATACACGAAATGTCTGGAATGAAGCTTATTATTCGGGAGGGTCTTCTGGCGGAGCGGCGTCTGCCGTGGCTTCTGGGATGTTTGCAATTGCTGGAGCTTCAGATGGCGGTGGGTCGATTCGGATTCCAGCCTCATTTTCGGGCTTGATTGGACTTAAAATGACGAGAGGGCGGATGCCACAAGGGCCTGATTCTTACCGAGGATGGCAAGGAGCATCGATTTCTGGAGCTCTTACTGTATCTGTGCGAGATACGGCTCGTTTTGTGCTTGAAATGCAAACCCTACAAGAAGCAGCACCTTATCAGGCAAAATTGTTGGACGAAAAAGAACTTATAGCGCTCACTAAAAGTACTGACCAAGCTGTCAGCAATAATTTATCAAGAAAAATGAAAATTGCTTATTCACTCCAAAGCCCGATTTCTGGAATTGAATTATCAAAAGACGCCATAAATGCATGCCTAAAGGCAGTAGAGTTTTTAGAGCGTCAAGGTCATGAATTGACAGAAGTTGATTTTCCCATAGAAGCTCGTCCTTTGATTCAGTCTTATTATCGTATGAATGCGGCTGAAACAGTGGCCATGTTAGAACCTTGGGAACGGGCTGCCGGACGAAAATTGACGAGTCAAGATGTTGAACTTTTGACTTATGCGCTTTTAGAAGCCGGAAGAAAAGCTCCGGTGTCTTCTTATATCAACGCTTTAGCTCAGTGGGATATTGCGGCTAGAGATTTTACTGACAAAATTTATAAAGATTATGATTTATTTTTGACGGCAACAACTGCTAAAACAGCCCCTAAAATTGGTCAGGAATTAATGACAGCGGAAGTATTAAAAGAAATGTCAGAAATTAGCCAATATGAATTTGAACAACAAATAGAGATTATTGAAGCCGCTTTTGAGCGTTCATTAGCTTTTACACCTTATAACTTCATCAGTAATTTAACGGGTCAGCCTGCGCTTTCTCTGCCCGTTTATGTTAATGAAGAAACGAATCTGCCACTTGGAATTCAACTTTGGGGACCAAAAAATTCTGAAATTGAATTATTGAAAGTTGCTAAAGAATTTGAGGAAGCGGGTCAATTTATTTTACCCAAAGCTTATCAATAAGTTTAACGATATTTTACTGACAGAAAGTGTAAACCAAATCTGTCAGTAAATTTAAAAGAAAAACCGCCCTAAGTGGCGGTTTTATGCTAAATCCTGATTTTGTCTAAAACGTTTAATCATGCGGATGGTTGTTGGAATTAAGATAGAGGTTGAACCCAGCCAAGCGGCAGGATTACTTGAGATAATTACCGTATAATTGAGTAAAAGAACACCAATGATAGCGACTCCTGCCCGCATGAAAAGCTCTGCAAAGCCACACAATGTTGGAATCTTGGCATTACCTAAGCCTTGAATTGTTGAGCGGGTAACGAATAAAATGGCTAACAACCAATAGAAACTCCCGTTCACAAGATAATAGTGACTCGACATCTCAATAACGGCTGTTTGGCTACTTGAAATGAAAGCAGTGGTGAAATAGAAGTGAGCAAGGTTTAAGATAATGGCAAAGATAATTGACCAACCGACAGCAATTGTAAGAGCCCGTGTTAAGCCTTGATTAATTCGTTTGTACTGTTTAGCCCCATAATTTTGTGCTCCAAAGGTTGCCATGGCAAGGCCGATTGAAATCATCGGGAGCATCGCAAATTGGTCAATTTTAGAAACGATGGCTTGGGTAGCGACAGCATTTGTTCCCATTTTATTCAAAGCGACTTGGAGCGTGATAGATCCGATGGCAATAATACTTGATTGAAAGCCCATTGGAATACCAAGTCTAGCATGGTGGACAATTTCGGCACGATCTAGCCGCCATAAATTTTTTGAAATTTGAAATTCGGGAACTTTTCGTTTGATGTGCCAAAAAAGAAATAATACCGAAATCATTTGGGCTAAAATTGTTGCTCCACTTGCCCCAGAAATTCCTAATTTTAAGACTAAAATAGCAAAATATTCAAAGGCAATATTTAAAATTGAGGCAGCAATCAAAGCATATAATGGCGTTTTAGAATCGCCCAAAGCCCTTAGAGCATTAGACAGATAAGCGTAGAGATTAGTGGCAATCATTCCGCCTAACATAATGCTTAGAAAGGTCTTGGCACCTTCAAAAATTTGGCTTGGGGTCTGCATAACTTGAAGCAAAGGTCCCACAAAAATAAGGGACAATATGCTGAGCAAAATAGAAATCGCAACTGTAAAGTAGAGGCCCGTGACATAGGATTTTTTTATGGCTAACTCATCCTTTGCCCCGAAACGTTGGGCCGTTAAAATTGTCAAACCAGCAGTCATTCCTTGAGCAAAACCGACAATTAAAAAGTTGATAGAGCCTGTCGCTCCAACGGAAGCCAAAGCATCTTTTCCCAAGGTTTGACCGACAATCAAAGTATCTGCCGTGTTATAGAGGACCTGAAAAAAGTTACCCATAAGTAAGGGCAAAGTAAATGCAATAAGTCCTGTTAAAATATTTCCTTTAGTTAAATCTTTCATTTTTTCCCTAAATACACTAAGTTGATTTCTTTATTTTAGCCCATTTTAATCGTTTTTACAATAGTATTTTTGATAAAATATGAATTATTTGTAAAGGCTTACGAAAAAATAGTCTGTCAGTAAAATTGACAATAAAAAAATCACTGACAAAACTGTCAGTGATTTTTATTTAAAGCTGTAATTATTTTTGGATGTTAACAGCTTGAGGTCCACGAGGACCATCTTCAACGTCAAAAGTAACTTTTTGACCTTCATCAAGTGTTTTGAATCCATCAGTTTGGATAGCTGAGAAGTGAGCGAAAACGTCGTTTCCTTCTTCAGTAGTGATAAAGCCGAAGCCTTTAGTTGCGTTAAACCATTTAACAGTTCCTTGTGCCATTTTTGGTACTTCCTTATTTATAAATTTGTAAATCTAATTTCTTGAATAGGAATGAACCCAAAAGCACAGAACTAATCGTAAAACAAAAACTTACACTTTCATGTTATCATAGTTAATATGGAAAGTAAAGCAGAAAACCGTAAAAAAATATTACAAATGTTAAAAAATTTTTCAGACTACGAGAAAAGGCGTCAGAATAAGGATGTTTTAAAGCAGTTAACCGCTTCCTCAAAATGGAAATCTGCAAAAAAAATAGCGCTTTATATGTCAATGCCAATTGAATTTAATTTGACAGAACTTTTCGACCAATCTGACGACAAAGAAATTTTGATTCCTAAATGCTTACCTGAGCGTCAAATGATTTTTGCCAAGTATGATAAAGAAAATCTTGTTCGCTCAAAATTTGGCTTGCTTGAGCCAAAATCTGAAATTGCAGTTGAGCCTGATTTTATCCTTGTTCCAGGCTTAATTTGGAATGATGAGGGTTATCGAATCGGTTTTGGTGGTGGTTATTATGACCGGTATTTGGCTAATTTTGAGGGAACAACGGCCTCTGTACTTTATGATTTTCAAAAAATGGATTTTGAGGCGGAAAACCATGACATCGCAGTACAAGAACTTTTTATAGGGAGAAAAAATAATGAATTTTAATGAAATTAAACGAGATTTTACACGTTACAAGGCAACTTATATCTTATCAATTATCACACTCTTAGTTTGGTTATGGCAATTTTTTACTTACGGAATATCGGCAACTTCAGCAATCAACTTGTTCAATAGTGGAGCCATACTTGGTCAAGTTATGCTGTTTGACCCAAGCCAAATGTGGCGTTTGTTTACGGCACTCTTTATCCATATTGGTTGGGCACACGTTTTATTAAATGTGGCGACGCTCTTTTTCATCGGTCGGCAAATTGAAAATGTTTTTGGTTGGCTACGTTTTACTCTGATTTATCTTTTGTCAGGAATTTTTGGTAATGCCATGGTTTTTCTTTTGACACCTAGAGTGGTTTCGGCAGGGGCATCCACTTCTATATTTGGCCTCTTTGCGGCAGTTGTTGGTTTAGCATTTTTTACAAAACATCCATTTTTACAACAAATCGGTCGAATGTTTACTGTGTTGATTGTTGCTAACTTGGTTATGAATCTCTTTTCTTTAGGAAATGTAAGCATTTGGGCACATATTGGCGGGGCAATTGGTGGACTGCTTTTGTCAGCAATTTTTGCTCCTAAGGCTTTCATTCCATCTATTCCCAAACAATACCGTATTTTTGCAACAGGCGCCTTTGTTATTCTCTTGGTTCTCTTTATCGGTTTACCATTTTTCAATTAAAAATATGTTTTGCTTTTGAAAACATGAGAGTGCTTGCAAAGAATCTTTAATCTTGTTAGAATAAACTTAGTTAAAAAACTTGTTGAGGGAGAAAAAAAGATGAGAATTGATAAAATAGTTGATGCCCCGAGAGAATTTATCTTTGAAAAAATAATTGATTCGTGTCTATTTGACATTGAAAAAAATACAGGGAAACGTCCGAAAGTTAGAAGCTTAAATGGTTATGAATATAGTAAGAGCTTTGGGAAAAACCAAAGAGGAAGTATTAAAATTACAGAACTGACAGAACCAAGCATTTACGCTTTTACGACTAAAACAAATCGCAATACTTTTAGTACTCGCTGGGAATTGCATAAAATTGATGACCGAAGCACTCAGGTGGTCATTGAAGAGAACCAAACATCAAATGGTTTTATTCAAATGATTAACGACAAAGCCGTTGGTTTTTTCTTGGGACGTTTTAAAAAGCGCCAAATGGTTGCTGTTTTGGATAATGTCAATCGAGCATACAATGGCGGTAGAGCAAGATAAGTAAAGTGTCAGACAATGAAAATTTTAAGACTTCCAGATTTACAAAGAAATAAGTTGTTTTCATGCGCTTTATTTTCAGTGATAAGCTAGGCGGAAAGATTATAATACTAAACTGAATTTTCAGTTTGACTGTTTGACTTTACTGACAGAATCAGCCTTAAATGAGGATTTTGAATTGGAAAGAATTAAAAAGTACTGATTGCTCTTAAGAACAAGATACTGAAAGCTGTCAGTAATTTTGGGCTAAATATTTGGTCTTAAAGAAATTAAAATTTGGATTTGAAACAGCCGATTTTGGCTGTTTTTCTATTGGACGATTAGAAAAAATCAAAAAGTAAACGTTAACAAAAATGTTTTCTTATTCCTACAAATTTGTGTTAAAATGAATTTATGAATGCGAATACAAAAAATAATAAAGAATTTTTAGATTTGGCAACTTATGCCTTTCATAAGCCTAAAACAAAGGAACGGGCAAAAGCTTTTGACAAATTACTTGAATTTTCAACTCCTTATGGCCACTACGAAAATCAAAAACTCACGTCAATGGTGATTGACTCACACTTTAATGTTTATTGGAAAAATCAAGAAGTCAAAACTTCTGGAATTGGTTATGTTGCCAGTTATCCTGAGTTTCGAGGCAATGGAGCCATTCGACAATTAATGACCAAAAGTTTGCGAGATAATTATGAAAAAGGAGTGATTTTTTCATATTTAGCACCATTTTCATATGCTTTTTATGAAAAATTTGGTTATCATTATGCTTTTAATCAAAAACATTATCGACTAGCAGCTCAAGATTTTCCTAAAGGTAAGAGAAGTGCGGGCGAAATTAGTCGAGAAAAGTTTGAGTTTGATGATGAAAATGCTAGTGAATTTTCTGTCAGTAAAAATACAGCCCTTTTTAAAGTACTGACAGAAGTTCATCAAAAGGCTGATAATCAAGGCTCACTTATTCGCTCTCCAGAACTTTGGTCTTACTTTTTCAGTTTTAAATCACAACCTCACTGTGCGATTTATCGCGAAAATGGTAAGGCTTTGGGCTATCTTCTCTATGAATTTTCAGAAATGACATTTGTTATCAAAGAACTGATAACTTTGACTGACGAGGCAAAACAAGCACTTTATCGTTTTATTTCAAGCCATGCCGGTTCATTTTCGGAAATTAGTTGGCAAGCACCTTCAGATACTCTCCTTGAAGAAGAACTGACAGAGCCACAGCGAGCAGAAATTAAACTTGTTCCTTATATGCAGGCACGAATTGTTAACTTACAGGAATTTTTAAAAGTACACGGTCAGCCCGATTTTTCAGTTGAAATTACTGACGAAATTATTCCTGAAAACAATATTAGTCTCGGAGAAGGAAAAAGAGAAAAAATGACCATTGGCCAATTTACGGCAAAAATTTTAAAAGAGAATCAGGCGATTCTTCGTGAATATTTTTAAAAAAGTTACTGACAGCTTTGTCAGTAACTTTTTTGATAAAAATTAAAGAAATTAAAAAATTAGAATATTGAGGGAGGAGTAGTTTGTTTGTTACACTGATATTACTGACAAAAATTGGTATAGGTCAATTCGCCTTATTTTAAAGATTTTAACGAAAGAAAGCGTTAAACCTATCTAAAAATGAGAATTTATCGTTAATGTTTCAATTTAAGAAACATGTTTTTTTTAAGATGATATCGCTTGTAAAAATGAAATGAAAGCCTTATCATAGACTTAAGGTTTATTTCAGAAATAAAAAAAGGAAATAAACAAATAAGAAAAAGGAGAAAAAAATGGGAAAATTAGGGGTATCTATCTATCCAGAACGCTCAAATTTTGAGGCAGATAAAGCTTATCTTGATTTAGCGCATCACTATGGATTTAAGCGTGTCTTCACTTCTTTACTCGAAATTGATGGAGATAAAGAAGGGGTTCTTGCAGCTTTCAAAAAAGTTGTTGATTACGCCAATCAGTTAGGAATGGAAGTCATGGTGGATATCAATCCAGGTCTCTTTACACAACTTAACATTAGTTATGATGACCTCAGCTTTTTCCATGAAATGGGTGCAGATGGAGTTCGACTTGACATAGGATTCACAGGAGCCGAAGAAGCCAGAATGACCCGAAATCCTTACGGAATCAAAATTGAAATCAACATGAGTCAGGGAACAACTTATGTTGATTCAATAATGGATTACTCACCTGATACTGAAAAACTGTTGGGAAGTCACAATTTCTACCCACATCGTTACACAGGATTGGAATTTAACCATTATCTTAAATGTACAGAAAAATTCAAGGGCTATAATTTAAACACCATGGCCTTTGTCAATTCGCAAGCAGCAACATTTGGTCCTTGGCCAACTCAAGATGGCCTTTGTACTCTTGAAGACCACAGAAGCCTTGAAATTGCGACACAAGTTAAACATTACAAACTCCTCGGTGGAATTGATGATGTGACTATTGCCAATGCTTATGCGAGCGAAGAAGAACTTAAAGCAATGAGCCAAGCATTTAACGCAAGCATGCCTGAGATTAAAGTCGTTCCACGTGAAACAATCAGCGAAAATGAACGCAAATGTCTTTTTGAAGCGACACATAGCTACCGTGGTGATAAATCAGCTTACATGCTCCGTTCAACAATGACAAGAATCACTTATAAAGACCTTGAATTCCCCGCTCACGATACTGATAAAATTCAACGTGGCGATGTCATTATTGACAACGAAGGCTATGGTCAATATAAAGGTGAGACTCAAATCGCCTTACGTGAAATGGAAAATGATGGTCGAGTCAATGTGGTTGGACGTATCGCAGATGATGAATTATTCCTACTCGATTTCCTAAAACCATGGAGCTCGTCTAAACTTATCGAGAGCAAAAAATAATCGATAATCTATGCCTGTCAGTACTGACAGAACCTTAATTATGTTCAAAAAGTTTTTTTGAAAGTTATTTATTATTATTATATTATAAAGGAGGAATTCCATGAACGGAATTACTGCGTGGATGGAGAAATATCTCGTCCCTGTTGCGGCAAAGATTGGGTCTCAAAAACACCTAGTTGCGCTGCGTGACTCATTTATCGGTATGTTGCCAGCAACACTTGCTGGTGCCTTAGCTGCCATGATTTCAGCTATCGTGACAACATTCCCGTCAGCTATCCAACAAATGATGTTGGGAGCAACAGCATTCTCAAAATTAGCACCAGAGAAAGTCTGGACACTTGCTAATACACCAATCATTGGTGATTTGAACAATATTTCAGCCCTTGTTAACCAAGGAACACTGACAGTTATTGGTCTTATCTTTGCCTTTTCTTGGGGTTACAATTTGGCCCGCGCTTACGGAGTCAATGACCTCGCTGGTGGTATCGTATCAGTTGCAACCTTATTTGCAGGTTTGCCAAACCAAATGGGTAAATTTACAGCAGCCCTTGGTACAGGTAAATCTGGTGTAGCAGCAACTGACAAGCTTAATGGTGTTCTTGGTGATCAAGGACTTGCTGCTTGGAAACCACTCTTTGCCTCAGCTCACCTCGATGCTGGAGCTTACTTCACAGTTATTATTATGGGTGCCCTTGCAGTTATTATTTATGCAAAACTCATGCTTGCTGACATCACAATTAAGATGCCAGAATCAGTTCCACCTGCAGTAGCAAAAGCTTTCTTAGCAATCATTCCTACAATTGCAGCACTTTATATCGTTGGTCTAATCTACTACATTATTGGTAAATTGACAAATGACTCTGTCATTAACCTGATTACCCACTATATCGCAGAGCCATTCCAAATTCTGTCACAAAATATCTTCTCAGTACTGATTGTTACACTCTTTGTTTCAGTCTTCTGGTTCTTCGGACTTCACGGACCAAACGTTTTGGCACCAGTACTCGATGGTATCTGGGGACCTCTTGGACTTAATAACCAAGCCCTCTACTTCCAAGTTCACTCACAAGGTATCCGTGACTTGATTGCTAAAGGTGCGGTTGATAAAGCACATGCCATTAATGGTGACTACGTTAACCTTTGGGTACGTGGTTCATGGGACGCCTTTGCATGGTTTGGTGGATCAGGTGGTACAATTACACTTGTTATTGCAATCATCCTCTTCTCTAAACGTAAAGACTACAAGATTGTTGGACGTCTCGGACTTGCACCTGGTATCTTCAACATCAACGAACCAGTCCTCTTCGGTCTGCCAGTTGTCTTGAATGCAATCTTCTTTATTCCATTTGCAGTCGCTCCATTGATTTCTGTAATCATTGCCTACACTGCAACAGCCCTTCACTTGGTTGACCCAGTTGTCAATGCTGTGCCATGGGTAACACCACCAATTATGAATGCCTTCATGGCAACCGGTTTTGACTGGCGGGCAATTGTCCTTACAATTATCAACTTGATCATTACCTTTGTTATCTGGGTACCATTCGTTATCGCAGCTAACAAGTTGGAAGAAACTGAACTCGACTAAATTTGAAATTAATGGTAGAGCAAGTAAGAAAACTTGCTCTACACATTTTTTGTTAAATCTGGTAAGATTTATAATATAAACCTTATCAGATGTGATAAAAAACACTCATAGAGGAGGAAATACTATGATACTCGTAAATTCTGCAATGATGCAAAAAGAAATTATTCAACTTTTAGAAGAAAATGGCTTTAAACATACAAAAAAACAAGGATTAAAACTTTTCTTTGAAACACCAACAGATGACGCAACGACTGACGCAGCAATGGCTAAACAGCTAATTAAAGGAAGCTCATTTGGAGCAGCTGTCTTCTTTAATGTGAGTGTTGTATGAGTACCTGGGGCATCGCTTTTATCAGTTTAGGTCTATTGCTTGTGGCTTATCATAACTGGCTTGGTTTAGCAATCGTTTTAATTGGCTTGGCAATGATTCTTATTGCACGCAGCCAAAAAAAGAAAGCCAATAAAATAGAAGCAGAAAATCAACAAGCACATAAAGATATAAAAATAAAATCAAGAAAATAAAGTTGTCTTTTAAGACAACTTTTTTAGGACAATCACGTAAAAATAAAAAAACAAATTCCAAAAGATAAAACAAAATAAAACGGTTACAAATGTTATAATATAGACTATAAACAAGTAATGGGGGAATAAAATGGAGCACAAAAAATTAAAAGCATTTCCAAATGATTTTCTATGGGGTTCGGCTTCGGCAGCCTATCAAGTTGAGGGAGCACCTTTTGAAGATGGCAAAAAAGCCAGTGTCTGGGATAATTTTGTCCGTATTCCAGGCAAGACTTTTAAAGGAACGAATGGGGATGTCGCTGTTGATCATTATCATCGCTATAAAGAAGATGTGGCTTTAATGAAAGAGTTGGGCCTTAAATCCTACCGTTTTTCAATTGCTTGGACGCGGATTTTACCTGACGGACGTGGCGAAGTCAATCAAGCAGGCTTGAAATTCTATGAAGATTTGATTGATGAGTTGATTGCTAATGAGATTGAACCAATTGTCACGATTTATCATTGGGATTTGCCCCAAGCCTTAGAAGATTTATATGGTGGTTGGGAATCACGAGAAATTATTGCAGATTTTGTTAACTATGCTGAAGTTTTGTTTAAAGCTTTCAAAGGTAAAGTAAAATATTGGGTATCGCTTAATGAACAAAATATTTTTACAAGTCAAGGTTGGTCACTCGCGACTCACCCACCTGGAAAAAGAGATATGAAACTTTTTTATCAGGTCAATCATATTGCTAATCTGACAAATGCTGCGGTAATCAATAAATTTCATGAACTTGAAATAGATGGGCAAATTGGCCCTTCGTTTGCCTATACGCCACAATATGCTAAGGATTCTGACCCACTCAATGTTTTAGCGGCTGAAAATGCAGAAGAGCTTTATAGTCACTTTTGGATGGATGTTTATCTTTACGGAGAATACCCAATTGCGGCAATGGCTTATTTACGTGAAAATGGGCTAGCACCTGAATTTGAAGCTGGGGACGCTGAACTTTTGAAATCAGCTAAACCTGATTTTCTAGGTATTAATTATTACCAGACAGCTACTAACGCATGGAATCCAGTTGACGGAGGAGTTGGAGTCGGTTCCTTTAATACAAGTGGTAAAAAAGGAACAACCAAAGAATCAGGAATTCCAGGCCTCCATAAAAAAATTCAAAATCCTTTTATTGACCGAACAAATTGGGATTGGGAAATTGACCCTGAAGGCTTGAGAATTGCACTTCGTCGTATCACTTCTCGTTATCGTATTCCAGTGATGATTACAGAAAATGGCTTGGGCGAATATGATAAAGTTGAAGATGGAAAAATTCATGATGATTATCGAATCAAATATCTAGAAAGTCATGTTAAAGCAATCAAAGAAGCGATGACGGATGGAGCAAAAGTCATTGGTTATCACACTTGGTCTTATACTGACCTCCTTTCTTGGTTAAATGGCTACCAAAAACGTTATGGTTTTGTCTATGTTGACCAAGATGAAACAATGGAAGGTTCATTGAAACGGATACCGAAGGATTCTTATTACTGGTATCAACATCTCATCGAAACAAATGCTGAAGAAGTCTAAATGAAAAGCGCTCTCTGAGTGCTTTTTTTATGATATAATAGAAAAAAACAAATGAGGTAAGAGATGAAAATTCGTGGATTTGAAGTGGTAACTAAATATAAAAATGCTGGAATTAATATACCAAAACGTTCAACTGAACATTCAGCAGGTTATGACATTGAAGCAGCTGAAACCGTTAGTTTTGCGCCAGGGGAAATTAAATTAATTCCAACAGGTTTGAAGGCCTATATGCAGGCAGGTGAAGTGCTTTACATGTATGACCGTTCATCAAATCCTCGTAAAAAAGGCTTGGTTTTAATCAATTCAGTAGGTGTTATTGACAAGGATTACTATAATAATCCTGATAATGAAGGGCATATGTTCATGCAGATGCGTAATTTCACTGATGAAGAAGTCGTAATTGAAAAAGGGGAGCGCGTGGTTCAGGGAGTCTTCATGCCTTTCTTGGTCGCTGATGGTGATGAAAATCAAGAAAAAGAAGAACGAACTGGTGGATTTGGGTCAACAGGAGCTTAATCCAAATTAAAGTAATTTAAGAAGCGCAATTGCGCTTTTTATTTTTGCGAACGGAAGCTTTTAAAGCCTATTCATATTACCTGTGTTATAAATCTTAAGTTTGTCACAAGCAAACTGCTAGGGCATCTGTAGATGCTTTATTGCTCTGAGGAAGATACTATAGCAATCTTAAGTTTCACTTGCTTATAAATTAGGCGAAAGCTAGTAAGACGAAATATTGTTTAGCCTTAGTAGCTATGCTATAATAGTATTATGAATAAACTGCGTATCCTCCATTTGAATGATTTACACTCTCACTTGGAACGTTTCCTTGTGATTGAGCGTTTTTTTGCGGAAAAATCACATGAAGAAGTTGAAAGTTTGTCTTTCGACTTGGGTGACAATGTGGATCGGGTTCATCCTTTGACGGAGGCAACAGAGGGACAATTTAATGTTGAATTGATGAATCGTTTAGATTTGACGGCGGCGACAATAGGTAATAATGAGGGATTAGGACTGACACATGAGATGCTTTCTCATCTCTATGATGAAGCTAATTTTCCTGTTCTCTTGTCAAATTTGGCGACAAATTTTGCACAATCTGAGCCTTTGATAGTCACGACTTCATTTGGCTTACGAATTGGAATAATTGGTTTGACAGCCCCTTATGTTCTTGCTTATCCACAGGCGGGCTGGGAATTGTCAGACCCTTTTGTGGTTTTAGATGAACTTTTACCAAAACTGGATTGTGATTTTACCATTTTACTTTCTCATTTGGGTAAGAATGTTGATGAGCAAATTGCGAAGGACTATGATGAGATTGACTTGATTATTGGAGCTCATACACATCATTTATTTGAACATGGTGCTCAAGTTAATCAGACCCTTCTTGCAGCCGCTGGACGCTATGGCGAATATGTGGGGCAAATTGATTTAACTTTTAATGAAAATAATCAATTAGTTGATGCACAAATTGAAGCGATAGCAACCAATACGCTTCCTCAAAGGAAATCGGATTTGGTAGAAACCAATGGTTGGGAACTGAGAGGGCATAAACTCTTAGAGGGAACAGTCGTTGCTGATTTACCTAAAGCCTTACCTAATGTTTTACCGGATTTCAAAGCAAGTCATTATTTGGCAAAAATCTTTGCGGATTATGGAAATACAAAACTTTGTCTCATGAATTCCGGTTTGTTGGTGACGGATGAATTACCAAATCATTTAACTTTAGATGATTTACATGAATTTTTACCTCATTCGATTCGTTTAGTTCGTTTCACATTTACAGGTGAAGAACTTAGACAAGTTTTGCTTGAAATTATGGATGTTTCGGATTTCCTTGCCACCCAAAAAATTCAAGGAATGGGTTTTCGTGGAAAAACATTTGGTTCCCTTATATTTCATGGAATTGAGCCACGCGAAGGTGACTTTTACATAAAAAATTCGGAAAATCAGTCACTTGAAAAAATTTCTGACGAAGAGAATTATCAAATTGTTTTACCTGACCAATATTTGTTTGCTTGGTATTTCCCTTTATTGAAAAAATTGGGAAAATCAGAAATTTTATTCCCTTATTTCTTACGAGAAATTGTAGCAGAACATTTTAAAAATAAATAGAAATAGAAAAATTAATGGCTAAAGTAATAGACGAAAGTAAGTTAAATTATAATAGATATCCTGGCGAACATGTTATGGCAGTAGGGGAAGTTGTTCAAGTTGGACAACGAACTTTTCATATTGTTCATAATTATCGTGAGGCTTTTGATGCGGAAAAATTAGAACAACGTTTTTCTGATGTTTTAGATAAGTATGATTATATTGTGGGAGATTGGGGTTTTGAGCAACTGCGTTTGAAGGGTTTTTTCTCAACCAGTCGTAGAAAAATGTTGGCAGACAATAAAATTGATCATCTTGAAGATTATGTCAATGAATATTGTAATTACGGTTGTGCTTATTTTGTTTTACGGCGGATTCGGACAAAAGATGAGGCTTTTGTTTCTGAGAAACTTTTTACCGAAAAAGAGTTGAAGCAAGGATTTGATAAGCCACGTCGTAAGAGAAATCGCAATCGAAATCGGGCGCGTGATGAGCAAAAAGTTAATGCTAAAGAAGACAAACGTTCAGAAAATTCATCAGAAGCTCGAAAAGATTTTAAAATTCGTGAAAAATCTACTGACAGAAAACCAAAAGTTACTGACAAAAATAAAAAAGTTTCTGTCAGTAAAAAATCTCAAGAGAGAAAAACAGACAATAAAAAACAAAATCCAGCTAAAGATTCTGATAAAAAATTTACAATGAAAAAACGGAATCCTCGTAAAAAAGTTGAGCAAACAGAGACTAAAAAGCAAGAGAATCAAGGCTTTGTCATTCGTAATCGTAAAAAGGATTGAGGATTTTGTAAAAGTTATTTGACGGTCAGCCAACTTGTCAAAGACTAAAAATTATCGTAGAATTAACATTTATGGACTTCTAAGTGATTTAGTTTTTCATAAATAAATGATAATAATTTAAATTGATTTTATGAGTGTATTCAAGGGATATGAAAAATTGCACGATTAAAATTTGAGATACTTAAGGAAAACAATGACAGAGAATATAATAACAGAAACGCGTCCTTCAATTTATGGATTGACACGTGACCAATTAATTGAATGGGCAATTGAAAATGGAGAAAAGAAATTCCGAGCAACTCAGGTTTGGGATTGGCTTTACCGTAAACGTGTTCAATCTTTTGAAGAAATGAGCAATTTATCAGCTGCTTTTATTGATAAACTTAATGAGCATTTTATTTTGAATCCATTAGAACAAGTTGTTGTTCAAGAATCTGCTGACGGAACAGTGAAATATCTATTTATGCTTCCTGACAAGATGATGATTGAAACAGTTTTGATGCGTCAATCTTATGGTTTGTCTGTTTGTGTTACAACTCAAGTAGGTTGTAATATGGGTTGTACTTTCTGTGCTTCTGGGATTTTGAAAAAAGAACGTGATGTGACTGCTGGGGAAATTGTCAGCCAAATCATGCTCGTTCAAAAATACTTTGATGAACGTGGTTTAGATGAACGTGTTTCACACGTGGTAGTTATGGGAATTGGTGAACCTTTTGATAATTACGAACATCTAATGAACTTCTTGCGTGTTATTAATGATGATAATGGGCTGGCAATTGGGGCCCGTCACATCACAGTTTCGACTTGTGGATTTATGCCAGCAAAAATTAAAGAATTTGCGCATGAAAATCTACAAATCAATTTAGCAATTTCACTTCATGCTCCAAATAATGAGTTGCGTACTTCATTGATGCGTATTACTCGTAACGCACCACTTGAAAAACTTTTTGAAGCGATTGACTATTACACAGAAACAACCAATCGACGTGTGACTTACGAATATATTATGCTTTCTGGTGAAAATGACAGCCCAGAAATTGCTCAACAATTGGCTGACTTGATAAAACCCAGAAATAAATTGTCTTATGTTAACTTGATTCCATACAATCCAGTTGCGGAACATATTAAATATGAACGTTCAACAAAAGATAATACGGCAAAATTTTATGATGTTTTGAAGAAAAATGGCATTAACTGTGTCGTTCGTCAAGAGCATGGAACAGATATTGATGCAGCTTGTGGACAATTACGTTCAAAACAAATTAAGAAAAATAAGGCCAAATTAGCCTAATGGAAAAACTGCTGACCAGGCAGTTTTTTATTTCCACTTTTGTCAGTAAAATATTTCGGAAATAACCTATATTTAATAAAAAAATAAATATAATGAATAAATATGCTATGCAAAAGTGACAAAAATTTGCTAAAATATAAACAAAGAAAAAACGGGTGTCTGCTCTACTAGACTTAGAAATTGATGCAAACAATTTCAGAGAAACTATTCAGCTACATCTCATAAGAGGAATAGAGGAGTATCATGGATTACGTAAAGCTCAATAAATCACGACACAAAGTAAAAAACTTTGACGGTAAAAAAATTCCCACAGTGGATGTTAAACAAATTATTTCTGCAGCAAGTTTAGCTCCTTCTGCCCACAATATTCAAAGTTGGCATTTTGTCATTGTAGAATCAGAAGAAAAACGGGAAGCATTACTTTCTGAAGTTGATCCTGGCAATCACGAACAAATCAAACAAGCTGGTGCAGTCATCGTCCTCTTTAGCGATACAGATTTAGTTGAACGTTCTCGTGATATTGCTAGATTAGGAGCTGGAGAGTTGGACGATGAACAACTTCTGCGCTTCAATAGTCGTTATCCACAAATGTATGAAGGATTTGAAGAACTTCATGAAAGTAATTATCTTTCTATCAATATTGGTTTGGTTACAATGAATCTTGTTTTGGCTATTAAAAATTACGGTTATGAAAGCAACATCATCATGGGCTTTAATCGAACTCAAAAAGTGAATGAACTTTTAGAAGTTGAAAAACGTTATCGCCCAGAACTAATTATTCCGCTTGGAAATTCAGAAGACAAAGGAAAACCAAGTTACCGCCTACCTCAAAGTCAAATTATGGAAATTCGATAAAAAAAGGAGTTCATCTGAACTTCTTTTTACTTATGAAAAAAAGGCATTATGTTCGCAACATTGGGTCTATTTTGCTAAAATGGAGTAGGATATTTGATAAGTCATTATCAAAAGAAATGAATGAATTATCGAGAGGAAAGAGAAAAAACATTGCTCACATTTTGGCAGGATTATCCCGAAATTCAGAATAAATTAAAGGATGTTCAAGCGCTCATGATTGAGCGTTTAAAAATTAATAATCAAGAGATAGAAGCAGCACTAGAGAAATTTGCATCACGTGGCGGGAAAATGGTTCGTCCTGCGCTTTTTTTGCTGTTCGCTGGGATTGTCCCTAATGGCTCTAAAGATGAAGAGAAGCTCATTAAAATCGCTGCATCATTAGAGATGCTTCATTCAGCAACATTGATTCACGATGATATTATCGATGACTCCCCTTTAAGACGTGGGTTACCGTCAATAGAGTCACAATTTGGCAAAGATGTAGCTGTTTATGCTGGAGATTTTGTTTATACTGTTTATTTTGAATTATTGATTGAAACCATGAATGGGACAAGTTTTGTCGCTAAAAATGCTCAATCAATGAAAAAAATTCTTCAGGGTGAATTGACTCAAATGCAATCTGCTTTTGACAAAAATAATACAGCGAGACGCTATATGAAAGCAATTAGCGGAAAAACAGCTGAATTACTGAGTCTTAGCTGTTTAGAAGGTGTTTATTTTGCTGGTGGGGATAAAAAATTACAACATTCTGCCCGTAAAATTGGTCGAGCAATTGGTCTTGCTTTTCAAGTTTATGATGACATTTTAAATTTTACAGTAGGACTTGATGAAGCTGATAAACCTATTTTGACAGATTTCCGTCAAGGGATTTATACATTACCTTTACTCTTGGCTCGTGAAGTAAATGATGAAGCGATTGCTCCTTATTTAGCAGCGCCAGAAAATTTGTCAAGACAAGAATGTTTAGATTTAGCAGAATTAGTGACAGAATCAGGTGGGATAGCAGGAGCGCTCCTTGTTGCTGGAAGATTAACAGAACTGGCTTTGAATGAAATTCGGAAATTACCAGAATCACCAAATCGGCAGATTTTAGAAGAAGCAACACAAATTTTATTGGAAAGAAATTATTGAAAACCTGTCACTGACAGGCTTTTTCATAGGAAATTTTACTGACAGCTATTAGGAAATTTTACTGTCAGTAACTTTTTTATCTCAAAATTTCTGTCAGTAACTTTTGAGATAAAGCTTTTAAAGCTAGTATTTCTCTAGTTTGATTTTAAAAGATTTGATTTAAAATGTGATAAAATAAGAAATAGTTTTTATAGACGAATTGATAAATAAAAAGAGGAAATAATGAATTTTAAAATATTTGCTGAACTAATTGAATTGAAAGCTAAAACTGCTTCAATTTTTCCATTTTTACTAGGGCTTGCTTACTCGCTTTATCATTATCAGTCAGTCAATTTGTCAGCACTTGCCATTTATTTTGTGGCAATGTTTATGTTCAACTGTTTTGTTGATATTTGGGACAACTATAATGATTATCATAAAGCAGTAGATACAGATGATTATCAAAAAAATACAAATATTATCGGACGCGAGAACTTATCAATGGGACTCATCAAAAGTTTATTGGCCTTTTTCTTTTTTGGTAGTCTGATTTTAGGAATTATTGTCGCTTTAATGACTGGTTGGGCAGTCTTTTGGTTGGGACTACTTTGCTATGCTGTTGGAGTTTTCTATGCTGGCGGGCCAAAACCACTCTCATCACTTCCACTTGGGGAACTTTTATCAGGTTTGACAATGGGTTATGTCATTTTTCTGATTTGCCTTTATATCAATAGTTCTCAGAATTTTGTTTGGTCATTTGCGAATCTGGCAACAACTTTCTTGATTGCTTTACCTAATACATTATTGATTGCAAATCTGATGTTAGCCAATAACACCTGCGATTTAGAAGAAGATGAAGCCAATCACCGCTACACAATCGTGCATTATATTGGGAAAAAGGCAGCACTTATTTGGTGGACTACAGCTTTAATTTTGGCTTTTGTTGCCATTGTTGTTGCAGTAATTTTAGGATTACTTTCTCCAATTATGCTTTTAATTCTGTTAATTGCACCATTGATGATAAAATTTGCTCGACCATATTTGCAAAAACAAGTAAAAAAAGAAACATTTATTTCATCAGTTAAAATCTTAATGGTTTTTCAACTTGTACAAGTCCTACTATTCTTTGTTAGTTTAATTAAATTTTAAAAAAGAAAAACTCCAAATGAATTAATTTGGAGTTTTATTATTGATTGTTTTAGATTGATTTGTTTTTTCAGTTAGTGGTCTTGCACCATTAACCAGAGCGATTAAAGCAAAGACTGGACCACCGATATAAGGAAGTAATAACCAGCAAAGATTTCCTAAGTGGAAATCAAAGAAAACAATTAAAAAGATATATAGGGCGATTCCTAGAAGAAATAAAAGATAAATAGGTAATGCTTTATTTGCAATTTCTGCTCGACTGCCAGCACTAGTAGATATTTTTGAAAAAAGGAGCATCGTTGGTAAAATCAAAATTCCATAAATCATTGAAACTAGGGCAAAAATTCTACGGAAAGTTGAACTTTGAGCAAGAGTAGGTAACTTACGGGCTGTAAGTTGTGGACTACGTTCTTGAATAGCGGCAATGAATTTTTCTCTTTGAGTCCAACCCGTGTAAAATAATGCGAAAGCGAGTGTACCAAAAATAAACCATTCGTAGAGAATTGTCAGAGGGTTGGTTTGTTGTGAAGATAAACTACCCGAACTGGCCATGATTGCCATGAAATCATTCATGGCATGTACCACAATCGCAAAAATCAAATTGCTTGTTTTCATGTAAACCACAGCTGCGAAAAGTCCAAAAGCCATAACTCCAAGAACTTGAATGATAGTATTTCCTAAAGGTTGATTACGAATATTGACCAAATGCATGAGTCCAAATAGTATACTTGAAATAAATAAAGGAACAATAATCTTATCTTTAGAATTTTTAACTAAAATACCAAAAATCAAACCTCTAAAAGAGAGTTCTTCAGCAAAACCAATTAATAAAGTGGCTCCAATGGCTAGAAAAATATACGAAGCGGGGGCATGTTTTCCTATTGCAAGAACTAAACCTGCCAAAAACATGACTAAAGGAAGAATGAGCATTCCTAATGCTTTTTTCCAGTTATATCCTTTAAATAGCAATTTTTGATGCCAGAAAAAATGATTGAGTAGCAGTAAGATGATGATAATTGGAATTTCTTGAATAATAATAGATGTTAGTGAAGCAAAATGTCCGAGTCTACGTAACCAATTGATAAGACCAAGAGCCTTGAGAATAGGATTGAGTGCCAGTAAGTAGGCAAGCCAGACCAAGAAAACACTAAAGACGCTGATGTATTTTTTCATAGAAGACCTTTCTTGAGTTCAAAAATAGTTGTCAGTGAGCCTTTGTGAAAAAACTTTGACAGATTTTGCATAATGTTTCAGTTATATTTTGATTATAGTTATAAATTTTCTACTTGTCAATTATAAACAGAGGGTAAGTGGCAGGCAGGTCAAGATTATTAAGTAAAAAGTACTGACAAAAATATCGGTATTCTAAAACATTCAAAATAAGCTTAAAAAAATACTGACAGACTTGCTATGGTAGTAAATTTAACCATAATAAGTCTGTCAGTAACTTTTTTTAATTACAACAATCATGTTTAACATCTGTTTTTTTAGTTGAATGAGATTCAGATGAAAGGGGCAGAGCCGCTGCTCCCTTGACCGGACAAGTGTTAACATTGCAATCTTCGCAAGCCCCTTTGCTACGAACAGTTTTAAAAATGGCAAATCCAGTAATAATGAGGATGACAGCCAAAATGACAATACTAGCTAAGTTCATAAGTAAGACCTTTCCCTTTTCTGAAAATGAAATATAAACCAACCGACAATACAATTAATGCTAATAAACTAAAAACATCAAAGTTTTGTGAGCTAAACAAACTACCCAATTGATAAATAATGAAGCTCATGCTATAAGCAACTAAAGTTTGAAAACCAACCGCTCGTAAAGTCCAACGAACATCGCCCATTTCCTTATAAATTGTTGAGATTGCAGCAACACATGGCGCGCAAAGCAGATTGAAAACAAGGAGAGAATAAGCGGAAAGAGGAGTATAGGTGGCTTGAACAGCGGACCAGAGTTGGTGACTGTCAGAAGAATTATGAGCAAACAGGACACCCATTGTTCCGACGATTGTTTCTTTGGCAATTAGTCCAGTAATTGTAGCGACTGTTGCACGCCACTCGCCAAAACCAAGAGGAGCAAAGATAATAGCAACAACTTTACCAACATCAGCAAGAATGGATTGACTCGCATCAACATGTGCCAAGGTCCAATTATAATTTGAAGTGAATCAAATCAAAACATTCATAGCGAAAATGATCGTACCAGCCCGCTTGACGAAAGAAAACGCACGGTCGAAAGCATATTTTAAAACAGTCATCGCATAAGGTAAATGATAGGCAGGAAGTTCCATGATGAAAGCCGAAGTATCACCAGAAAACATCCTTGTTTTTTTCAAAATAATACCGGAGAGAATAATCATGGACATTCCCAAAAAGTAAGCACTAGGAGCAACCCAAGAAGCGTGAGGGAAAAAAGCGCCAGAAACTAATGCGATAATAGGGAGTTTGGCAGAACAAGGCATAAAAGTTGTGACCATAATTGTAATTTTTCGGTCACGTTCTTGCTCAATCGTTCTCGTCGCCATAATTCCAGGTACGCCACAGCCAGAAGCAATAAGCATAGGAATAAAAGACTTACCAGAAAGGCCAAATCGTCTAAAAATTCGGTCCATGACAAAGGCTACACGAGCCATATATCCAGAATCTTCCAGAATTCCTAAAAGTAAAAAGAGCACAAAAATCTGTGGAACAAAACCTAAAATTGCCCCAATTCCGGCAACGACACCATTTAAAACTAAATCTTGAACCCAAGGAGTAACCGCTAAAGCATTCATTCCATTGGCAATTAAATCAGGAAGCCATTGACCAAAGAAGACATCATTGAGCCAATCGGTCGCTGCTGTTCCGACAGTTTGAATAGAAATAAAATAGACCAACCACATGATAAAAACAAAAATAGGAAGTCCCAACCATTTATGGGTAATAATCTGGTCGATTCGATCTGTCAGATTAATTTTACCAGTTTCAGTCTGAGTAACGCAAAGTTGAACAATATGACCAATTAAATCATAACGTTCATTAACGATAATCGATTCACGGTCATCTGCCATTAATTTTTCGGTGATAGAAACAATTTCCTCAATTTCAGCCAGTTGTTTTGCTGATAAGCCAGCTTGAGAATTGTCAGTATGAACTTGCTGGCTTAGCGCTTTATCTGTTTCTCCAGCTAATAAAAGTTTGTCGCCCTCGAAAACTTTTATTTGTTCAAAACGATTGGTAAAACCAGTTGCTTTACCAATTTCCGAGAGCGCCCCTTCAAGTCGATGGTCATAATCTAAAGGCTGACTTTCATGACTTTTAAGTGCTGCTTTAACAACCTCATCTAAACCTTTATTTTTAATGGCCGAGGTTGTAACAACAGGAATTCCAAGGCTATAAGAAAGTTTTTCAATGTCGATTTTTTTTCCTTGACCAGCCAAAAGGTCGCTCATATTAAGCGCTAAAACCATAGGGATTCCAAGTTCCATCAGCTGTAAAGTCAAATAAAGTGAACGCTCTAAATTCGTTGAATCCACAATATTAATGAGAGCATCCGGTGGTGTTTTTGTCAAAAAATCTCTGGCAACTTGCTCATCAAGTGAATAAGGAGAAAGGGAGTAAAGACCAGGCAAATCTTGGATACAAATACTTTTATCTTTTCGATAAAATCCAGATTTCTTTTCAACAGTGACCCCCGGCCAATTACCAACTTGCTGATTTGAACCGGTTAGTTGATTAAAAATACTCGTTTTTCCACTATTGGGGTTTCCGAGTAGTGCAATTATTTTCATATTATTAAAATTTCTTCTTAAATTTCGTTAGACTTTGTTAAGTATTTTAGGACAATTTCTTTACAAAAATAACGATAAAAATAGGTCAACAATTTTGCTTACTATCGTTCAAGAACGACTTTGATTTTTTCAGCATCCGTCTTTCTCAAAGAGAGAGAATAGCCTCGAAGCCTAAGTTCAAGAGGGTCGCCAAGTGGTGCTAATTTTTGCAGATGAATACTTGTTCCTCGCGTAATGCCCATGTCCATCAAGCGGCGCCTGATATCAGACGTTGCGTCAATCATACGAACAACACCAGTTTGGCCAACTTGCAAGTGAGCTAAACCAATGATATCCTCGCTAGAACGTTCTTCTTTTACAAAAATTTGCTCTAAAAATTCAGAACTTAAAGCAAGGCGAGTTTCATCAATTTTGACAATTGCATTCTCGCCGTCAGTAGAAATTGGTGTTATTTTTTTATCGGAAATCATGCCTAAATCACGCAGTTTAGCTTGGTTTTTCCCAATAATTTTATGAATATAATAAATTTGCCCAATATGGGTATTGTTAAGAGTTTTCATTTTACCTCCCGGAATCAAATGATTACAGAAAATGTCAAGTACGTTTTACATTTATGATTATATCAAAATTTAAAGTACGATACAAGAATTTTCTGAAAAATAACAGTAACTTTTAATATTTAAGAAATGGAGCTCCTAAAATCTTTAAGTACTTTCAATGGAAATCAATAGCGATTTTTGATAGGATGAATCATATCAGATGAGGACACTTGTTTTTGACAAAAAAAGTGCTTATTGCCAGCCTAAAGTAAAGGTGTCAAGCCCTTTGTCAACCAAGTTTACACTAGTGTCAAAAAGGTTGACAGTCAATGGTCACATGTAGGAAAGGAAAATTGCTGATGGAAAAAGAAGAACTTAAAAAGAAATTAAGCCCACTTGCTTATCGTGTTACCCAAGAAAATGGGACAGAGGCCCCTTTTGCTAATGAGTTTGATGATTTCTTTGAAAAAGGATTGTATGTTGATGTTGTGAGTGGTGAAGCCCTATTTACAAGTTTAGATAAATATCAATCAGGATGCGGTTGGCCAGCCTTTACACAACCGATTGATAAAGGAGTTGTCAAAGAAAAACGAGATAAATCTCTATTTATGGAACGTACAGAAGTTCGTTCTAGTAATGCTGACAGTCATTTGGGTCATGTTTTTACTGACGGGCCCTTAGATAAGGGAGGTTTGCGATATTGTATTAATTCTGCCGCTTTGCGTTTCGTTCCTTTTGACCAATTAGAAGCAGAGGGTTATGGAGAGTACGTAAAATACTTTTCATAATTCTATACACTCAATAAAAAAGTTACTGACAGAAATTTTAATCGATGAAAAATGCTTCTGTCAGTAACTTTTTATAAAGCAAAAGAAAAATTCTGATGTTTAACATCAGAATTTTTTTATTTCTATATTTTACTCAACTGAGAAGAGATATGGGTAAACCGGTTGTTTTCCTTCGTGGATTTCAACTTCAATTTCAGGATATTTTTTCTCAAGTTCTTTAGCAATTTTGTCAGCGTTGGCTTTTTTACCTTCTTCACCGATATAAATCGCCACAATCTCACTATCTTCATCAATCATTTGGTCAAAGACAGCAAAGATTGCATCATTCATTTTTCGTGTTGAAACAACAATTTTGTTATTCAACATTCCAAGTGTATCTTTTTTATGAATTTCGATACCATCGACATTTGTATCACGAATGGCTGTTGTTACTGAACCAGATTTAACGTCAAGAAGTGCATCAGTCATAGCGGATTTATTTTCTTCAATTGAACGTGTAGGGTCAAAGCTCAAGAGTGCTGTAAATCCTTGAGGAACAGTAGCAGATTCAATCACTTCAACAGGAATTTCAGCAACTTCAGCAGCAGATTTTGCAGCCATAAAGATATTCTTGTTATTAGGTAAGATAATTACTTTTTCTGCGTTAACAGCTTCAATAGCAGTCAAAATATCTTCTGTCGAAGGATTCATTGTTTGACCACCAGAAACAACATGATTAACACCCATTTCACGGAAAATATCAGCTAAACCTTCACCAGCAGCAATAGCAATTAAGCCCCAGTCTTTTTTAGAAGTAGAAGTTGAAACATTTGTTGATTTTGCTTCTTTTTCAGCGACTCCTTCATTTTGCAGGCGCATATTGTCAACTTTAACTTTTACAAGACGTCCATATTTAAGTCCTTCTTGCATAACTAAACCAGGATCTTCTGTATGAACGTGGACTTTAACGACTTCCTCATCATCAACAACAAGAAGTGAATTCCCAATTCCTGCAAGATAAGCTTGGAAGTTATCGTGGTCGTAACTTTCACGAGAAGTTGGACCTTTACCGAGTTCAACCATGATTTCTGTACAATAACCAAATTTGATGTCCGCTGTTGAAGCATTGGCAACACTTTCGTGTTCAACATTAACCATACGGTCCATTGCGCCAAGTTCGGCAACAGGTGTTTCTGGTACGAATTCACCATTAAGCGCCATTAAAAAGCCTTCATAGATATAAACCAAACCTTGACCACCAGAGTCAACAACTCCAACTTCTTTAAGAACTGGGAGCATATCAGGAGTCATGGCAAGTGCTTTTTTAGCTCCTTCAAGTGCTGCTTCCATAATTTTAACAGCATCATCAGTTTCGTCAGTTTTGCGTTTTGCTAACTCAGCAGCACCACGAGAAACAGTTAAAATTGTTCCCTCAACAGGTTTCATAACTGCCTTATAGGCTACTTCGACCCCATTTTGAAGTGCAGCTGCAAGATGGATTCCATCAATTTCTTCGTAATCTTTAACATATTGAGCGAAACCACGGAAAAGTTGGCTTAAAATAACACCAGAATTTCCACGAGCCCCCATAAGAAGACCTTTTGAAAGAATTTGAGCCACTTGACCAACAGTATCAGCTGGTTTAGAAGCAACATCTTTAGCCCCATTTGTAATGGTCATGCCCATGTTTGTTCCTGTATCTCCATCGGGAACAGGGAAAACATTAAGCGAGTTAACATATTCGGCTTGTTCGTTCAAACGGCTTGCCGCTGCTTGAACCATTTCTTGAAATTTACTTGCATTAATATTTGACACTAATCTTCAACCACCTTCACATTTTGTACATATACGTTTACGCTACTGGCTGTGATGCCAAGTTGATTTTCGAGATTGAAACGAACACGTTCTTGAATATTTTTTGCAACTTCGCTAATTTTTACACCATAAGAAATGACAACATAAACATCGATAGAAGTTTCGTTGTCAGCAGTTGTAACGACAACTCCTTTAGAATAGTTTTCTTGACGCAAAACACTGCGAACATTATCTTTAACAGCAGATTTACTGGTCATGCCGACTACGCCGAAAATTTCAGTTGTAGACGCACCCACAACCGTTGCAATGACTTCGGTAGCAATATCGACATTCCCGTGTTGGTTGTTGATAGTAACACTCATTTTCATAGCTGTACCGTCGTCAATAATTTACAAATTTTTGTAAATAAAGAAAAATTGACTGACAAACGGCACTTTCCTCCATATTATTTAAATATCATTACTCATTTTATCATACTTTTATAAAATAAAACAGCTCTTTTGAACTGCTTTTTGAAATTTACTATTTGTCAGCGCTGACAGAGTTTGTTGGTGACAATTTTATTTACTGACAGAGCTGTCAGTAAATAAAAAAACCCCGTCAGATGACAGGATATTTTTGTGTTTTGCAAAAAACAAAAATTATACGCGTTCTACGCCTGCTGGCAATTTCTTCAAAGCTTTAGCTGAAGCCCATACAGTTTTGAGTTCACCGTTTTCAAGAATTGTAACTTTTTGAAGATTTGGTTTAACTACACGTTTAGTTTGATTCATCGCGTGTGAACGGTTGTTACTTGAAACAGTCTTACGACCAGTAAAATAACATTCTTTAGACATGATATTTACCTCCCATTAGATTTTTATGTGCTTAAAAACAACATACTTGTTGATTATAACATTTTTCAAATAAAAAAATCAAGCTTTTGACTATTTTTGGCTGTTTTTTTTCACGCTTTCTGATAAAATGAGATTATGGAAAATTTAATCGAAGAACTTACTGCTAAAAATAAAGAATACATTCATTCGGTAACGAAACAACTGATTTTAGTTGGGAAATCAGATGAAGAAGTTAAAGAAATTTTGAATGACATTCTTCCGCAAATTATTGAAGGTCAAAAATCAGGAATTATTGCTCGTAAATTATTGGGAGCGCCAACTGAATTTGTTGCTCAATATCAACCAAAAGTTGCTGACAAACCTGTCAGTGAAAAAAATGAAAATCCAGTTTTGATGTGGCTTGATAGTAGCCTACTCTTTTTAGGATTTATTTCTCTTTTAAATGGAGTAACCGCACTTATCACTTCTAAGGCTCCGGTTTATGGCTTGATTACAACAATCTTGTCAGCGGCAGTTGCTGGTTTGGTAATGTATATGATGTATCGTTACTTTTATCGTCCTAAAGCGGATAACAGTCGTAGAACTTGGAATTGGAAAGGTTTTGCAGCAACCACTCTGTCAGTTCTCCTTTGGCTTGCGGTAACTATCTTCTCTGGCCTTTTGCCAACATCAGTTAATTTGCAACTTCCTGCAATTGCTTTGGTTATTGTTGGACTTGTAGCCTTTGGAGTTCGTTGGCTCTTGAAACGTCAATTTAACATTCAATCTGCTTTGGTTGCTCAACCAAGAAGATAAAAAAAGGAAGTCTCTAATTTTAGAGATTTTTTTATTTATATAGGTAGAATCTTTTCATTAGTGTTTTAAAATAGTGTTAGAAATGCCTATTTATCAACCTTTTATCCCCAAAATGACCACGGAGGGTTGTGTATTGAGAAGCATTTTGTGTTATAATGTATATTGATTAATTATGATTATGGAGGTCCTTTGATGAAAGGGATTATTTTAGCAGGAGGGTCTGGAACACGACTTTACCCACTCACACGTGCTGCCTCAAAACAATTGATGCCTATTTACGATAAACCAATGATTTATTACCCATTGTCAACTTTGATGTTGGCTGGGATTAAAGACATTTTGATTATCTCGACACCAACAGATACCCCACGTTTTAAAGAGTTACTTCAAGACGGTTCTGAGTTTGGGATTAATCTGCAATATGCGGTACAACCATCACCAGATGGATTGGCTCAAGCTTTTATTATTGGTGAAGAATTTATTGGAGATGATTCAGTTGCGCTTATTTTGGGTGATAATATTTATCACGGACCTGGAATGTCTAAAATGCTCCAAAATGCAGCTGCAAAAGAAAAAGGAGCCACTGTTTTTGGTTATCATGTTCCTGACCCAGAACGTTTTGGTGTCGTTGAATTTGATGATAACATGAATGCTGTTTCTATTGAAGAAAAACCAGAAGAACCTAAATCAAATTATGCAGTAACTGGTTTATACTTCTACGATAATGATGTTATTGAAATTGCCAAAAACATTGAACCTTCAGCTCGTGGAGAGCTTGAAATTACTGACGTAAATAAAGCTTATCTTGAACGTGGCGATTTGTCAGTTGAATTAATGGGCCGTGGTTTTGCTTGGTTAGATACTGGGACACATGAATCTCTCCTTGAAGCTGCACAATATATCGAAACAGTTCAACGGATGCAAAATATGCAAGTGGCAAACTTGGAAGAAATTGCTTATCGTATGGGTTATATTACAGCTGACGATGTTCTTAAATTGGCCCAACCACTTAAGAAAAATGAGTATGGTCAGTACTTGCTTCGTTTGATTGGAAAAGACTAAAAAGTCATTATTAAAGTAAAGTTGTCAAAGTACAAGAAGGACAATCAATGCTAAAAAATATTTGGGAATGGTTTTTATGGTTTACTGGTGTGACTGACGCAGGTTGGTCAGCGTGGTGGGGCGGATTTTTCAGCTGTTTGCCACTTTTTGGTGTCTTTGCTGTTGTTTGGCGAAGACTAAAATGTCATGCACCAGGTTGTCATCGAATTGGACTTCATCGCACAGCTGATGGACTTTATGTTCTTTGTCGAAAACATCATCCAGATGTACCTAATAAGCTAACGCTCGAACACATTCAAAAATCACACGTCAATGCAAAAGCGAAAAAAGATAAGTGACTGAATGAAGTTAGCGTTGTTCTTGAATAAACTTTGAAAATAGTGATTAGAAAGAAAAATATGACTGATAATTTTTTTGAAAAAACATTGGCTGCACGAGAAATCAGCCAAATTCCTGGAATGTTAGAATTTGATATTCCTGTTCATGGTGATAATCGTGGCTGGTTTAAAGAAAATTTCCAAAAAGAAAAAATGATGCCACTTGGCTTTCCAGAAAGCTTCTTTGCCGAAGAAAAATTACAAAACAATGTAAGTTTTTCTCGTAAAAATGTTTTGCGTGGTCTCCACGCTGAACCTTGGGATAAGTATATTTCTGTCGCTGATGGCGGAAGTGTTTTAGGCGCATGGGTTGATTTACGTGAAGGAGAAAATTTCGGTCATGTTTATCAAACCGTGATTGATGCAAGTAAAGGAATTTTTGTTCCACGTGGTGTGGCTAATGGATTCCAAGTTTTGTCTGACACAGTTTCTTATAGCTATTTAGTTAATGATTACTGGGCACTTGAACTTAAACCTAAATACGCTTTTGTGAATTATGCTGACCCAACTTTGGGAATTAAGTGGGAGGATGTTGAAAATGCTGAAGTTTCTGAAGCTGATAAAAATCATCCATTATTAAAAGATGTAAAAGCTTTGAAGGCTGATGAACTCTAATGTTTGCTTTACATTTACGAACTAAAAAACGTTTAGAATTTTGGCAAGTTGAAAAAAATACTGACAGACCGAGCTGGGTCAATCAGGCATTTACTGACGGGGGCTTTTCTTGGAATGATAAATCGCTGTCAGTAAAAAATGTCGGTGGTTTACTCAAAATGACAGTCCCTATTGGCGATTATTTGGTCTTCAATGGAAAATATTTAAAAGCTGTGCTAAAAGCAAAATTTGTCAGAGAGTATCGAGTGGATTAATTTTCAAGATTTACTAATAAATAATCAAAAAAGGAAAAAACATGACTGAATTTAAAAATATCGTTGTGACAGGTGGAGCAGGATTTATCGGCTCAAACTTTGTACACTATGTTTATAACAATCATCCAGACGTGCATATCACAGTTTTGGATAAATTAACTTATGCAGGAAATGTTAATAACATTAACATGTTATTTGACAGTGGACGTGTCGAACTTGTTGTTGGCGACATTGCAGACCCTGAAATTGTTGATCAAGTGGCTTCTAAAGCAGACGCAATTGTTCACTATGCGGCTGAAAGCCATAATGATAATTCTTTGAAATCTCAAGATGAATTTATCCAAACAAACTTTATCGGAACTTATACGTTGATTCAAGCGGCTCGTAAATATGATTTACGTTTCCACCATGTTTCTACTGATGAAGTTTATGGTGATTTGCCTTATCGTGAAGATTTGCCAGGTCATGGCGAAGGTGAAGGTGAAAAATTTACTGACAAAACCCCTTACAATCCATCAAGCCCTTACTCTTCAACTAAAGCGGCTTCTGATTTGATTGTTCGTGCTTGGGTACGTTCATTTGGGCTTAAAGCAACAATTTCAAACTGCTCAAATAACTACGGACCTTTCCAACACATCGAAAAATTTATTCCTCGTCAAATTACTAATATTCTTTCAGGAATCAAACCAAAACTTTACGGTGATGGTAAAAACGTTCGTGACTGGATTCATACAGAAGACCATTCATCAGGTGTTTGGACAATTTTGACTAAAGGTCGTATGGGTGAAACTTATCTCATCGGTGCAGACGGTGAAAAAAATAACAAAGAAGTTCTTGAAGATATTTTGGCTCGTATGGGCAAAAATGCTGACGACTACGATCGCGTGACTGACCGTGCTGGACATGACCTTCGTTATGCAATTGACAATACAAAATTGCGTACAGAACTTGGTTGGGCTCCAAAACATACTGACTTTGAATCTGGTTTGCAAGCGACCATCGACTGGTATCGTGAAAACGAAAACTGGTGGAAAGCTGAAAAAGAAGCTGTTGAAGCAAAATATGCTGAAACACAAAAAGTAATTAAATAGTGAAAAAGATAAGTTTATTTGCGGTATCGGCAATAGTTGTATTCATAATGTTTTTCCTGAATCCAGTAATTGCATTATTGTTGATGATTTTAGGGTTACTTGTCTTACGCAAGTTTTGATGTATGTAGGTGTGCTGTGAAGAGAAATAGAAGTAAAAATAAAAGTTTATTGAAGAGTTTCTTTAGCTATAGAGTTCCTGCATGGATTTTAATGTTTATGTTTTTGAGTTTTGTTATATTTTATTTTTTAGGTAGGAGTCAAGCTTTACATTCCGAGGCTAACAAAGCTTTTTCAATGGTGAAATATATCAAAGAAGTCAATGAAGAAGTTTTTCTTAACATTGGTATTCAAGAAGTTGAAACACAAACAAACAATACAAAAATTCCTTGGACGAACATCGGAGTGCCATTAACCGAGAAAAAAGCATTGATTATCTTAAATTACGATGCTAAACTGGGAATAAAAAACTCTGTGAAGGTAAAGTCAATAGGAATTAAAAGTTACAATATTGAAATACCTAGGTATGAAGTAATTGGAATATCATTGGATACGAAAAAACCTTATGAGCTTTATGATTCTACAGGGGAACTATTGAGTTCTTCAACTGCCGATATAGATACAGGGAAGTTGGTGACCCAATCTTTAACAGATGAACAACAAAAAAAATATCTTAAACAATATAGTTCTCAAATAGATGACTCAGCTAAAAACTATTATAAATCCTTGTTTAAGTCTGTAGATTCAAAAATAAAATTGACTTTTACATTTGAACGTTAGATTGTGAAACTTCGACAAAGATAAAATGAAATTAATAAAAGGAAAAATAAAATGATTTTAATAACAGGTGGAAATGGGCAACTTGGAACAGAGTTGCGTCATTTACTTGATGAACGTGGCATAGCTTATACAGCAACAGATGCTAAAGAACTCGATATTACTGACGACGCCGCTGTTGATAAATTCTTTGATGAAAATAAACCCGAACTTGTCTATCATTGTGCGGCTTATACAGCTGTTGATAAAGCTGAAGACGAAGGTCGTGAACTTGATGAAAAAATCAATGTTGATGGAACTAAAAATATAGCCGAAGCGGCAGCACGTGTTGGGGCAACACTTGTTTATATTTCAACTGACTATGTTTTTGGCGGAACTTTGCCAATTGGCCAAGAGTGGCCGGTTGATGCACCAAAAGCTCCTGAATCTGAATATGGACGGACGAAACATCTTGGTGAAGAAGCAGTTGTGGCTTCTGGTGTAAAACATTACATCATCCGTACTGCTTGGGTTTTTGGTTCTTATGGACCAAACTTTGTCTTCACAATGCAAAACTTGGCGACACGTTTTCCAGAATTAACCGTTGTTAATGATCAACACGGCAGACCAACTTGGACACGTACACTTGCTGAATTTATGGTTTATTTGGTTAATGAAAAAGCTGATTTTGGTTTTTATCATCTAACAAACGATGCTGCGCCTGGTGAAGATGTGACTTGGTTTGATTTTGCCAAAGAAATCTTGAAAAACACAGATGTGCTTGTTAAACCTGTGGATTCAAGCAAATTCCCGGCAAAAGCAAAACGTCCATTTAATTCAACAATGAGTCTTGAAAAAGCAAAAGCGACAGGTTTTGTCATTCCAACATGGCAAGAAGCTTTAGCAAGTATGCTTGAAAAAGGCGATTTGCGTGAAAATAAAGATGGCGTAAAAGGCGAAATTAACAAAAAATAATGACTCTGTCATTAAAATAAACTAATTGAAAATTCTGTCAGCGACCTGCAAAAGCTCGTCAGTACTGACAGAATTCTCATTTTGAGAGGCTGAAATAATCACTAAATAAATTTTAGTGAGTAAAAGGAACAACATGAAAAAACACGTTTTTATCATTGGTAGCCGTGGCTTACCAGCGAAATATGGAGGGTTTGAAACATTTGTTGAAGAACTCGTCAAACATCAAAATAATAAAAATATAAAATATCATGTAGCTTGTCAAAGTGAGAATTCAGACATGGCACTACCTGGAGAACATTTTGAGTATCTTGGAGCAGATTGTTTTGTAATTAAGTTACCCAAAATTGGTTCAGCACGTGTGATTGCTTATGATATTTTAGCCATTAATGCGACACTTAAATATTGTAAAAAAGAAGAAATCAAAGCGCCTATTTTTTATATTCTTGGGAATACAGCAGGTGGATTTATTGGCCATTATGCTAATAAAATCCATAAACTTGGTGGAAAATTATTTGTCAATCCTGATGGATTGGAATGGAAAAGAACCAAGTGGGCAGCACCAATTCGTTCTTATTTGAAATTTGCTGAGAAAAAAATGGTGCGATATGCTGATTTGATTATTTCAGATAACGCAGGAATTAAAGAATATTTAACAAGTGAATATGGACAAGTTGAATCAGAAGTGATTGCTTATGGAACAGAAAAGTTCAAGTCCGATTTGACAGAATCAGAAACTCTGGTAAAATATAAAGTTAATGATTATTATTTGATTGTAGGACGTTTTGTGCCTGAAAATAATTATGAAACGCTAATTAGAGCCTTCATGAAAAGTTCAACAAAACGAGACCTTGTGATTATTACTAATCATGAAGGCAATGCTTACTTCAAAGAATTGCGCGAAAAAACGCAATTCGACAAGGATGCACGAATTAAATTTGTTGGAACAGTCTATAATCAAAACGAATTGAGATATATTCGTGAACATGCCTTTGCTTATTTACATGGTCATGAGGTAGGGGGGACAAATCCTGGATTGCTTGAGGCCATGTGGTCAACAGCGGTCAATGTTGTTTTAGGAGTCAATTTCAACCGGACGACAGCAGGCGATTCCGTCATTTATTTTGACAAGGAAAATTTACTGACAACTTTGTCAGAAGTTGAAAATTTGACCCCAGATGAAGGTCAAAGATTACACGAAAAAGCTCAGGTAATTATCGAAGAAAAATATACTTGGGAGCATATTTGTGCTCAATATGAGGAACTTTTCGCTTCTAAGTTTACTGATGAGTCTGAGCGTTTAAGAAAAATGGAGAACCTAGCCAGAGGCGGAGATGAGAGTTAATATTTTAATGTCAACCTACAACGGCGAGAAGTTCGTCGCTGATCAGATTGAGAGTATTCAAAAACAAACTTATACTGACTGGAATTTAATCATTCGTGACGATGGTTCAAGTGATAGAACCTGCAAAATTGTTGATGATTTTGTCAGTAAAGACAACAGAATTAAATTAATTCGAGCTGAAAATGTTGGGGTGATTAAATCCTTTCATGAGCTTGTGACAGATAATAGCAATGCTGACTTCTATTTTTTTGCTGACCAAGATGACTATTGGTTGCCAGAAAAGCTGTCAGTAATGTTAGAAGAAACTAAAAAACATGATAATAGTAAACCGGTCATGTATTATACAGATTTGAAAGTTACTGACAGAAACCTTAATGTGACTTCGGAATCTATGATACGCAGTCAGTCTGACCATGCAAATACAAAACTTGTTCAAGAATTGACCGAAAATACGGTCACAGGTGGAGCGAGTATGATTAATCATGAGCTTGCACAACTTTGGCAAAGCACAAATGATATTATTATGCATGATTGGTATTTGGCAATTGTAGCAGCTGCACTCGGTGAGTTGGTTTATATTGACCAACCTACTCATCTTTATCGTCAGCACGATTCTAATGTTTTGGGGGCAAGAACCCTCTCAAAACGGATAAAAAAATGGATACACCCAAACTTATGGTTTGAAAAATATTGGTGGCTCATTACAGCCAGTCAAAAACAAGCTCAAAAATTACTGACAGAAAATTTGTCACTAATGTCGGAAGATGACAAAGCGCTTGTGACAGCTTATGTCAATATTTTAGCAGAACCGAAAGCAAAGCGTCGTCAAATTCTTGAACAATATGATTTACGTAAAAATAAAAATTATCATACAAGCATTTTTCGCACACTTATTATCACAAAATTTGCATACAAAGGAAAAAACAAATGAATTTCTTCAGCCGTAGAAATCAAATTCTACTTAAAGAGTTAATTAAAACTGACTTTAAACTTCGTTACCAAGGAAGCGTCATAGGTTACCTATGGTCTATCTTAAAACCCCTTTTACTTTTCTTGATTCTCTATCTCGTCTTCGTAAGATTCATGCGTTTTGGGGAAGCAATTCCTCACTTTGCCGTCGCTCTTTTACTCGGGATTACAATCTGGAATTTCTTTAGTGAAGCAACAAATATGGGAATGCTCTCAATTGTCAGCCGTGGAGATTTATTGCGAAAAGTTAACTTTTCAAAACCTGTCCTCATCTTCTCAGTTGTTGCCAACGCTTTTATTAATTTAATGATTTCTTTAGTTGTCGTTATTATCTTTGCTTTAATTAATGGGGTACAAATGAGCTGGACAGTAATATTCGCCGTTCCTTTACTTCTAGAATTAATCATCTTCACGATGGGAATTGCCTTTATCCTTTCAACCCTTTTTGTTTATTTCCGTGATTTAGGACCAATTTGGGAAGTAGTCATGCAAGCAGCTTTCTACGGAACACCAATTATCTATCCAGTAACACAAATCTCAACTTCACATCTTGAAATTGCCAAAATATTGATGCTTAATCCAATGGCTCAAATTGTTCAAGATATGCGTTATATTTTAACTTTTAGTAACAATGCCAATCCAACACTATGGCAAATGTGGCACAATCCTTTTGTAATTATCATTCCATATGTCTTACCGATTCTTGTATTCGGACTTGGACTTTGGATATTTACTAAAAACTCTAAGAAATTCGCAGAAGTTATTTAATTAAGGAGACAAAATGGCTGAATTAGCAGTAAAAATTGATCATGTAAGTAAGTATTTTCGTCTTCCGACAGAAGCGAGTACAAGCCTTCGGACAACTCTTGTCAATCGATTTAGAGGAATCAAAGGTTATAAAGAACAACATGTCCTAAAAGACATTGATTTTGAAGTAGAAAAAGGTGATTTCTTTGGGATTGTTGGTCGTAATGGGTCAGGTAAATCAACACTTTTAAAAATCATTTCTCAAATTTATGTTCCAGAAAAAGGAAAAGTTACCGTTAATGGTAAATTAGTTTCTTTCATTGAACTTGGTGTTGGTTTCAATCCCGAGCTTACAGGCCGTGAAAATGTTTATATGAACGGTGCGATGCTTGGATTTTCAACTCAAGAAATTGATGAAATGTATGACGAAATTGTCGATTTTGCAGAGTTACATGAGTTTATGAACCAAAAACTCAAAAATTATTCTAGTGGAATGCAAGTTCGTTTGGCTTTCTCAGTTGCTATCAAAGCAAGAGGAGATGTTCTTGTTTTAGATGAAGTTTTGGCTGTTGGGGATGAAGCATTCCAAAGAAAATGTAATGATTATTTCTTGGAAAGAAAAAAATCTGGATTAACAACCATTTTAGTTACCCATGACATGAATGCCGTAAAAAAATATTGTAATAAAGCGGTACTTATCGAAGATGGTCTAATTAAAGTTGCAGGAAATGTAGATAAAGTTGCTAACCAATATAGTTTGGACAATTTAAAACGTCTTAAAGCGGCTCAAGAAGAATCAACAGAAGAAGTTGAAGAGTTTGTCAGTGATTTAAAAGTAAATTTATTATCACCAGTACAAACAACGCCAGAACACCCCATTAAATTTGAAGTTTCTTATAATGTTAAAGAAGATATTCAAACTTATGTTGCTTTCTCATTAACCGATGCAGACCGTAATATCTGGATTTATAATGACAACTCAATGGATTACCTGACCGAAGGTCAAGGTGAAAAACGAGCTGTTTATGAATGCAAACTAGACCAAGTTAATAATTTAAAACTCAAGCTACAAGTTTCAGTGCGGAATGCCAAAGATGAAATGGTTGCTTATGATATCGATGAAAAAATCATTATTATTAATCGTCTCGACATTCCAAAAGATGACCTCAGTGCTAAAGATTCAGCAAGCGGCCTAATCTTGCGGAATGGAGATTGGAATTTTGGTTAAAGAAAAGACTCATACTAAAAAATTAATGAAACCAGAGCGACTTTTTTTTCTTGTTGCTATTGTTGCTGGCTTGATTTTTGCGATTGCTCAACCACTTTTTATTGAGCCGGATTCAAGTTATCATTTTGATAAATCGTCTTATCTTTCAAATACGGTTGTGGACAGAACAAAAATTGGATTTCCTGCTGAGGATTATCAATCAGCACCCCTTCCTTTTACAACGGTCACAACGAAAATGAAAGATGGAACTTATTTCAAAGATTTTTTTGAAACAAAACTTCCACTGGTTTCTAAAAGTAAAGTAACAGATAAGCGTGCCTTAGGAAAAAAATGGTATCAGGATATCATGCATTTGATTCCTGCTTTGGGCGTAAAAGTGGGTTATATGATTTACCCATCAGTAGGTTCGATGGTCTTGGTTGCTCGGTTATTTAGTTTAATTTTCTTTGTTTTGACGATGTATTTTATCATCAAAAAACTAAAAGCTTACCAAATGATATTCACAATCATATCTGTCACTCCTGTTGCTATTCAATTTGCTACAAGTTTAAGCTATGATTCTTATAATTATATTGTTTTTGCTTGGCTAAGTGCAACCTTGATTAACTTGGCAGTAGAGTTGCAAGAAAATAAAGAAATCCAGCTAAAAGATTTTTTCTTAAGAATTATTCTTCCGTCGATTGCCTTGTATTTTTCAAAGGCCAACTCACGCTTACTTTATTTAATTGTTTTGGCAGTATTTATAGTAATAGTTGCTAAAAAATTAAAACTTAGCTTAACAAAACTACAAGTTCTTATTGGAAGTGGTGTATTAATTGGTCTAGGAGCTTTGGTTTATATTTTTAGATATCATGACCAATTACGCCTTGTAGTAAGTAAGTTCCTTTATACGTTCATGGAGCCTTACTACTCAGTACTAACAACTCAAGTTATCAGTGGAACTTCAACAGCAGCAATACCTGCTTGGTTTTATCCAATCCAATATGGTGCTTTAATTCTTTTATTCTTATCTTATACTAAAGAACAAGTGCCGCGTTGGTTTGCTTGGTTAGGTTTACTTATTAACTTGATTAATATGCTTGGAGTATTATTTAAATTTGCCATTGACCCAGCTTTTACTGAACACGTAATCACAGGGCCACAAGGAAGATACTTCACAGTCTTTATCTTACTCTTAGGACCAATATTGACCCTTCTAGCCCAAAAAATTTCAGTTAAATCAACTGTAAGTTGGTTGAGAAGAATCGTACTTTTTGTTAGTTTAATGGCCCTTGCATTGAACTTAGGTGTTACCACACTTAGGTCTTACCACTTGCATCTACCAATGGATGAATATCGCTCAGGAATAGAACATTATATCTTTAAATAGGTGAAATTATGGATAAAAAAGTATCAGTCGTAGTGACATGTTATAATCATGAAAAATACATTGAAGAATGCTTGCGCAGTATCTTTGGGCAAACTCATCAAGAAATAGAACTCTTAATTTTTAATGATGGTTCAACAGATGCTTCTGGAGAGGTAATTTCAGACGTGTTGCAAGATTCTCCGTTTACAGAAACACATTATTTTTCAGGAAAAAATAGAGGTTTAGCCTACGTCCGAAATGATGCTTTGAGTAAAATGACTGGCGATTTTCTGTTGTTCGTAGATAGTGATAACTTTTTAAATGATGATCATATCGAAAAATTACTAACAGAATTGTCAGTAACAAATTCAGACATTGCTTATTGTCAACTTTGGGATTTTAATGCCCAAAGAGACGTTTTACGTCCAGACTTAGAATACAGCTTTGAAAAAGAAATTGTTGGTAATTTAATTGATGCCTCATCACTTGTCAGGGCTTCTAAGATTGTTGACGCAAAATTTGATGAATCTTTGAATAACCAAACTCTTGAAGATTACGACTTTTGGCTTAATTTAATTATAAACAATGAAGCAAAACCAGTTTATGTCTCTACTACAAAGTTAAATTATAGAGTATTAAATGAGTCCTTAAGTAAGCGTGGCAATTGGGAAAATTATTATAAATCCTATTTCTATATCATCAACAAATATATTCAAAAAATTCCAGCAGAATTGATAGGAGCCTTACAAAAAAATCTATTACTTTGGGTAGACAACTACCAAAATCTAGCAATTGATAGTGAGCAAAAACTTGCTGACAAAGAACAAGAACTCATTAATCATAATACCCAAGAAGAGATAATGAGAAAAATCATAGCTGACAAAGATACTCATATTGCTAACCAAGAAAAAGTGATTTCTGATATCACCAACTCCCTAGCTTATCGAATATTAAACAAACTTCTACACCCCTTAGGAAAGAAACATGAACAATAAATTATTACTATACGTACATTTTAACCGAAATAACGAATTAAGCGACCATGTTATATATCAACTAACCCATTTACGTCAGAATTTTGAAGAGATTTTCTTCATTTCAAATAGTCAAATGGATGAGAACGATTTATCAACATTAACAGGGCAAAATCTTATTGACGGTTTTATGCAACGTGAAAACAAGGGGTATGATTTTGTCGCTTGGTCAGACGCGATGAAGCATTATGGATTTGATAAATTGGCTTCGTATGATTCAGTTACTGTTATGAATGATACATGTTTTGGTCCTGTTTATGATTTTGAAGGAATTTTAACAAAATTTGACAAAGATACAAGCGTTGATTTTTGGGGAATTACTAATAATCGAAGCCATAAAGTAAAACCTTGGGAAAATCGAGAAGCGATTGTATTACCAGACCATATTCAAAGCTATTTTGTCAACTATAAACAAAAAATTGTAAAGAGTGAAGCATTTGAAAATTTTTGGGCAAATATTGAAGTTTTAGATGATGTTGTAGAAGTTATCGTAAAATACGAAACAGCAATGACCAAGTATTTTGAAGATGCTGGATTTAAGTCAGGAGTTGTATTTGATACACGTAAAGAAGAGTGGGCAGGCATGCTTGTCCATGATTTTTCCGTATTCAATTTACCAGAATTGTTGAAAAGACATATTCCTTTCCTAAAAATAAAAGCTTTCAGCTATGGTGCAGAAAATATTTATACTCCATTAGTGATTGAACGTTTAAAACAAGAAACTTCTTTTCCGGTTAAACTTATTGTTAATCACATGACAGAAGTAGATTATCCGGACCGTGAATACATGTTAGAAGAAAAAACACTGAAATTCACAAAAGAAGTAAGTTCGAAAACTAATTTGAAAATTGGTATTCACCTTCATGCATTTTATCTTGACCTAATTTCTGAATATCTTAATTATTTTGATAAATATGTTCAAAATTATGATTTATATATCACCACAGATACAGAAGAAAAGCATGAAGAAATTCTTAAAAATTATCCTCTTCCACAAATAAAAAAAGTTATCGTAACTGGTAATAAAGGAAGAGACGTTCTTCCGTGGATGCAAGTTTCAGAATTAATGACAGATTATGACCTTTGCGGACATTTTCACACTAAGAAATCAAAAGATAATGATTGGATTGTGGGAGAATCTTGGAGACGAGATATTGAATATTCTTTATTAGAACCTGCTCAAGCCATCTTTCAAGAATTTGAAAAAAATCCAAAGCTTGGCTTAATGATTGCTGACGTTCCATCATTTTTTGAACATTTTTATGGGCCAACATACATCACCGAACGTGATATTTGGCCAGATATGCAAGAAATTTGGCAAAAAATAGACTTTGAAAATTCCAAAGAATTGAAACAGAAAGATAGCTATGTAATGAGTTACGGCACAATGATTTGGTATCGTCCTCAAGCTTTGAATAACTTATTAAATGTTAATATTCAGGCTGACGTTCCAGAAGAGCCTTTACCATATAATAGTATTTTACATGCATTTGAACGTCTTCTTGTTTATGTTTCGTGGGCAAATGGCTATGATTTCCGTATTTCTCAAATACAAACAAATAATGGCTTTGTTGCGAACTTTTCGGCAAATCGACTCTTACGTTCTGTAGAAACCGACTTAACACAAACGAAATTGCGAGAGTTAGTTAAAATGATTTTTAAAAAGATTAAAGTAATTATTACATACCGTTTAGGACTTAATAAAAAAAATAAGTAAATTTATGGTAAAATTTATATTAGAATGCCGTACAGAAAGTTGTACAGTACAAATATTATAAGGAGAATTTGGCACTGTGTCCGAAGACAAGAAAATGAAAATTTTACTAATTATCCCGGCTTATAACGAGGGCGAAGGAATATTAGAAAATCTAAAAATTGTAGAGGACTATCAAGCCACTTGTCCTTATCAATTAGATTATGTAGTGATAAATGATGGATCCACTGACAATGAAGAAGAAATTTTGACGGCAAACAACATTAACCACGTTGAATTGATTCAAAATCTCGGAATAGGTGGAGCCGTGCAAACAGGTTATCTTTATGCCTTGCAAAACTCTTACGATATAGCCGTTCAATTTGATGGAGATGGTCAGCATGATATCCATTCTTTACCAAATCTGGTAGAACCTATTTTGAATGATGAAGCTGATTTTACCGTTGGGTCCAGATTTTTAGATGAAAGTAATTCAGAGTTTAAATCTTCAAAATCTCGTCAGACAGGTATAAAAATTTTATCATCCTTAATTTACATGTCTTCAAAAATAAAAATAAAAGACGTTACCAGTGGATATCGCGCAGGAAATCGTAAAGTGATTGAGCAATTTGTTAAAAGATATCCAAGACAGTATCCAGAACCAGAAAGCTACATGCACCTCTTTTCTAAAAATATTCGAGTAAAAGAAGTGGGAGTAAGAATGTTTGAGCGAACTACTGGAGTTTCAAGTATTAATATGATTAAAGGCGTGAACTATATGGTTAGCGTATCTCTAGCAATTTTAGCAAGCTCTGTGTTAGGAAAGGAGAAATCATAATGCCGATACAACTTCGGATATTAGCCATCGTTCTTGCCGTGCTTTTCTTTGTCTATACCATAAGATTGGTTAGAAAAGATAAGGCAGAGGTAAGACATATGTTAAAATGGCTTATCTTGGCTCTCATTATATTGATCGGAGCTATATTTCCAGAAATGGGAAGTAATATTGCCCACTTCTTCGGAATTGAAACTCTAACAGCACTTACTTTATTCATGTTGGTGGGTATTCTTCTAATTATTTCCTTAAAGTATCAAATGTCTTTAATATCAGCTGAAAAACAGATTAAGAATTTGATACAAGAGGTATCCTTGTTGAATAAGAAAATAAAAGAGCTGGAGAGAAAAAATGATAAAAAAGAATAATGTGCTAATAACAGGTGGGGCAGGATTTATTGGCTCAAGTTTAGCCAATGTGTTATTACCTCAAAATAAAGTTACAGTTATTGATAATCTTTCAATGGGGGATTTTAATAATCTTCAAGAGTCAGCTAACTTGACGAAAATTTTAGGTGATGTTACGGATAAAAAACTTTTGACAAAAGTTTTTGAAGAAAATGATTTTGATTATATTTTTCACTTAGCGGCAATTGCATCAGTTGCAGATTCAGTTGCTCGCCCTTATGAAACTCATCAGGTCAATTTTGATAGTACGATGATGATTCTAGAAATTTTACGTCAAAATAAAAAATCATTGAAACGATTTGTTTTCTCCTCAAGTGCTGCTGTTTATGGTGACGAACCTACGCTCCCTAAAACTGAAGAAAGTACAATTCGTCCTCTTACTCCTTATGCGATTGATAAATTTGCTTCTGAAAAAATGGCGATGATTTATTATAATTTATATGATATTCCTGCCAGTGCAACACGCTTTTTCAACGTTTATGGACCTAATCAAAACCCTAATTCTCCATATTCAGGTTTTATCTCCATTCTTGTTAATCGTTTACGAGAAAATACAGAATTAACCATTTTTGGAGATGGAGAACAATCTCGAGATTTTGTTTATATAGAAGATGTTATTCAAGCATTACTGTTAATAGCAACCTCTAATCAATCTTTGGGGGAAGTCTACAATGTTGGAACAGGAATCAAAAATACTATAAATGATTTGACGAAATTTGCTCAGAAATTTACAGATAAAGAATTATCAATAAAATATGATGCTGCACGTCAAGGAGATATAAAGGATTCATTATCAGATGTTTCAAAACTTGAAAGCATAGGATATAAACCCAACTATGATTTAGCTAATGGGATGAAGAAATATCTCAACTACGAGTTTAAATAATGAAAAACGAATTTAAAACAGGAATCTTTTTTACTGCAATTGCCCAGTATAGTACGGTTATTGTACAACTTATAATTAATATGATTCTTTCGCGATTATTAACTCCTGAAGAAATTGGGATGGTTACTATCGTGCAAGTTATTATATTTTTCTTCCAACTTTTAGCCGGTTCAGCAATCGGACCTGCTATCATCCAAAACAAAAATTTGAATGAAAAAGACTACGGAATAATTTTTAACTATTCTGTTATTTTTGGTATATTTTTGGTTCTTGCTTTTGGTTTTGGAGGGGGAATAATCCTTAGCAGTATTTATAATAATCCAATATATATCCCATTATGTTGGGCAATGACGCCTATTATTATGATGAGTTCTATGGTACAAGTTCCTAATGGAATTCTTGGCAAAGAAAAGCGATTCAAAGAAATAAGTATTCGTTTACTTTTATCAGGTATTTTGGGAGCGGTTTTTGGTATTACGGCAGCTTTTCTACACGCTGGAGTTTATGCAATGGTTCTTGTCTATGTTGTCACTGACTTAACAAGTTTTCTATTGACCTTTAAAATTGTTAAGATAGATTATACGAGATCTCTAAATTTTAAACCAGTTAGAGAAATTTTACCTTTTGTTAAACATCAGACAGGATTCTCCGTTATCAATTATTTTTATCGAAATTTAGACAATTTATTAGTTGGGAAATTTCTTGGCACTACACTGCTAGGAAATTATTCAAAGAGTTATCAACTTTTATCTTTCCCGATTACAATTTTTTTGAATGTTATCAATCCAGTGATGCAACCTATTCTGGCTGAACATGAAAAAAATGTTGTATTAATTAGAGATACCTACCTCAAAGTTTGTCGCCTCCTTGCAATAGTTGCTATTCCAGTTTCAGTTTTCTTCTCATTAAATGCGGGTCCTATTATTTATTTACTTTTTGGTAAGCAATGGAGTATGGCAATTCTCCCACTTTCTATACTAAGTTTAAGTATTTGTCCCCAAATGTTGTCACAGTCAATGTCTGCAATTTGGCAATCTCGTAACCTTACTAAAATTCAATCAGTAAGTGGTTTTATTTCTCTTGGAATCATCAGCTTATGTATTTTCATAGGGATTTTAGGTGGTAACTTAACTAGTGTTTCAATTGCCGTTTCAGGAGCATATTTCTTGAATTTTATTGTTTCTGGAAGTCTATTGATGAGACGTGCCTTAGATAGTAACTTTTTCCAACTTTTTAAAGTGATTATTAAACCACTATTTTTAGGAGTCATTTTGAGTGTTATTGTCATTTTAACCAATCCATATATTAGTTTTTCAAATCTGTTTATCACTCTGTTACTGAGAGGGATTATTTGGCTAATTATTGTTGCACTATTTTTAGTGGTTACAGGAGAATTTAAGAAAATTAAGGAAATGGTAAAAAAATGAAGGAAAAAACAGTTGCAATTTTTAATGGTTATTATATTCCCCATCTTGGAGGAGTAGAACGTTATACTTATAACATCGCTAAGAAGTTGACTGAAAAGGGTTACCGTGTTATTATCATAACAACCCAACATGATGAAAACTTAACCAATGAAGAAATTCAAGAAGGAATAAAAATTTATCGCTTGCCCATAAAAAATCTTTGGAAAAATAGATATCCTTTTTTGAAAAAAAATCGAATTTATCATTCATTAATAGAAAAAATTGAAACAGAATCAATTGATTATTATGTTGCTAATACTCGCTTCCATATTCCAGCTATTCTTGGCGTTAAAATGGCGAAAGCAAAAGGAAAAGAAGCTATTGTAATTGAACATGGTTCGTCTTATTTGACATTAAATAATCCTATTTTAGACTTTGTATTGAGAAAAATAGAACAGTGGCTTATTGGAAGGGTGAAAAAAGATACAAGTTTATTCTATGGTGTTTCAAACGAAGCATCCGAGTGGTTAAAAACTTTTAATATAAAAGCTAAAGGGGTCTTATCTAATGCAGTTGATGTTGATGAGTATCTTAATCAAAAAATCGAAAAAGATGAAAATAAGATTACTATATCCTATGCAGGTCGTCTGATTCCTCAAATGAAAGGTGTAGAAATACTCTTATCTACTTTTTCTAAACTCTCAAAAGAACGAAAAAATTTAGAATTAATTATTGCAGGGGATGGTCCACTTTTAAAAGAGGTTCAAAGAAATTATTCACAAGACAATATCAAGTTTTTGGGGTATGTTCCTTATGAGAAAGTATTAGAAATTGATGCAAAATCAGATGTGTTTGTACTCATGTCTCGTAGTGAAGGTTTTGCAACGGCGATGCTAGAAGCGGCGATGTTAGAGAATGTTATCGTAACAACTTCGACTGTTGGAGGTGCTAAAGATATTATGCCCGATGAAACTTATGGCTATATTATTGAAAATAATGAAACAGAATTATTTGAAACATTAACAAAAGTTTTAGATAATAAAGAGCAGATGAGATCAATGCAGAAGAAAATTTCTAAAAATGTGTTGGAAAATTTCACATGGGAGCAGTCTGCAAAACGGTTTATAAAAGTTTTTAACGAATTGGATGAAAAATAATGAAAGAACTTACTAACGAAGAACTTCGAGGAATACAATTAGAACAATTAAAATATATCGACAGTATTTGTCGAGAAAATGGTATTGAATACACACTTGCGGGTGGTTCTTTGATTGGGGCAATTCGTCATGGCGGCTACATTCCATGGGACGACGATATTGATATAGAGTTAACGCGCCCACATTATGAACATCTAATTAGTGTTTTAATGAACCAGCTACCAAATGAAAAATATGCGCTCTTACATTATAAAGTAAGGGAAACTTATCTCCCTTTTGCTAAACTTTATGATACTCGGACGAGTTTTACAAGTAAAATTGACAACTTAAATCGAGGGACTGGTGTCTTTTTAGATATCTTTCCAATGGATATTTTACCTGACAATGAAGAAGAAAGACAACTCTTTAAAAAAGAGTTTTTGAAAAAGGCAATTCAACTAACGGCTTCCAATCCTCATGGCTTAGATTTTGCAAGTTCAAGTAAAAAAATATATTTTTGGGGTAAACTTGTTTTATGGATGCCTCAACACATTCGTTTCTATGGAAAATGTCGAATTTTGGCTGAAAAATTGGATAAATTCATGCAAAAATATCGTAATAGCGATAACCAATTAATTAGCTATCTTTACACTGGCTATAAAAAAGCTATTTTCCCTAAAGACATTTGGGAAGAATACGAAGATGTTAAGTTTGAGGGGTTAATCGCTCGAAAACTTAAAAATCATGAGGCATATTTAACTCGTCAATATGGGGACTACATGAAACTCCCACCAGAGAATGAACGAGTGAATCATGATTATTACAAATGGTATTGGAAGGAAAAAAATGAAATTTAGTGTAATAATACCAGTATACAACGCTTCTAAGTTTATTGATTGTTGTGTTGAATCAGTATTGAGTCAATCTTATTCAGATTTAGAAGTTATCCTTATAAATGATGGTTCGACAGATAAATCAGGAGAAATTTGTGAGGGGTTCGCTAGAAAAGATAATCGAGTGAAAGTCTATCATCAAGAAAATCAAGGTGCAGCTGTCGCTAGAAATCATGGAATTCGTAAAGCAACAGGTGATTATCTACTATTTCCTGATAGTGATGACTATTATGCCTCTTCTCTCGGCTTTGAAGAAATTAATAATCAATTAGAAGAAACCAAAGCGGACGTTTTAATTCATGACTCTTTTGTTGAACGAGGTAATGGAACTCCCGATGATTTGCATTCTTCTCTTTTAAGAGAAGAAGTTTTAAAGCTAGAGAAAATAGAGTTTATAGAGTATTTAATTAAAAAAGATAAATTAACACGTTCAGCATGGACGAAAGTAATAAGTAGAAGTTTTCTATCTAAAAATAATATTTTATTTCCTACTGTAAGACAAACAGAAGATACAGGTTTCACTGCAGAGCTTGTTAGACTAGGGAATTCTTTTGATTGGTATGAGAAACAATTTTATGCTTATGTAAAACATGATGAAAGTGTTACTGCAAAAAGACTCCCAGAATCAATCATCCATGATTCATTTTCTGTTATTAAAACATCGGTAATAAATGGAGAATTAATTAAAGATAGTAGATACCGAGAGGCTTATTATTCTTACCTTGCTTATCCTTACGTTGTTCTTATTGGACAGACAAAAGAGGCAATCAATAGAGGGGTAATAAAAGAAAATACTATCTTAAATGATTTAAAACAATACTCATTTCTTATGAAATATAATTTAAACCCCAAGCTGAAAGTTATAAAACACTTATATAAATTATTTGGTTATTCAATGATTGTCTTTCTTTTGAGTGTAATGATGGAGCTAACATACCGAAAGCAAGGAGTATAATATGACAAATACTTTAACAATTTTAACCCCAACATATAATAGAGCATATATTCTCCCCAAGTTATATGCTAGTCTAGTTGAGCAAACTAACAAACACTTTGATTGGATGGTTGTTGATGATGGCAGCACTGATAATACTGAGCAATTAATATCAGAATTTATAGCCGATGGGAAGATAAACATTGTCTATATCAAGCAGAAAAATGGTGGTAAGCACAGAGCCTTGAACACGGGTGCTCAGTCTATTAATTCTGATTATATTTTTATCGTAGATAGCGATGACTATTTGACGAACGATGCTATTGACATAATTTTAGAAAACTCTCACTATTTGAAAGAAAAGAACCTAATGGGGATGACCTTGTTAAGAGGCTATGCTCCTGATAAAGTCATAGGTGAAAAATATCCCGAAGATTTTATGATAAAGAATTTTAATCAAGTTCGATATAATATGGGAACAAAAGGTGATAAAGCTGAGGTTGTATCAACTAAGATATTTAGAGAAACTCCTTTTCCTGAAATTCCAGGAGAAAGATTTATGAGTGAAGGAGTCGCTTGGAAACAGTTAGCACACAAAGGTGATTCATTATTTATAAATAAAATTGTATACATTACAGAGTATTTGGAAGATGGGCTTACTCATTCAGGGAGACTCTTATTGATAAAAAATCCACTTGGTGCAATGTTAAACGCAAAGTTGGCAATGACTAAAGAATTTTCATTCAAAATAAGAGAAAAGAACTCCCTTCTTTACATAGCTTATGGATTTTTTGCTAAAAAGAGGGTATCTGAAATTGTAAGTGAGAGTGGACAGTTTGGCTTGGTGAGAACTAATTTATTATTTGGTTGGTTGATTTATCGTTATTGGAAAAATAAGTATAAATTATAGGAGATAGTTTTGAAAGAGAAAGAAAAAATTGTAATGGTTGCGGGGACCTTTGATATTTTGCATGAGAGTCATATTAATTTATTGAAAAATGCCCGAAATCTTGGAGATCGTCTCATTGTTATGCTATCTACGGATGAGTTTAACTGGAGTGAAAAACAAAAAGTTTCTTATCAAGAGTATGATACAAGAAAATATATTTTAGAGGCTATAAGATATGTTGATTTGGTAGTTCCAGAACAGTCTTGGGAAGATAAAGTACTTTATATTGATATGTTTGATGTTGATGTTTTTGCGATGGGAGATGATTGGAGAGGAAAATTTGATACTTTAAAAGAACAATTTCCAAACCTTAAGACAATGTATTTTCCAAGAGGTAAAACGTCATCATCAAAAATAAAAGAAGATCTTTGGAAATTATATCAAGAAAAGAAAAATAACAATTAAGAATTTTCAATAGGAGAATAAAATAATGGGTGAGGAAATTCTAAAATCTGTGAAACCTAAACATACTAATCTTTTTTTCCTTAGCTTGATATTTAGTTTTATTTTGCTTTTGAGTATTGCCATACCGGTAAGTGCTACTACAAAACAATCGGATCAAGTACTAACTAAAATAGAAGTAAAAAATAATGGTGTTCCAGTTATTAATACTTCTTATAGTGCTCTAAATATTGAAGGGGCATTAGAAAAAGTGGAGAGTGGAGAATTTTCACAGCAATTTCTTGAAAGTAGCGCATGGAAAGATTTTTTACAAAATGCTCCAACATGGATGAATGTTGAAGATAATGCTATCATTTTTGAAAATGGACTAAAATTTGGTTTAAATATTAAAAATAATGAAGTAGATGCCAAAAGAATTATTACTAGTATTTTAGTTTCTAATGGTCAAGAAGTGATTGACGAATTAAACAAGGATATGGAAGGAAACAAAGTATCACCTATTCCTTTCTACCAACCAGGAAAAATAACAAACAAATTTACCAATCAAAGTGGAATAGCTGAAACTTTTTTAAGCCCAGGGCTAACAGCAATACTAGATGCTAATTTGAACTATGTTAAGCTGGTTGAAATTAACTCCAATCCTCAAAAGTTAAATATTGATTTAGGAAACACAAGCAAAAATCTAAAGTTTAACTTGGAAGGAAATTATTCTACCCAAAAGACAAATTTTGAAAGTTATGTTGTTTCTTTGAATCAAGGTATTGAATATCATTTACTTATTAATAAGGAACTTGCTCAATCTACCAATACAGTTAATGTAACCATTCCAGCAAATTCTCAATTGGTGATAGATTCTATAGCGACTGATAATTTAAGTGCAATCCTAAATACTAATAAGGTGGCTTTTAATCCGTCTTCATCTAATAATTCTCAACCTATGGTTGTTGCGACAATTGGGTTTGATAAGAATTTAACGAGTGATATCATGGTGGTAATAAAAGCCCATATGAATATGCAGTTGATTTCAAGTGCTTCACTTCCATCTTTGAACCTTGGTATGACTGCTGTCACTACTCAAATGGGAAGTGGAGTAGATACAGCTACTACACCCAAGTTGGTAACTTCAGGAATCAACTTTGCTATGGTTGATGGGAAAAGTGATAAACTAGCTACTGGTGCAGAGTATTTATTAACTCGTGAAGGCAAGGGAAAAAAAGAAGTTTATTTACAGGATAATAGTTGGGGCGAGGTAGATAATTTAGAAAGTACTGGACTAGCACAAGGAAAAGTGATCAAAGGGGGGCAGAGATATATTATTGGTTTTGGTGAAACTGGAATTCCTCTTGCTCTAAATCGCTTTAATTTCAATTCAAAAGAAAGTGAAAAACTTAATCGCTCGTTAATTCAACTCTATGGTTTAAGCAAAGGATACAAGTATTCTTTGTATCAAATAACAGAGGCTAAGGGATTTACAATAAAAGATAAAGTTCACGATTTTGTTTCTCCAAATGGGACTTTTTTGGTGAAGAGTTCAATATCTAATGCGAGTACTCCGATTCCATCATTAAATAGTTTAATACCAGATTTTTCTTCTGGAGTAAATGAATATAATGCCTTACTTGTCAGTGATTCTCCCATGAGAAAAGGAATCTTACTTAGAAATATTCTCATTGCTTCTTTCATTGCTGTTTTTGTTATCTTATTAACAATTATTTTAGTTATTAAGTTTGTGTGAGGAGAATAATGAAAAAAAGAATAAATAAAAAAATCGATAAAAAAGAAATTTTAGAAAATAAAATCCATAAAATTTACTTTGTTTTAGCGGTGGTGATTGGAATTATTCTCTCCGTTGGCATGCCTTTATTTAGTGAACCAGATGGTCAGTGGCATTATTCGGTAAGTACAAATATGGTACATCTAAGTAATGACCTCTCAGCTTATGGAGAGCCTATAGGTACTGGTTTAAATATTCAAAAGTCAGCCTATCAACGTGGTAATCATTTTGAACAATACTTTGAGAACAAAATAGTCAGAATGCCTATTCAAAATATCCCTCGGACGAACAGTATCCCTCCGGTATTGAGTTCTAATTTTTTAGGTCATTTGATACCAGCGATTGGAGTATGGTTGGGTTATCATATATATCCCTCTGTCGGGGTTATGATTGTTGTGGGGCGTTTATTTTCATCCCTAGTTTCAAGTTTTATAATTTGTCTAATTATTAAAAAAATCAAAAAAGGTAAATTGGTTGTTTTTGCTTTATCTTTGACACCAGTTATTACAGGTACTTTAGCAAGTCTATCTTACGATACGCTCTCTTATATACTTGCTCTACTTGTTTTTTTGATTACTACAAACATACTGGTTACAAAACAAATCACATGGCAGAGCATAGTATCCATGATTGGGACCTCAGCTTTGATGATGCTTGGAGCAAAAACTAATATAAAATTATTATTATTACTCTTTCCTTTAGTATTAATTGTTTTAGCTATTGAAAAAGTTAGATCAAAGAGAAGGATTAAGTTTGAAATTAGTGGGAGAGCACGATGGATTGTTTTTTTACTTGTTTCGCTTTTAATCATTATTAGTTTGAGTGTTAGTCTAGCTATAAAACCTAGTCTGCTATTTTCTGCCTATCGTATAATC
>OAWA01000161.1_pt1 | contig 64134 bp, 66 predicted proteins | sample 1516971 | NCBI WGS metagenome assembly OAWA01 (sample SAMEA2580097, study PRJEB22360) | human gut metagenome | biome: human gut; feature: human-associated habitat; material: faeces | place: Denmark | collected 2008/2010
TAAAATGGAATCTACAAGCCTTGATTTTACTGGGCTGAAGATTCCGAGAGATTATTACAGTATATAGGAGGGAATAAATTTATGGAATCAGGAAAACCTCGCGTGTTTGGATACGTCAGAGTGTCTGCAAGAGACCAGAATATTGACCGGCAGATGATCGTGATGGAAAAGCTGAAAATACCCAAAAACAATCTGTTTATTGACAAGCTTTCAGGAAAGGATTTTAACCGGCCCAGCTATAAACGGATGGTAAGGAAGATGAGAGCGGGAGATGTGCTCTACATTAAATCGATTGACCGTCTGGGCAGGGATTATACTGAGATAATAGAGCAGTGGAGAATCCTCACGAAAAAAAAGAAGGCAGATATCGTCGTCGTAGACTTTCCGCTGCTGGATACAAGGAAAAAGGACAAGGATCTTACCGGTACTTTCATTGCGGATTTGGTTCTTCAGATTCTATCTTACGTTGCACAGACGGAGAGGGAGAATATCAAGCAGAGGCAAAAGGAAGGGATCACTGCCGCAAAAGCAAAAGGTGTTCGGTTCGGGCGTCCGGCAAAGGATGTACCGGAAGATTTTTTTGAAATCTATGAAATATGGAAGAAGAAAAAAATCAGTCTCAGAGAGGCATCAAGAAGGCTTCAGGTAGACCACAACACATTTAAAAAATGGGCTTCTCAGTTCACATGCTGAACTCTGCATTGGCAGCAGTGTGTGGTGAAAAATGTAGACTTTTTTCCACGGTCTGAAAAATACATAAAGTTCTTTCAATAAAGCCCTGTTTTCCGCGGCTTCCGCTTTTGCAACAAATTATAGCATATGCTTGGAAAAAAGTCTGCTTTAATCACCAGGCGTACTTTACGCAGAAAAGTGCAGGGAGATATAGAGGATGGGAGGATATAGAAAATGGCAGAACAGGGACTGTTGGATTTTTTAGCAGAGAAGAGCAGATGTGCATATCTTTCGGAACTCAGAGACAGGCAGAAAGACAGAGAAATAAGCCGGATTTTGAAGAAAATTAATGCGGAAAGCTTCAGTACAAAAGACTGGCAGGATGCATTGGAGTATTTTACAGATGTAAGAGAAGAGATTCAGGATAAAAAAAGTGCAAAAGCGTATCTGGAAGCTTATTTTTCAGGAAAATACAGTAAATAACTTCACAATTTTATATTTCTGCATAATATAAAAGAAAAAGGAACTGTATAAGCATGAGCTTTTGTGAAAATATATGGGATTCGGATCAGGGAGAAACAATCAAGATCCAGGGCGGAACCATTGAAAATATTATGCACTCAGCTGACGCAGATTACGTTAAAACAGTGTGCAGGCTTCAGAAAGACAGCAGAATTCAGTCCGTTGTCGTTATGATTGTGGATGAGCATACATTGATCCACTGCAGCGACGGGAAAAGAATTACTTCCAGGGATCTGAAGGAAGGCATGACGGTGGATGCCTGGATCTCAAAGGCTATGACAAAAAGTATTCCGCCTCAGGCCAGGGCATACAGGATCATTGTGAAAAGCAGTCCCTGCGGGACTGCGGTTACGGACGGGAGAGTGGCAGGGGTTGATCTGCACAACGGTTTTTTGTATACAGGAATACCCGGAAAACCGGAAAGCCAGATCCGTTTTGTAGTCACAAAGAACACTCCGATTCTGGACCGCCGGGGAAGCAGAATACGACTTAGAGATTTAAAACAGGGCGACCGGGTACGGGTAGAACATGCTGATTTTATGACTGCAAGCATTCCGCCCCAGACAACGGCATTTGCAATAAAAAAATATTAGCAGTTACAAAGAAACAGGCAGCATTTTACTGTCTGTTTCTTCTTTTTTCGGACAAAAATCAAGAATCAGTGTTATAATAAAAAAGCTATGGAAAGGAGGCCCGGGGTATGAGAACAAGAAAAGAAGTAATTGAATTTTGTATGTCTCTGAAGCAGGTTTATGAAGACTATCCGTTTCAGGACAGTAACTGGACGCTGATGAGACATGAAACGAATAAAAAGACATTTGCTTTTATTTTTGAACGGGACAGACATATCTGGGTCAATATAAAGTGTGATCCGGAATGGATCTTAGTATGGAGAGAGACTTATGATTCTGTTGTGCCGGCTTATCATATGAATAAAAAGCATTGGAATTCTATCATTCTTGACGGCTCAGTGCCGGATGAGGATATCAAACGCATGATCGGGGAAAGCTACGATTTGATTCGGGCGGGCATAAGGAGGCAGAAATGAATACGAGAGAAGCAATCAATATAAGATGTTCCAGGAGGACGTACCTTCCGGAATATCTAAGGGAAAAAGATGCGAAACCATTGTTTCAGATGATCCGGGAAATCAATAAGGAACAAGGGCTTCATCTGCAGCTCATCACAGATGAGGGCAACATTTCCAAGATTAAAATGAGCTACGGCATGTTTAAAAACGTGCATGGATTTATAGCAATGGCCGGAAGAAAAGACGATCCGCATTTAAAAGAAAAGCTGGGTTATTACGGTGAGAAGCTGGTCCTTCTGGCTACCACAGCCGGGCTCGGCACATGCTGGGTGGGCGGTACATATAAGAAGGACAGCTGTGTGTGCGGCTTAGAACAGGGAGAGAGCCTTGAGGCGGTCATTACGGTTGGATATGTAGAGGCGGATAAGAGGACGAAAGAAAAGATGATATCTTCTTTCGTAAAGAAAAAAGGAAAAAAAGCAGACCAGATGCTAAGGGCGGAAGAGCAGGTTCCGGACTGGATCATGCAGGGGATGGAAGCGGTTGAGAAGGCGCCGTCTGCCCTGAATGCACAGCCGGTGGAATTTCAGTGGAAGGATGGAAAGCTCACGGCCCATGTTACGATTAAAAACGGATTTGAAGAGATCGATATGGGGATCGCAAAGCTTCATTTTGAACTGGGAACAGAAAAAGCAGGATACTGGGAACTGGGAAACGGAGCAGAATTCCGATATTTATAGAAAATAAAAACAGGATGGATGATCGATGAGCGAGACAAAATTTTCAACACTGTGCTATATAGAAAAAGATGAGAAATATTTAATGCTTCACCGGACCGTGAAAAAGAACGATGTTAATAAGGACAAGTGGATCGGCGTGGGAGGACATTTTGAGTATGGGGAAAGCCCGGAGGACTGTCTGTTAAGAGAGGTAAAGGAAGAGACGGGACTCAAGCTTACATCCTGGAAGTTCAGGGGAATCCTTACGTTTCTCTGTGACGACTGGCCGATGGAATACATCAGCCTTTTTACGGCAGACGAATTTGAAGGAGAGATAACCGCCTGCAATGAAGGTGTCTTAGAATGGGTGGACAAGAAAGATATTCTGAGCTTGAACCTTTGGGAAGGGGATAAGATCTTCTTTAAGCTGCTGGCTGAGAATGAACCTTTCTTTTCGCTGAAGCTTGTCTACCGGGGAGACTGTCTTCGGCAGGCTTGTCTGAATGGCAAAGACATGGAGCTCTTTGATATATTGACTCCGGACGGAAAACCCACAGGGATCGTAAAGGAACGATCGATTGTGCATACGGGCGGTGATCTCCACGGGACTTCCCATATCTGGCTGGTGCGCAGGAAACAACACGGCTTCGATGTTCTGCTGCAAAAGCGCAGCAAAGAAAAGGATGCTTTTCCGGGGTGCTATGATGTGTCATCGGCAGGCCACATGGCAGTAGGGGATGATTACCTTCACACCGCGGTGCGGGAACTTTCCGAAGAACTGGGAGTAACGGCAGAGCCGGAAGATTTTAAGTTTATAGGGATGAGGGATTCCGTCGTAAAGGATACTTTTCACGGAAAGCCGTTCCACAATCATGAGCTGAGTGCAGTTTACGTATATGAGACAGATCTTTCCGAAGAAAAGTTCCGGCTGCAGAAGGAAGAAGTAGATTCGGTTCTCTGGATGGATTTTCGGGAATTTGAAGAAAAAGCCCGAAACGGCGGGATCCGGCACTGTATTTTTGCAGATGAAATCAAGATGCTCGGAGAGTTCATGGGGTGTAAATAATAAGAGGAGCGATACTGACAATGGATGAGTCAGTTCCGCTCCTTTTATTATGCTATTTTATCAGCTTTTTGATCTGTGCCTCCAGGGCACTCTCTTCCATAGCGCCCCTGGCTCCGGAGACAATTTCTCCGTCCCGGTTGATAAAGTAGGTTGTGGGGAGAGATTCTGCCTGATAGTTATAGGCAGCTTCCTGTTCCGTGTCATAGTAAACAGGGAATGTATATCCCTGCTCTTTGATAAAGGAGGACGCTTTTTTCTTTGTCTCCCTTGCCCCATCGGTCATGTTGACCATGACAAAATCGACTTTGCCGGAATATTTCTTATACATGGCCTCAAACCCGGGCATCTCCTGTTTGCACGGCGGACACCAGCTGGCCCAAAAATTTAACACAATTGGTTTTTTGCCGGTCAGAGAAAAGAAGTTTATCGGCTTTCCGCCGGCATCCTCTGCGTTGAAGTCCGGGGCAGTGACAGCTTCCTGTTCTTCTGTATCATTTACGGAAGATGTTTCTTCGGATGCAGTATCTGCCTTATATTTTTTGCTCAGGTTCTGGTAGAGAACAAAAGCTCCTGCTAAAAGTGCGATGAGTATGACAAGAATCCCTATCAGTTTTGTTTGTTGTTTCATAGATCCCTCCTAAAATGTCAAGATTGATAAAAAGCGGTCCATCATTCCCAACATCATCATAAGCCCCACGATAATCAGCAGAATTCCTGATACTTTTGTGATGATGCCATAGTGCGATTTGATCCAGCCGAAAGCCCCCATCAGACGCTCAATGAGCACGGCGCTGAGAATGAACGGGATGCCGAGGCCCATGGAGTAGAGAAACAGCATGAGGATGCCTTCTGCCATGGAGCCCTGCTGTGACGCCATCATCAGTGCAGAGCCAAGGAATGCCCCTACACATGGGGTCCAGCCAATGGAAAAAACAATTCCAAATAAGAAAGATGATGCAAGGGTATGTTTTTTCACTTCCATAGAACTGCGTTTTGTCCTGTTTAAAAAGCTTATGTTAAGCGCTCCGGTAAAATTCAGACCAAAGATGATGACGATCAGTCCGGTGATTATGTTGACAATCATTTTATGTGAGGTGAGCAGCCCTCCGAGAGTTCCCGCGAAGGCACCCAGAAGGATAAAAACCAGGGTAAATCCCGCAACAAACGTTATGGCATTAGGCAAGGCTTTGTGTCTTGGGCGGTCTGTTGTCTCTCCCGCAAAATAAGAAATATAGATAGGGAGCATCGGCAGCAGACAGGGTGATATAAAGGTTACGATACCTTCTAAAAATGAAATTAAATACTGCATAAAGTCTCCTAGATGTTAAATAAGTCGTTGAGTGCCTCGCTCATGGTCGGATGGGTGTAGATTGTATCTCTCAGCACAGTATATGGAAGATGTGCATCCATAGCGAGTTTGATCAGGTTGATCATTTCGTGAGATTCGGCACAGAACAGATGAGCGCCTAAAATCTCGTTTGTCTTCGTATCAATCACAGCTTTTAAAAGCCCGGTTTTTTGTCCGAGGACATTTGCCTTTGGGATGGCAGCAGCGGGAAGTTTCGCAATTTTATATTCATAACCCTGCTCAGCGGCCTCGGTCTCGCTCAGTCCCACTCTGGAAAACGGAGGATCTAAAAAGACACTGTACGGTACGGCGCCGCGGTTCTTTATGGTTCGTTTTTTATCTCCCAGAATCTGTGATTTTACAATGCGGAAATCATCCAGGGAAATGTAAGTGAACTGAAGCCCTCCGACTACGTCGCCCATTGCATAGATGCCCGGAACATTTGTCTCAAGAAATTCGTCTGTTTTGACTGCACCGCGGGGAGTCAATTCCACACCGGCAGCGTCAAGGTTCAGATCATTTACGTTGGGGCGGCGTCCAGTGGCGATAAGAACGGCGTCCGCTGAAATTTTTTCACCGCCCTCCGGCGTTTCCACAGACACAACCGTTTCAGTCTCTTCATCACGGACGGAATTTATTTTTGTGGAGAGCAGGAGTTTTACTCCGCGTTCTTTTAAGCTTTCCGCAACAGCATCGGCAATATCCCGGTCCTCTCTCGGAAGGAATTCTTCTCCGTCCTGGATGACAGTAACCCTGGAGCCGAAGTTGGTGTAGATAGAAGCAAACTCCATGCCGATATAACCGCCGCCGATGATGACAAGACGCTTTGGCAGTTCCTCCAAAGAAAGCATAGTCTCACTGATATATGCCCGGCGGCTGCCTGAGAGACCCTCGATCGGAGGGACAAACGGGCGGGCTCCCGTATTGATAAAAATCTGATCTGCTTCCAGTTCCAGTGTTTCACCCTGTAAAGCCACGGCCACATGCCTGCTGTCCAGAAAGGAAGCAGTTCCGTTATAAACATCTGCATTCTCAAGGTCTGCGACCTTGTGATAGTTTTTATCTCTTAATGCAGCTGTCAGCCTTGTCTTTTTTTCAACAGCCTTCCGGTACAGCTTTGCCTTTTCTTCAAAAGAAGAATCAAGCTTTGCAGAAAAAGCTGCGCTCGTCACAAATGATTTGGATGGGATACATCCAACATTGATGCAGGTTCCTCCGTACATGTCAGCATCCTTTTCAATAAGAGCGACGTTCTTTCCGTTTGCTGCAAGCGTGCCTGCCAAAGTTTTTCCGCCTTTTCCGAAACCAATGATCACTGCGTCATATTTTTTCATTTTCATTCTCCTTTACTGTGGATGAACCGAAGATCTTTTGATCGATGGTTTGAATGGTTACTTGTTTCAAATAATCTTTGCATAACTGATCCAGTGTGCCGTAAATATCATCCATAATGCCTGCCATGCCGGAAGCCACCAGACAGGGCAGATCGCTGCCGCCGCTCCGCCAGGAAGAAGAGACAAAGGGAACATCCAGGGCACTGCTGACATCATAAAGAGTTACTTTGGATGGGTCCAGGTCAAACAGATATCCTCCCACCACCCCTTCTTTTGTAGAAATCAGCCCCTTTTTCTTGAGTTTTCCCATGATCTTTCGGACTCTGGCCGGGTTCGTACAGATATTGGCGGCCAGCTTGTCGCTGGATACGCTTTCTCTTTTATGGTTTAAAAAAACGAGTGCGTGGACTGCTATCGTAAATTCGCTGTTCATCGGCTGATCTCCCCTCTGTCTTTTCGGATGTGTAATATTTTGAGTTACAGTTTATATTGTAATCATAGCAGTTACAGTTCTGAGTGTCAAGAAGAAAATATGGAATCTCCCCGAAAACCGTGGTACAATGAAGCCAGTGAAAGAACCAGTGGTAATGAATCTGACAGGGAGACTGCTTATGATATTGAGTGTCAGCAGAAGGACCGATGTTCCGGCTTTTTATGGAGAATGGTTCATCAACCGGCTTCGGGATGGTTTTGTTCTCGTGAGGAATCCGGTGAATCCAAAACAAGTCAGCAAAATTCTGCTTTCCAGAGAAAACATTGACTGTATCGTGTTCTGGACAAAGAATCCTGAAAATTTTATGAAGTATTTAGGAGAGCTTTACGAGTATCCATTTTATTTTCAATTTACACTCAATGGATACGGAAAGGATATAGAACCGGGAATGCCCGATAAGAAAAAAGAATTGATTCCCCTGTTTCAGGAGCTGTCCGAAAAGATAGGGAATGAACGGGTTATATGGCGCTATGATCCTGTGCTGATCAGCAAAGATTATTCTATAGAATGGCATATTCATACGTTTGAATCCATGGCAGAAGCCCTGGAGGGATATACAAAACAGACGGTGATCAGTTTTTTAGATATGTACCGGAAGATAAGCAGACGGATGACACAGGAGGGAATCCGCCGGCCCACCGAAGAAGAAGTCTTTCAATTTGCTCAGAGAGCAGGGGACTCCGCGGGAAATCATGGTATGACTGCGGTGACTTGTGCGGAGCACTATGACCTTTCCGGCTGCGGCATCAGACCGGGCAGCTGTATTGACAGAGGACTTGTGGAAAAGCTTATTGGAATGAAGATTTCTGTGGATAAAGATAAAAATCAAAGGCCGGAGTGTGGATGCGCAGAGAGTATTGATATCGGAAGTTATGATACCTGTCCGGCAGGCTGTCTGTACTGTTATGCCGGCCACAGCAGAGAATTTGTAAATCAAACTGCGGCACAGTACCGGCCGGAGGCTCTGATGTTATGCGGAAAGACGGATCAGTTCGATAAGATAACGGAAAGAAAAGCCGAGTCCTGCGTCATTACACAGCTGAGTTTTTTTCAGGGAAGCACTGGCGGACAAATGAGGTGAGTTTCATGGATGCATCGGAAAAAACAAAATACAAACTGGCAGGTGCCGTCAGGGAACTGATGGTTTTTACGCCTGTGGACCGGATCACGGTAAAACAGATCGTAGAGCGGTGTGATGTGACAAGACAGACATTTTACAGGAATTTTAAGGACAAGTATGATTTGATCAACTGGTATTTTGATAAACTTGCCATCGTATCTTTCCGACAGATGGGTGTGAGCCTTACACTCAGGGAAGGACTGATCAAGAAGTTTGAATTTATCAAAGGAGAGCGCTGCTTCTTCACGGCGGCCTTTAAATCAGAGGATCATAACTCACTGCTCCAGCATGATTTTGATTTTATCTATGAATTTTACAAGGATATTATAAAAAAGAAATATCAGAAAGAGATCCCGCCGGATATCAAATTCCTTCTGGAAATGTACTGCCGGGGATCGATCGCCATGACGGTTCAGTGGGTAACCGGCGGAATGAAGCGGAGCACGGAAGACATGGCAGAGCTTCTGGTCAGGGCTCTGCCTCCGGAACTTGCAGAACTTTTGAATGACTTTAAAAAGTGACACTTTTAGGGAAGTGTCACTTTTTTGACATTATGGGAAATGTGTCACTTGTCCGCCTGTTCCGCCCGGAGGTAAACTGATAATGAAAGAATCACGATAAATCAAAGGTATCTTAAGGAGGTTGTTATGGCAAAGCGTATTGTATTGAATGAAACGTCCTATCACGGAAAAGGTGCAGTCCGGGAAATCGCAGCAGAAGTCGGAGCAAGAGGCTTCAAAAAGGCATTCATCTGTTCGGACCCTGACCTGGTAAAGTTCGGCGTTACAAAGAAAGTAACAGACGTGTTGGATGAGGCGGGATGCGAATATGAGGTTTACTCCAACATTAAACCAAATCCTACGATCGAAAACGTTCAGACAGGTGTGGCTGCATTTAAGGAGTCAGGTGCAGATTATCTGATCGCCATTGGAGGCGGATCGTCTATGGATACTTCCAAGGCTGTCGGAATCATCATTGCAAATCCGGAATTTGAAGATGTGCGGAGTCTGGAAGGCGTGGCGCCAACTAAGAATCCGTCTGTTCCAATCATCGCAGTTCCGACGACCGCGGGAACCGCAGCTGAGGTTACGATCAACTATGTCATCACAGATGTGGAAAAGAGACGCAAATTCGTCTGTGTAGACACCCATGATATCCCGGTCATTGCCGTCATCGATCCGGATATGATGTCCTCTATGCCGAAGGGCCTGACTGCCGCAACCGGAATGGATGCCCTTACCCATGCGATCGAAGGATATACTACAAAAGATGCATGGGAAATGACAGACATGTTTCATCTGAAAGCGATTGAACTGATCGCACAGAATCTGCGGGGTGCAGTGGAAAATACAGAAGAGGGCAGAGAGGGAATGGCTCTCGGACAGTATGTGGCAGGAATGGGATTCTCAAATGTAGGACTGGGAATCGTACACTCCATGGCTCATTCACTGGGAGCAGTCTATGATACACCGCACGGTGTTGCAAATGCCATTCTTCTTCCGGCTGTCATGGAATACAACGCTGATGCCACAGGGGATAAATATAAGTACATCGCCAAGGCCATGGGTGTGGAAGGCACAGAAGATATGAGTCAGGAAGAATATAGGAAGGCTGCCGTGGACGCGGTGAGACAGCTCTCCATCGATGTGGGAATTCCACAGGATCTGAAAGAAATCGTCAAAGAAGAGGACATTCAGTTCCTTTCAGAGTCAGCGGCCGCAGATGCGTGTGCACCTGGAAATCCAAAGGATGCAAGTTTAGAAGATATTATTGCAATCTATAAATCTTTGCTGTAAGAATTTACGTAAACGAAATGAAAGGACTGGCACACGGAAAAAGTACGCCAGTCCTTTTTGCAGGATTATTTGCCGTTTTGAAGTTTATCAAAGAAATCTTTTGTCTTCAGAGAAAAAGAACATTTTTCTACCTCGGCATTTGTCAGAAAATCTGTATAAACCCCGTAGACACCGAGTTTCATATATTCTTTGGCTTCATATACACTGTTGACAGTATGTGTGAAAGAATACAGGCCTGCGTCACTTAGAAGCTTCATCCGGTAATCATTGACACTGCTCACAGGGACAGTGACAGCTTCAATGCCGTTGGCAGTGCAGAACCTGATCATTTTGCTGAACGCCACATCCGTCTGCTGATAAGTGGTATAAAGGAAGTGACGGAACGGATGAACCTGTTTTATGGCGTGATACATTGGCTGATTGTAAATCTGTACGATTAACCGGTCCAGAAGGTATTCTTTCTTCATTTCTTTTGCTGTCTTTACAATGACAGAGAAATCATTTTTTGCGGCTGCGGCATCACTGTCTTTGGTGTCTGTCATAAGATATGTATCAGGATATTTGTCCATCAGCTCAAAGAGTTCTTTCAGTGACACAGAAGTGTATCTGCCGTACAGCTTAATATTTTTAAACTTGGCATAGGAAACAGGTTTGCCTCCCTTGCTCTTCGGATCACTCAAGTCTTTTCCCCAATAATGCCTTGCAACCATGACATGATCCGTGGTCTGCATCAGGTCAGCTTCAAAAACCCGAAAACCATTTTCATAAGAATTTAAAAACGCATCTTTGGAATTCGTATACTCCTTACCATCGATCTCGCCAAGGGCATGTGCAACCGCGCGGTGTTCATACCACTGCTGTGGTTTCCTCTTTTCCTGCCCGGAATCTTTTTTCTGAGCAGACTGGTTTTTGGCTTCGTTTGCGGCATTTACTTTTTTCTGCCGGTCCTGGTAAAAATGAAACCCGGTAAAAATCACGATCCCAAGAAGGCAAAGAAAAGCCAGGCGCAGTGTGACTCGTTTAAATACTGCACGGATATATTTTGGCTGATGCTTTGCCTTTTTAACGGCGTTTTTGACAGATTTTGTCTTTATCTTTTTATTGTTCAGCATGAAACCTTCCTTTGTAAAAAAGACGTAATATAATTGTAACAATTATGTTAAAAATCATTATAACATAGGAAGACCAAAAAATCAAAAGCGTATCAGCAGTCTGTGTGACAAAGTTTTAACATTCAACGGTGGATTTTGAAAGGAACTTCATGGTATAGTAAATGTATTGACGCTGGTTAACTTTTCAAATGATTCATAAGAATCAAAGGATTCAAGGAGGAAATTACTATGGCAAGTATCATTGCAAGTCCAAGCCGTTATATCCAGGGAAAAGGTGAGATGGAAAACCTTTGTACATATGCGGAAAACTACGGAACCAACCTTTTTGTTCTGACAAGTCCGTCAGGAAGAAAAAGAGTGGAGCCTTTCATCGCAAAAGGACAGAAAGATGCCAAGATTACATATGAAGCTTTTAACGGCGAGTGCTGTATGACAGAGATCAACCGTGTCATGGACATGTGCGAAAAGGCAGGAAGCGAAGTTATTGTGGGAATCGGCGGAGGAAAGATCCACGATACAGCAAAGGCAGTGGCTTATTTCATGAAAAAGCCAGTCATCATTGTGCCGACCATTGCATCTACCGATGCGCCGTGCAGTGCACTGTCTGTGATCTATACAGATGATGGTGTCTTTGAGAAGTACCTGTTCCTTCCGGCAAGTCCGAACATGGTTCTGGTGGATACTGATATTGTCAGCAAAGCACCGGAGCGCCTTTTAGTAGCCGGTATGGGAGATGCTCTGGCAACTTACTTTGAAGCGAGAGCCTGTCAGCAGTCTGACGCATCCAACTGTGTGGGAGGAAAGATCACACGCGCGGCCATGGCACTGGCTGAACTTTGCTATGAAACTTTGATTGATGAGGGGATTGACGCGAAACTTGCTGTCCGTGAAGATATCTGCACGAAGGCAGTAGAACATATCATAGAGGCAAATACTTATCTTTCAGGAATCGGATTTGAGAGCGGCGGTCTGGCAGGAGCACATGCCATCCATAACGGCTTGACAGCAATTCCGGAAACCCATGAATTATACCACGGAGAAAAAGTAGCCTTCGGAACGCTGGTACAGCTGGTTCTGGAAGGGGCAGATCAGGATGAGATCCAGGAGGTCCTCGGATTCTGTCAGGAAGCAGAACTTCCGACTACCCTTGCAGATTTGGGAATCAAGGAAGTAAAAGAAGAACAGATCATGGAAGTAGCGCGCCTCGCATGCTCTCCGGACGACACTCTCGGCAACATGCCGTTTGAAGTGACACCTGAGGATGTATATGCGGCTATCATTGCGGCGGACGCGCTGGGAAGATATTATTAAGATTCCTGTCTGCGGCACAGATGTCTTCCAGCGAGGAAGCAGACGGCACATAACAGAATAAGGACTGCGGCCATCAGCAGGGCGCAGTGAAGAAAGAAGGCATCCGGCAGGATGGTGATGACAGGGTCGAAAGCCTCATCGAAGATCCAGTAATCATTGGAGAAGGCCAGCTCGTGAAATGTCACGAAGGCCTTGTCCCATCCGGCCGCCCAGACGAGAGCTCCCAAAAGGAGCGGAAGCACGGCGGCAAAGACGGATGCCCTTTTTAGGAAACGGAAATCCTTTTTTTCCCGCTTCCATAAAAGGCCTGCAGGGATTATGATAAATGAGATGATACAGGCGTACTGGAGACCGGAGAAAATACGCTTCACATCCTGAAAGTGAATCCTTCCTTCCTCAGACATGGGAAGAGAGGGAAACTTCAGATCTTTTTTATAAAATAGAGAATTATAGTCAATAAGCCGGTCATAGTTTTCTCTGATCTGTTGTTCAGAGAGTCCGGATTCCCGGCTGATATGAAGAAGTTTTATATCGGCATAGTAAAGAGGCCGGAAATTCAGTGTAAATACGACCGAAAATGAAATTAGAAATATAGATAAAGAAACCGTAAGCAGAAATTGTTTCATGATGCACCGCCTTTCATGAAACCCATTATAACACAAGGAAGTACCATGATAGCGATTATTTCACCTGCAAAAAACATGAAAGTCAGGAAAGAAAAACAGCGAAAGCTGACAGATCCTGTGTTTTCAGAAAAGACAGAACAGATTTATGAAGAATTGAAAAAACTAAAGCCGTGGGAGATCGAATCTTTGATGAAGGTAAATGAAAGGATCGCCCTTCAGGCTTTTTTAGATATACAGAATTTTGAAAACGGGGACGGCAGCGCTGCCCTCATGACTTATGACGGCCTTGTATTCCAGAACGTGGGCGCAGGAGATTTTACCGGGTGGGATATGAAATATGCCCAGAAGCATGTAAGAATCTTAAGCGGCATGTATGGAGTGCTGAAGCCTTTAGATGCGATCCATCCGTACCGTCTGGAAATGGGCTGCAAAGTAAAAACAGCGGGACAGGGCCTGTACCAGTTTTGGGGAGATGCGATTTATAAGGAACTTTATAAGGAACAGGATCTGATCCTGAATCTGGCTTCTGAAGAGTATGCCAAAACCGTGAGAAAATATCTGGATGGGCCGGACCGTTTTGTGGATGTGGAGTTTCTCACCATGAGAAACGGAAAGCTCCGGACCATCGTGGCATGGGCCAAGATGGCCAGAGGTCAGATGATCCGCCATATTGTAAAGAACAGGATAGACCGGCCGGAGGATATCAAAGAGTTTGACTGGGACGGATATGAGTTTGAACCTTCCCTGTCTTCGGAATCCAAGTATGTATTTATCCTGCGGGAGACAAAGTTTTAGTTGACGATCAGGAATCCAAGGTTTAACAGCGCCGCAAACAGGCACCAGATAATGTACGGGATCAGAAGTAAAGCAGATTTTTTGCTGTACTTTCGGAATACATAGAACATCAGTGCATTGAGCAGGTTCAGAGCCAGGATCCAGACAAAAGAGAAAAAAACCAGCCCGTATTCAAAGAAAATGATGGGCCAGAAGAACAGAAAGAAGGACACGGCGAGAAAAAGCTTGATTCCCTGTTTTTTCTCCTGTTCTGTGATGTCCGAGGTCAGCAGGGTGTAAAGGCTCAGTCCGAGCAAAATATCGAGGATCAGCCATACGACGGAAAAGATCCACGGGGCAGGAACGAATGGAGGCTTATTCAGCTGACGGAAGACCTCATCCATCCGGGGTGTCAGGAGTCTGGAGAGCAGACTGACTAAAATGGGAAAAATGATGCAGAGTTTTAAAAGCTGCTTCTTTGATAATTGTTTCATAACACACACCTGGGGCTTTTTACATAGTCTATGCTGCAAGGGTTGTATATCTTGACAAAAAAAGATATTATAATGGGAAAAGGAGTGATATGAAATGGAATTAAAGTGTCCTAAAATATATAGAGACGGAAAATATCTGGCTTACGGCGGCAATCAGGAATGGTTCCCGGGCACGTTCCAGCGGCGTGCGGGATGCGGAAGCGTCACCGGCACGAATATCGCCGTCTGTGAAGGCTTATTTTCGCAAGAAGTAGAAAACTCAGAGTCCATACCCTATGAATCATATCTAGAACTCATGGAGGGCATGTATCAGTATATGACGCCCGGTTTCATGGGCTATCCGCTGATCGGAAAATTTAAGAAGGACTTTTTAAGCTTTGCATCCGGCAGAGGGAAAGACCTGAAGGCTAAAAGTATGTTTCTGCCCAGAAATAAACAGGGATGCCTGGAATTTATCAGGGAAGGGCTGTATCACGGACACCCTGTGGCGCTGCTGATCTGGCGGCATTCCAGGAAGGAATTCAGAGAAGATAACTGGCACTGGGTGACCATCACTGGGTATGACGAAGAGAGGGAAATTCTTATATGGTCCAACTGCGGGGAACGGGAAGAGATTCCTGTAAAAGTCCTGCTGGACGATTCAGCCAGATATTATATCGGACTGGTCCGGTTTGAAGAAAAAAATTGAAGAGTTTTAAATTCTTAGAATATAAATAAAAAGACGTTCACCTAATGCTCTTCATTTGGTGAACGTTTTTCTTAATTTCCTGATAAACAAATGATATGTATATTTATTGTTCTCTAAAACACAACTTTCCGTCTTTCGGATCTTCCACGATTGCAAGAGATTCTAAATGTACGCCTTTCTCACGGATGATCTGTCCGCCGTCCTGGAAGCCTTTCTCGATCACGATACCGCAGCCGATCAGGTTAGCGCCGGAGCCGTTGACAAGATCGATTAATCCGTTTAATGCCTGTCCATTGGCAAGGAAGTCATCGATGATTAGAATATTGTCATCCGGGGACAGGAACTTTTTTTCTACAAAAATATCAAATTCCACCCCTTTGGTATAAGAAATTACCTTAGAGGTCAGCAGGTCTCCGTCCAGATTCTTGGACATGGATTTCTTTGCAAATACAACCGGGATATTGTCAAAATACTGAGCTGCGATCGTCGCGATCCCAATCCCTGAGGCTTCAATGGTCAAGATTCTGGTGATATTTTCCGGAAACAGTCTTCTGAATTCTTTCCCTATTTCCTGAAGCAGCCCGATGTCCATCTGGTGGTTTAAGAAACTGTCAACTTTGAGGATTCCCCCATCCTTCAATACGCCGTCTTTTAAAATGCGCTCCTCTAATAATTTCATAAAATTCTCCATTTCATTCGACTTTTTTATCATTCTAGCACCAAAAGCTGTCAAAATCAATGAGATCAGGGAAGAATTGAGTTGTAAAAACACCATGCCTACCTTATAATATATAGGAATATAGGTTATTTTATAAAGATATATAGGAATATAGGAGGAACGCCCGTGAACCACGAGAAATTTCTTGTCCTTGATTTCGGGGGACAGTACAATCAGTTAATCGCAAGGAGAGTCAGAGAATGCAGCGTTTACTGCGAAATCAAACCTTACACTGCCTCACTTGAAGAAATAAAAGAATACAATCCAAAAGGAATCATTTTCACCGGAGGGCCAAACAGCGTTTACGGAGAAGATTCCGCCACATACGAAAAAGAAATTTTTGAATTGGGAATCCCGATCCTGGGTATCTGCTACGGTTCCCAGCTGATGGCCCATGTCCTTGGCGGCAAGGTGGAGACCGCCCCTGTCAGCGAGTACGGGCACACAGAAGTGGATCTGGACAATTCATCCAAGCTCTTTGACGGTGTGGGCGATAAAACAGTCTGCTGGATGAGCCATACCGACTATATCGCCGAAGCACCGGAAGGTTTCAAGATTACCGCGACAACCCCGGTATGTCCGGTGGCTGCTATGGAAAATGCGGACAAGAAGCTTTACGCAACCCAGTTTCATCCTGAAGTTATGCATACAGAACAGGGCAAAGAAATGATCTATAATTTCTTATACAAAGTATGCGGCTGCAAAGGTGACTGGAACATGGATTCTTTCGTGGATGATATGATTAAATCTATCCGTGAAAAAGTTGGAGACGGAAAAGTGCTCTGTGCACTGTCCGGAGGCGTGGACTCCTCTGTGGCAGCCGTTATGCTGGCGAAAGCAGTCGGAAAGCAGCTGACCTGTGTGTTTGTAGACCATGGACTGCTCCGCAAAAATGAGGGTGATGAAGTAGAAGCAGTCTTCGGACCGGAAGGACCGTATGACTTGAACTTTATCCGAGTGAACGTTCAGGATAGATTTTATGAGAAATTAGCGGGAGTGGAAGAACCGGAACAGAAACGTAAGATCATCGGGGAAGAATTCATCCGTGTATTTGAAGAAGAAGCAAAGAAAATCGGATCTGTGGACTTCCTGGTACAGGGAACCATTTACCCGGATGTGGTTGAGAGTGGTGTCGGTAAATCTGCCACCATCAAATCCCATCATAATGTGGGAGGACTCCCTGACTATGTAGATTTCAAGGAAATCATCGAGCCTCTCCGTGACCTGTTCAAAGATGAAGTAAGACAGGCCGGAAGAGAACTTGGAATACCGGAATATCTTGTCATGAGACAGCCATTCCCGGGACCGGGACTTGGAATTCGTATCATCGGAGAAGTAACAGCGGAAAAGGTTAAGATCGTGCAGGATGCCGATGCAATTTACAGAGAAGAAATTGCAAAAGCAGGCGTGGATAAAGGACTGGGACAGTACTTTGCAGCACTGACAAATATGCGGTCTGTGGGAGTTATGGGGGATGGAAGAACCTATGACTATGCTATTGCGCTGAGAGCCGTTAACACTTCAGATTTTATGACTGCAGATGCGGCACAGATTCCTTGGGAAGTTCTTGGAAAAGTGACTACCAGGATCGTGAATGAAGTGGAACATGTCAATCGGGTGATGTATGACTGTACCGGGAAACCACCGGCTACGATTGAGTTTGAGTAAAACGCAACTTTGATTAGGAGCGGGAATTAGCACGAATGCTATTGCAAAACTATGAAAAAATGAAACAGTTTCAATGGAGACGCTATCTAAAATATCTGCTATACTTGATTGTCAAATTGGAAATATTATGGGGTTTGTTTCCGATGAAAAGTAGCCCCGCTAAATAATATAAGATACATTTGGAGGAATTATAATGAATGAAGATAGATATGAACGTACATTGGAGGAATTAGAAACTCATGCTTGTAAATGGTGGCCAAAAGAAGTTCAAGAAGAAGCATTGAAAATTAGTGTATTGCAGTCACTGTTGGACTCACAAGAAAAGTTTATCTCAATCTTGAAGCTTGCAGATAGGAATAACCCGTCTAGTTTATTTGAACTAATAGACGCTTCACACTTTTCCTACAACCTATTTTTAAAACACCTAGTTGTGTTGACCGACTTTGGGGGAGAGCCTTTACAACGTATTAATAAGAATTTTGAAGAGATGTTTCCTGATAAGAAATTTATTTTTGATGTTGGAAAGGGTGCTATGGAATATATCTTTAACGTTTTGCCTGTGCGTGGCGCATTGAATAATAAGAGAATGAAGATTGATACTGTAGAGAATCTAACTGTGGGTCATCCTGATGTTAATCTTTGTAAAGATATAATTATGCTTCTTATTTATGGTGCGGCGGCTACTGATGCAAGCATAAGGGCAGTTCTGTTTAAATGTGCTCAATATGGATATCTTGGTGATGATGCTAAAGTTGAAGAATATGTTAGACAAAATTACATCAGGGTCAGTAGGATCATTGGAGGAAAGACGGCATCCGATTTGGGAAATGTTGCGCAGCAATATGTTGTCAAGTATTTAGCGGAGGCACTGGGCGATGATTATTGTGTAAAAAGTAATGGTACAATTCCTGGTGTCACTCAAAATGAGGGAAGTACATTAACTAATTTTGATGTTGTTGTAGACAAAATTGATGATATGCGTCGGCACAAAAAATATGTTGCTATTGAAGTAACCTTCCAAGAGACCTCAAACAGTACGATTGAAAGAAAAGGTGGGCAAGCTAGAGATAGATTTGAAAAGATTACCAGCAGTCGTAATTACATAGCTTATATTATAGATGGTGTAGGAAACTTTTCACGAAAATCAGCTGTTGGAGTTTTGTGTGAAAATAGCCATTGTAATGTTGCGTATACCTCTGAAGAATTTGAACTTCTAATTGAGTTTATTAAGGAGAAACTTGGATGATAAAATTCATTGATTTATTTGCCGGAATAGGCGGTATTAGATTGGGAGTTGAGGCTGCTTTGGGAAAATATGGAATAGAATCGCAATGTGTTTTATCAAGTGAAATAAATGAAAAGGCTTGTGAAACATATCAGCTTAACTTTGGAGAATATCCACAGGGTGATGTAAAAGAAATTACAGAAATTGAACCATTTGATTTTCTTTTGGCGGGGTTTCCTTGCCAACCATTTTCATATGCAGGTAAGCGCAGAGGCTTTGGTGATACTCGAGGAACTCTTTTTTTTGAAATTGAGAGAATTCTTGGATTGTATCAACCAAAAGCATTTTTGTTAGAAAATGTTCGTGGCTTGTATACACATGATGAAGGTAGAACATTTAAAACTATCATTACAAAACTTCATGAGTTGGGCTATGGAACATATGATTTGCTTTTAAATAGTTCTGACTTTGGAGTTCCACAAAATAGAGTGCGCCTGTATATTCTCGGAATTAAAAATGCTGAGCCAAAGATGTCTTTATCAACTAATCTAGGTGCAGCTGATTCACATCGTTTTAAAAAGAAGTTAGAAAGCTTGATAGATTCTGATGGAGTGCAAAAAAGCGATAGACGTCTGGTTGGGCAAATACTAGAAGACAAGGTTGCTGAAAAGTATTATTGCTCAAAAGAATTTGAAAATCAATTACGCTCTGTTATAGGCAATGATTTAACTAAGCTACATGGATATAGGTTAATTGATTACCGTGGGGGTAAGTCACTTCATTCATGGGAGTTGGGAAAAAAAGGAAAATGTAGTAAGGCGGAGATAAAATTCATGAATCTGTTAATCCAAAACAGGAGAAAACCAATATTTGGAACTCGGCAAGACGGAAAGAAGTTGACGTTAGATCAGATTAAAACGTTCTATACAGAAAGTAATATTTTAACAGTGATTAAATCATTAAAGAAAAAAGGCTATTTGAAAGAAGAAAATGGTAAATTCAACCCAGTCTGCGGAAATATGTCGTTTGAAGTATTTAAATTCCTAGATCCTAATAGCATATCTATTACATTAACATCTTCTGATTCTAATCGTCTTGGAGTTATCCAGAATAATAGACCAAGAAAGATTACACCACGAGAATGTGCACGGCTACAAGGATTCCCAGATACGTTTGCGGTTCATCCGGTAGATGCGTTTGCCTATAAGCAATTTGGTAATTCTGTATCGGTTCCAGTCATTGAAGCTGTAATCTCTGATTTTATTGAACAAAATATAGATCAATTGGGATGGAAACAACATCCTTCCATTAGATTTATAGAACAGAGTAGTATAAAACAAAGTGTAAATATGTAAATAGTGGCAATGTTTTGGAAACAAAAATCAGTAAGCCAGAATAAGATATATAACTGAAGTAAAAAACGGCATGAAAACTAAACAAATACGTTTAGAAACACAAATGGACAGGCCGAGTTCGAGTAATTTTAAATTATAATATAAATACAAAAAACCTTGCTGATTTATATGGTAATAGAATAAGTTAATATTACAATATTCTTTAATGCCAGAAACTATGAGCTCTATGTAGTGCATTACTATAAAACTCAGTAAGGTTTTTTGCCTTATCTCAAAGTATATATGTTTGGAAAAAAATACATAATCCAATAAAAATTTCTATATATTCTTTAATATCAGCAAATATACAGTTGGAGTTTATTACAATAACAATGTAAAATATTTTTGATTAGAAATGAGGGGTATTATGAAGTGTGAGACAACAGATTTAGAAATTGAGACTTTGATGAACAGGATTAAAAATAATGATATGGATTTACAACCGGATTTTCAAAGAGGAGAGATCTGGACATCACAGAAAAAAAGGAAATTGATTGATTCTATTTTGCGAGGATGGAAAATACCCCCAATACATGTTGTGCAGGATGTAAAAGCTATTGATGAAGTATTAGATGGTCAGCAAAGATTAGCTGCCATAAGAGATTTTTAACATTAAAGATATGCTTTTTTAAAAGATGTGCTATTAATCCTTTTTTCATGACAAAAACATGATAATAGGCTTTTTGATTGTAACTATTTAATTTTGCTGTTTCACGATTAACTTTTAGTGCTAAGAGGGCGACTATTAGTGAGAATGCTGAAATAATGACACTAGGATTATTCTTCAAATACGCTATTATGTTAATTCACCTCCTAATGAAAGATATAATTATTATATCATTTTCATCTGAGATTATCCATATCGTTATACAATGGATTAAAGAAATTTTTATCTTGCAAATGATATTGGCTTTCTTTTCTAGATAAATATTTGATAAGCAAAAGCTTTTTGGGTTAGGCTTACATGGACATATCGGTATTAATTAGACGGGAATGACTTTATTACTAATACATTTTTTATCGGGACCAAAGGGATCATGCAGGCCAGACATATTATTTTACTTGCGTCGGGAAAACAGAAAGCCCAAGCTCTGTATGAGGCCGTTTACGGTGATATCACACCGGGAGTCCCTGCATCTATCCTTAAATTACATCCTCATACTGTCGTATTTGCGGATGAGGATGCTCTCTCTGTGATCAAAGAAAAATCTTGAAATTAAAATAGTTTGTTGTTCCTTTGTTGACATTCTTCATGTAAGATAAACGAGAGGTGATAACAATGGACTACAAGATTTTACTAGTCGATGATGACAAAGACTTATTACAGATGCTCAGCAGCTATTTTGAATTGAAGGGCTATATCATAAAAACAGCAGTCAACGGAGTGGAAGCAATGGAGCGGATAAAAGATAATCCGGATATTATCCTGCTGGATGTCAACATGCCGGGGCTGGATGGCCTGGAAGTCTGCAGGCAGATCCGGGATAAGATTTCCTGTCCGATTATCTTTCTGACCGCTAAAGTGGAAGAGCAGGACCGGATCAATGGCCTCATGGTCGGCGGCGATGACTACATTTTAAAGCCATTCAGCTTAAGAGAGCTGGAAGCCAGGATCGCTGCCCATCTTAAAAGAGAAGAAAGGCATAGAAATAAGTCGGAGTATCGTTTTGATGACGGACTAATGATAGATTATACTGCAAGAACCGTACAAATAAATGGCTGTGCAGTAGAGTTTACAAAAACTGAATATGCGATCATAGAATTTTTATCCATGCACCCGGGCCAGGTTTTCGACAAAGAACGGATTTACGAAAAAGTCTGTGGATATGACGGCGAAGGGGACAGCCGGGGGATGACAGAGCTTGTCAGAAGGATACGAAGGAAATTAAGTGCTCATACATCTTCTGAGTATATCGAAACAGTCTGGGGAATGGGGTATCGATGGAAAAAATAAGGAATTTATCGATCAGGAAAACCATTGTACTATATATGGGATTAAATCTGATCCTAAGTTATTGTCTTTCGTTTGCCGTCATTTACACAGCAAATGATGCACAGAAAAAGATCTGGATGAAATATATAGACAAAGACCGCTACTATGAGGCGATGCAGAAGAAACAAGATGATTACGATGTGACTGTTACAAGAGCAAGGCCCAATTCTATGACAAAAGTGGACAGGGGTATTTCAGAACTTTGTGATTTTCTTGAAACATATAGCATTCTGGTGATTTCCTACCTAGGGACAATCATAGCAGTCGGGCTGTTTTATAAACATAAGATTAAAATTCCCGTTGAGGAATTAAAAGAAGCATCTGTACGTATTTCCGAAGCAGACCTGAATTTTTCTGTTACATATTCTAATGAAGATGAAATGGGACAGCTGTGCAGACAGTTTGAAAACATGCGGTATCAGCTTGAAGAGAACAATAAAAAGATGTGGAAAATAGTAGAAGATGAAAAGGCACTGCGTTCAGCCATTTCCCATGATATTCGATCACCCCTTGCGGTCATGGAAGGCTATCAGGAGATGCTTCTGGAGTTTATTCCACAGGAATCTATCAGCAGGGAGAAGATTCTGGAAATGCTGGAAGCCGGTATGCAGCAGATCAAGAGAATGAAGGCATTTATTAATAAAATGCAGAAGCTGTCTAAGCTGGAGGACCGGGATATATGCCGAAACAAAGTAAAAGTAGATGATTTTACGGAAATAATTAAAAGCAATATAAAGATTTTGGGGAAAAAGGCACAAAAGGAATGCCGCGCTGTTATCAGGTTTGATCAGCAGGAAGTTTATTTTGATTCAGAAGTGGTCTTGGAGGTACTGGATAATTTAATCGGCAATGCGCTTCGCTATGCCAGGGAACAGGTTCATGTGGAAGTAGATATTTCCGGAGATGAAATGAGAGTTTGTGTACAGGATGATGGAAAAGGTTTTCAGAAGGATGCAGAACTTTTAACAAAGGCGTACTATAACGGAAATCCTCAAAGTGATCTGACGCATTTTGGGCTGGGACTTTATATCAGCAGAGTTTACTGTGAAAAACATGGAGGAAAACTGCTGCTGTCCAATCAGGATCAAGGCGGAGGAAAAGCTTTCGCATATTTTCGTCTAACAACATAAGCAGTAAAAAAATCGGATGAGAATCCGGTTTTTTTATTTTTTAGAAAGACCTTGTCACACTATTCTTATTGTCTTTTTGTAGTGATTCATAAGATACAGTGTATCTATGAAAGGAAGGAGGGTGCATTGTATGTTCATAATTTTAAAAAGAGAAGTAAAAAACTACCTGAAGAATCCTGTTCTCTGGATAGGGCTCATCATCGTCATTTTTCTTTTATATCAAAATCTGGGGAGTTATCTGAAACTGCATTATGTGCGGTCTGAGAGTGAATTGGAAGAAGTCCATATTGAAAACAAGGCGGATGCTGATATTTCAGAAGGATATATCCCCTCTGCAAAGAATAAGCAGTGGGAACTGGCCAGCAAAAAAATCAAGGATTCCTTTGTTGAATCGTTAGGCTATTCAGAAAAACAAGCACAAGCAGTGATCAATAAGCTGGAGAAGGAAAATATGACAGAAGCAGAAATGTCAGCTTATTTAGTAAAAAACTATGATTTTTATGGGGCGGATCAAATATTTCAGGATACGCAGACATTTAAGGCGACAAAAAAACAAATGAATTCTTACCTGAACTTAAAACTTAGACAAAAGCCTTTTACTTATTATTTTTCAAGAAAGTTTGCAGATTTTGCGGGCTTATGTATGGGGTTTTTTGCAGCTGTATTATTGGCATTTCTTTTTATCAGAGATACAAAAAGGGACACATATGAAATGCTGCATACAAAACCTGTATCAGCAGTGGGCTATATTATGGGAAAAGTTTTAGGTGGTTTTTTGACATTAATGATTATTTTGACAATTTTAAATATAATATTTAGGACTTTATGTGCAGTGTACGGATGGAGAGCCGGTTTTCCAGTACGAATATGGGATTTGTTGTGGGCATCGCTCTTATATATTGTTCCTAATATGCTGATGATCGTCAGTGTGTATACGGCAGCAGCAGTTATTTTCAAAAACCCTTTGCCGGCTGTACCGCTGTTATTCTTATATATGATTTACTCTAATATGGGGTCCATAGGCCCGGACGGACAATACGGATACTATGGAAAGCCGCTGGCAGTCATGGTAAGGTTTCCAGGAAAATTTTTTGAAACTGCACCTCCTCCAGGGACATTCATAAACCAAATATTCCTTATACTGGCATCTGCTATGCTTATTTCTTCCGCAGCTGCCGTATGGAAGAAATGGAGGTCCTATTGATGAAAGAGATGAAAATTTGTCTTCCGGTTTACAAAATAATATATTCTATTTGTTTTATTGTTTTTCTGAGTCTGGTGAGGGGAATCAGCAGCATTGCTGAGATAGGGATTACTATGGATGCATATATTGCGGTTTTGGCGATTGTGTTTTGCGCCGATACTTATTGGATGGAGCACAGCGGAAAACGGTGGGAAGTCTTCTGTCTGTACTCAGTAAAAAAAAAGGAAGCAGACAATTTTGAAAAGACTGGTTGTCCAGTGGATCTTTTTATGGGGATTGGCATTGATCGGATATGGACTGTTCTTTTGGCAGGCCCCTCATAATTTAAATACCATACCGTCAATGCTGCTTTTTGCAGTGTATGTTCCGGAGGTGTTGGTTACTATTTCTTTTTGGAGCACATTTGCTATGACGGTTACAAATCTTCTGAGAAATCTATGGGGCGGAATCGGTTTATCGATTATTTTATGGTTATCTTTAAACTCTGTGACCGGGGAGAGTGTGCTGGGAAAATTTAATGTATTTTCGTTTGTATTCCGGGACACTCAAAATATAAAGAATATGGAATGGCTTTGGGGAAAAGGAATCGCACTGTGCCTTACCGTTTTAATGGCTGCACTGGTTTCAGCTATCATAAAGAAAAGGGGTTGATTATATGAGCATTAGAATAGAAAATCTTACGGTAAAATTTCATCAAAAAGTCACGGCAGTAGATCACGTAAATGTGGAGATCGGTCAGGGAATCTACGGTCTGCTCGGAGAAAACGGAGCAGGTAAGACCACACTTATGCGTGTACTGACTACGGTACTCAAACAAAGTGAGGGTGATGTATATCTTGACAACTTACGGTATACTGAAGCAAATTACGAAAAAATCCGCAGAAAAATAGGGTATTTACCCCAGGAATTAAATCTCTATCCAAGCCTGACCGTACAGGAATGCCTGGAATATATGGGCGGGCTGTCTGGCATGACAAAGAAAGAATGTAAAAAAAGGATTGAATATTACCTTGATAAGACGAGTCTTAAAGAACATAGAAAGAAAAAAATGAGGCAGCTTTCCGGCGGAATGAAACGCCGGGTCGGGCTGATCCAGGCTTTATTAAATGATCCGGAGTTTTTAATCGTAGATGAGCCTACAACAGGGCTTGACCCGGAAGAAAGAGTAAGAATCCGGAACTTGCTTGTTGATTTTTCTGAAGACAGAACGGTACTCTTTTCAACGCATGTGGTGGAAGACCTTACTGCAACCTGTCAAAAGCTTGCGATCATGAAGAAAGGAAAATTTCTTTATACAGGTTCTGTAACAGACATGATGCAGAGGGCCAAAGGCCATATCTGGATCTGCAGAGTGAAGGATGAGAAAGAAGCGAGGGAACTGGAAAAGAAATATCATATTTCTTCCAAACAGTTTACGGAAGACGGCATGAAGGTTAAAATCATCAGCGGACAAAAGCCGTCAGCGGAGTGTTATCAACCTGAAATTTCTTTGGAGGATGCTTATATGTATCTTATGAACGCAGATCAGCTGACAGAATTTAAAGAAATAAAAAATCTGAATCTGAAGCTGTCTGCTGAAAACTAATTTGATTGCCCTTTCTTTATAACATATAATGGATATAAGAGTATAAGGAAAGGGCGGTTGCGGTAAGATGTTGGATCAATCAGAAATACGGGCATTGGCAGATCAAAATGCTTATAAGAGAGGAAGAAACCTTTATCGTTCAGATGCTGTTCTGGAATATTCCGTAGAAGAAGACGGTCAAATTGATTATATATACGCCGCCGTCCAGGGCAGCGGCAGAAATATGTACGATGTCGATTTGGAATATAATATGGAAGAAGGGTGGCTGGAAAATGCGCACTGCACATGTCCGGCGTTCAGAGAATATGAGGGGGTATGCAAGCACTGTGTGGCGGTCTTGTTTGAATATACAGATTACCTGGAATCACAGGAAGCCGCCTGGCAGTATGAACAGAAGAAAGAAGAAAGCCTTGCAAAGCTTCAGACAATGAAAGGCATGCAGAATAAACTTTCGGCCAGTGAGGAATGGAGGCCAAAGACGACTCCGGCGATCAAGGCATTTCTTTCACAGCAGCAGCTTAAAAGCACCCTGCCGATTGCCCAGGAGTCTATTTATGGGAAGGTACATCTGGAACCACTTTTGACATGTATGGATAATTTTATTCAGGTGGAGTTTAAGATCGGTACTTCTTATCTGTATGTTTTAAAAGATGTTTTTGCCTTTGCAGATGCTTTGCAAAATAAACAGAAATTCGCTTATGGGCAGAAATTAGAATTTATACATGATATCCAGGTATTTGATGGAGACTCACGGAAATTGGCGGAATTTTTACAGTCATGGACTGCCCAGAACAGGATCAAGTATATGCAGGTCCCTTATTATGGATATTCATATACGGATTCAACAATGAAAGTAAGAAAGGTCCCGCTGACAACCGGAGAGCTGGAATTGTTTTTGGAAGCGGTGGGAGACCGGGAGTTTCCGGCGGAAATCAATGGAATGCCGGAGAAACTCTGGCATGTGACAGAGGATCCACTGTTCAGGACCATGAAGATCAAAGGCCAGGAACAGGGAATTAACGTAGAGGTCAACTATTTGTTTGGATTTCAGGGCATCAAACATAATATTTATTTTTCCAAAGGAAAGATCTACAAAGTGAGCAGAGCGTTTTTGGAGCCTGTCCACGATTTTTTATCCTGTATGGAAAATCTGCCGCAGCGGAAGGTTTTTATAGAAACAGCAGATGTGCCTGTGTTCTGCAGGGAAGCCCTGCCCGTGCTGGAAACGTATTTTGAGTGTACAAGAGAGAGTTTTGACGAGAAGGACTATGGGGTAGTGCCGGCCGCATTTGAAATATATCTGGATGCGCCCCAAAAGGACTTCATTACATGCAGGCTGGATGCGGTATACGGGGAACAGAAGTACCATGTTTTTGAAAAGAACCAGAAAACAGAGGGGCGGGATCTGAAAAAAGAAGCAGAAGCTGCCAAGATCGTTTCCGGCTATTGTAATGCCTACGATGAAAATGAAAAAATGATGGTTCTGGCCAATGATGAGGATATGCTCTATGAACTGCTGGTCTACGGGATACCTGCTATGCAGCAGTTTGCGGAAGTATATATTTCCGACGCCCTGAAAAAAATTAATATTGCGCCTGCACCGAAAGTGGCGGTGGGTGTATCTCTCTCCGGTGATCTGCTGGAGTTAAAGATGACCGCGGGAGATATGCCGAGAAGCGAACTATTGGAGATCTTATCAAAGTATAATCGGAAAAAGAAATTTTACCGTTTAAAGAGCGGTGATTTTGTAAACATGGAAGGGGAGGGGATCAACGCTCTGCTGGAAATGAAAGAAGGGCTTCACCTGACAAAAAAGCAGCTGGAACAGGAACAGGTGGTCCTTCCGAAATACCATGCCCTTTACCTGGACGAGGAGCTGAAAGAATGGCAGTCGGTTTCCGCCCACAAAGATAAAGAGTTTAAGGCACTGATACGAAATATGAAAACGGTGGAGGACAATGATTTTGAACTCCCTGCCGAGATGGAACCTATCCTGAGAGAATATCAAAAAAGAGGATTTTTGTGGATCAAGACTTTAAAATACAATGGATTTGGCGGAATCCTGGCAGACGACATGGGGCTTGGGAAGACACTTCAAGTAATCGTATTTCTGTTGTCCGAATACCTGGAGGAGGAAGGAAACAGGCCAAGCCTGATCGTGGCGCCTGCATCGCTGGTATTTAACTGGCAGAGCGAGATCCGGAAGTTTGCCCCGGCCCTTCCGGTCCAGATGGTTGTCGGCAAGGCCGGAGAAAGAAAGTCCATCATTGAACGTGCAGACAGCCGGGACATCCTTGTCACTTCCTATGATCTATTAAAGCGGGATATTAGTCTCTATGAAAATATGACCTTCAGCAGCCAGATCATTGATGAGGCACAGTATATTAAAAATCATAATACTCAGGCTGCCAAAGCGGTCAAGATGGTAAATGCTGGCTTTAAACTGGCCCTTACCGGAACTCCGGTGGAAAACCGCCTGAGTGAACTTTGGAGTATTTTTGACTATCTTATGCCGGGATTTTTATATTCTTATCAGAGGTTCCGGGAAGAACTGGAGCTTCCGATCGTACAGGATAACAGCGAGAATGAGATAAAACGTCTTCAAAAGATGATCAGGCCGTTCGTGCTGCGGCGCTTAAAAAAGGATGTGCTGAAAGATCTGCCGGACAAACTGGAAAAAAACTATTACGCCAGGATGGAAGGAGAACAGCAGAAGCTTTATGATGCCCATGTAAAACGGATGCAGCTGATGCTGGATAAGCAGTCGGAAGAGGAATTTAAAAGTTCCAAGATCCAGATACTGTCGGAACTTACCCGGTTAAGACAGCTTTGCTGCAGTCCGGAATTGGTCTTTGATCAATATACAGGAAAATCTGTCAAATCCGATCTGTGTATTGATCTTATAAAAAATGCAGTCAGCGGAGGACATAAGATTCTCCTTTTTTCTCAGTTTACATCCATGATTTCTATATTAGAAGAGCGGCTGCAAGCTGAAAAAATTTCGTTCTATACGCTTACCGGATCAGTAAATAAAGAAAAACGGGCCCGGATGGTGGAAGACTTCAACAACGATGATACTTCGGTTTTCTGCATTTCCCTAAAGGCTGGAGGCACCGGATTAAACCTTACTTCTGCGGATATCGTGATTCATTATGATCCGTGGTGGAACCTGGCCGTACAGAATCAGGCTACGGACAGGGCACACCGGATCGGACAGGAAAACGTGGTTATGGTCTACCGGCTGATCGTTGAGGGAACCATTGAAGACAACATTGTGAAGCTTCAGGAAAAGAAAAAGGAACTGGCAGACCAGATTTTGGGCGGAGAAGGAATGGGAAGCGCAAGCTTTACCAGAGAAGAACTGAAGGAATTGTTGAAATAGACAGACGTAAGCGGAGGAGCTATGCACTCTAAAACAATCAAGTATTACAACGAAAATGCCGGAGAATTTGTCTTTAATACAGTTGGAGCAAATATGGAGTATCATCAGAAGCGTTTCTGTGAAAGGCTTCCGAAAGGGGCATTGATCCTTGACTTTGGCTGCGGATCCGGTCGTGATACTAAGCATTTTATGAGTCAGGGTTATCAAGTGGATGCGATGGACGGATCAGAGGAACTGTGCAGGATGGCTTCGGATTTTACGGGAATCGAGGTGAAGCACGGTTACTTTCATGAACTGGATGAGGAAGATAAGTATGATGGGATCTGGGCCTGTTCTTCTATTCTTCATTTGCCGATAGATGAGCTGAAAGAAGTTTTTTCTAAGATGGCAAAAGCGTTGAGGGATCAGGGTGTTGTATATGCCTCTTTTAAATATGGAGAATTTGAGGGAGAGCGGAATGGAAGATATTTTACGGATTTGAATGAGGAGCGATTGCACAGATTGATAGAAGATACAGGAGTTTTTATTGTTGAGGAAACGTGGATTACGTTTGATGTAAGACTGGGGAGAGATGAAGAAAAATGGATGAATATGATTTTGAAGAAGAAAGAATTATATTAAGAGTTGATTCAGAAGGTCCTATCGAGTTTTAGACCATAGATGTTATTAGGAAAATAATTAATTAGGGAGCGATTGATCTGTAAGGATAAGGGACATTCTGTCGACCTGTTATAATGTAAAAACACCAGGGGGTCGACAATAGGCGGAATAGAGCCGTGAAATGTAAAAATTATCAGCATGGTTGAAGGTTAAAGTTATAAAACATGCTGTAATTTTTGCAGGTCGACAAATGGGGGTTGAAAAATGCTTATTTTTGCTATATTGTGAATGTATGGGTAATAATAGAACCACATTGGAATCTAAAGAGTGTCCGATGCAAAGAAACGAAAGATCGCTGAGAGTAATAATAGAACCACATTGGAATCTAAAGCTAATATCATATAGATTATAAGAACATATGTTTTATGTAATAATAGAACCACATTGGAATCTAAAGGCATTCTTTAAGTGAGGCGGGTCAAATACAACCACCGTAATAATAGAACCACATTGGAATCTAAAGAAACGCGCTTATAGATGGAAAACCGATCCCGGGATGGTAATAATAGAACCACATTGGAATCTAAAGATATAATGCGTATATAAGTTAATTATAACATACAAAGTAATAATAGAACCACATTGGAATCTAAAGTTCCATGCTGAAACGTATTTGTTTCTTGTCCGTACCGTAATAATAGAACCACATTGGAATCTAAAGAGGGCAACCGCCCCGGTTCCGAACAGATAAGTAGAGTAATAATAGAACCACATTGGAATCTAAAGGATGTAATATACGCCGACAACAGAGAGCTGGAGACGGTAATAATAGAACCACATTGGAATCTAAAGTTATACTGCATATACTTTTTTATGTCTAATAATAAAGTAATAATAGAACCACATTGGAATCTAAAGGAATAGACTTTACACGGGTCATGTATGTTAATTATGTAATAATAGAACCACATTGGAATCTAAAGTTACGCAAATGCACAACACATACAGCAACACACTACGTAATAATAGAACCACATTGGAATCTAAAGAATACAGAAAAAATGATTAAAATAGCGAGGTTTCTAGGTAATAATAGAACCACATTGGAATCTAAAGTAAAGTACAGTCCTTCGATTTCCGTTACCAAGTGCTGGTAATAATAGAACCACATTGGAATTTAAATTCCTTCGTTATGGTCATGCAGATCGGAACGATCATGAGTGATAATAGAGCCATATTGGTATCTAAATGACCAAGAGCAATTGTATGTATAGGATGTCGTTGTAGTGATAATAGAGACACATTGGGATTTAAAAACTATACCGTTCTAACGCTGAAATGTGTTCGGTACAAGCAATAATAGAAAGATAAAAATTTGAATGAGCTTGGATATCAAACAGTGAATAAGCACACCGTTAATATTAAAAATGCGGAAACAATGTTTGTATTGTTTCCGCAGAATAATGTTAGTTTTTGAAAATATCCATTATGGTCTATTAATTACATTATGGTATTATTTTATACTCAAAATCCCATTATGTATCAATTACATTATTAAAACAATTTGATTATAATATAAGAATAAGAATTAATCAAACTATGTTATAAATTGAAAATATAATATGGTATTATATTATATGGAATATCATTGACAAATATAATAAGTGGTAGTATTATACAGATAAAGGAAGTAAAAGGAGGGAAATAAATATGCGTCTAGAGTTACAATTGGATCTTGAAAAGCCTGAACTAAGCAAAGATTATAGAAGAATTGTATTATCGTATTTAAAGTTTGCGCTTAGCGAGTGCAATGACGGAAAGTATTTTGAAAAGTATTTTAAAGATACGATCCAAAAAGATTACTGTTTTTCTGTTTTGATGAAAGGGCCTAAATTCTCTAAAGATAAAATCCTTTTAGAAGAACCAAGAATAAAAATCTTATTTTCTTGTGATGACCGAAGGAAGACAGGCTTGATACTATTTTCAGCATTTTTGGGCATTAAAAACAGGAAGTTTCCACTTGCAAACAACAATGCAATGGTGCTAAAACGTATCGATCAAAAAAGTGAGAAATTAATTACCGAGTCTACAGTCTATATGCAAACTGTTTTAGGAAATGGCTTATGTATTCGCGAACATGATCGAGAGACAAATAGGGATCGATTCATTACTTTTGAAGATGAAGATTTCAAAGAGAAAGCCTCGGAAATCCTATCTATTCAGGCAAAGTCAGCAGGGTTTTCAGAAAATAAGGCATCCGGCATTAGCCTTGAGCCTGTTCAATGTAAGAAGGTAGTTGTTTTGCATTATGGAGTTTATATAGATGTAACTGTTGGGATTATAAAGATGACAGGAGACCCAGATGTTTTGCAGTACTTGTATTCGGTCGGGGCAGGGAGCAAGCATTCAGCAGGATTCGGTGCCCTCAATGTATTAAGGCAGGGGGAGAGTATATGAAGGAATTACGGGAACAGCTAGAACCGTTAGATTGGAGATATTCTGCGGCTATTGTAGGTTTGGAGAAGTACCTGACATGGCTTGGTGATGAAGCTACAGATTGGGAATTGAAAGAGGACAAATTAGAGTATGATGCAAATTACATACAAAAATCAAAGTTTGCAAAATTTGTAGAATACTCTTTTCCGGATGAAATGCACCATCTCCAAATAGAAGAATTATTACAAACCCCAGATCTATCGGATGATCAAGTATCTTTGGTCAATAGTAAGATGAAAGCAAACACCATCTTAAAAAAAGTTTTTAAGAAATTATCTTTTGACGGGGAAAATGCAGAGGAGATTTTAAGTTTAATTGAAGAAAACAGAGAAGCCATTACACTTGAGACTTTTAGAAACAAAACAAATTTATATCGAAATTATTGCAATACATTTCAACTGTTTGAAGATGGAAAAGAATGCTGCCGTCTGTTGGGATATTATATAGATATTCCAAAGAAAGGGAAATCTATTTCATACAATTTTAACAAAGCTAATTTTCATGGAACAGATATGCAGGTTTTTGATTTCATACCGTTTGCGTTTCATGGTAAAAGAGAAACGATGTTCATTAATGACAATATAGAGTTACCCTGTTTAGTAGAGACAAATGGGAGATGGGCGGAAAGTGTTCAAAAGGAGAAAAAGGACTCAGAAGAAGAAGGGAAAAAACTGAATACCAGACAAATGTTTTTTAAGCTGCTTTTAGAATCGGATACATTTATCACTGGCGATGTTGAGGTTATTGTCAAAAATCCGGATCAGACATTTTTTGAAACATTATATATCCGAAGAGACAGTTTAAAGATCTTGAAATCTTTGGAAAAGAGCTACAAATATCTATGTTTCAGTATTAAAGAAGCTGAGAATTATTGGGTTGATATTCAGAAGGAAGTCACAGAATCAATTCTTAACTTTACATTACTCGATCATTTAATAAATTATTTGCTGAAAAAGCCGGATGTAAATAATTATGGATATGTTATTAACCAGTTAATTAAAATCAACATAAAAATAAAGGGGGCTGACAAAATGGATGGAGCTATGAAGTCTGCATTTAAAAGTGCAAAAACAGTTGTAGATAAGCGTGAAAATGGCAGTTATAAGGTTCCGGATAACAAATTAAGTTCATACAACAAGAAATTAACAAGTGCAATTACGTTTGAAGATTATGACCGTTTTTGCAAGATACTTTTGAATCTTGCAAATTATGCAGACGAATCTTTTAGTTTTGCATATGATTTGTTTGAAGACTTTGAGAAAAACAAAGAGGTTGCATATACATTTGTAAATGCATTAAGAAGGGAAAATACAGAGACAGTGAAAGAAGATAAGGGAGGAAATTAATTATGAAAAAGAATGCATTAACTCTAACAGTAGTAGCCAATATGACATCAAATTATTCTGAAGGCCTGGGGAATATTGCATCAGTACAAAAAGTTTTTAAAAACCAGAAAATATATTCTATGAGAAGCCGGGAAAGTCTGAAGAATGCGATTATGGTTCAGAGTGGATGGTATGATGATCTTGAAACTGAAGTAGATGGAGCAGCGCAAAAAAAAGTAAATGCTGAATTAAATGCTGCTAACTGCAGAGCACTAGAGGGCGGGTATATGAATACCCAGGGGACAACCTATGTAAGAAAAAGTTCCTTTTATCTGACGGATGCCATTGCAGCAGATCATTTTATAAATGAAACAAGATTTCATAATAACTTATACATGGCCTCAAATTATGCAAAGGAAAATGGATTGTCTGTACAGGAGAGCGGCGGTAAAGTGGGATTGATGCCGTATCAGTATGAATACGACAAATCCTTAAAAGTATATAGTCTGACAGTTGATTTGCAGATGATAGGGAAAGATGAGAACTTTGAAGGAGAAGCTTCCCAGACAGAGAAACTAGAGAGAGTAACAGCTCTGTTAAATGCAGTAGAAAATTTATCTTTGACAGTGAAAGGTAATTTAGATAATGCAGAACCAGTTTTCATAGTAGGAGGATTATCTAAAAGAAAGACACATTATTTTGAAAATGTGGTAAATGTCAAACATGCAAACCTGATGATATCAGAAGATCTGAAAGAGAAGCTGAAAGAAGGATTCCATGCGGGACTGCTGAGAGGCAACTTATTAGAAAACGAAGATGAAATAGAAAAAGAATTGGCGCCGGTTTCAATCAGCGCGTTCTTTAAAGAACTGCGCAAGGAAGTAGAAGAGTATTATTCAAACTAATACATAGGAGAGAAGGTGAATGGGGTGAAAGCCTTAAGGATAAAAATTCGTCAAGCCAGCGCAAATTATAGAAAAGAAGAGACAACAGAGAATAAGATGACGTATCCATTACCTCCGTTATCCACAGTTAGCGGTGCACTGCACAGTATTTGCGGATATACTGAATATAAAAAAATGGATATCAGCATTCAGGGCAAATTCTCTTCCATGCGAAAAAAAGTTTACAGAGATTATTGTTTTCTGAACTCTACAATGGATGACAGGGGAACTTTGGTCAAAATGAAAAACGAGAGTATGCTGTCTAATGCATTTACGAAAGTTGCCAGTGCTAAAAAATCTCAAGGGAATAGTTTTTTTAATGGGACTACGATCCAAGTTCATGATGAGTCTTTACTGCAGGAGTACCGGGATTTAAAAGTTCTTGGAAATAAGATTGCGGAATGGAAATCCACAGAGTACAAAGAGCGAATTCAAAATTATAAACAGGAGAAAAACAGGTTAGCAGAACAAAAGAAAACAGCAGAAAAAAGAAGCAATGAGTATGATGAGATTGTCCAGAAAGAAAAGCAGATAAAGGCAGAAGAAAAAGAATGGAAGAAGAAGGTTTCGGATTATGAGATGAATAACTATAAAATACCAATCTCAAAATTCCGTTCCTTAACTACGTCCATTAAGTACTATGAAATTTTGGATAATGTGCAGCTGATTTTACATATTCGTGCCGAAGAAGAAGTTTTGAATGACATCTATCATCATATTTATGAATTAAAATCATTAGGGCGGAGTGAAGATTTCGTAGAAGTTACGGATGCAGAGCTGGTAGAATTGTTTGAATCTGATGAAACATTAAATAGTCCATTTTCTGCCTATTTGAACTATAATGATGTGAAAAATGAAAGGATATATACTGGTCTGAAATCAGGACGAGATATGTTCGGAACTAAATATTATTTAGGAAAAAAATATGAAATTCAAGATGGAAAACGGATTTTTATTGAAAAAATCCCGGTAGTATATACTTCAAACTATGGAATTGATGAAACCAGTGAAAATATCTGGGTAGACGACCAAAAGAATATTGTAAATTTTTTATAATTCATGGAGGATGAATAGGTGAAGTTACAGGAGTACCTGGCAAAGCCAAATAAAACAATTGCAGAGCATGCGCGAGATTTAATTAAACAAGCTGAGATTTTGTGGGATCTTCATTATATTAATGATAAGTATATCTTTGATTTGTTATGCCAGGCCTGTCTTCACCATGATGACGGCAAGGCAAATAAAGAATTTCAGAAGAGAGTGAGAAATGACAAATTAAAATTTAATCCTGAAAAAGAGGTTTCGCACAATATTTTATCAATCTTTTATTTAGATTCATCTCAATATCAGGATGAGGATTTTATAAGAATTGCCTGTGCCATTTTATATCACCATGATTATTGCAATGAATCGGAAGTTTTGAACAATCAGCGAGAGTTAATTAATTCATTGTTGTTGAGCGAATATAAACACCAATTAAAAAGAAAGCATGTGAATAAAATTGTAGGTAAATATCTGTCAGACCCTCAGACTATTTTATTAAAAGGTTTACTGCATAGATGTGATTACAGTGCCAGCGGAAATTATCAGGTTGAATATCCAAATGATTTCTTGATTAAGGGGCTCGACCAGATGATGCAAGTATGGAAAACAAAGAATCCAGAGAGTAAATGGAATAAGCTGCAGAAATTTTGTATTGAGCATCGCGAAGATGATATTATTGCTTTGGCTCCGACAGGAATGGGAAAAACGGAAGCAGGACTTCATTGGATAGGAGACAATAAAGGATTCTTCGTACTGCCTGTACGGGTAGCAATCAACTCTATTTATGATCGTGTCAAAAATGATATTTTAAAAGAAGACAAACTTCAGGAACGTCTTGGATTATTACATTCAGAAGCATTAGAATATTATAGAGAGCATCTTTCAAACAGTGAAGAGTTAGATATTTTTGAATATTCAGATCGGGGAAAAATGCTTTCACTACCTTTAAACATTTCCACATTAGACCAATTATTTGGCTTTATTTTTGGGTATAAGGGCTATGAGATGAAATTGGTCACGCTTGCATATTCAAAGATTGTGATCGATGAGATTCAAATGTATGATGCAGAATTACTGGCCTATTTGGTTTTTGGACTTCGGAAGATACATCAATTTGGCGGAAAGATTGCAATCGTAACAGCAACGCTATCTCCATTTTTAAAAGATATTTTAAGAAGAGATACAGGGATTGAATTTAAAGAGCAACAATTTTCAAATAATTTAATGAGACATTCTATAAAGGTAAAGCAAGAGTCCTTATCTGCAGAAGATATTATTCAGTGTTATAAAAAGAACAAGAGGCTAAATCGCAGTAACAAAATTTTAGTTGTCTGTAATACAATCCGAAAAGCACAGGAAATATATGATGAATTAAAAGAAGCAGATATAGATTTGAATTTAAATGTCTTTCATAGCCGTTTTACCCGAAATGATAGAAAGCAGCTGGAATCGGAAATCAAAGAATTTGGGAAAACCTATTCAGATGAAAAACAAGGAGTCCTGGATAGCCGCGATGGGATTTGGATCGCAACGTCAGTTGTTGAAGTAAGCCTGGATATTGATTTTGATTATTTATTTACAGAACTTTCTGAATTAAATGCATTGTTTCAGAGAATGGGAAGGTGCAATAGAAAAGGAAAGAAAGATATTGATGAATATAATTGCTTTGTGTATTGTGACGGTAAAGATGTTAAGAGGGGGCGGAAAGGCTTTTTAGATGCTGTTTTATATACGCAATCTATGAAAGCTTTGTCAAATTGTGATGGTCCGATCAGTGAAGAAGATAAACTGGCTTTGATTGAAAAATATTTTACTACGGAAGCAGTTTCTGAAAGTGACTATTTAAAAGAATACAATGAAACTTTTAATAAATTTAAGATTGGTGTTAAAGTTAGTGATGGTGAACAGGACTTACGAAATATCTTTTCTCAAAATATTGTTCCAAAGTCCGTATATCTGGATTATAAAGAGAGTATTGAAGGGCTGCAAAAAAATTTAATGGATGTAGAAAAGCAAATAAAAGAGGAAAAGAAATTAGGAAAAGATAAACTAATTTTAAATAACTTGTGGAAAAGGAGATTAGAGATACAAGAACAACTTAAAGGATATATAGTCTCCATACCAAAATATATGTATATAAAATACAAACGTCATGAAATCGAAATTTTTGGAGAGATAAAAATTAATCGGTTTGAGACGATACCGGTAATAGACTGTCATTATGATGAAAAGGGATTTTATCCATTAGATGTAGAGGAACTGGATGAGCCTATATTTACTCTATAAAATAGTGAGAAATAAAATTTTATAATAACTAGTTGGTAATTGTAATATAAAGGGGAGGTTTCGTTTTATGGAGGAGAGAATTACAGGAGTAATGATTTACTACTATTTCGTCTGTAAGAGGAAATTATGGTATTTCTGTCATGAAATAAATATGGAAGCCGAAAACGAAAGTGTTATGCTGGGCAAGTTGTTAGATGAAAATAGCTATCGCCGTGATGAAAAACACATCAACATTGATAATATTATTAATATCGATTTTATAAAAGAACATAAGGAATTGCATGAAGTAAAGAAAAGTAAATCTATTGAAGAGGCAGGAGTCTGGCAAGTGAAATATTATCTTTACTATCTTTGGAAGAGAGGCGTAAAGAATTTAAAGGCTAAAATTGATTACCCATTGTTAAAGAAAAACCTGATTGTTGAGTTGAAAGAAAAGGATATTAAGAAATTAGAAGGTATTATTTCTGAAATACATGAAATCAAAGAATTAGAAACACCACCTGAGTTCTGTGAAAAGAAAATTTGCAAGAAATGTGCTTACCATGACTTATGTTTCATCTAATAGGGAGGTGAAAGGATGAAGAGAAGCCTTTATGTATATAACAATGGCGATTTAAAGAGAAAAGATAATACACTTCAGTTTACTTCATATGAAGGAGAAAAGAGAGACATTCCCATTGAACGGATTAATGATATTTATGTAATGTCAGAAATGACATTTAACACAGCATTTATTAATTACATATCGCAGTATGGTATCCCGATTCATTTCTTTAATTATTATAATTTTTATACCGGAAGTTATTATCCAAAAGAAAGTCTTCTAGCGGGCCAGCTTCTCGTAAAACAGGTGGAGCACTACACAGATTATGAAAAAAGAATTGAAATTGCACGTAAATTTATTAATGCAGCGGCAGATAATATCTATCGAAATCTACGCTATTACAACAGCAGAGGAAAAGAACTTTCAGAATTTATGAATGAAGTAGATCATCTGCGAAAGAAAATACCAAAGGCAAAAGCTGTTGATGAATTAATGGGAATAGAGGGTAACATCCGAAGATATTATTATACAGCTTGGAATGAAATCGTCAATCAGGAAATTCAATTTGAGAAAAGAGTCATGCATCCACCGGATAACATGATTAATTCACTGATATCTTTTGTAAACTCTTTGATTTATTCAAAGACGTTAAGTGAAATATATCATACTCAATTAAACCCGACAATCAGTTATCTTCATGAACCAGGAGCGAGAAGGTATTCTTTATGCCTGGATTTATCTGAGGTATTTAAGCCGTTGATTGGAGATCGGCTGATATTTTCTTTGTTGAATCGGAAGCAGATAACGGAAGATAGCTTTACCAAAGAGTTGAATTTTCTTCATTTAAAAAAAGAGGCGTCTAAATTGATTGTCACAGAATTTGAAGATCGTCTGAAAACAACAATTATGCACAAGGAGTTGGGGAAAAAGGTATCTTATCAGTATCTAATGCGGCTGGAAGCGTACAAATTAATTAAGCATTTAATCGGGGAAAAAGAGTATGAAGGGTTTAAGATATGGTGGTAGTTTATGTATGTAGTTTTGGTTTATGATATTAGTCAAAGTGAAAATGGACAAAAACGCTGGTCAAGGGTTTTTAAGATATGTAAGAAATATTTATCACATATACAAAATTCTGTTTTTGAGGGTGAGATATCTAAGGTCCAGTTGGTACAATTACAGCAGGAATTGAAGCCTCATGTGGACACAGATTTAGATTCCGTCATTATTTTCAAAAGTCGTCATGAGAGATGGCTGGATAAGGAATTTTGGGGGAAAGAGGAGGATAAAACTAGTTTTCTTATATAAGAACTGTCGACCCTTGGTAGTGCAAAATTATAGGGGGATCGACAGTAGCGAGTAACTTAATAAAACAGGGACTTCATGCTTATATAATTTGTATCTTTGTGTTGAAAGTTAATGATTATTATGGGGTCGACAATTTGTAGGGGTTGAAAGGTGAGAAATAGGGGCTTCTAATGTAACGGATCTTAATAGAAACATAGTGGAATTTAGAGATGGGGACGCTGACGTGGTCGGCCTGCCATACATATCTTAATAGAAACATAGTGGAATTTAGAGAATTTTGCGGCTTCCTAAAGGGAAATGCAATGAAATATCTTAATAGAAACATAGTGGAATTTAGAGTGCGTTTACTGCAACAGGGATTGAACGGGGATTTAATCTTAATAGAAACATAGTGGAATTTAGAGGGCTAAATGGACTGGAAGAGCGCGGGTTGATCGAGATCTTAATAGAAACATAGTGGAATTTAGAGTCGTCCTTGTCGGACTCTAATTTCCTGCGCTGTGCCATCTTAATAGAAACATAGTGGAATTTAGAGGAAACAAGTAGAAGTCATAAATTTTGTATCTGCTGTATCTTAATAGAAACATAGTGGAATTTAGAGATTTGTATGTTGTCCGGATACTGCTTTGAAAGCTCATCTTAATAGAAACATAGTGGAATTTAGAGGAATCCATAGGGGAAGGAATTAAGGCTGGCATCTATATCTTAATAGAAACATAGTGGAATTTAGAGTCTGTTGTGGAGCAATAGTTCTTCCTCTTTGTTTGATCTTAATAGAAACATAGTGGAATTTAGAGTGTCAATCAAGGAAGGTATTCTTGCGCTGATTGACATCTTAATAGAAACATAGTGGAATTTAGAGTCTTCTTATATATAATTTATTTAATTTGTAGAAGATATCTTAATAGAAACATAGTGGAATTTAGAGTCGTCAAGCCTCATTTCAGCCATCTTTATACGTTTAATCTTAATAGAAACATAGTGGAATTTAGAGGAATTAGACACAAATACATATCTTGCGAGACTGGCATCTTAATAGAAACATAGTGGAATTTAGAGAAACAAAGAAATTTATACAAAATAGCGAAAGCATTAGAATCTTAATAGAAACATAGTGGAATTTAGAGTGGGACAAAGACTTACAGATAAATGATCCCGAATTAGATCTTAATAGAAACATAGTGGAATTTAGAGGAATTTACATATATGAGTGCAGAGTTAAAGAGGGATATCTTAATAGAAACATAGTGGAATTTAGAGTTTTTTCACCTCCCTGGTTCGTCTTTCTGAACATAATCTTAATAGAAACATAGTGGAATTTAGAGAGCAATGGGGAATGCCTTTGTGCCGCTTGCCACGCATCTTAATAGAAACATAGTGGAATTTAGAGCTTAACGTTTTGTTAGCTGGATGTCACGGTGGCGCCATCTTAATAGAAACATAGTGGAATTTAGAGTTAAGTAGAAAACATTTTTCTGCTCAGGACCGCTTATCTTAATAGAAACATAGTGGAATTTAGAGCTTCATGACCGGGGCTGCTGGATTTTTAGGCGGGTTGAATCTTAATAGAAACATAGTGGAATTTAGAGACAATAAGGCGATTACTGCTGAAACAAACCGCCTGGATCTTAATAGAAACATAGTGGAATTTAGAGGCATACTGTCTTGGTAATGGTTTACTACCCCATCACATCTTAATAGAAACATAGTGGAATTTAGAGTCGGGTGGAGACGTTTGTTTTGCAGGTAATCAGTTCTATCTTAATAGAAACATAGTGGAATTTAGAGTAGTAACCTTTTGCTAATTCTGCATCGTCAAGATTAATCTTAATAGAAACATAGTGGAATTTAGAGAAATAATCATACACATACTGTTCCGAATCATGTTCAATCTTAATAGAAACATAGTGGAATTTAGAGGAAAGACCATTGCGATTGTGTCCGGGGACTTTGTCGATCTTAATAGAAACATAGTGGAATTTAGAGTATTTTTTTTGCTTGTAGTTTGTTACAAGCACCTGCGTAATAATAGATCCACATTGGAATTTAGAGCACTTCGAGCTCTTGAATTGCAACGTCTGTATCAAGGTAATAATAGATCCACATTGGAATTTAGAGCGCACATACAATGAACTCTTCCGGGACATGTACCAGTAATAATAGATCCACATTGGAATTTAGAGGATAATACAGAAGATTAAACGTAAATGCGTTTGAGTAATAATAGATCCACATTGGAATTTAGAGCTTTCTACGCTCTCTGGCTATCCGTTTTTCGATTGGTAATAATAGATCCACATTGGAATTTAGAGGATGTCCGACAACCATTAGGGCACTTCTCGCCTTTTGTAATAATAGATCCACATTGGAATTTAGAGACAGCACCGCAGTCATAAGAGAGGCAAAAGCCTCTCGTAATAATAGATCCACATTGGAATTTAGAGATAGGCCACAACTTGTTTGTCACCGCATCCATCTCTGTAATAATAGATCCACATTGGAATTTAGAGACGCTCCTTCCAATTTCGTATCAGGATATCCGCATAAGTAATAATAGATCCACATTGGAATTTAGAGACGTGTAACACCCCTTACACGCAGGAGGGGGACGTAGTAATAATAGATCCACATTGGAATTTAGAGGAATATGCCGGGTACAATATCTTTAACGGAGAGTTAGTAATAATAGAATCACATTGGAATTTAGAGTCTGCAAAACCTTTATTATATTCATGCTTGTATGTGTAATAATAGAACCACATTGAAATTTAAAGGCTTTATAAAAAACGTTGTGCGTTTTTACTTCCTCATCTTAATAGAAACATAGTGGAATTTAGAGCTCCTTGTTATCTGCTCCGATCCAAGGCGCAGGGCAATCTTAATAGAAACATAGTGGAATTTAGAGCCTTTTGCCAGGTACGGAATCTGAGGTGTGCTGATATCTTAATAGAAACATAGTGGAATTTAGAGGCATTTTTTCGTGTCACAAGATCTTCGGCCACTGTAATCTTAATAGAAACATAGTGGAATTTAGAGTTAATTTAGGAAAATTGAGTATTACAGAGAATGAATATCTTAATAGAAACATAGTGGAATTTAGAGAAGGATATCATAGGGGAGTCTATCGTATTCGCTCCCATCTTAATAGAAACATAGTGGAATTTAGAGTCCGTAGGATATACGGTGATGCACTCCTCTTTTGTATCTTAATAGAAACATAGTGGAATTTAGAGACAAACCACGGCTCATTGTCAATCGTTACTGTTCATCTTAATAGAAACATAGTGGAATTTAGAGTCCACATCGGATCGATTCATAAGCTGCTTTAAAATCATCTTAATAGAAACATAGTGGAATTTAGAGTTCCTTTCTCCGATGGCCCTTCCGGGAATCGTACGCCATCTTAATAGAAACATAGTGGAATTTAGAGCGATTGCCTGTCGGGTGTATAGCGTCGCTTTCTCCATCTTAATAGAAACATAGTGGAATTTAGAGTAGAACTAGACAAGCTATATTATGCTTGTATTATAATCTTAATAGAAACATAGTGGAATTTAGAGATGATAACCCACTCTACCCCACGAATATGAAATTCCGATCTTAATAGAAACATAGTGGAATTTAGAGGCCGGAGAAGCAAGACAAGATATTACTAGCGGAAGAATCTTAATAGAAACATAGTGGAATTTAGAGGTTGGAATTAAAACGTTAGATAAGATTTGTGAACTGATCTTAATAGAAACATAGTGGAATTTAGAGTCAAAATTAAAAGAGATGACGCAGTATGCAATCAATCATCTTAATAGAAACATAGTGGAATTTAGAGCCTTTTCCGGTTGATATAAGATCCCTGTTACCTCCCATCTTAATAGAAACATAGTGGAATTTAGAGGTATACTGATCCGCTTGATGGAGAATTATATGTATTATCTTAATAGAAACATAGTGGAATCTAAAGATCACTGTTTTTTGCAATTCCAACCATTTTTAAAGAGTAATAATAGAACCCATTGGAGTCTAAAGATTTCTTTTACATATTTAATGTGGAAACAAGAACGGTGATAATAGAAACATATTGGAATTTAGAGGTTTCAGTACTAGAAGTACCGATTAATGGTTTTGATTTTAATAGAAACATATTGAGTCTTAGATTGTCGACGTTATGCCAGAATTCATTGCAGATTAAGGCCTTAATAAAACTGTATGGTTACTCTGTCAAGAGTTTTGTATAAACATAAAAATTATATTGATTCTAATTAATTACAGAAAAACACAGCATTTGACAATCAATCTCATCAAAAGCTGTGTTGTTTTTTATGTTATCTACTCTTTCCCATCCCAACAATAAGTACAGAGTTTCTTAGGATCCAATCCCACAGACTCAATCATATCATCCAGCCTGTGATACCGGAGCGATGTGAAATTCAGCTGCTTACAGATTTCATCGATCATACCCTGATATTCCGGAGAGTCCGGATTTGAAAACTTCTCCAGATGTACATTCTTGTAATCTCCGCTGATCTGTTCAATGATCCGGCGTGTGATCAGATCCATTTCAGAAGTAGAGCGTGAGAAGTTTAAATATTTACATCCATATAAAATCGGCGGACAAGCCGGGCGGACGTGTACTTCTTTTGCACCGCTCTGATAGAGGAATTCGGTTGTTTCCCGCAGCTGGGTTCCTCTTACGATGGAGTCGTCGATCAACAATAGGCTTTTATCCTGGATCAGTTCATGAACCGGGATCAATTTCATTTTGGCGATCAGGTTTCTCTTACTTTGGATAGTCGGCATAAAAGAACGCGGCCAGGTTGGTGTATATTTAATAAACGGTCTGGAAAACGGTATCCCGGATTCGTTGGCATAGCCAATGGCGTGAGCGATCCCTGAGTCAGGTACACCTGCGACTCTATCGGGAGTAGCATCATCACGCTGAGCCAGCTTCTTTCCGCATTCATAGCGCATTTCCTCGACACTGATTCCTTCATAAGAGGACGAAGGATAACCATAATAAACCCAGAGGAAAGTACAGATCTTCATATCTTCGCCGGGTTTAGCCAGAGTCTGGATACCTTCAGGTGTAAGAATCACGATCTCTCCCGGACCAAGCTCCCGGTCGGCCACATATCCGAGATTCAAATAGGCAAAACTTTCAAAGGAAATACAGTAGCCATCGTCTTTTTTGCCTACAGCAACGGGAGTGCGGCCCATTTTGTCTCTGGCGGCATAGATGCCTTTTGGTGTCAGCAGCACGATCGTCATGGAACCGTCAATGACATCCTGTGCATGCTGAATTCCTTCCACGAGATGTTCTTTCTGGTTGATGATAGCGGCAACCAGCTCCGTTGCATTGATATCTCCGCCGCTCATTTCAAGGAAATGTGTGTGGCCTGAATCAAACATCTGCTTTATAATTTCATCCGTGTTATTGATCTTTCCTACGGTCATGATCGCGTATGTGCCGTGGTGGGAGCGAACGATCAGCGGCTGCGGTTCGTAGTCGGAAATACAGCCGATGCCCATATATCCATGCATCTTGTTCACGTCTTTGTCAAACTTTGTCCGAAACGGAGCATTTTCTATGTTATGAATGGCACGGTCAAAACCGTCGTCTTTACTGTAAACTGCCATACCGGCACGCCTTGTCCCAAGATGGGAATGATAGTCTGTCCCAAAATATAAATCAAAAACACAATCCTGTTTTGAAGTGACACCAAAAAATCCGCCCATAAATTCCTCCGATTTGTAAATAAGATTATACTGCTGTATTTATTATAACCAAACGGGAGGAACAGGACAAGGAAAGATTGGCATTCTTTCAAAAAGGGAATTGATTTAATTCAGTATATTCATTATAATACAAACATACCGTGAAACCGAGACATAAGAAAACTTTATATACAGGGGTGCTGGCAGACTGCCGGCTGAGAGTAAGACGAGAAGAGGTCTTTAACCCTTATACCTGATCTGGGTAATGCCAGCGTAGGAATAAAACAGTACAGCTGTACATGAGACTATTTCCCCGTTGGATTTGCCAGCGGGGTTTTTCTATGGAAACAGATTTATGAGGAGGAAGAAATATGAATGCAAGCGTAGCGATCCAGACACTGCCGGAGGCGGCCAATGATGAAGAATTGATCCGTATTGTGGACGAGGTAATTGATTATATTAAGAGCACGGGACTGAATTATTATGTGGGACCGTTTGAAACTGCGATCGAGGGTGATTACGATGAACTGATGGATATTGTGAAAGAGTGCCAGCATATTGCTGTCCGTGCCGGTGCACCGTCGGTTGCGGCTTACATTAAAGTGTCTTATAAGCCAGAAGGGGATGTGCTTACCATTGATAAAAAAGTTACAAAACACCACCAATAAACTGTGGCCGGCAGCGGCGATTCTTGTGATTCTGGCGATATGGCAGACTGCCAGCGGGACAGGGATGGTTTCAAAATTTCTGCTTCCGTCGCCGGTGGATGTGGTCAGGGCATTTGTAAATGATTTTCCACTGCTGATGGCGAATGCGAGAGTGACCATACTTGAATCATTTATCGGTCTGCTGATGGGTGTTGTTATTGGTTTTTTAATGGCAGTGCTCATGGATCATTTCGATAAACTGTATAAGGCATTTTATCCGCTGATCGTGCTGACGCAGACGGTGCCCACGGTGGCCATTGCGCCGCTTCTTGTATTGTGGTTTGGATATGAAATGCTTCCGAAAGTAATTTTAATCGTTATCGTGACGTTTTTTCCGATCACCGTGAGCCTGCTGGATGGTTTCCGATCGGCGGACAAGGATACGATCAGCCTGATGCGTTCTATGGGTGCGTCAAAGCTGCAGATATTCCGGTATGTGAAATTTCCGGGATCTCTTAGTCAGTTTTTTGCCAGCCTGCGGATTTCAGCTTCCTATGCAGTTGTGGGAGCCGTCATTTCAGAATGGCTGGGTGGATTTGAAGGTCTGGGTGTCTATATGATCCGGGTTAAGAAAGGTTTTGCCTTTGACAAAATGTTTGCGGTGATCTTTATGATTTCTGCGATCAGTCTCCTGCTGATGTGGGCCGTGAATCTTCTGCAGAAAAAATGTATGCCGTGGGAGAACCGGGAATAGCCGAAAAAGTGAAAAGAGGATGATAATTATGAAAAAGAGAATGTTAGCTGTATTATTTTCTGTGTTATTGATCACAGCAATGACTGGCTGCGGATCAAAGAAAGAAGAAGCCGGGGACGGAAAGCTTAAAAAGATTACATTTGTTTTGGACTGGACACCGAATACCAATCACACGGGTATTTACGTGGCAAAGGAAAAAGGATATTTTAAAGAAGCCGGACTGGATGTGGAAATCGTACAGCCGCCGGAAGACGGAGCAGAAGTGCTTGTGGGCTCCGGGAAAGCACAGTTCGGTATTTCATTTCAGGATACGATGATGCCTGCTGTCGTTGGGGATGATGCTCTTCCGATTAAGGCAGTGGCAGCGGTTTTACAGCACAATACTTCTGGGATCGTATCCAGAAAGGGTGACGGAATCAAACGTCCGAAAGGGCTGGAAGGCAAAAAATACGCCACTTGGAATCAGGATATTGAAAAAGCGATCTTAAAACAGGTAGTAGAAAAAGATAAAGGGAATTTCAGCAAAGTAAACATGATTCCGAGCACTGTCACAGATGAGGTCTCTGCATTAAAGAGCAAAAAAGTGGATGCCATCTGGATTTACTATGGATGGGCAGGGATTGCCACGGAGGTGGCCGGACTTGATACAGACTACTTTGCATTCAAAGATATTGATCCGGTCTTTGACTATTATACGCCGGTGATCATCGGGAACAGTGAATGGATGAAAAAGAATCCGGAAACGGCAAAAGCATTTTTGTCAGCCGCAAAAAAGGGCTATGAGTATGCCATTGAACATCCCAAAGATGCAGGAGATATTCTCTGTGAAGCATCACCGGAACTGGATTCTAAAATGGTACAGGCCAGCCAGAAATATATGAAGGATCAGTATAAGGCTGAAGTGAAGCAATGGGGCTATATTAATCCTGAAAGGTGGAATGCATTTTATAACTGGATCAGTGAGAAAGGTCTTTCAAAAACAAAGATTCCGGAAAACACCGGATTTACCAACGACTATTTGGAGTAAAGAAAATGTCGGATTTGACTGTAACGGGTGTTACGCTTGCATATGAGAATACAAATATAATAGAAGACATTAATATAGAGCTGCATGACAATGAACTGGTCTGTCTGCTGGGTGCCAGCGGCGGAGGGAAGACGACTCTGTTTAATGTGATTTCCGGACTGAAAAAACCTGATCAGGGAAAAGTCATGCTGGACGGCAGGGATATTACGGGACAGCCGGGGAATATCAGTTATATGCTTCAGAAAGATCTGCTGCTCCCTTATCGGACAATCGAGGATAATGTAGCACTGCCGCTTTTGATTAAAGGTGAGAACAAAAAAGCTGCCCGTCAAAAAGCCGGGGAACTTTTTCAGGAGTTTGGCCTCGAAGGCACTCAGAAAAAGTATCCGAAACAGCTTTCGGGAGGTATGCGCCAGAGGGCTGCGCTTCTGAGGACCTATATGTTTTCTAAGAATGTGGCTTTGCTGGATGAACCTTTCAGTGCATTGGATACACTGACGAAAAGTGATATGCATCGGTGGTATTTGGATGTGATGGACAAGATCCATCTGTCTACACTGTTTATCACCCATGATATTGATGAAGCGATCCTGCTTTCAGACAGGATTTATCTGCTGACCGGAAGACCCGGAAGGATTACGGAAGAAATTGTGATCCGGGAGCCTAAGCCCCGGAGAAAAGATTTTAATCTGACGGAAGAATTTCTGGAGTATAAGAAAGATATATTGAAAAAGCTTTAGACAGATATGATTATATTAATACAGGCCTTTGGAAAAAATTATATATTGTTTTCCAAGGGTCATTTTTTATAATTTTAATTAGAGGGATAACATATATAAACGGGTGCACAGGGCTGCATCCGTATTTCATTTTTAAAGAGAAAACTTGCTATCGGATTAAGGTTCCATTTTCAGTACAATATTTGCACAAAACAAGAAAAAAAGAGTGACAACAACTGCTATTTTCTGAAAAAACGAAAGAGAATATAATGAAAGCACAAATAAAATTGAAACAATCAGGAGGAGCAGACATGTACGAAAAAGAAATGATCATTAAGAACAAAACAGGACTTCATGCCAGACCAGCAACGGATTTATCTACGTTATGCCAAACTTATGAAAGTGATATAAAAATCAGGACAAATGATACGGAAATTGATTCCAAGAGTATTATCAGCATTTTGTCAGGGGGGATATGTAAAGGAACAAAAATTAAACTTGTAATAAACGGAACAGATGAAAAAGAAGCAGGAGAGAAAATCAGTGAATTTATTGAAAATTTAAAGGAGTAGATTGCTTTGGAATTAAAAAGCAGACCGGCATATATTTTAAAAATTATACTAGAACAAAAAAACGGTTATACGGTTGACCGAATTATTGAGAAATTAAACATTACAAAGAGAACATTTTACTATGATTTTGAACTGATCAATGACTGGCTTAAGAGCAGGGAATTAGGCAGGCTGGAGATACAGTCAAAAATTATCTGTGTCAAATCAAAGAAAATTGAAATACTGGAAGCTGAGATGAGGAAGAACGGAAGCTACTATTATTCTGTACAAGAGAGAAGAATACTGGAACTCTTAATGATACTGCTGTCTGCTGAGGTTGTAACAATAGAGAAGATGCAGAACCTTTTTGATGTCAGCAAAAATACAATCTTAAAAGATATTAAAGAGTGGAAAAAAATTTTGGGTAACCAGAATATTTCTATAGCCAGTTCGATCAAGTTCGGATATGTACTCCAGGGAGAAGAATTTGCAATCAGAAAAATTGTGGGAAAGGAAATTAAGAAATTACAAAATTTTCAGCCTAAGGATATATTGAAAAAATGGATGCAGCAATCTTTGGTTACGATAACCGGAGAGGACTACGATTACCTGGAGATTGCCAGATGTCTGATAAAGCAGTATGAACAAGACGAAAATATCAAACTGGTTTTGGAAAATGAAGAACTGGAATGCAGCATGATCCTGATTTCCTGGATCAGAAGCATGGATGGCTACACGATGAATCTTCATACAGAAGAAAAAGTAACTTTAGTTGAAACAAAGCCGTATCAATCACTGAAACAGAGTTTTGAAAAATTAAAAGTTTATAACTTAGAAATTCCTGAATCGGAAATATATTATATTGCAACTCTCTTGTTAGGGATAAAGGTTGCACAGTTTGTTTCCCAGGATCAGGAAGATCTGTACATATCTAATTTTACAAAAGCGCTGGTTGTAAATTTTGAACGGATTGCCTGTATTTCTTTTGATAATAAAGACCGCTTAATGACAAGGTTAAAAGGGCATATCAGACCATTGTATTATAGATTGAAATATGGAGTGCAATCGACAAATCCCCTGGTTCAGGATGTCATGAGAATGTATCCCGAAATATATGATTTCACTGGGAGAGCCGTGAGGGAGATGAAAGATGATCTTGCCAAAATGTTAACATCAGATGAGATTGCATACTTAACAATCTATTTTATAAGCGATGAGAAGTATCAGACAATTCAAAAGAAAAGCAATGTCTCTAAGGTCTTAGTACTCTGCGCAGATGGAATGGCAACCTCAACTTTAGTAAAAGAACAGCTGAAAACACTGTTTGGCAGCACCGCCGACATTAAATTGGGCATTATTTCTGAGGCTAAAAAATATAATTTGGACGATTTTGCGCTGATCATTTCCACGGGATATTCAGAGCTGCTGGCACACCGGAAAAATATTGTGTTTACCAATGTTATTTTGGAGGATTCTGATAAGAAAAAAATCATCCAGGTCATGAATCAGTGCGGGGTCATCGGTGAGTATAACAAAACAATTCAAAGGATCATATCGGCGGCCGTTCAGAGTACAAATGGCATTGTTGATGAAAATGAACTATATTTTGATGTGCTGCGGATATTATTTGAATCTGATAACAGAAAGATAGACAAAAAAATAAATTCTATTGCAAATTATATTCAAAATCAAAGATACAGCGTACTGCCTGCACGCAGCACCAAAGAAGAGCTGCTCATGCAGGGATGCCAGAAAGCGGTTGGCGAAAAAGCGTGGAAGCGTCTGTATAACAGATTATGCAATATGATGAACCATAACAAAATCAAATTTTATGAAATTTCTCAGGATGTCGTAATACTCCATTGTCCTATGCGCGGAGATTTAAATGTAGAAATAAATTATGAAATTGTTGTTTCAGAAGAAAGAATCAAAATATCTGAAGAGATAAAAGGAAAGATATTCATCTTCTTTGTGACCGTAGATCAGAATACACATTTTCCTGTGCTGGAAGGTTTTTATCGTTACTGTGAGAGTGAAAAGGGGAAAAGTTTTATAGTTGACATGAAAGGAGTTAAGAAATGAAAAAACGGAAAGGAACCGGAGGTGCTGAAGGAAAAGCTGCTGGCACCATTCTGGTTTTAAACAATTTGGCTTTTGAAGCGAGAGCTGAAAAGTCTGAAGATGCAGAATATGAAATCAGCCGTTTTGAAACGGTAAGAAAAGAATACAAGGAGGAGCTGAAGCAACTGTATAGAGAGGCAGAGATTTCAGCAGGAGAAGAGCCTGCAAACATTTTTCTGGCTTATATTGAAATGGTAAATGACGATGCTTTTTTTGGGAAAATTATCAGGAGGATACAAAATGAAAAATTGAACCTGGTTTATGTTTTAGAAGAGGAGAAAAAAGCGGCGGCTGTAATATTTCAAAGTATGGATGATCCATATATGCGGGAGAGGGGGACCGACATCGAAAATGTGTGTGATGCTTTGATCAGGAAGATGGAAGGATTAAATTCCCCAATGGATGAAGTTTCAAAAACAAAAGAGGATATTGTAATTGTCGCGGCGGATCTGACGCCGGAAGACATCATCAGGATGGACACAGCACATGTAAAAGGGTTTGTAACTGAAAGAGGAGGGAACACATCTCATACAGTGATCCTTGCAAAAGCATTAGGGATACCGGCTGTTGTGGGTGTGAAAAATATATTGGAGGAAGCCGGTTCTAAAACTAATATTTATATGGATGGCGGGGAAGGTACAATAATTTTAGAACCGGACCAGGAGGTATCAGACATCCTTTGAAAGGAGGTTTCTATGGAAAAAAGGTGCATATACTGTGGGCAGCCAATCACTAAAAAGCCGGCAGCTGTTTGGCTGAAAAGGGAAAAAGAAGAAGTCCAGTGCTGTAGTATGGACTGTTATAACAAAACGTCCAGATTTATTAAATGGGATCAAGCGTCAAGGCTCAAAGCATATGTCATTATTGGAATATGTGCTGCTGTTAATTTAATAAGCATTGGTTTCTCAATGGAAGGCTGGTGGACACATATACCGTTAGTTGTCATAGGGATGTGTTTATGTAAGTGGCCTCTGGTATTTATGCATTTTCATAACTATGAAAAATTCGGAATCCCCAAAACACTCAGGTATGTCCGTTTTGCCGCAGGGGCGCTTATTGTGTTCGGAGCAGCCATTACGGTATGGGATATATTTTTCTTATAAAACAGGTATAAAAAATGTAAAACCGGCGAAATAAAAAGTGAAAGAAACTGCTCTTTTTGATAAAAAACATCGGTGTTATAGTGTATTTAGAAATTAAGTTATCGATAACCAAATATTCTATAAAAGTCTAAAAAAGAAAGAGGTGACCATTTTTGAAACTGCTAGATGAAGAACTTGTAGTTATGGATGCAGAAGTTAAAACGGCAGAAGACTGCATTCGGCTCGGCGGAACGATTTTTTATGAAAAAGGGTATGTAAAAGAAGGATATACACAAGCTGTGATAGACCGGGAGAAAGTATATCCCACCGGTTTGCCCGGAAAAGGAGTTGCGATTGCGATTCCCCATACAAATAATACATATGTAAATAAACCGGCGGTAGGTGTCATCATACCCAGAGAACCTGTAAGATTTTGTGCAATGGGAACAAAAGATGTGTGGCTGGATTGTGAAGTGATCATTCCTCTGGTGATCAAAGACTCAGATATGCAGATCAGTATGCTGAAGCAGATGATGAAGATCATTCAAGACGGAGAGCTGTTGAAGAAAATCAGGGATTCTAAAGACAGATCAGAAATCCTGGATTGTTTAAAAATTTTAGAAGATTAGAAAGGAAGAGAAATTATGAGAGCAATAAAAGTATTATCAGTGTGCGGTTCGGGAACGGTGAGCTCAGCAATGCTTTCTTCAAAATTAGCAGATATATTTGAGGAAAAAGGATATGAGATGGAAGCTACGGAAGTGAGTCCCGGAGGTGTTCCGGGTGCCATGCAGGGAGGCGGTTATGACTTGATCGTTTACACAAGCCCTGTGGAAGGAAACTACGGGGTTCCCATTTTGAATGCCACAGGTTTCCTTGTGGGCATTAATGAAGAGGAATTTATTGAAGAATTAATGCAGGAGGTAGAGAATCTGGAACTGTAGCTTTGAAAAGCGGGAAAACATTCATACGAGGAGGTTGAAATATGTGGGATACACTGAAACTGTTTTTTGATACATTCGGAAACTATATAACAGTGCCGATTATCATCTTTATTATTTGTTTAATATTCAAAGCGCCGGTAAAAAAGGCTTTTATGTCTGCTGTGCTGATCGGTGTCGGTTTGAAAGGTATGGCGTTTATAACCAGTGCGTTTGGCAGCGTATTATCAGCATTAGTGACAAAACTGATTGAACAGACTGGAATCAATCTGCCGGCGCTGGATGTAGGGTGGCAGGCCGTTGCTTCGGTGGCTTATTCGACAGACATCGGAATGATGTTTATCGGAGTCGGGCTGATCTTCCAGATTGTAATCTTCCTTGTAAAAATTACAGATATTTTTCAGCCGTCGGATCTTTGGAATAATTACTCAATCATCGTATGGGGATCGCTGTTATACCAGATCAAAGGAAATCTTGTGATATCATTTGTTCTTATGCTTTTTGTCAATTTGGTTGTCTTGCTGCTTGCGGAGATTGTTCAAAAGAGATGGTCAACATACTACCACTATCCAGGCTGTGCAATGATAGCACCTCATCACATGGGGGATGTACCGCTGTATTTAGTCTTAGACTTTATACTCGGGAAATTAGGAGCAGATAAAATTAATTTAAGACCAGACGCGATCAAGAAGAAAATCGGATTCCTGGGTGAACCAATGTATGTAGGCTTGATCGTGGGCCTGATCCTCGGAATTGTCGGAAATATCTCTACTTTAAATGAGATGACTTCATGGGGACAGGTTGCAGATGTTGCAGTCACCTGTTCAGCGGTAATGGCAATCTTCCCTAAAATTGCGGGATTGTTTGCCTCAGGATTTACGGTCATTACGGATTACTCAAGAAAGACATTAAAGAAATCAAAGTATGGAAAGGACCGGGAGTTTATCATCGCAGTAAATGATGCATTGGGATATGGAGAAGCGGCTACATTGACAACAGGCCTGTTAGTTATCCCGGTCGCCCTTCTGTTAGCCTTCATTTTGCCTGGAAATATCGTTCTTCCGGTGATGGTTTTACCTTCTCTTCCATATATGGTAGAAGTACCGGTATCTCTGTCAAACGGCAACATCTTTAAATCCTGGATTGCAGCCTGCATTGTGTTCTGCGCAAAGCTGTTAATGGCATCCTCCTGGGCAGCTGTATTTACTGAGATCGCAGTAAATGCCGGATATGAAGTGACTGCAGGAACCGTTTTAATTATCGGATTTATCTTGTCAAACTGTACGGCAGGACTTATTACATACGCATTCCTAACCATGAACCCAATCATTATTGGACTGGTTATAGCTGTCTATCTTTTGTGCTTCGTATTATTTAAGAAGAATAAACAAAAAGTATGGGATTATTTAGAACACAATGCGATGGGAGGAGCACAGGCAGCCGCAGGAACATCGGGCGGAGAAACTGCATAAGACCCAGTGTGAAAGATAGTTTGAAACGAAAGGGGAAATTATGAAGATTGCAGTAGTAGGGGACATCATCGTGAGCAGCGGATTGCTGGCAGAAGCCGCAAAAAGCCTGAATATTGATGATGAACCGGAAATTAAAGAGATTATATGGAATGCAGATGACCGAAAGGATTTTCAGAAAAAGGCTTTAAACATAGAAACAAGGGGACCGGAGGCAGAAGAGATCCCGGAAGAACTTTATACTGAGATAAAAGATACAGATATTCTGCTGGTACATTTTTGTCCCGTTCCGAGAAAATTAATTGAGAGGGCTCAAAACCTAAAATTGATCGGAACATGCCGCGGGGGTCTGGAGCATGTAGATGTGGAAGCCGCGACTGAAAAAAATATTCCAGTGATGCATGTGATCAGAAATGCGGAAGCTACATCAGATTTTGCGGTCGGTTTAATGTTTGCAGAGACAAGAAACATTGCAAGAGCCCATGCGGCAATGAAACAGGGCATCTGGAGAAAAGAGTATGTTAATTCAGCATATACCACTGCAATGAGAGAGATGACAGTAGGGATCATAGGTCTGGGACATATCGGACGTTTAGTGGCGGAAAAAGCTGCCGGGATCGGCATGAAAATCATTGCTTATGATCCTTTTGTGACGCAGGATGTCATGAATGCCAAAGGCATTGCTGTAACAATGAAAGAGAGAGAAGAAGTGTTCAGAGAAGCAGATATTATATCGCTTCATTTAAGAGTAACACCAGAGACTGAAAACAGTATTAATGAAGAAGTTATCAGTCTTATGAAACCGACGGCGTATCTGATCAACACATCCAGAGCAAAGGTCCTGGATAAAGAAGCATTTATAGAAGCATTAGAGAATAAAAGGATTGGCGGAGCAGCATTAGATGTGTATTGGAATGAACCGCTGGATAAGGATGATCCGTTACTGAAACTGGATAATATTACTTTAACGCCGCATAACGCCGGAAACGTTGTCGATGCTCTTCCAAAATCTCCAAAACTTCTGACAGACACGATTAATCGTTTCTGGGAAACAAAAACCGGTGATATGATCGTCAATTTAAACCAGATCACATTTTAAAAAGGGGAACAATATGCTATTAAAAAAAGAAAGAGAATTGGTAGTCGAGTACGGCAAAAAAATGAGTGCAGCCGGTCTCAGCAAAGGGACAAGCGGAAATATCAGTATCTATAATGCAGAAGAAAAGCTGATGGCAATCAGTCCGTCCGGCGTAGGCTATTTTGAAACTGTCCCGGAGGATGTCGTTGTGATGGATTTAGAAGGAAATGTGGTTGAAGGTGATAAAAAGCCTTCCAGTGAATGGGGCCTGCACACAGTCTTTTATGTAAATAAACCGGATGCAGGGGCAGTCGTACATACACATTCTGCTTATTGTACAACGTTTGCATGTCTTAATATGCCGATTAAGGCACTGCATTATGTCATCGGAGGTGCAGGAACAGCAGAGGTACCGTGCGCACCATACTGTACATTCGGAACTCCAGAGCTTGCGGAGGCAGCAATCAAAGCCTGCGGAAAGGGAAAAGCTGTTTTACTTGCAAATCACGGGCTTTTGACCTGCGGACCGGGGATTGAAAAAGCGTTTGGGCTGGCAGTGAATATGGAATTTTGTGCGGAAATGCAGTATCGGGCGATGTCAGTCGGCGAACCGGTCGTTTTAAGCGACGAAGAAATGGACGTGGTTATGGAGAAATTTAAATCATATGGACAGCCTAAGAAAGACAAAGAAGATCAAACATCTAATTGTTACTGATGTTCCAATCCCGGTTTTCCTTTTGGAACCGGGATTTCCAAGTTAATTTAAAGAGGAGCAGAGCCCAGGAATGAAAATGAGAAGAGCAGTTTTGTATGAACAGGAAGATCTTCGGATTGAAGAATGTGAAGTCCCTGAAATCGGGGAAGGAGATGTTTTAGTAAAAAACAAGATCTCTGCTACGTGTGGGACGGATGTAAAAATATATAAGAGAGGATATCCTTTATTGAAACCACCGCATCCATTCGGGCATGAATACTCAGGAGTGATTGCCGCAGTGGGGAAAAAGGTCAAGAATTTCAAAGAAGGAGACCGGGTTGCTGTTCACAATACAGCCCCATGTAATCATTGCTATTTCTGTAAAAAGGGATTTCCGTCTATGTGCGAAGACATGTTATTTAACAGAGGGACATATGCAGAATATGTAAAAGTACCGGAGAGAATCGTAAAACAGAATATGTTTTTGCTGGATGAATCAATTTCTCATAAGAATGCTTGTCTGATGGAACCATTTTCCTGTGCTGTATACGGTATTGAGGAATGTCCCATTCACTTAGGCGATGTGGTAGCGGTAAACGGTGCAGGTCCGATCGGCCTGATGTTTGCGAGGCTTGCAGTGTTAAAAGGTGCCCATGTTATTGTTACGGATAAGGCACAAAATCGATTGGAGCTTGCAAAGAAGCTTGGGGTTCATGAGATATTAAATATTACAAACATTGAGGACAGCGCATTTGCAGTAAAAGCGATGACAGAAGGAGGCAGGGGTGCAGATATTGTAATTGAGGCCACCGGTCTGATCAATGTATGGGAAAGCAGTGTTAAGATGGCCAGAAAAGCCGGTTTTGTTCTTTTGTTCGGCGGAACAAAGGAAAAAAGTATCCTTTCTCTTGATGCAGCTCTTCTGCACTATTCACAAATAACGGTCAAAGGAGTATTTCACACAACGCCGAGACATGTTCAGACTGCGTTGGAATTGTTAAAAATGGGAGTGATCCAAAGTGATGATTTTATTCAAAAGGAATATCCGCTTGAGGAGCTGGAAGAGGCGATACTTGAACATGCGGCCCAAAAAGTAATTAAAAATTGTATTGTTTACTAGAGAGTAAAGGATGGTGATCACGTGTATTCTATTAAATTGGGGTGCGAAAAAGTATTCTGGGGGAAGAATGCGGTACAGCAGCTTAAGACATTGGAAGGACCCAGGAAAAGAGCATTTATTGTCATGAGCGGAAATGTTCTTATCGATGTCGGCTCCTATAAAAAAGTTACGGATGTTTTAGAAGAAGCCGGTTTTGAATACGAGGCCTACACAGAAGTTGAACCGGAGCCAAGTTTTCAAACAATTTTAAAGGGTGCAGAAAGAATGAAAACTTTTAAACCGGACTGGATTATTGGATTTGGCGGCGGGTCAGCAATGGACGCAGCAAAAGCTATGTGGGTGTTTTATGAGAATCCTGCGTATCGGACACTGGAAGAGACAATGCCTCCGAATATCATAGAGAATTTAAGAGTGAAAGCAAAAGTCTGCTGTATTGCTACGTCTGCCGGAACAGGAAGCGAGGCAACCCGCGCAGCTTTAATTAAGGATATGAAACAAAAGAAAAAATATTCTGTCAGAGACATGAATGGAAGGCTGGTTCCGGATGCCGCTGTTTTAGATCCTGAATTTACGGCAACAATGCCCAAGAGTTTAACGGCAGCTTCCGGAATGGATGCCCTGACACATGCAATAGAATCTTATGTAACGCCGACTGCAAATCCATTTTCAAAGGCGATGTCCCTGGCCGCTTTTCTTTATGGATATAAAAGCCTGGAAAAAGTGTACGAAAATCCGGAAGATGAAAATGCGGGAGCAGAGATGCTGGCCGCATCCTGTATGGGAGGAATCGCATTTTCTAATTCCGGATTAGGAATTGTTCATGGGATTGCTCATTCTTTCGGGGCGGAATATGGAGTGCCTCATGGGCTTGCCAATGCGATTGTGCTTCCATATGGATTGGAATATAACAGTCGGAATGATGAAGTTAAAAAAATGTATGATGAACTTGCAGGATTTATTGGGAAAAAATCATTGGCGGATGCAGTTGCTGAGCTGAGTGAGAAAATTAATATTCCAAAGTCAATGAAAGAGAAGGTACAGGAAGACACTTTTATTAAAAATTTGGATAAATTAACAGAGAAAGCAATGAGTGACGTGGCAACGCCATTTAATCCGATTCAGCCGACGGCAAAAGAGATAAAAGAATTAATTCTTAAGGTATACTATGGAAAAGATACTGTGAACAGCTTGTAAAGGCTTAATTTTATATTTTGTCAAAGCTAACCTTTGATAGTAATCGATTTCAGAGGTTAGCTTTTTGAAAAAAGCTTTAAAAATAATATTAAAATTACTTAGAAAGAAATATACATAATATTTTTTTATGAGCGAGAGAGAAAAATCCCCGTTCCGTCAAACCGCATGGAAACGGGGTTTTTGTGCAGACAGGATTAAGACTTATATTTCATACTGTCTGGTTGGGGATTCCTGCTTACTTGGACAGCAATGTCTGCCGTACTTTTAAGTTCCTTATGAAGATGAAGCGCCATGAAAACTGTCACAACAGCAGAGAGCACATCAGCAATCGGCTGGGCATAAAGGATTCCGCTGATGCCCCAAACCGCAGGCAGTAATAAGATGACAGGGACAAAACAAATTCCTTGCCTGCATGCACCAAGGATAAAACCTTCCTTTGCTTTTCCGAGGGCAAGAAAAAGGGATGAGTATACAGTATAGAAACCAAAGAGCAGGAAAGAAAATCCGTTTGCCCGCAGTGCCGTTTGCCCGGCCTGGATCATCTCTATATCGCCTGCTGTAAATCCTGATATAATGGATGAAGAAAATAAAGCGGCAGCTGCTCCGAAGATAAAACAGAAGATTGTGGACCATAAGATAGATGTCTTGATCGCTTCATGTAAGCGGTCATATTTTTTTGCACCATAGCTGAATCCTGCAATCGGCTGAAAGCCTTTGATAAATCCGAAGACCATGAGACTTCCCATAGAAATAACTCTTGTGACCACGCCCATAGCAGCAATAACAGAGTCTCCATATACTTTTGTCTGTTTGTTGATTAATGCAATGGAAAGGCTGGTCAGCAGCTGAAAGACCAGTGTGGGTATCCCTATTTTCATAATTTCTGACATAATCTTTTTAGAGAAACAGCAGTCTTTTATTTTGAAATTAAATACACTTTTCTTTCTGAATACATAACATAAATACACAGCGGTAGAAATCATCTGTGAGATGGCCGTAGCGATCGCAGCACCGGCGACACCCAGATTTAGAACATAGATAAAAATTGGATCTAACACTATATTCAGTACAGCACCTGTCAGCAAGGCACACATCGTTGTCTTAGCGGCTCCTTCACTTGTGACAATATTATTCATTGTTACATTAAAGATGTTGAAGATTGATGAAATGATATAAATGCTTGTGTAGGTTGCTGCATAGGGAAGAATGCTTTCTGTTGCACCTAACATCTTAAGGATTGGAGTCAGAAAAATAATGGAAAAAATTATGATTATAGCTCCCACAAATATACTGCTGTAAAGGGCAGTGCTGGCGACTTTATTTGCTGTTTCTTTTTCCCCTCTTCCCAGAAGCCTTGAAATATAGGATGCTGCCCCATTTCCGAATAACAGACCTAAACCTACCACAATCTGTCCCAGAGGAAATGCCACAGAAATCGCACCCATTTGGCTGGTCCCCAGCCCTCCCACAAAGTATGCGTCTACCAGGTTGTATAAGGCATTGATCATCATTCCGATCATAGTCGGCAGCCCCATGGCTAAAAGCGCTTTTGGTATCGGAGCACTTCCTAACAGTTCTATCTTTTTGTTTTGTTCACTCATAATGAACTCTCCTTTCGGTTGACATAAAATATAAAATATATTACTATAAATTATAGTAATTTTATCGGCGAAGCACATACTACTATAAATTATAGTGGTTGTCAAGCGAAAAGGGGGAAATCATGGCAACTATTGATCTTATCGTGCTGGGAATTTTGAAAAAGGAGTCTTTGAGTGCATACGATATTCAAAAGATCGTAGAGTACCGCAATATATCCAAATGGGTAAAAATCAGTACGCCTTCCATTTACAAAAAGGTTATTCAGCTGGAAAAGAAGGGCTATATGAAAGGGGATGTTGTAAAAGAAGGAAATATGGCGGAGAAAACGGTTTATTCTTTGACAGAGGCAGGAGAGAAGCAATTTGAAAAGCTTATGCTGGAGATTGCCTCAAAGCCGGTCCGGATATTTCTGGACTTTAATGCCGTCATTGTAAATCTGGACAGTCTGCCGAAGGAAAAACAGAAGTCCTGTTTGACAGAGATCGAAAACAACATGGAGACTTTAAAAGGATATATCGAAGAAAATATAAGCCTGAAAGAACATCTGCCGGAGATTCCGAAAACAGGAATGGCTGTCTTAGAGCAGCAGCTTATCTTGGCACAGGCACTGGAAACGTGGATTGAGGAATTAAAAGAAACTATGTAACTGCAGGATAAAATTTTTAGGAGGATAATTATGTTTGAATCAAGATGCGGTGTCTGCTGCAATTCATGTGAGCGAAAAGAGGAGGTCCACTGTACGAGATGCACAGAAATGAAACAGCCGTTTTGGGGCGGTGAGTGCGGAGTGAAGTCCTGCTGTGAGGCAAAAGGATTGGACCACTGTGGAGTCTGTCCGGATTTTCCGTGTGAGATGCTGTCTACCATGGGAGTAGAAGAAGGATTTGACCCGGAACCGAAGATTGCACAATGCAGGATTTGGGCGGGAGAGAGTACTGTTAAATAAACAACAGAATATGAGAATGACCTTAAGCCAGAAGATTTTTTCATCTTCTGGCTTAAAAATTGTTTACAAATCGAAAAAAGAGTTGTATAATACATTCAAAAGTACAAACGTCCGTACATTATAACGTTAGGATAAAATGATGGGAGGTGAAGTAATAGAATTTTAAAACAAAAGGCAGCAGTTAATATTTGAGGAGGTTAAGATGTATACAAATTTAAAAAAGGTTTTGAAAAAAGCAGATGAACTGAACATGGCAGTGGGGGCGTTTAATACCCACAGTCTGGAAATGCTTCCAGCGATTATCCTGGCAGCAAAAGAACAGGGAACACCGGTGATCATTCAGACGAGTGTCGGAACTGCTAAATATGTGGGACATAAAAATCTGGTATCTGTGTGTAGGACCATGTCAGAGGAAGCAGGAATCGATGTGGTGCTTCATCTGGACCATGCAAAAGAGTATGATGAGATCAAAGAGGCGATCGATGCCGGTTACAGTTCTGTCATGTTTGACGGATCATCTCTGCCGCTGAAAGAAAATATTTTAAAGACACAGCAGATCATTGAATATGCAAAAAAATTTGATGTCTCTGTGGAGGCGGAACTGGGGATCGTCGGGGGAACAGAGGACGGAGTAGCAGTGTCAGAGGCGGAAGTGCGCTATACAGACCCAATAGAAGCAGTGGACTTTGTGAAGAAGACAGGGATTGATGCACTGGCAGTGGCAATCGGCACGAATCACGGACAGTATAAGTCCAAGACAAACATTAACTTTGAAAGGCTGAAAGAAATTAAAGAGGCGGTAGAGCTTCCTCTGGTTATTCACGGCGGGACCGGAGTAAAGGATGAGGACGTGAGACGGGTAATCGATCTTGGAATCAGGAAATTTAATGTGGGTACAGAACTTCTGGTCACCTGGACGAAAAAGTCCAAAGAGCTTTTTGGACAGACCTCAGAGAGCAGTTCTCTTAGAAATAATGTAATGCCGTGTATAGAAGCAGTCAACCAGGTAGTACAGAGGAAAATAGAACTTTTTAAAAATCTCAATTAAGGCGGGTGATGCAGATGAGAGCAGGATATTATACAGGGGACCGGACCTATGAAGTGAGAGAAATACCTGACCGGGAACCGGAAGATGATGAAGTAAAAATCGAAGTGGCATGGTGCGGACTGTGCGGCACAGACATTCACAAGTTTGAGGGGAAAAACGGTGCCAGTCCGGTGATTCCGCCGATCATCCTCGGACATGAGTGTTCCGGGATCGTGACGGCTGTGGGTCCGAAGGTTAAGTATTTTAAGCCCGGAGACCGGGTCGCGGCAGATCCCAGTTACGGATGCGGGAAATGTAGCTACTGCCAGCAGGGGCTTCCGAATTTCTGTCTTGAAAGGCACGGTGTGGCAAAAGGATTTTCTGACTATGTTTACCCTCCGGAGCAGAACGTCTATAAAGTGTCGGAGAAACTGGATCTTAAAAATGCGGCATTCGCAGAGCCTTTGTCCTGTGTGATCCACGGACTGGATCTGATTCAGATCCGAAGCGGCTCGGCAGTGGTAATTTACGGTCTGGGTTCTATCGGAAGCCTGATGCTTCAGATGGTGAAACTCTCAGGGGCCTCTGTCATTATCGTGGTTGAGAGGGAGAAAGAGAAACAGAAGCTGGCTCTTGAGCTGGGAGCCGATTATGCAGTGGACGACAAAGAGATAGAAAAGCTGGCTGAGACATTTAATATTGACTATGTTATCGAATGTATCGGATTAAAAGCGACCATGGAGCAGTCTCTAAAGATTGCGGGAAAAAACGCCAGGGTACTGCTGTTTGGGCTCGGAGATCCGGATGAGCCGATTTCCATGAACCAATTTGAGGCGTATACGAAGGAACTCAGCATCTATACTTCTTATTTAAATCCAAACACAACGAAACGGGCGGTGGCGCTTTTAGAAAGCGGAAAGCTTGATACCGATACAATCATCAGTGCCAGCCTTGATCTGGAAGAGATGGGTGAGGAGCTGAAAACACAGAGGTATGCAAAGAAAGGGAAAGTGATGGTCCGCTTAAGCGGAAAACATTAATCGGAAAGAGGAGGATTTAAGATGGTAATTTCAGCAATTTTAGTAGCTTTGCTGGCAACAATGGGGCAGTGGTGGTTTTTTGGTCCGGTGACAAAATGTCTGGTGTACCCGCTGACGACAGGGCTGCTGACCGGTATTTTTATGGGAGATCCGATGACAGGTATGCTCGCGGGTGCTAACATACAGCTGATCTATCTGGGATGGATTTCCGCAGGGGGAACCATGCCTAGCAATACGATCGTTGCAGGGATCTTTGGTACAGCCATGACGATTCTATCAGGCGCGAGCCCGACGATGGCAGTGACATTTGCCATCCCGTTCAGTATGTTTGGCCTTTTACTGAATCAGGTTTATATGACTGTGAACTCTTTCTGGATTCACAGGGCTGATGTTATGCTGGAAAACGGGGTGCGAGCTGTGAAATCAGCATAGTTGATTTCCCCTGGCGAGCGGAGGAAACTC
>OAWA01000193.1_pt1 | contig 54576 bp, 40 predicted proteins | sample 1516971 | NCBI WGS metagenome assembly OAWA01 (sample SAMEA2580097, study PRJEB22360) | human gut metagenome | biome: human gut; feature: human-associated habitat; material: faeces | place: Denmark | collected 2008/2010
TGAGGGCATCCAATTGCGGGATGCACGGGGGCGAGGGCCAGCCGCTGACCGATCCCGACACCGAGTCCGAGACCTGGCATGCAGTTACCGCTCCCGACGAGAAGAAGATCGGGAAGAACGGCATCGAGGCCCTGCGCATGGTCGACGCGGCGAACCGCAGCAACGAGCTTTCGATGCTGTATGCCGATTGCAAGGCGAACGTCGAGGATCTCACCTTCGACGAGGATGAGCAGACCGCCTCGGCGCAGCTCACCTTCAAGCGAGAGGACTCCTTCTCGACCGCGAAGGCCGTCGTCGACGCGGGGTGGAAGTTCGAGAACGGCCACTGGGCCCTCACGAGCGCCAAGGCGAACGCCGGCGCGGCGAAGGTGTCACACGAGAAGCTCGTCGGCACGTGGAGGGGCACGTTCAAGGATACCGTTGCGGACGAGGGCAACTGCTTCGGCGCCCAGGGCAAGGAGCTCATCCTCAAGATCTCGTCCGTGGACGACGAATCCGGCAAGGTCGAGGGTACGTTCCAGGGACTCGCGCACTACCATGCCTATCTCGACACCGATGCGAACTCCGTCGAGGGCGACATCGACACCGGCGAGATCCCGTTCGTGGCCACGCTGAACGAGAGCGAGAACATCGGTGTCAACTACGCCGGCATGAAGACGATGACCATCGGCGCAAGCTTTACGGCCCCCGAGACGTCGTCTGGCAAGGTCCACATCTCCTTCGGGTTCGGGACGCGCGACGACGCCAACGCCGCTTTGGCAAAGCTCACCACCAAGGCGAATGTGAAGAAGGGATATCGCTCATCCAGTATGTTCGAGGACACGTACACGCTGGTCAAGGAGCAGTAGCGGAGGCGGCTGCGTCGGGGCCCTCGTGGAACGGGTGTCAACGAGGGCCCGCTTGACCCGGCGAATCGATAGAGAGAAAGGAAGAGGAAATGAACGATATGAACGCGACGGAGGAAATGGATGGTTCCTCAGGTGCCGAGTCGTACAGAGCGTTCCTCGACAAGTTCGTGGAATACGGCGGAAATCCAGAGCTGATAGAAGGGCTCACGCCCGTGGCCCAGCCTGCGAAAAACCGCGTGCCTCACGTCTCGACGGAATCGGATGCCCTGGCGTTCGCGCGCGCCTTCAGGACGGCGTACGTGTTCGGCAATCCGGAGTGCAAGAGATTCGTGTCGCGTGATCGCGAGGCGCCTGAGTGCCTGATTGGGGGAGTCGCCGTCATGTTGACCGATTACTTCCCCGAGTCCGACTGGACATTCGAGGGCCTGCACACCCTTGTGGGCATGGAGGAGGTTTGGAGGCGCACATCCTCTCTCGGCCTTTTGGTTCGACAGATTTCGACGGGCGTGAAATGCGTGCCGAGGGAACACGTGAAGCAGAGCGACGCGGACCGGATCCTCGATGAGAAGACGGCGGAGCGCCTGCTGGGATTCAAGCCCCTCCCCTGGATGGCGTACATGTACAGCGACCTTCGCCGGAAGAGTGACGGAGTGAAGCCCGCGCAGCATGAGCGCCTCAGTGGCCTGCGGGGATTCGTGGCGGAAGAGGACGCGGCGGTCGCGTTGTACTGGCGCTTCCTCGCGGAGGGCAGGGAGGAGCGCTTCTCGGCTGTCGAGGAGTTCGATGCGGCTCTCTCGTTTGCCATCACCCCCCGCCGCCGCTGCGCACGTGATGTGCCCTATTCGTTGCTCGACGCGCTCGTCGCGAGCGGCTGCCTGCCGCGCCGAGCTCAACGGCGACTCGGCCGGTGGGTTGCATTTCGTGGAAAGTCAGCGCGAGGTTAAGCGCTGCATGGATGCCCTGCGCGGCGGGCCCCATTGATAGCTGCGGCGGGCGGGGGCGGTCGAAATGGCTCAGGCGATTCCGCCCTTCGCCTGCTATGTCGCGCATTCCGGTTGCGGCATCTGAGATTCGCCTTCTAAGTATGTGCCTAAAGACAGGAGGAAAAATGAGTTCGATAGGATTACATGGGTTCCGACACGAGAACGCTCCCTACGATGTGCGGCGTTGGGCGACGGAAGATGAGATGGCGGTATTCAGTTCGGGCGACCCGACAGACGACCTCATCTTGGCGGAAGGGGCCGGGATCGACTTCGCGGGCTCCCGCGACTTTGCGAACCGGCGCAACCGCAACGTCATGTTCTTGGCAAGCTCCGGTGCGGGAAAGACCTATGGCGGTGTGATGCCCAATCTCGTCAATCATCAGCCGGGGAGCTACGTGGTCACGGATACCAAGGGAGAACTCTACCGCGCCACCGCCAAGGGGTTCGAGCGGGATGGATACGAGGTTGCACGGTTGGATACCATCGACCTGGAACGTTCGGCCTGCTATAACCCCTTCGCATTCGTGCGCTCTGAAGACGACATCCCCGTTGTCGTCAAGATGGTTCTGGACGCTATCAGCCCGAATCGAGAGCTCACGACGGATAGCCTCTGGCCCAAGTCGGCCGAGATGTGCGCGGGTGCTCTTATGGGCATCCTCTTTTGCCTCGAGCTCATCAACGGCTTTCTGTCAAAAAACGCTCGGGCTCTCGGAATCGTCGAACCTCGGTATATGACCATGCGCAATCTTCGCAGGCTGCTGGCGCTTGTTCGCGTGCCTTCTGATGGCGGACCCATCGACCTCTCTCCGCTGGACCACATGGTCGAGCAGCTGTCAGTCGGCGAGATGGACGACCCCTTCTGCCCGAGGCGAAAGCTTGTGTTCGAACCCATGGGGGACTCCTTCGGCGTGCGTCAGTACCATGCGTTCAAAAGCGGCGCGGAAAGGACCGTCAAGTCGATAATCATCTCCCTGCAGGCCGACCTTGCACGCGTCTGCACACCCGAGATCGAGCGCGTTCTCGACCATGACGAGATGCACTTGGACGAGATCGACGAGCGGAGGCGCGTCATCTACCTGGTCATGAACGACAACGACGCCGCCAACAACTTCCTGGGCAACCTCGCCTTCAAGCAGCTCATCCACGAGGCGATGAAGAAGGCCGATGCCAATCCCGGCGGCAAGCTCAAGCGCCCCGTTCAGCTCATCGCCGACGAGTTCTGCAACTTGGGGCGTCTGGACTCCTTCGAGCGTGCCATCTCGGTCATGCGCTCGCGCGACATGGGCGTGATCATGTGTGTGCAGAGCCTGGGGCAGCTCGACCATGTATATGGGCCCCAGGTGCGCGATATCATCATGGAGAACTGCGATGCCATCGTGATCATGGGAACGGGCTCCTCTCTCGGGACGGCGCGCTTCACCAGCGAACTCTGCGGCACGACGTCCATCGCCTCGCAACGTGCGGGCGAGGAGGGGACGGTGGTGAGCGTGGAGGCGCCGGTGATCACGCCCACCGAGGTGAGCCGTCTGCCGCGTGAGCAGTGCATCGTCAAGATCTCGGGCGCCAAGCCGTTCCTCACGCGCAAGTACGACGTTGCGCGGCATCCCAACGCCAGCCGCTTCCTCAAGCTAGATGCATAGGAGTATCAAATGCCCATCATCAACCCTGCAAACATCACCAACCTCGATAACGGCCGTTGCGATCACCTCGACGTTTTGAGCGAGCTGTACAACAGCCGCGTGCTCATGCTGAACGAGCAGGTCACGCCCGCCGTGTGCTCGCAGCTCATCGCCAACATGCTCGTGCTGGAGCGCAAGGGCCCCGAGGCTCCCATCACGCTGCTGGTGAGCAGCCCCGGCGGCGACGTGTACGCGGGCCTGGGCCTCATCGACGTGATGCGGGACCTGTCGTGTCCCGTCGACACGGTGGGATACGGCCTGGTTGCCAGCATGGCCAGCGTTATCTTGGCCTGCGGCCGCCGTCGCAGCGCGTATCCGCATACGAACATCCTGCTGCACCAGCTCATGACCGGTACCGGCATGTCCCAGCAGACCGATATCAGCATTGTGGCGAACCATGCCGCATCGCTGCGCGCCAAGTTGGACGAGATGCTGGCTGAGCGCATGAGTCTGAGCGCCGATGAGGTGCATGAGCTGACCGAGCGCGATTGCTGGTGCGATGTCGGCCGTGCCCTCGAGCTCGGGGTGATCGACGACATTGCGGGCCAATAGCCATGTTTTGCATCGATGAGATTTCCCGCACTGAGAAGACTAAGCTGCGGGACCCGAGCGTAACAAATCGGTTCGACACGCTGCGGTTCCGCAGTCTTGCCCGTGGCCAGCCACAGTTGGACATGGCAAGCTGACATGGTTTTGTCCGCACGGGATGAGATGCTTGCGAGACTGAAGACCGGTTCGAAATCGTGGCCAATGAGAAGCGGAGCTTAGAATGGTCGGAGGCTATGACAATGCGAGGGGGAGGCTCGTCATGATTTACATCACGGGCGATTTGCATGGTACCGCCGAGTACGGTCGTAATCGACTTTCGGCGCGCTGTTGGCCGCAGGGGCGTGACCTTTCGCGCGATGAAATCGTGATCGTCGCCGGGGACTTCGGCTATGTGTGGGACGGCAGCCGCATCGACGCCTACTGGCTCAAGTGGCTCGAGGAAAAGCCGTGGACCACGTGCTTCGTTGACGGCAACCACGAGAACCACGCTCTGCTCGGCTCCTTGCCCGAACGGATGTGGAATGGCGGGCGCGTCCACGAGGTGATGCCACACGTCTTGCACCTCATGCGCGGGCAGGTCTTCGACATCGACGGCCTGAGTATCTTCACCATGGGCGGTGCCTCCTCGCACGACCGCGAGTGGAGGACCGAGGGCGAGAGCTGGTGGCCTTCTGCGGCAAACGGCGGGAAGACCGAGGGCAGGGGCGGCAGCCTTCCCGCAACGGGCGATCCGGTGTCCACGCTCGGGATCCTGACCGCCTTCGGTGCGGCGGTCGCCGTCCTTGGAGAGGCGTTGCGTCGCAGGAAGTAGCGGGCGTTGTATTCGCATGCAATATGATTCAGAGCCCCAGCAGAAGTCTACGGACTCTTCGACTGGGGCTCTTTTCATGGGGGAGGCGACCCATCGGGAGGGTGCTTGCGTCGCGGCAAAGCTGCCAGCGACGGCAGTGGGCAAATCCAATAATTGAGCCCCCGTCCCGAGTGCCGGGGCGTTTCCCTCGGTTGTTTCTTATTCGGGAGAACCCCGCTATAGCTCTACGCTGCGCTCAGAACCCCTGCTCGCCGAGCAGCCACCTCGCGAGGTCCAGCACGAGCACGCCCTCCCGGGTATAGGGCTCGTGCCTCGTGCGGGCTATGAGAACCTTCGGAAACGCATCCCGGATGGACAGAAGCGGCGCAAGCTCCCTCTCGAGCGTCGATTCTGAGCTGATGTCGTCGCTCACCTGGATGTAGACGAGCTCCGACCCCCTCTTCGCGATGAAGTCGACCTCTTTTTGGTACAGCTTCCCGACATAGGTCTCGTAGCCTCGCCTCATCAGCTCCAGGAAGGCTGCGTTCTCGTACATGCGGCCCCAGTCCATGTCGCGCGTTCCCAGGACCGCATAGCGCATGCCCGAGTCGCATACGTAATGCTTCGCCTGCGTGCTCAGGTACCTCTTCCCCTTGATGTCGTAGCGCTTCGCCTCATAGAAGACGAAGGCGTCGCGGAGATAGGAGATGTAGCGACCGACAGTGACGTGGTTGGTGGGGACCCTGTTGGCGTCGAGGACGTTGGCGATGTTGTTGGGCGAATTGAGGTTGCCGGAATTGTCCATCATGTACTCGGCCAGCCTCTCCAACACGGTGGAGTCGGGCAGCGAGAACTTCTGGACGAGGTCGCGCGTGAGGATGGTCTTGTAAACGTCGCGGATGTAGCCGTACGACTCCGAAATGTCATCGTAATCGTAGGACCCGGCGAGCCCGCCGCGCCTGATGAACCCGTCGAAGTCGTCGTCGACGATCCCTTGCTCGCCGAAGTAGGAGCGGTATTCGCCGAGACTGAAAGGGAGGATGTGAACCTCCCTGTGGCGCCCTGTGAACAGGGTCGCCAGGTCCGAACTCAGGAGGAACGCATTCGATCCCGTGAGGTAGACATCCCATCCGCCGCGTGCGTGAATGCTGTTGATTGCCTTCTCGAAACCCTCGCACAGCTGCACCTCGTCGATGAAGAGGCGGTTGCGGGTGCCACCTTTATACCGCTCCATGATTTCGCGATACAGTGCGTGGTACTCGAGCAGCGGCTCGTTGTCGAGATCCAGCAGGTCGATGTAGACGTTGTTGGAGGATGGGTCCTTCCGAGCAACGGAGGCGGAGAACGCCTTCATGAGCTCGGACTTGCCGGAGCGACGCATCCCCGTGATCACCTTGATGTCCCGGGTGCCCTCAAGCGCCCAAAGCCGCTCCATATACGCATTGCGGTCCACCCAAGCCATCATCAGCTCCTTCTCGGTTTCGAAACTTGAATAATTTTAGAGTTTCGAAACCGAGAAGGCAATATGTGCAGGGACGCATCGAGGAGTGAATCCCAGTCGCGCCATGTCAGCAGCGATGCTGGGCGCATTCGCGCGTGCTACAATGCGGCCATCAGAGATGAAAACACAGTCCTCGTCTGGTGGCCGTGGGCGTGTGGGAGTTCGCATCGTCTTCGGCGACGAGCCGACAGAGACCAGCAAGCCTGCGAGGAACCCCAAGCGGCGCGCTCGCGAGGCAGCTAAAGCCCTTAAGCAGTCGACGATGAGCACCATGGCGCAACGGACACTCGCTTCTCGTAGCCGTCTGTAGCTTGCCGTTAGGGAGGGGAGGTCGGATCCGGCATGCCTGCATCGCTGGGTGGATCGAGCGCCGATTTTCCTCAGCTCGAGCAAGAGCTTCGTACCAAGGCTTTTCAAGGTTGCTCCTACAATCCGTATACGCGTTGAAGCAACTCTATGCCCTCTTCCAGCGTCAGGGGAATCCCCATTTGCTTCAGGGGGACGCCTTCGACGCGTACTTCCTTGCAGAACTCGGCCATGTCGTTGCGAACTGAATTGGGCAACTCAGAGGATGTGCTTGGCGTGAAGAGCTGGGCCAATCTGAAAACATCCTTTTTATGCTTTTTGATATCGCTCGAATCAACCCTCTCGCCATCGGCCTTGCGTTTTGACAGATCGAGAAATGCCTTGGCCTTGAAGGGAACGAGATGCACCTCGTCGAGTACCGTGATGCCACCGATTGTCTTGAGGCCAGACTTCATGTAGGAGTAGTAGTCGTCATCGAGCAAAATGGCAGACAGGCTCGATACCTCGTCGCCAGCGGGCAATGGGACAACGGCGAGCCCTTCGGGTTCCTCTATGAACGAGGGGGCCTTGCTGAACAGCTCTACCATGCTCGGGAAACCAGCGACGCGCGGCTTGGTGAAGCGATAGAAGTGGACATCTCCCGAGCTTTTCCATCCGTAGTCATATTCGCCATCTTTCACGAGCCTCCACATTGCGGTGGCGGTTTCGGGAAGACGATTCTCTATAAGAAGGATGACATCTATGTCCTTCGTAGCCCTGAAGTCGAGGTCGGCGTTGGCAAGGATGATGCTACATGCCGTTCCCCCAATAACCGCGTAGCAATCCTCAAGCCCCTTCATGTATTCCGAGAAACGTTCAAGTCCGTAGACCTCGCTCAGTGCCATAGCTCCTCCTTGAATAAGGCGTTTAACTGGCCGATGACGCGTTCGTCTCCTTCGCTGATAAGGGTCAGGGCGAGGGAGATGTCATCTACCGAATCTGCTCCTGCCACAAGCGGATCATATAACCAAACCTGGATCTGGACCGTTTCCGTATCCTGGAGTTCGCCAGGCAGAACCTCGTCGAATGCAAGGTTTGTAAAGGCCCTCCTCGATATCGCTCTCTGCTCTATGCGTGGGGCCGCTAGCATACTGCGCTGGGAAAGAGCGCTCTCTCCCGCCATGGGAAGCAGATCCGTATGCCCGTCTCGTCTTGCAAATACAACGCGAGAGACGGGGTTTCTTAGGAATTCGATTGCTTTTTTGACGATATCGTTTCTATTTCCGATGCGCTCTATGACCACTTCGCGGCCGTTCTTAGACTTGTTAATAAGCCCTCTGCGCGCGAGGTCGTCGAGGGCTCTCGAAATGCTGGATGGCGGCATGCTTGTCGCCTTTATCAGTTCATCAGGCGTCTGCAGATCTGAGTTGGCCACCAAGGTAACAAACACGGCCTGAGCGCCAGGCGCCAGTACCTTTGTGAGCGGGGCGGGGTCATGCTTGTTGTTCGCCGCGAAGCCCAGCATAGGAAGAAACGCCTGCTTGCCAGGGACGATGAACGGAACCCCTTGGGAGACGAGGGCCTTACGCTGTCTCGGGTCGATTTTGGCGACAAGTGCAACCGGCAAGCACGCCCTGGCCGAGACCTGAAAGGCAATCCTCTTAAGATCGGGGAGAGAAGCCTCCTGCCGTATCTCAGCTATGACAAACTTAACCATGTTGCAGATGCACAGCCAATAAGACGCCGCGTTTGCAAGATAAAGCGGCAGGTCGGCTGCTTCCGACCATTTGTGCGCCGACACAGGGAGCCCCATCTCGTCTTTCAGATACCCTACGAAATCGTACATGTTCAACCTTTTTGTATAATTCCAAATATACTGGAATTATACAATTCCTTTAGATGAATTGGGAGGGGCTTTTTGCCGTGGCGCCTCTGCCTGAGCGCAAGGGCGCTGAGGCGGGTCCACGCCGACCTCAGCGCCCATCATGCATCCGTGTCGATCGGTGTAGTCGGCGTGTCCCCGCCCCTAGTCGAACAAACTCGGCATGTCGTCGTCTTTCATGAGGGCGCCAGCGCACGGCAGGCTCTGAGCGGTGAACTTCTCCGCGGAGACGCCTGCGCCCAGTACCTCTTCCGCCGTGCTCACGGTGGTGATGACGCGGCCTTTCTTGGCCGTGAAGGCCTGGACGCCCTGCGTGCTGGTGGTCGTCTTGGTCTTGAGCAGCGACGTGTTGAAGTTCATCAGGCGATAATCGCTCGAGATCAGCGCGATGTCGCGCTCCTCCTTGAGCACCTGGGCGTACAGCAGTTTGGCCCCGCCGTAGATGGCGTTCTTAAGGCGCTTGCGATTGGTCTTGGTGACGTACCCGGCAAGAGCCACGCGCGCCACCCGCCCGTTGTCGAAGATGAACAGCACGTCGGCCTTGTAATCCTCGGGATCGATGACCCAGATCACGCTCTCGTCGGGCTCCATCTCCAGATCGGTGGGCAGGTAGGAGCCCAGCTGCGCGGATTTGGTGTCCTCGAATGCGGCGACCTTGCACTTGTACACCTGGCTCTTGTTGGTGAACACCAAAAGCTCGTGCGTGTTGGCAGATGGGAACTCGATGAAGGGCTCGTCACCGTCTTTGTACTTGAGCGCCGCGCCCTTGCGCAGCACGCGGTCGGTCATCTTCTTGAGGTAGCCCTCGCGGGAGAGCATGATGGTGACCGGATACTCCTCGACCTCGGGTTCCAGGCTCACCTCGATCACGTCGGACGGCTCGATGCGGCCCGTGCGGCGCGGCATGACGTACTTCTTGTTGACCGCCTCCAGCTCGTCGTGGATGACCTTTTTGATGTTCTCCTCGCTCGAGAGGATCTCCTCAAGCTCGGCGATCTCGCCCTCGAGCTTCGCGATGTCCTTGGTGCGGTTGAGGATGTACTCCTCGTTGATGTTGCGCAGCTTGAGCTCGGCGACGAACTCGGCCTGGGTCTCATCGATGTCGAACCCGCGCATCAGGTTGGGAACCACCTCGGCCTCGAGCTTGGTGCCGCGGATGATGGCGATGGCCTTGTCGATATCGAGCAGGATCGCCTCGAGGCCGTGCAGCAGGTGCAGGCGCTCGGACTTTTTGCCCAAATCGAAGTTCACGCGGCGGCGCGTCGACTGGATGCGCCACGCCACCCACTCGTGCAGGATCTGGCGCACGCCCATGACGCGCGGATAGCCGTCGACTAGCACGTTGAAGTTGCACGAGAACGAGTCCTGCAGCGTGGTGGTGCGATAGAGCTTGGCCATGAGCTTCTCGGGGTCCACGCCGCGCTTCAGGTCGATGGCGATGCGCAGGCCGGAGAGGTCGGTCTCGTCGCGGATGTCGGCGATCTCGCGCACCTTGCCCTCCTTGGAGAGCTTGACGATGCGGTCGATGATCACGTCGGTCTTGGTGGTATAGGGGATCTCGTAGACCTCGATGATGCGCTCTTCGGGGATCCAGCGCCACCGCGAGCGGATCTGGAAGCTGCCCAGGCCCGTCTCGATGATGCGCTCCATCTCTTCGCGGCGGTAGATGATCTCCCCGCCGGTGGAGAAATCGGGCATGGGCATGTACTCGAGCAGGTCGCAGTCGGGGTCGTCGAGATAGTGCATGGTGGCGGTGCATACCTCGTTGAGGTTGAATCCGCAGATGTCGGAAGCCATGGCCACGCCGATGCCCTTGTTGGCCGACACCAGGATGTTGGGGAAGGTGGTGGGCAGCAGGCGCGGTTCCTTCATGGCGCCGTCGTAGCTGTCCACGAAGTCGACCGGGTCCTTGTCGATGTCCTTGAAGATCTCGGCGCAGATGGGGGAGAGCTTGGCCTCGGTGTAACGCGAGGCGGCGTAGGTCAGGTCGCCCGAGTAGTACTTGCCAAAGTTGCCCTTGGACTCCACGAACGGCGCGAGCAGCGCCTCGTTGCCCGTGGCGAGGCGGACCATCGTCTCGTAGATGGCGCCGTCGCCGTGCGGGTTGAGCTTCATGGTCTGGCCTACGATGTTGGCGCTCTTCTGGCGCTCGCCCTTGAGCAGACCCATCTTGTACATGGTGTACAGCAGCTTGCGGTGCGAGGGCTTGAAGCCGTCGATCTCGGGGAACGCGCGCGAGACGTTGGTGCTCATGGCATACGGCATGTAGTTGGTTTCGAGCGTCTCCGTGATGGGCTGCGCCGTGACCTCCGAGTGCAGGCCGATGACGTTATCGGCGTTGACCTGCTTCTTCTTGTTTGGGGTGCTGGTTTTCTTCTTTGCCACGATTTCCTCTTGATGCTTTCTGTGGGGCCGCTCTTACTGCAGGTCCAGCTGGTCGAGATACTCCTTGCCGTGCTCGGCGATATGGCGCTTGCGGCCGGCCTCGTCGTTGCCCAGCAGCAGGTTGAACATGGATTCCATCTTGGCCACGTCCTCGGGCTCCACCTTGATGAGGCGGCGCGTCTCGGGGTTCATGGTGGTGAGCCACATCATGTCCGGATCGTTCTCACCAAGACCCTTGGAGCGGTTGATGGAGCACTTTTGGTCGCCGATTTCTTTGAGGATGCCGTTCTTTTCGAGCTCGGTGTAGGCAAAGTAGGTCTTTTCTTTGCAATTGATCTCGTAGAGCGGCGACTCGGCGATATACACGTAACCCTCGTCGATGAGCGTGGGTACCAGGCGATAGAGCATGGTGAGCACAAGCGTGCGGATGTGGTAACCGTCGACGTCGGCGTCCGTACAGATAATGACCTTGTTCCAGTTGAGGTTGTCCAGGTCAAAGGCGCCGAGGTTCTTGATGCGCTTGTCTTTGATCTCCACGCCGCAGCCCAGCACGCGCATGAGGTCCATGATGATGTCGGACTTAAAGATGCGCGGATAGTCTTCCTTTAGGCAGTTGAGGATCTTACCGCGGACGGGCATAACACCCTGGAACTCGGCATCGCGCGAGGTGCGGATGGCGCCCGCCGCCGAGTCGCCCTCCACGATGTAGACTTCGCGGCGGGTCTTGTCCTTGGAGCGGCAGTCGATGAACTTCTGCACGCGGTTGGCCATGTCGGTCTTCTGCTGCAGGTTGGTCTTGATGCTCTGGCGGGTCTTCTCGGCGTTCTCGCGCGAGCGCTTGTTGATGAGCACCTGCTCCATGATCTTGTTGGCGGCGTCTTTGTTCTCGATCAGGTAGGTCGCCAGGCGCTCCTTGAAGAACGCCGTCATGGCCTGCTGGATAAAGCGGTTGTTGATGGCCTTCTTGGTCTGGTTCTCGTAGGAGGTCTGGGTGGAGAAGCAGTTGGTCACCAGCACCAGGCAGTCCTGGACATCCTGCCATTTGATGGAGCTCTCGTTCTTGTTGTACTTGCCCTGGCCCTTGATGTAGGCGTCGATCGCGCTGGTCAGCGCGCTGCGGGCCGCCTTCTCGGGTGAGCCGCCGTTCTCGAGCCACGAGGAGTTGTGGTAGTACTCCTGCATCTGGAAGGTGCGCGAGAAGCACAGGCACGCCGTGATCTTGACGTTGTAATCGGGCAGGTCCTCGCGGTCGCGACCACGGCGATCGGCCTCGATAAAGAAGGGCTCGGTGAGGTAGTCGGTACCGACCTTCTCGAGCACGTAGTCTTCGATGCCCTTGGGATAGCAAAAGTCCTCTTCGGAAAACTCGCCGTCGTCGCCCTCGATGCGCAGGCGGAAGGTCACGTTGGCGTTGACCACGGCCTGGCGGCGCATGGTCTCGCGATACCAATCGTGGGGGATGCTGATGGAGGTAAAGACTTCGAGATCGGGGCGCCACTTGATGGTGGTGCCGGTGCGGTTCTCGTCGCTGGGCTCAATCTCGAGTGCCTTCTTCTTGGCGCCGACAACCTTGCCCTTCTTAAAGTGCAGGGAGTACTTGTTGCCGTCGCGCCAAACCGTGACGTCCATGTACTCGGAGGCGTACTGGGTCGCGCACGAGCCTAGGCCGTTGGTACCGAGCGAGAAGTCGTAGTCGCCGCCCTGGTTGTTGTTGTATTTGCCGCCAGCGTAGAGCTCGCAGAAGACGAGCTCCCAGTTAAAGCGCTTCTCGGAAGGGTTCCAGTCGAGCGGGCAGCCACGGCCATTGTCCTCTACCTGGATAGAGCCATCGCGAAAGGCAGTGAGGGTGATCAGGTTGCCGTAGCCCTGGCGTGCCTCGTCAACGGCGTTGGACAGAATCTCGAAGGCGGCATGCGCGCAGCCATCGAGTCCGTCCGAGCCAAAGATGACGGCGGGGCGCAGGCGTACGCGCTCCTCGTCCTTGAGCTGGCGGATACTGTCGTTACCATAGTTTGCGGTGTTTTTTGCCATACTCGCTCTCTCGGTGCTCCTTTGCTGCGTTTACGTCATATAGATAGTCAAGGTAGCATAGCCCAGCCCATAGGAGATTCCAACTAACACGAAATACATCGAACAACCGTTCGGAGTTCGATGGAGGTTCGTTTACTCGGACAAAACCGAGTCGGCTCTGTCCGAGTAAGTTTGAAGGCGGCCGGATGCGTCTTGCTGCGTTTGCGGTTGGATACGTTGTCGAAACGTGCCGTATGGATTGTTGGATCGAATCGAACATTGGGACAGGCGTCTCGTTTTATGGGCCGGGGGCGTGCATGTGCGCGTCCTTTTGGTCCATAAGGAACGCTGGCGGGTCGTTATATGAGCCAGGGGTCACTTCGCCCGCGCCGTGTTTCGTCATACGCTCATGGTGGAAGCCGATGCCGCGGGGATGGCGAAGGCCTCGGGCAACGGATGAGCTGCAAGCCGAAAGGAGCGGTGAGAACGATGAGGCCCATGACAAAGAAACTGCTGTTAGGAATTCCCACTGTGACGCTTTCGGCCGTGCTGGCGTGTACGGTGGCAGGCTGCGGCGGTAGCGCTCCTAGCGGCTCGGTCGGCAGCTCGGGTGGTAGCGCGCCTGTGCAGGAGAAGGCCGGGAAGCCCAAGGCCTATGAGTCGCAGACGGTCGAGGTGGCAGGCATTACCTATGAGTCGGTGGCTCACGGTACGTTCTATCGCGGTGATGCCAAGAAGCAGGACGGCTTTTACCTGCACATCAAGATTACCAACAACAACACAAAGAACAGAACGTTCAGTTTCTTTAACGTGCATGCCGCCCAGGGCGATCTTGAGGCGGGTGACCCGTTGTTTACTTCCGGCAAGGCGGCCGTGCTCGACTACGTTGCAAGCGAGGCTCCCGATGAGCTTCACGAGGACATCGATCTTTCCAAGGGGCCAGATATCGGTCCGGGCGAGACCGTTGAGTACGTGTATTTCTGGGCGCCCAAGACGGCGTACTACGGGCCCATCACCGTCGAGTTCGTAGACGCTAACGCCCCCGCCAAGAATCGTGAGGCCATGCACTTTGACACCACGGGATGCGAGACCAAGGAGTTCAAGGCTGCCGGCGGTGTGGCCGATTCTGGTGACGCGGCCAATATGACCGGCATCGATTGCGCATCGTACGGTATCGAGGCCGCCGATGGGTACACGCTGGATTCGTCCAACGAAGAGCACGAAAAGGCAAACTTCTTCCACGACGAGACTGGAGGACGCCTGAACATCAGCATCTTCCCGCGCTCGCCGGAGGAAGAGGTTGCAAGCCTAGAGCAGGTCTACGAAGGCAAGGAGACAACAACCGACCAGGTCGAGTACAACGGTATAACGTGGCTGCGCTTTACTGGTCCCGACAACGGCCATACGCTGTTTGCGACGTCTCCCGCGACGGGCGAGACCGTCCGCGTGTCGATTGGCTGGAAGATCGATTGGGACGCCGCCGTGCCCATGATGGAGGCGCTAGAGCTCAAGTAGCGCTGTGATTCCCATGTCAGGCGACTCAGGGCTGGCTCCGAGTTATCGGGGCCAGCCCTTTTTGGTGCTCGATGAGCAGGGCCAGTGCCTCGCGCGGTTTCGGGTACAGCGGGGCATCGTGCGCGCAATGACGAACATGATTTCCATAATGACAGATATAGTTGACATCTTCTGATGAATGCAATATATTCCTGTCATGTTGCAACGGATACCTGTCCACATTTACGAAAGGAGCTCCATGCCGGGTAAGAGAAACCTCCGCATGAAGGCGGCGCGTGCGGCGGCTGGCCCTTCGCAAGGCGCCCTAGGCCTCGTCTTTTGGCCTTTCGCAAGCCGACTTAGCCCAAGCCGTGGGCGTTACGCGCCAGACTATCGGCCTGATCGAGGCGGGCGGTTATAACCCCACGCTCAATTTATGTGTAGCGATCTGCAAAGCGCTGCACGTGACGTTGAACGACTTGTTTTGGGAAGACGGGGTCGACGTCGACCCTAACGCTCTTTAGGAGTTCACTATGAAATTTGAAGATCTGAAAATCGTGCAAAAGTGGCGTGAATATGCCGGCCCAAAAGACGAGCGCCTGGAAGCCGAGAACGCGAAGATCTACAAGATTGGCTTTTATCTGCTTTCGTGGGGCATGTTGATGATTCTTTTCTACGAAATTTTGGTTCGTCAGGTTGCGTGGGTTCACAGCGATGCCAGCGAAATACCGCATCTCTTTGCAACGCCGTTTGAGGCCGCCATGTACGCATGGCTTGTTATCGTGATGTTTATTTGCACTGTGCTGCAAACGCGAAAGGGCTATGTCGATACCAACCGTTTTGGGCAAACCGAGCATCTTCCTGTCGGATACTTCCTGCTCGTCTGTTGTATTAGCGGGGTGACGAGCACGCTTGTCATTGCGGCGATGCGCTGCATCGCGGAGGTGCAGATCGTGCCGTTCGAAGATGTCTTTTGGGCAGCGAACTTGGCGACGGGCGCGGCTTGCGGGGTAACGATTTTCATAGCCACATTCGCCGCTCTGTGTGCATCGTTCTTCACGGCGAAAAGACGCCGTGCCAAGATCGAGGCAGAACTCGACTCCTCAGACGACATTTAATGCGTAATGGGCTGGCTCTGGGTATCCAGAACCAGCCCATTTTGATGTTCGATGAGCCGAGTCGGCGTTTCACACAAAAGTAACTAGGAGCTAGCGAGGCCTATCCGAATTGACCTCATTGGCGGTGTCTTTTTCGAGCGCCGTGCGGCGGGCGCTGTAGGCGACAAGGCCGGCACCAGCTGCGGCGAGTGCTGCTGCGGCTGCGGTTAGGGGGACGTTGCTGTCGCCCGCGCCGGCGAGCGCGCCCACTTTTCCGGAGCGCTTGTTATTGCCGTGGTCCTTGCCGCTGCCAGATCCACTGCCGCCACCGGAACTGCTTCCGCCGGAGCCACCTCCACTCGAGCCACCATCGCCGTCTGCTGTCATCGGGGCGTCGTGAAGTCCTGTCGTATCCGCGCTGTCGCATACGCCGACCTGAACTTCTGAGCGTTCGCATGCCGCATCGGGCACATGAAGCTCGTGCAGTACGGCACCCAGCGTCGAGTTTGCGCCCGGTCGAATTTCCTCGAGCGTTACGGGATCGAGCGCCACCAGATTACGTGCCTTCGCATACAGCGTTACGCGTTTGCCCACTTCGTCGCCCCAGCTCTCCGGGATGGCAAAGCTCATGCGGAACTGTGCCGTGCAACCCGGTGCCAGCACGGCGTTGCCGTTGTCGGCTACCAGCGGGTGCGTTGCAAAACGTGTGCCCAGCGTCTCGAGCGCGTACTTCACGTGTGCCATGTCGTTGGCCGAAGCGTCCTCGGCAAGCTCTGGGTCGTAGATCGAAGCCATGCGTGCGTTCACTCCGAATCCGATGGATGCGCTGGAGAACGGCTGGCTGGAGCCCTCTCGGTACAGATCGATCGTGCCGGCGGTCAGCAGGGTGTTGCCGTCGTTTCGCACCGTGACCATGAAGGATTCGCCTGCTGCTCCGGGCACCACCGCGCCCGAGGTGGCGACCGCACCCGTCGAAGTGGCACAAGCTACCAGGGGCACTTCGATGCCGTGCAGCTCTGCCTCGCTTTTCTCCGCGCTCACAATGTGCGTGGCGAGCGCGGAGAGCATACTTCCCGACGTCAAAAATGTCGTTATCTGATCGACGGGATGGTCCAGCTCGCACATCACGAACGGCTCCGTAAGCAGATCGCCTGCCAAGGTGCTGGCGAAGATGCGGAAGTGCTTGCCCATCACTGCTACCGGGTTGCCTTCTTCGTCGTAGGTTTGTCCCACCTTGCCATCGGTGTTCTCTACATAGAGCACGCACCTGCCGTTGTTGCTTACGCTAAACGATGCCGGGCCGCAGCCTGCGGCGCCCACGGGCTGCGTTGCAAATGCCGATGCGCCTCGCGTCCAAGTAATATGCTGCAGTTGCTCGTTGACGGTTGCCAAAAAGCCCGAATGTTGTGGCCACGGCACCGCACGGGGTACCGTGGCGTCTGGTGACATAACGCCCCAGCCCGCAATGGACTGGCCGATCACGGCGTACGATGCACAGCCACAACCGCCTGCAGTCTCGTATGCAACGGGCACCACCATTTTGCCGTTGATATTCTCGGGCTCGCCCAGCTCGATACTCGACGGTACCTGCGGAAAGCGAAGAACTTGGCGGAACGTCAGGCTATCGCCCAAATCATCCGACCATAGGGTAAAGCACTCCAGCGCAACCTCAGCCTCACTGCCGAGCGCCTTTTCTGCGGTGGCTCCGCGGCGGTGGAGGTAGGCACCCGACAGGCGTCCGTCGACTAGCGTCTTGCTTACCGTGATGCGTGGGCACTGCAGGCAATGGTAGCCATCCTCCTGAAGGCGGCCGCGCGAGATGCTGCGCCACGACGTGTGCGATATCACGAGAACTCCGTCGTTGCTTATGCGCAGGCGCACAACGGACAGTATGCCGGATGTGCTCGCCGTATCGAAAAGGGTGTTGTCGCCGGCGGGGCGCTCGCCCGAGACCAGCAGCACGTAAGCGTCCTGGTTTCTCCTCCCGTCTGTATATTCCACCACTTCGAAGTCGTAATCGAATATGCCGTCGCGCTCCACGTCGCCCTCGCCAAACCCAAGGGGGAGGTCCACGGGCGTGGGAGCGGACCACGTGCCGTTTGCCTTTGTGTGCACTACCAGGCGCGAGCGGCCATTGTCGCCGTAGCGCACCGAGGCGATACGGAACAGGCATTCTACGCCGGCAATCATTGCCAGCTTCATGTGAGCTTCGCTGAGCACGCCAGCAAACAGCACGTTGTCGCTCGAGGGTTTTATGCCGCCACGCTCGTCCTCCGACACGCCGGCAGAATTGGCGTTCGGGTCAGCAACGGCGTTCGTTGCCTGACCGATGTAGGTGTACTCATACATCGGCGCGGCGTTTTCGTCGTCCTCTACCAGTGCATGGACGAAATGCTCGATCTGTCCCGTGTCGTCGCTTTCTGCATCCGCCTCGAGCTCAATGCGCGTAACCGCTTGATCCCAATCGCGCACGACAGACGCGGCATTTACGGCAGTGGCCTTAACCTCGGCGCGTGCGAGCAGCTCGGCGTTGGTGACGATGGTGGCCGATGCGATAAATTGCGGCACGCCGCCCGCCTCGATGTTGTCGGGCGTGCCGAAGCGGGCATCCAGCGTGTAAGGCGTATCTCCACCCAATGCAAGCTCAGAGCGCTGGAGCACATACTGGTCGCCGTTGTTCACCGACATATTCCACGAATCGGCGAGTGTAGGCCACGATCCCGACCAAGCCTTGGTGGTCCACTTGAACATTACGAACTGGAGTATCACGTCGGCATCGACGTCTGCGCCCACGCGCAGCCGCGGAAGCTGGTGGCCGTCCGCTTTCTCGTACCCAATGAACAGTGTGAGGGATGCGGCGCCACGCACAGCGGACGAAGCGACGCCTGCAACGCCGGCTCCAAAGGTGACGGCAAGTCCGATTTGGACGGTGAACGAGCCCGACGTGTTGGAATAGTCGAGCGAAATGTTCTTGAAAAACGCTGCGCCGCTACCGTGCGTGTGGGCGCCCACGGCGAGCGCCAGTTTTGCCAGCACCCAGGGGTTGACGTTTAGGAAAAACGGCACCGGTCCTAGGGTAAACTGCTCGGTCCAATTGAGGTCGGTTCTTACCTGGAAGAGGGCCTTAATATTGCCGAATGCGGGGTCGTTGTTGTTGCCCCAGGTTTTGCCCACCCAGTCGTAGGCGAGCGATCCGTACAGCTGCGTGGCGATATCCATCGTGAACAGCAGCGTGCAATGGTGGCGAAGGAGCTTGGTGTTTCTTGGATCGGTGCCCGAACCGGCACTCATACTCTTGTACTGATTCCACTTCCCTTCCATTTCGTCGAGGTAGCGGTTTGCCTACTTGGCGCCCGACTCGCGCGGCGATTTCTTCCAGTATTCCGGATCAGGGTTGCCCGAATCGTTCATATAGCTGGCTGGTTTGTATCCTCCGCCAAACAGCACGCATCCAGCAAACGAGAAATCGAAGAGGATCGGAAATGTGGGCATCCAGCACGTGAACTTATTGCCGCCGATGCCGGGAAACGCCGCGGGGAAATCAAACGGAGTGATCTCTTGGTCCATGGTAGTGGGGACGATAGTGGTCGAGCCCGATTCTGCCTTTGCGGCCGGCGCGGTGACAACGGCCATGGGGGAGGAGAGTGTATAGGTCTTGCCCTGGTAGTCGAGGACAAAGCGCAACTTGCATCCTTCTTCCAGAAGGCTCGACGCTGCATCGAGGAACTTGTCTTCGAGTGTGAGCGTCGCCAGATTATCCGCGCCCGATGCGCTGGCCTTGACTTGGCCAATCTGCGTGACGGTTTCGGATGAGCTGTCCGCAGCGGGCATCACTTTATTGATATGCAATGTTGCCTGCCCGCCCTGCGGCAGATGAGCCTGCACGGTAAAAGCGTGCGTGTCGGGCTGGTCGTTTGCTGCTTCGTCCGCTGGCATTGCCATAAACGTGGCGTCGGCGTACTGGATGTCCCATTCGTCGAATGTGAGCTGGCGGAAGTACGGCTCGCCGTCGGAAAGCGGACGCGTGGGCGCGGTTATGGCGGTGCCGCCCTGGATACGCGCAAGAGGAATCTCGACATCACGGTAGCCCGCCATGCTAATGGAGATGCCGCCGTTAAAGTCGTACGCGTCAAGGAGCGTTGCCTCGTCCACGTAGCCTTCCGAAAGAGGGGCGACCTCAAAGATGGCCGTGCCTTCGTCATCGGTCATGGCGGTGAGCTGCTTGCCTGCGGCGTAGCGCGACGTGAGCGTGACCTTGGCGCCTGCGATAGGCGTATTCTTGTTGGCGACGTCGACCACCACCACGCCGAACATGGTGCGCGAGAGCACCAGGACCTTGAAGGGGTCTTCTTCGTCGGCATAGGCCGCGGTGGGCGCGAACGGCATCAGGAAGGCATTTTCGTTTCCCGACACGCGCGGCAACATAATGCTTGCCAGCGAGGACGCTCCAGCAACAAGTAACGAACGGCGATCAAGCATCTTTGGCTCCCATCCCGCAGGTATCGGTGGAAATAATCCAATTTTGCGAGAAGGCGCCCCGTGGCGGTAGTGTCGTCCGAGGACCAAAATGTCCAATTTGAGCGAGTGAAGCGCCGGGGCTCCGGAGCGCTTTCGATATGCCGGTCAGTCTGGCCGCTAGCGCAGCATGTGGGTAACCAGCTCGGCGCGAGTTCCGATGCCAAGCTTTGCATATACGCCGGATAGGCGGTTTTTAACGGTGCCCGGCGATACTCCCATATGGCGTGCGATTTCGACGTTGGCCCATCCACGGCAGGCGAGCATGGCCATGGTGAACTCTGTGGTCGTTAAATCGTCGGCAACGTCCTCGCCCGAATCGGGGTTGTTGATGCGTCGCCAGCCGTAGCTGAATCGATACGTAATCTCGATGATGCGTGCGAAATCGTCAGGGTATTGCGATTTTAGACACGCCTCGATGAGCCCCTGTAAAAGGCCGTGGTGCTCGCCGATGAGCTCGATGAGGCCGTCGGGGCGTGCAATGTTCCAAGCAGCTCCGAAGTGCGTTTTAGCGGCGTCGATGTCCTTGAGGCTCATGCATGCCATGGAAGCTGCCAGGTGCAGGAACAGTTCCGAGATCGGATAACTTCCCTGTTTCATGATCAGGGCGTTTTCCGCCATGCCCAGACTGCGGCCGTATTCTCCGCGCAGATACAAGGCGTGCGCCATCACGTAGCTGGCGAACAGGCGCAGGCCTTCGGGCAGATGCGCCGCAAGCGGATAAAACTCTTCGGCGGAATACGGGGAAGGCAAGTGCAGCAGGACGCTCGCGGCCGAGGCGAACAGGATATGCGTGGCGTGGACGGCGGGCGATTCCTCGTCAGTTGGCGTATCGAGGATGCCCGCAAGGCAACGGCGGGCATCGGCGATACGGTTGAGCGACAGACTGGCATATCCGCAGATAAAGCATGCGGAATAGCGCAGTGCGGGGTCGGTGGCGTCAAGATGGGGCGTGCTGTCTCGGCGGCGAGGGTGGCCTGTCCGCGAAAGTACAGCCATTCTGCCGTGGCGACAGTGCGTGAATCGGGGTCGGAAATGCCTGCAACCGCAGCGTCAATCTGCCCCGGCACAAAGGCAGTGCACATCAACGGCATAGGAATGCGCGGGTAGCCATCGCAGTCCATCTTCCATCTCCCATCAGGTGGCAACATTAGCAGCAATTGTACTCTTGTTGCTTGGGACAGGAATTTGTGGGTATCGCCTACGATTATGTCGAACGTATAAAGGAAGAGTTTATTGGCGATGCTTCCAAGGTGGCTACCGAAGCCTAGTTGACCTCGACATTAGGAAAAATTGCCACCCCTGCAAAAAGCTCTGTCGCAGCGATGGGAAACGCATCTCGTTCTGCATATAATGAGGTCATATGACGGTGCGTTTGCATACGTGTAACGCATTCCCATCGAACCGAAAAGGAGCTTTGCATGGATCCCAACAAACGTCCCGACAACATGGTGCATATCACCACTCTCGAACTTGCCCAGGTGTTCATCGATGAGCAAGTCGCTGCAATCCGCGAGCAGATCGGCGACAAGAAGGTTTTGCTGGCCCTTTCCGGTGGCGTTGACAGCTCTGTTGTCGCGGCGCTGCTCATCAAGGCTATCGGCAAGCAGCTCATCTGCGTGCATGTGAACCACGGCCTGATGCGCAAGGGCGAGAGCGAGCAGGTCGTCGATGTGTTCCAGAACCAGATGGACGCCAACCTGGTCTATGTGGACGCCACCGATCGCTTCCTCGACAAGCTCGTCGACGTCGACGAGCCCGAGGCCAAGCGCAAGATCATCGGTGCCGAGTTCATTCGCGTGTTTGAGGAGGAGGCCCGCAAGGTTGGCGACGAGGTCAGCTTTCTCGCCCAGGGCACTATCTATCCCGACATCCTGGAGTCTCAGGATGGCGTGAAGGCCCACCACAACGTGGGTGGCCTGCCCGAGGATCTGCAGTTTGAGCTCTGCGAGCCCGTCAAGCTGCTGTACAAGGACGAGGTCCGCGTTGTGGGCCGAGAGCTCGGCCTGCCCGAGAACATGGTTGAGCGCCAACCGTTCCCCGGACCCGGCCTGGGCGTCCGCTGCCTGGGTGCCATCACCCGCGACCGTCTTGAGGCGCTGCGCGAAGCCGACGCCATCGTGCGCGAGGAGATCGACAAGGCCGGTCTGACCATCTGGCAGTATTTTGCCGTCGTGCCCGACTTCCGCGCAACCGGCGTGCGCGAGGGCAAGCGCGCCTACGACTGGCCCTGCATCATCCGCTGCATCAACACCGTCGATGTCATGACTGCCGAGGTTCCCGAGCTCGACTGGGCGCTGCTCAGGCGCATCACCGCCCGCGTCACGGCCGAGGTCCCCGGCATCTGCCGCGTGTGCTACGACCTCACGCCGAAGCCCGTCGGCACGGTCGAGTGGGAGTAAGTTAGTCCACGTAGGCCTCCGTTCTCATTTGGGAACGGAGGCCTTTTCTTTGCCGTTCGATATCTTATGCCTGGAGATTGTATGTTTCGTTGCGCCCATACTGCCCAGACGTTACATTGCTGCGACGACTCCCAGGTTACGCATTGGGCACGCCGGGCAGAAGAGGGCCATAATGGAGTGCGCACACAATTTGTTTTAGAGGAGGATGCCGCATGGCAAAAGACGAACAAACAGGCTGGATTGTTGAGATGCTCATGGCCAGCGCATCGGTGACGCCCGCGGCTCTTTTGGAAGAGGTTATGGCAGATGGGCGCTGCGTGGCTTTTGGCCCCATCCATCATTTTATTGTGGGCGCGGTGCTGCTTGCGTGCTGGCGCAACGCCGAAGCATCTGGGGAGCGAGATGCGATGCTCAAAGACGATCTTGCCGATCTGATGTCTCGGTCGGATTGCGTGCCGGGGGCAACGTGCGCGCGCTGGGGCGTGTGCGGGGCGGCTGCGTCTGCGGGCATGGCATATGCAATCGTGCGCGGCAATGCGCCGCTGCGCAGTGAAGGCTGGCAGGAGGGGCAGCTTATGGTTTCGGAGCTGCTCGCCGCCATCGCGCACTCGGGAAGCCCACGGTGTTGCAAGCGAGATGCGCGTGTGGCGATTCGTGAGGCCGTTTCGTTTTTTAACGCGCTCGGCGGACCGCAGCTTAAAGCGTGGGAGAAGACGCCAGCCTGCGATAGCTATGCGGTCAATACAGTGTGTATGGGCGAAAAGTGCCCGTATCATCCGTCCGTAATTATCCAATAAGACATCGGGTGCCCCGGCCGTCTCGCGGTGCGGCGATTTTAGCCGAGCGCGTGCGCGGGAAGGGTCACGAGCATAGTCGTTCCGCTCTCGGAACTATCTTCGACCTCGATGGAGCCGCCGTGGAGCGCGACGATTTCCCAGGCCAGCGCAAGTCCCAGCCCCACGCCGCCGTATGCTCTGCTACGCGATTTGTCGACGCGAAAGAAGGGCTGAAAGATGCTTACCTGGTATTGCTCGGGAATGCCCGGCCCCTGGTCGCGCACACGCAGCAGTACACGGTCGCCTTCGGCGAGGGCGCCGATTTGCACGGTCGAGTTGGGCGCGCTGTAGCGAATGGCGTTTTCGGTCAAGTTGAACAGCAGTCGATAGATGAGCGTGTCGCTGCCGATCGTTTGCGCGTTGCCTTCGCTTGCAAGCGCAATACCCTTCTGTTCGGCAAGGGGCGTCAGGTCGGCGATAACTTCTTCGATCATCGGCGCCAGCTCGATTGCGTCGTTGCAGGGAACATTGCGCAGCTCGCTCATCTCGAGCAGCGTCTTTGTCATGCGCGTCATTCGCTCGGTCTGCTCCTGCAGCAAACCGAGCAGGCTCGCTGTGTCGGCATCGGCGTCGGGGTGCTCGGCGCAAAACAGCTCAACCTGGGCCTGCATGAGTGCGAGGGGCGTGCGCAGCTCGTGTGCCGCGTTGCCCGTAAACTGTCTTTGCGCAGAAAATCCCTCGTCAAGACGGGCAATCATGTCGTTAAACGACGCACTGCAGCGCCTAAGCTCAAGGGGCGCGTCCTCGCTGATTTTTGTGTCGGCAAGGTTGTCGGGTCGTACGCTCTCGACTTGCGCCGCAAAGGAGTGCAGCGGCCGCAGCGCATGCCCGTATAGCCGACCAGACAGTTCGTCAGCACGCATGCCGCACACGTAAGCAGTGCCGTCATAATCGTTACGCGCCATTGCAGCGAAAGCCTTTTCATTCGCTATCCTCCATAACGTAGCCCTCTCCAATCCGATTGCGAATCGCGTCGTATCCCAAAGCGCCGCGCAGTTTTTTGCGCAGCGACGAGATATGAACGCGGGTTGCGTTGCTAAAGCTGTTCACGCTGCTATCCCAAACGTGCTCGATAAGCTCCTCTTGACTTACCGGACGCCCCTGATTAAGCATCAGGTATTCCAAGATTCCCGTTTCCTTGCGCGTAAGAGATAAAGCCTCGCTGTCCACGGAAGCGATGCGCGCCTTGGTGTCAAAGCGGAGCTTTCCGCAGGTTAAAACTATGTCGCTTTGTGTAAAGCGTCTGAGGGTAAGGCTGCGAATTCTTGCCGCAAGCTCGTCCAGATGAAACGGCTTGGTGAGGTAATCGTTGGCGCCGGCATCGAGTGCGGCGACTTTATCGGATACTTCGCCACGTGCGGACAGAATCAGTACCTTAGTCTCGCAGGCAGTTTTCCTAAGTTCCCTGAGTACGGTCATGCCATCGATGCGGGGAAGATTGAGGTCGAGTACCACGAGGTCGAAGGCCTCAACGTCCAGTAGGTCGAGCGCCTCCTGTCCGTCGTGACAGCAGTCGACGCTGTACGCCAAGTTTCGCAAACTGCGCGCGATTGCATCGCACAGCGCCCGCTCGTCCTCGACGATCAAAATTCGTATAACAGTCTCCTCGCACATTCCAAATCGCGCTTAACACGGATTTTATAGTTGATATGGTCCAATGGTCGCGTAACGAAAGGAGTGGTCAGGTTGTTCAAAGAAGTAAAACCCGTGGTACAGGTCGCTTTGTTGATCGTCGGAATTGCCATGGTGTGCTTTGGCGTTATGCGTGGCGAGGCGGATGCCGTGCTGGCCAAAGCGATTAGGCTGTGCTTGGAGTGTATCGGAATTGGATAAAAGAGAAAACACTGCGTCGCATGTTTTGGCCCGATTTCGCGGATTCATTCAGGCGGCGGCGACGCTCATCACCAACATTCATCTGCCAAACTTTGCCAAAGGCGGCATCTATCAGGGCGCGGGAAAAACAGTCTGCGTACCTGGACTTAATTGCTATTCGTGCCCCGCGGCATCGGGTGCGTGCCCCATCGGGTCGTTCCAGTCGGTGGTAGGTTCATCCAAGTTCAACTTCTCCTACTACGTTACCGGTACGCTCATTTTGCTCGGCGTGCTGCTGGGACGATTTGTATGCGGGTTTTTGTGCCCGTTTGGCTGGTTGCAGGAACTGCTTCACAAGATCCCCGGCAAAAAGCTTTCGACGAAAAGGCTCAAGGCGCTTACGTATGTCAAATACGTTGTGCTGCTATTTGCCGTGGTATTGCTGCCTGTGCTGTTGGTCAACGATCTGGGGATGGGCGATCCGTTCTTTTGCAAGTACATCTGTCCACAGGGTGTGCTCGAGGGCGCCATTCCTCTGGCCATTGCCAATGCCGGCATTCGATCTGCGTTGGGACAGCTCTTTACTTGGAAACTTGTCGTTCTCATTGTCGTGGCAGTGCTGAGCGTTTTGTTCTATCGCCCCTTCTGCAAATGGATTTGCCCGCTCGGCGCATTCTATGCGCTCATGAATAAAGTGTCCTTGTTAGGGATTCAGGTTGACGCGTGCAAATGCGTCTCGTGTGGCAAGTGTTCAAGGGTTTGTCAGATGGACGTCGATGTGGTCCGCGCGCCCAATCATGCCGAATGTATCCGGTGCGGAAAGTGCATCGGGGCCTGTCCCGTCGATGCCATCAGCTATCGCTACGGCCTGGATGTGTCGGCGGAAAAGCTCCCCTTGACCGCCGATAAAAAGAAACAAGCTTCGACAAAACGGAGAAATGACCATGAAGCTTTCTAAAATTGCGGCCCTGTTTATGGTGCCGGTGCTGGCCTTGTGTCTTGTGGCGTGTTCGGCGCCTGGTGGCAATGCGAGCGAATCTGCGGGCTCCGATCCCAAGATCGCGGAGCTCATTGCACAGGAGCCGACCAATGCCGACGAGGCCGCCGAGCTGTATGCGAAGCTCATGAAAAAAGAGAACGATATCCTTTCGAGTGATAACGCGCTGTGGGAAAAGGTATTCAATGCGGCAAATAAAGACTCGGCAATGATTGAGGACGGCAGCAATTACGGCGATTTCCTGCTCAAGACCATCGACGGTGCCAAGGATGAGTTTACGGCGGATGAGCTCAAGACGCTCAAGGCCGGCGCACAGCAGATCAAGGAGATCGAGAACAAGCTCGAGGGCCTGGAGAAGGAGTTTCCCGGCTGTGGAAGCACGCCGAGCGCAGGCGAGAGCGTCGACGCTTCGGCAGCGGGCATGACGGCTAGTGCCAATGCTTCGAGCGAGGCGACGAAGTTTCCCAGCTTTACGGGCAAGGACCTGGATGGCAACGACGTGAGCAGCGACGAACTGTTCTCTAAGAACAAGGTCACCGTCATGAACTTCTGGTTCACCACTTGCAAGCCGTGCGTGGGCGAGCTGGGTGATCTTGAGAATTTGAATAAGGAGCTCGTCGAGAAGGGCGGTCAGGTCGTAGGCGTCAATTCCTTTACGCTCGATGGCAACAAGGGCGAGATTGCAGATGCCAAGGACGTGCTGAGCAAGAAGGGCGTGACATATAAGAACATCTGGTTCAAGCCGGATAGCGAGGCCGGTAAGTTTACGTCAAATTTGTTCTCGTTCCCGACAACCTACGTTATCGACCAGAACGGCAACATCGTAGGGGAGCCCATCGTGGGCGCCATCAGCTCCGCCGAGCAGCGCGCGGCGCTCGATAAGCTTATCGATCAGGCGATTGCGAATAGCGAGCAGTAGAAAACGCGTAAAGCATGGAGAGGATCGTGCGCCGCTGTGCGGAGTAGTCCGCTACCTTTCAAGATAAGCTCCACCATATAGAGGTCCCGCTCGGGACCTCTTCTTTTGGGCGCCACCCCGTTCGTTTTTTTGATGCGCTTCGTTGCATTCCTCATTGGTGTCGGTGAAAAATGGGGATAGAGTAGGACAAACGCGTCGAATACGAACGGCGGAGGGGAGCGGGCAGGGTACCTGCGCAGGAGAGGTTGCCGTCCATGCTGGAGCTCAAAGGAATTTGCAAAAGGTACGTTACCCAGTCGTTTACGCAGGTGGCGCTCGACAACGTAAGCCTGTCTTTTCGCGATAACGAGTTCGTGGCCATTCTGGGTCCCTCGGGTTCGGGTAAAACCACGATGCTCAACGTTATCGGCGGACTGGACCACTTTGATTCTGGTGACTTGCTGATCGACGGCATCTCGACCAAGGACTTTCACGATCGCGATTGGGATGCCTATCGCAACAACTGCATCGGCTTTGTGTTCCAGAGCTATAACCTCATTCCGCATCAGACCATTTTGGAAAACGTGGAGCTGGCGCTTACGCTCACGGGCGTGGGGCATGCCGAGCGTCGCCAGCGTGCGCGCGAGGCGTTGGAGAAAGTTGGCCTGGGCGAGCACGTTAACAAGCGTCCGAGTCAGCTGTCGGGTGGGCAGATGCAGCGCGTGGCCATTGCCCGTGCCCTGATCAATGACCCTGAGATCGTGCTGGCCGACGAGCCGACCGGCGCCTTGGACTCAACGACGTCCGTACAGGTCATGGACCTGCTCAAGGACGTGGCGCGCGACCGCTTGGTCATCATGGTCACGCACAATCCTGAGCTGGCGTACCAGTACGCCACGCGCATCGTCAACCTGGCGGACGGCAAGATCACCGACGATTCCGACCCCTTTGATGTAGCAAAGGCCGCGCGTCGCGAGGCTAAGCCTACGCGCAAAACTTCGATGAGCTTTGTGACAGCGCTGGGACTTTCGGCGCGAAACCTTATGACCAAGAAGGGCCGTACGGCCATGACTGCCTTTGCGGGGTCGATTGGCATTATCGGTATTGCGGCAATCCTGGCGCTCTCCAATGGCGTGAACAATTACATCAAAAAGGTCGAGGAGGATACGCTCTCGAGCTACCCGCTTACCATCTCCAAGCAGGACTACGACCTGTCGTCCATGATGGGCGGGCAGGGGGCTGCGGATGACGATACGTCCAAAAACGAGGGTTCGTCCGACGACAGTGCCGGCGGCAAGGCTCAGGGAACCGATAAGATCCCTGTGGTCACGGCCGTAAAGGATATGTTTGCAAGTGTTAAGTCCAACGATATGACGAGCTTTAAGGCATGGCTCGATGCTGGTGGCGACGGCATCGATAAAGAAGTCAATGCCATCCAGTACGGCTATGGCGTGACGCCGGTTGTCTATCGTGCGGGTAAGGGTGACGAGAAGCCCGTTCGGCTTGTTCCCAACGCTATGACCGAGGCCATGAGCGGCGGCGCAAGTTCGGCGGCAACGGTGAGCATGGATTCCATGGGAACCTCGGTCTTTAACGAGATGATTGACGACCAGAGCTTGCTCGACAGCCAGTACGATGTCGTGGCGGGGCATTGGCCTACGTCTGCTAACGAAGCCGTGATGGTGCTATCGAGCCGTGGCACGGTGGGCGATTACACGCTCTACAGCATCGGTGCGCTGGATATCGATGAGCTCAACGACCTGGTAAACAGCGCTATGACGGCTGACGGTGGGGTCGAAACGCCCGAGACCGGCACCGACTTTACCTACGATGATGCGTTGTCTACCACGTTTAAGGTGCTGTCGCCGGCCGATGCCTATCGCAAAAACGAAGAGACCGGCATGTGGGCCGACATGTCTGACGACGCCGACTTTATGGCTGCCAAGGTTGCCGACGGTATTGACGTGCACATTGTGGGCGTGGTGCGACCTAACGAGACCGCCAACGCGAGTGCGTTGTCCCCGGGCATTGCCTATACGCATGCGCTGACTCGCCAGCTTATGGAGCGCGCCGCCAATTCGCAGATCGTAAAAGAGCAACTTGCCCATCCCGAGACGGATGTCTTTACGGGCAAGTCTTTCGATGAACTGCAGGGCGAGGCCAAGCAAGGCGTGGATCTGGGCAGCATGTTCAGCGTGGATGAGGTGGCGCTCAAGAGCGCGTTCTCGTTCGATACCTCCGCGCTCTCGGGTGTTGCCGGCGGTATGGACCTGTCGGGTCTTGACTTGTCTGGGCTGGACATTGACCTTTCGGGCGTTGGTAGAGACATCGACTTCAGCGACATCATGGACAAAGCGCCGGCACCAGATTTCTCGGGCATCTTTGACGGTCTAGAACTCACGCCCGAGCAAATGCAGCAGGTGGGAACGCTTGCCAACCAACTGTTTGAGGGATTTTTGCAGTCTGATCAGTTTAAGGCCCTGACGCCCGAAGACCTTAAGGACGCGTCAAAGCTCGCCGCCGCATTCTCGACGTATCTTGAGCATGATGCTGCAGCCCAGCAATGCCTGGCTCAGCTGAAGGCCCTCGGCGGCGATGCCCTGGCCGAGCGCCTGCAGCAGGCGATGACCGACTATGTGCAAAAGCAGCTGGCTCCGTATCTGCAACAGGCTATGGGTCAGGTGATGAAGGCAATCAGCGAGCAGATAACGTCGACGGTATCGTCCCAGCTTAAAGCAGGCGCGGCGGGGCTCATGGGCCAGATGGCGACGCAGATGTCTTCGAGTTTTGCCAACCTAGCGAGCGCTATGCGTGTGGATGCGAGCGCTTTTGCGCGTGCCATTCACTTCAACATGGACGCCGAGGACCTGAGCTCGCTCATGATGAGCTATGCCAAGGCGTCGAAGCTCACCTACGATAACAATCTAACCACGTTGGGTTATGCGGACGAGGCCGACCCCATTTCGGTCAAGATTTTCCCGCGTGACTTTGAGGCCAAGGAGCGCGTACTCGACCATATCGATGCGTATAACAAGCAGGTCAAAGCCGCCGGCCACGACGAGCAGGCAATCTCGTACACCGACTACATGGGCATCATCATGGGCTCGGTGAATGATATCGTGAATACCATCAGCTTGGTGCTCATCGCATTCGTGAGTATCAGCCTGGTGGTGAGCTCCATCATGATCGGCATCATCACGTACATCAGCGTGCTGGAGCGCAAAAAGGAGATTGGCATTCTGCGCGCGATCGGCGCGTCGAAGCGCAACGTGGCAAACGTGTTCAACGCCGAGACCTTTATCGAGGGCCTCATTGCCGGCGTCTTTGCTGTTGTCGTCGTGGTGGCCGTGAGCTTCCCGGTTAATGCCTGGGCGCTTGCTGCCAAACAGGTCCCCAATCTGATGAGCCTGCCCGTGCAGGATGCGCTGGTGCTCATCGCGATTTCGGTGCTGCTGACGGTTGTCGCCGGCCTGCTGCCGGCCCGCAGCGCATCCAAGAAAGACCCCGTGGAGGCCCTACGCTCCGAATAATGTGACAAAGGGACGGTCCCTTTGTCACATTGAGACCCTTGCGAAATCGGGGTCTAATTACCGTTCGGCAGGTTAAGAACTCCCTCTCCCCGCTTAATGCTTGACGAAGAGTCCTCTGGTTTATATACCTATCGGTAGGCATATAGGATGTATTGCCGATAGAAATGGAGCAACCATGACTCTCACCACACCAGCCAAAAAAGATTGTCTCCGTGAAAGCGGCGCATTTGCTTGGGTCGTCGTTATTGCGCTCGGCTTAATGTCCGCCGGAACAACTGGCACATATAGCATTATTGCTGGCTCATTCGTTGCTCCAGTATGTGAAGATCTGGGCTTTGACTACACTTCTTTTTCTTTCTATTTCACCGCGATTCTTCTTGGCCTTGCGCTTGGGCTTCCGCTTTTGAGTCGCTTCATTCCAAAAGTAATCGGCAAACCATGGCATATTTGCATTGAACTCGTCCTTATTGCTGCCGGCGCCGCAATGGCGTTCTACACCGAGGTCTGGATGTTCACCGTCTCCGCCGCAGTGATCGGCATCTGCTTTTCGTTTACAACGGGCGTCTGCATGTCCGATGTCATTGACCAATGGTTCAGCAAATCGTCCGGTCTTGCCATCGGCCTCGCTTGGGGCGTTAATTCTCTCTGCACGCTGTTATTGAGTCCTGTCGTTACGCTGGTCATCGAGCAGCAAGGCTGGCGTACGGGATACATCGTGCTTGCGGCCGTTTCTGCAGCTATGATTTTGCCTGCAAGCGCATTTATCATTCGCCTTAACCCCTCTGATCGCAACATGCTTCCGTACGGAGAGACCGCCTCCGAAACCCATGAGAGCTGCAGCGCCGATGAGCAGGAAGATGTCCTTTCGGGCATGGCACTCCGCGATGCCGCGAAAACGCCGTCTTTTATTCTCTGTGCCCTTTTGCTTTGTGTGGCGCAGCTCACCTGCTGCATGAACCAGCTGTTTCCAACCTATGCAAGCGAGGTCGGTTTCAATCCTATCGTAGGAAGCTTAATGGTCTCGGCAGCTTCACTCTCCGATATCTTCCTAAATCCCTTCGTGGGCAAAACATGCGACAAGCTTGGCGCTATTAAAGCAACGGTCGCATGGACAGGTGTCAGCATTCTTTCATTCCTGCTTCTTATCATTGGCGGAAGCAATGAGACCGTTTCCATCATTGCAGCTGGTGTAAACGATGTCATGTTCGCCATCGTTGGAACCACAATGCCGATGCTTCTCCTCTCGCTTTTTGGATCACGCGATTTTGGAAGGATCTATTCGATCGTTTGCTCAGCGGGCTATGTCGTCGGTGCTTTTGGAATGCCGGTCATGATGAAAGTTTACGGCATGGCAGGGTCATTCCAGGGAGTATTTATCTTCTGCATTGCCTGCAACCTTATGATTGCTGCGTTTGCTATCGTTTCCGGCTTTCTCAGTAAGGCTGCTGAAAAGTAATAAGCGCCGATTGCATCGGCATAGATTGCCACGCAACAGGGGTCGACTCCAAGCCAGACTGGAGTCGACCCCTGTTTTCGTTTTAAAGGTTGCCCGCAGGCACCATGGGTGCCAACATGCGCTTCAGCTTGGCTGGCCTATTTGAACATAAGCTCGACTATTCCCGCCCAAACCGCTTTTTCATCAATATCCTCACCTTGAGCGACCGTATTGCTCGCTCCCTCCAGAACGGTATAAAGAATTTGTACGTAGAGCATCACGTCAGCACTATCGGAAAACGCGCCAATCTCTGCACCATGAAGAAGGATGTCTTTAAGCGCATCCATGGTTCGTTTGGTCGCCGTCGCTTGACGTTCCTGAACTGCAGGAATTCGATTTGCTTGAACGCTAACCTCGGCCAGCACGCGCCGGCGCTTTTCATCGCTTCGATAACCACCTATAACTGAATTGCCGAGCTCGATAAGCGCGGCCTTGAACCCGTCCCTATCGACTATTAGCGAGTAGTCGCGCTGATAGTCGATGGTCGGAAACATGCTGTCCAAGAGCGTAGTGAAAATCTCCTCTTTAGAGGGAAAGTAGTAGTACACCGACGGCTTGGATATACCGACAAAGTCGCAAATCTTTCCGATAGACGCTTTGTCATAACCGACTTCTGCCACAAGATCGTACATTGCGTCCAATATTTTTTTTCTTGTGCTCACGCTGCATTTCTCCATTGCAAATCATTTCCGCACTACCAACATTATTAAGGATGGCAACGGAACATCAATTCGTGTCCAAACATGACCACTATATACGGTGAACGGTATGTATCAGTAGGCGAGCGGCAATTATTCAAAACAATATACCGAACGGTAGGTATAGTAGTACTATAGCAGATGAAACCCCGCTATTGTCGCGGCCGGACAGCATCGCGGGAAACCCGACGGAAGGACCAACCATGTACGAGAACTATCGTATGCCGGGCGAGTTCGAGAAGCGCTCCAACGTCTATGTGACATGGCTTCCCGATTACATCCGTGCAGAGGGTTACGATAACCGCCAGCCCTGCGTTGACGTGATCAAGGCTCTGCTCGAGTATGGCGACGTTACGGTCAACCTCAATTGCGGCACCCCCGGCTCCTATGAGGAGGCTTGCTCGCGCTTGAAGGAGGAGGGGGTTGATCTCGATCGCATCGAGATCACGCAGTTCGAAGACTCCAACTTCTATGTCCGCGACAACGGTCCCAGCATCATGGTCGACGACAAGGGCCATTCTTATATGGTCAACCCCGCTTGGACTTATTACGGCGTGTGGGACAAGAACTCCCCGGAGTGCCAGTCCGCACGTAAGGCAGCCGTTCACATGGCGGTTGCGCTCGGTTGCTTCGATATCGTCAATTCCGAAATGGTTTCGGAGGGCGGCGACCGCGAGTTTGACGGTCACGGCACTCTGATCGCCATCGAGGATACGGAATGCCGCAAGCGTAATCCCGAGTTCACGAAAGAGGAAGTAGAGGCCGAGTATAAGCGCATCTACAACCTCAACAAGGTTATCTGGCTTCCGCAGCCTATGCTCGAGGACGACGACTATCGACTGGGCATCCTCGACGAGAAGGAAGACGGAACTCCCGTCTTTGGCATGAGCTTTGCGGCTCACATTGATGAGATGTGTCGCTTTATCACTCCGAACAAGATTCTTCTTGCCGAGGTGTCCGATGAAGAGGCAGCTTCGAGCAAGGCTGGCGCAGAGTCTCGTCGCCGCATTGAGGCTGCCTACGAGATCCTGAGCAACGAAACGGACTGGGAGGGCAAGCCCTTCGAGATCGTTCGTATGCCCACCGCCGAGCCTATTGAAGTCGTTATCGCCCCTGGCGATGAAGATTACGAGCTCTATAAGGGCTTCATCGACGAAATGGGCGGCAAGTTTATGGATGGCACCCCCTGGCCCGAGGGCCCCGTCCACTTCTACGCCGCAGCGAGCTACTGCAACTTCCTGATTTGCAACGGCGTCGTTCTTGGCCAGCGTTATTACCACGAGGGCATGAGCGAGGTCGTGAAAGAGAAGGATGAGCAGGCCAAGGCAGTTCTTGAGAGCTGCTTCCCCGATCGCAAGGTCATCATGATTGATTCCCTCGCGCTTAACCTGTCCGGCGGCGGCGTGCACTGCTGGACTAAGGACGTGGCGGCCAGTCGTTAGTGAGCCTTAGAGCCTGCGCTCTTTGGCTTAGGCGCCACATGTACCGCTCCCCGAGGGATATCCGTGTTTTCCTCGGGGACACATTCAACAATAATTTTGATAATAATTCGAAAGGAAATAGGCATGAACAACAGCCTCCGCGGTCGCGACTACATCAACATCCATGATCTCTCCTCCGAGGATTTCCGCTATCTCATCGATCTTGCCTGGAACCTTAAGGCTCAGAAGAAGTCTGGTGTCGACCAGCGCTACTTCCCCGGCAAAAACGTCCTCGCCAACTTTGAGTGGGGCTCGACCCGTACTCGTTGCGCATTCGAGACCTCCTGCAACGATTTGGGCATGGGCTTCACTTATCTGACCAACTCCCACATGGGTGACTGCGAGACCGTCAAGGACGCCATGCGCGTCTTTAACGGCATGTATGATCTCATCGTTTATCGCGCACAGAAGGACGAGCAGTTCCTCTATGACGTCGCCGACCTGGTTGACATCCCGGTCATCAATGCCCTTACTCTCGGCGATCACCCGACTCAGATGCTCGCTGACGCTCTTACGATGGAAGAGCAATGGGGCGGTTTGCGTACGAGCCGCGGCAAGAAGATGGCTTTCGTTGGCAACTGCGCCGGCGCCCCGGTGTGGTATGGCCGTCTGTGCGCTATGCTCGACATGGACTTCCTCGCCATCGGCCCCGACGACCTCCGTCATCAGATGTGCAAGGAAATGATCGAAGAGGTGGAGGCCTGCTACGCCAAGTACGCTCCCAATAGGACCTTTACCATCACCTCTGACCTCGATGCCCTGGATGGCGTTGACGTTATCGTTACCGAGGAGTGGCGCTACATCAACCCCGAGTGCGGCGAAGAGGTTCTGGATCCCGACGACTACAACTCCTGGCTGGGCGATGCCGAGTCTTTGTACCCCTATCGCGTCACCAGCGAGCTGTGCAAGCGCACCAACAATCCCGACATCTTCTGCATGCATGAGCTTCCCTCTGTCCATAACGCAGATCACCGTGTCGGCAAAATGCTCCTCGACCAGTGCAAGAACGACCTCCATCGCGAAATCATCACCGAGGGCTTTGAGATTGCCGACGAGTGCTTTGAGGCCAACGCTTCGGTCATCTTCCGTGAGGCAGAGAACCGTCAGCACACCATCAAGGCCGTTATGTGTGCCCTTCTGGGTCTCTAGGAGCTGTATCAATGGAAAATGCAAAGTTAAAGAGCAGCAAGGTTTACGCATGGGTTCTCGTAATCGCGCTCGGCCTTATGTCTGCCGGCACGACCGGATCCTATAGCGTCATCGCGGGCTCCTTCGTCGCACCCGTGTGCGAGGAGTTCGGGTTTGACTATTCCATCTTCTCGTATTACTTCACCGCAACGCTCATTGGTCTTGCGGCAGCTCTTCCGTTTGTCGGAAAACTCATTCCCAAGGTCGTTGGCAAGGTTTGGCTCCCCGTTGTCGAGCTTATTTTGCTTGCTGCCGGCGCAGGCATGGCCTTCTACACCGAAGTCTGGATGTTCATCGCCGCTGGCGCCCTGATTGGCGTTTGCTTCGCCTTCACCACCGGCGTCGCCATGTCCGACGTTATTGACCAGTGGTTCAAAAAATCTGGTGGCCTGGCAATCGGTCTCGCTTGGGCAGTGAACTCGATTTACATGCTCATCATGAGCCCCGTCATCACCTCTGTCATCGAGGCCGCTGGCTGGAGGACTGGCTATCTGGTGCTCGCTGGCGTCTCCGCCGTGCTCATTCTCCCCGCTTCCGTCCTGATTATTCGCTATAAGCCTCAGGACAAGGGCATGCTGCCCTATGGCTACGTCGAGGGCGAGACGGTCACCGAGACCGAGGAGACGACCGAGGATAGCACGCGTGGCGTTAGCTATGCGCGCGCCATTAAGTCGCCTGCCTTCTTCTTCTGCATCGGCTTCCTCTGTCTCGTTCAGCTCACTTGCTGCATGAACCAGCTCTTCCCGACGTATGCTTCCGAGGTTGGTTTTAGCCCCATGGTGGGCGGCTTCATGGTATCCGCTGCATCGCTCTTCGATCTGTTCCTCAATCCGATCGTCGGCACCACTTGCGATAGGTTCGGCAGCACGAAGGCCATTCTGGGCTGGCTCGCTGTCTCCATCCTCTCCTTTGTCATGCTCATGATGAGCAGCGGCAACTCGACGCTCAGCATCCTCGCAGCAGGCGTGAACGACGTAATGTACGTCATCGCTGGCACTGCCCTGACCGTTTTGGTTATGGATGTCTTTGGCTCCCGCGATTTCGGTCGCATCTTCGCGCTGATCTGCTCCGTGGGCTATATCGTCGGCGCCTTTGGCATGCCCGTTATGATGAAGGTCTATGAGCTTGTCGGCTCCTTCCAGGGCGTCTTCATCTTCTGCATCGCATGCAACGTTATTATCGGCCTGTTCTTGCTGCTGGCAAAAAAGACTGGTAAGAACCTCTCCTGGGACGAATAGTTCGATTCGTCTTAGACATACGCTGTAGGGCTTAACCTGCAGCCGCTTTGGGGCATCGACTAACATCGGTGCCCTTTTTCATCGAATGTGACAAAGGAGCAGCCACTTTGTCACATTGAGTGGCATGTAAATCGAGGTCTAATACTTTTCCGAGAAGTGAACGGCCATACTTGGACCTCCGAAGCATCGACATTTTTAGACGTCAAACCCGCAGGATTTGGCTGGCAAAACCGCAGGAAATTGCATCTCGAAAGTGCCGATGCTTCGGGGGCCCGTTTTCACTCGTTCACTTCTCGGGAAAAGTATTAAACCTCGTTGTATGGGGTGCGGCTGGAGGGTGGTCATCGTTCAGTAGCTACCTCTTCCTTGTGAATCGCCTGAAGCGCAAGGCATAATGCATGTGACAAAGGGACGGCCCCTTTGTTGTGTTGATATGAGAGAAGAGTAGATGATCCTTTCGCTGGCCCCTATGGAGGGGATTACCGGGCATGTGTTCCGTCGCGTGCATGCGGAGTGCTTCGGTGCGCTCGATTGCTATTACACGCCGTTTTTGCCGCCGCCGCGGGTGGGAAACCGCTTTGGCGGCAAGGCGTTTAAGGAGATCGATCCTGCCAATAACCAGGGGCTCAACGTGGTGCCTCAGCTGATGTCCAAGAACGCGGACGAGTTTGTGTGGGCGGCACAGGTGCTCGCCGACATGGGCTACCGCGAGGTCAATCTCAACCTGGGTTGCCCTTCGGGAACGGTTGTCGCCAAGGGCAAGGGCTCGGGTTTCTTGCGCAATCTCGACGAGCTCGAGGCGTTCTTAAGCGATGTGTGCGAGCGGTCGCCGTTGCCGGTGTCGGTAAAGACCAGGCTGGGGCTGGAGAATGACGACGAATACGAGCGCGTGCTCGATCTGTATTGCCGCATGCCGTTGGCAGAGCTGATCGTGCATCCGCGCGTACAGAAGGACCGCTATACGGGCTCGCCGCGCAAAGAGTTTTATGGCGAGACGCTGGAGCGTGCGCCGTTCCCCGTGGCCTATAACGGTGACATTTTTGATCTTGAGGATATGGACGCGCTGGTGGAGGCCTATCCCGGCACGCGCCATGTGATGTTGGGGCGTGGCCTGCTCGCGAACCCCGCTCTGGCTCGCATGGTCAAGGGCGGCCCTGCTGCAACGGCTGCTGAGCTGCAGCGCTTCCACGACACGCTGTTTGCGGCATATGCAGAAGAGATTGGCGGCAATGCGGTCTTCCGCATGAAGGAGTGGTGGTTCTACGCCAAGTGCGCTTTCGCTGATCCCGCTACCGTCCACAAGATCGTACGCAAGACCAAAAAGGTCGACGAATACCGCGCTGCCGTCGAGCGCGTCTTTCGTGAACAGCCGCTTGCACCCACAGCTCGCTTCCACGGCTAACTAGTCATCGGGGGCGTTCTTTAACGACTGGTCATTTAAGGACGTCCCCAACGACTATGTAGCAAAAACATGTACACTAGCATCCAAAGATGTCGAAAAATGTCGACTTTGGATGCTGGTGTACATGTTTGGGTCCGACGGGGGAGCGGGCCTAGGCAATCAGTGCATCAAGTGTAATGAGCTCTCTGAGCCGCTCCGTGCGTGTTTGCCCATGGCGTTTGGCTTTTTCGTCAAACGCCTCAAGAATCGATTCGCCCACACGTGCTGGTATAACGACGCTCGGCTCATCGGAGATTGGTGGCCTTCCCAACTTGATGGTGCGACCTTTCGGTCACTCATCTTTTTCGTAGGCTTCCGCGGCTTTCTTCAACTCTCCGGGAGCAAACCCCATCATCTTTTCGAGCTGCTTAGCATCCATGGCGCCTCCTATCGATCGACATAATGTCGAGCGCCGGTTCTCGGATTCTCTTTTTGTATACAATTTTGTAGACAAAAATACAAGCAGTTCATCGGGCTAATTAGCTTGTTTTGACCCGCCTGTTCGATAGGAAATGAGCATTGACGGCTTCGATACTCCTTTGCTTTTCAGCTTGGAATTTGGATGCTCATTGAACTTCCGGAGGGGAGCCCTTTATTAAGCTATCGAGATTCTGGGCAGGAGCTCTCACTGGTCTTCGGTAATGGGGCCAGCTTAATTCGCGACACAGTGTGTCGCGAATGGGAGTAGTCGTTAGGTGTCCTTCAATGGCTACTCATATAAGAACGTCCAAGTGTCGGATTTTGTCATTTAGTGTCGTTCTCAGCGACTATTCTGGAGGGTCGTGGTCAAAAAAGGGCAAATATGAGTACTGTTGCCATTATGGTTGCATTTATTTTGCTATAAATTGTAGCTCCTGATGAGATTTGTTCCCATTAAGAGCTACTTTTATTGAACATATGAGGAGAAATAACGTCGTCTGCGGACGAATGGAACGTTGAATAGTTCCTGAAGTGATCAAAATCGCTGCTACTAAACAGGTAGCAGTACTCATATTTGCCCTTTTTTGACCACAGCCCTCTCGGAAACCTTTCCAGAGGCGTCAAACAGCCATAATCCAAAGGTCGCCTCAAACAATTAGCCGGCTAAGAGCCTCCGTGACTACCCAAAAGCTGTACGCCAGCATCCAAAGATGTCGAAAAATGTCGACTTTGGATGCTGGCGTACATGTTTGGGTCGTATGGGTTGGGGCGAGTCGGTCGCAACGCGAGTGCTAGAGCAGGTTCTCCTGTACCCATGCGATGATGTCACTCGATTCGTAGAGCGGCGCTCCGTCAATGAACAGGCAGGGAACCTGGCGTTTTCCGCCGACGGCGATGAGTGTCTGCTCGGCTTCGGTATCGGTCGTGATATTGCGCTCGGGAATGGTCACACCGTTATCGGCCAAAAAGCGCTTGACTTTTATGCAATACGGGCAGCCGGTCATAACGTAGAGCGCGAGCTCGTGATCAGTAGCCATAGGTCTCCAATCGGTTGAGGTTTCGATTGAAATACCCAAAGCCGCCGCGGTCTATGCACGCGCCAAAGACGACTCGATGGCCTGGACCAGAAACGCCGTAGCTCCGGTGCCGCAGGGCTTGTCGTAGTAGTCGATAAAGCGCTGGTCGGCAAGATAGCCGTGGGCGAGGCCCAGGTACGCTTCGTTCTGGGGTTCGCGTCCCCAGTTGAGACCAATCCAACGACGATGCATCGCGACAAGCTTGCGAGCCTCGCTTCCATTCGCATCGCCATCGCCCATGGCAATCGAGAGTTGGCCCAGAATAGCGCGTTCAAGTTCCTTCATGTCGTTCCATGTTTCGGGGTCCATGTCCAGCAGTGCTTCGTTTGCTGCGTCGATCGCCTCGTCGCCGTAGCGCTTCCGGGCTTCGGCGCCGTAGCGCTCCTCGTTTTCCTGCACGGTGCGCCAGCGCTCCAGTTGCGGCAGGACGGCGCCCATGAGCGAGACGGCTTCGTCGAGCGACATGCCGGTGTTTTGCGCCAGCCGTGGGGCACAGTCCTCGATCATCGCCTCCATCGTGGTCTCGTAGGTGTACTTGCCGTGGTCGTAGCACCACTTGCAGTAATGGTCGGTCGTGGCGCCCGTGGCATCGGTGCCGCAGTCGTTGGGCGTGAGTATCATGCCGCAGCTCTGGCAATAATGCTCGGGCATTTCAAGCAGATGAGACAGAGGCTCGCCGGTTACGGCGGCAATGAGCTTCATCATGTCGATGCCCGGGGTGACCTCGTCGCGCTCCCAACGGCTGACGGCTTGGCGTGTGACGAAGAGCTTGGCGGCGAGCTGCTCCTGGGTAAGGTGATGGGCGCGACGGATGGCAATGAGCTTTTCTGCGAAGGCCATAGCGGCTCCTTTCTGCTGGTTGACGGCTTAAGCATACGCGGCAGCAGGTGCCCTTCCAAGCAACCGTTGGTTGCATGACGGGGGACCGCGACAAAGAATTGCGCACAACGCCCCACACCTTCGTGCCGTACAATGACCGACATGGAACCTATTGCACACATACATACCGACCTGCCGCAGAAGTTCGGCATCCCGCGCAACAGCTTTTTGGCGCCCCATCTGCAGGGACGCATCGTCTTTGAGCCGGAATTTGCCTCCAACGCAGCGGTTGAGGGCCTGGATTCCTTCTCTCACCTATGGCTGCTCTGGCGCTTCGAAAACGGCACGCCCGGCGGCACGGCTCAGGACATAGCCGTCGATGCCAAGACGCAGGACAGGTCCGGCACCAACGCAAAATGGTCGAAAACCGTGCGCCCGCCGCGTCTGGGTGGAGCCGAGCGTGTGGGCGTGTTTGCCACGCGCAGTCCGTTTCGCCCTAATCCCATCGGTCTCACCTGCGTCAAGCTCGATCGTGTTGAGTTCACCGACGATGGCCCCATCATCCATGTGCTGGGGGCCGACCTGCGTGACGGCACGCCCATCTACGACATTAAGCCCTACATTCCATTTGCCGACTGTCACCCGGATGCGACGGGCGGCTGGATTGAGGACGCGCCGTGGCAAGAGCTCGATGTTGAGTTCCCGCAAGCGCTTCAAGACATGGTCCCGCCCGCAAAGATTCCTGGCTTGGTTGAGGTTCTTCACCAGGATCCGCGCCGCGCGGGCAGCAAACACGAGCCAAACCGCGTCTATCATCTGGCCTTCGCCGGGCTCGACATATCGTTTACGGTCGATGAAACCCAGCTAACCGTAGTTGCCGTCAACGACGCGCGAGACTAACCGGCCATTCGTCCGCACCCGTCAAATTAAGCGCCAAACCCCATGCCAAAACCGCCCACGCTGGTGGACAATAACGCCTATCGAAACAGTTTACTTTGCACGGGAGCTCAGCATGAAATACGACTTTAGCTCGCTAATCGATCGCCACGGCATGGACTCCATCGCCGTTGACTCCTGGGGCGAGATCCCCGGTATGGCTCCGAACGCACCCGACGAGGGCTTCGACCGCATTCCCATGTGGGTGGCCGACATGAATTTTGCCACGGTGCCCACGGTCCAGGAGCACATCATTCAGCGCGCTCAGCATCCCATGTTTGGCTACTTTAACCCGCGCTCCGAGTATTTCGACCGCATCATCGAATGGCAGAGCCGTCGCAATGGCGTTGAGGGCTTGGCGCCGGAGCATATCGGCTACGAAAACGGCGTGCTGGGCGGTGTCGTGTCCACGCTGCGCGCATATGTCCAGCCGGGCGATGCGGTGCTGGTCCACAGTCCCACCTACATCGGCTTTACCAAGTCCATCGAGGCTGCGGGCTATCGCATTGTCCACAGCCCGCTTAGGCTCGACGACCAAGGCGTGTGGCGTATGGACTTTGAGGACATGGAGCAAAAGCTCGCCCAAAACCATATCTATGCCGCGGTGTTCTGCTCGCCGCACAATCCCTGCGGCCGCGTATGGGAGCGCGACGAGATCGAGCGCGCCATGGATATCTATCGCCAGCACGATTGCGTGGTGATCTCGGATGAGATTTGGTCCGATATCATCCTGCCGGGTCACAAGCATATCCCGACGCAGTCGGTGAGCGAGGATGCCCGCATGCGCACGGTTGCCCTCTATGCGCCCAGTAAGACGTTCAACCTGGCGGCCCTGGTCGGCAGCTACCACATCATCTACAACGAGACGCTGCGCGACCGCGTGTGCGCCGTGTCCAACAAGACCCACTACAACGAGATGAATGTCCTTTCCATGCATGCGCTTATCGGTGCCTACCAGCCGCAGGGCTACGAGTGGGTGGACGAGCTCAACCAGGTGCTTGCCGACAATATCGAGTACTTCTGCAATTACGTGGACGAGCATTTTGAGGGCGTGGGCTATTCGCGTCCGCAGGGCACGTACATGGTGTTTCTGGACTGCACCGAGTGGTGCCGCGAGCATGGCTGCGATATTCAGTGGCTGCTCGACGAGGGGGCGCGCGTGGGCGTTGGGTATCAGGATGGCCGTCCGTTCCACGGGCCCTGCCACATTCGCGTGAATCTGGCGCTGCCGCTTTTGCGCGTTAGGGAGGCGTGCGACCGCCTGGACCGTTACGTTTTTAATGCACGGTAAGTGTGCGCTGCATGCGGGGCCTTCTGCCGCGTCGGCTGGAAGGCCCCGTATGGTAAGGCGTCTGTAACCATTGGGCGCTCGAGTGGATTCATTTGCTATTATTTTTAACCATTTCAGTCTGTAAGCAGGATCGTCCGGAGCTCGATGAAAAGACCTCGCCGCTCGGTTGCCATATCGTTGTTTGTTGCGCTTGCGGTAGCGTGTGCCTTTGTCGTAGCGATAGCCGGCTGTTCCGGGTCGAATGACGGAGCCTCGACGTCTGCATTAGAAGAACTGGACGCCTCGCAAGTCAAAGACGACGATCTTAAGACGCTCAACGTCGGCAGCGACCTCTATCCACCGTTTGTGTATACCGACGAGTATGGCGATATCGTTGGCCTGGATGTCGAGATATTGACCGAGGCTTTGGCCCGCATTGGTTACAAGCCAAAATACCAGCTGATCGATTGGGAAAAGAAGAAAGAGCTGCTGGCGAGTGGCGAGCTCGATTGTGTCATGGGTAGCTTTAGCATGACGGGTCGCGAAAGCGAGTATCGCTGGGCCGGTCCGTACCTTGCGAGCCGCCAGGTGGTCGCGGTCAATCCCGAAAGCGACATCTACACACTCGCCGATCTTGAGGGCAGGGTCGTGGGGGTGCAGTCCACCACCAAGCCCGAGGGCATTTTGCTCAACCGTACCAATGAAAACGTTCCGCAGATCAAGGAGCTCTACAGCTTCTCGGATCGCTCGTGCCTGAACCCGGCGCTCGTCGAGGGCCTGGTCGACGCTATCGCCGCACATGAGTCCTCGCTGCTCACCTATGAAAAAGACTATGGCGTGACGTATCGCATTCTGAACGAGCCGCTGCTGGAGGTTGGTTTGGGCACCGCTTTCGATATCAACGATACGCGCGGTATCGACGTTAAACTCACCCATGCTACCAAGAAATGCTTGCCGATGGCACCATGGAACACCTGGTGTCAAAGTACTTTGATGACCCCTCACCATTTTTGAATATGGAGGGCCTGTCGTGATCGATGCGCCCGACTACACCGCTCAGGAGCGGGGCAATCATTCGACCTGGGTATGGCTCCTTGCCGCCCTGGCGGGTATAGCGCTCTCGGTTGTTGCCGGCATGATGAGCTACGGCTACACCACGGCTCAGGCCGAGCAGTGCTTTGCCGACGTTGTCGACTACGTGGCGACGCAGAGCCTTTCCTACGATGCGTTCAATAGCGCCTATACGACCAAAAACCTGATTCGCGTTATGGAGATCGCCGGAGAGGTGGCGCGCGATATGGAGCGCGACGGATCGGTGGATAACGCCGCGTTGGAGCAATATGCTGACCAGCTCAACGTGAGCGCGCTGATCGTGACGGACGCATCGGGCAACCTGGTGTCCGAGTCCTCGACGGATGACATGGGCTACGAGTCGCTCGCTACGTATCTCAAAGAAGCGCCCGTGCTGGAGGTGGCAACCCATCCGCTTAAGTCCTATACCGCCCGCATCACGCTTGCGGATGATTCGGTTGCAGACATTGGTTGCGTGACCCGGCAGGATGGCGAGGGTATCGTTATCGCGGTAAGGCATCAGAGCGCGAAGGCAGTTGCAAGCAATACGCTCAAACTGCAGAGTTTGCTCGAAGGCTATGAAACCATCGATAGCGGCAATATCGTGATCGAAAGCGACGGCAAGGTCGTTGCGACCAATGCCGTCGAACCCACCGTATTGGGCGTGTTCGACCTGCCCGCGACGGACGCCATCATTGTCGACGAAATTAAGGATCGATGCCTGCCCGGCAAAGTCCGCCTGGTCAACGTCAACGGCGAGTGGTATTTGGGCACATACGGCAAAGCGCAAAAATTCTACGTGTACACCTATGCCTCGGCGCAGCGCTACTTTGAGGTCGTCGCGGCTGTCGCTGCCGGCGTGCTGGTGCTCTACAGCGGTGTTGTAGCCACTGTTGTGATGGTGCGCCGCCGCGCTGATCGTCGACGTTTGACGGACTTGCTGCAGCAGGAGCGCGACTATGGCGACAAGCTGGCAAAGGCGGCGCGTGAGGCCTCGTCTGCCAACTCGGCAAAGACGGAGTTCCTGCGTCGCATGAGCCACGATCTGCGCACGCCCATCAACGGCATCCGCGGTATGGTTGAGGTCGGCGATGCCAATGCGGACGATTTGCAAAAGCAGACCGAGTGCCGCTCAAAGATCTGGACGGCATCGGGACTGCTGCTCGACCTTGCGAATGAGGCCCTGGATATGAGTCGCCTGGAGAGCGGTCAGGTCGACCTGGAGCTTGTTCCCACAAATTTGGTGACCCTCAACCACGAGGTGCGCGATATTCTGGAGCGCCAGGCTGAGGAACGCCTGGTGACAATTATCTGCGATCAGCAGACGCTTAATCATCCCTATGCGCGGGTGAGCGTGACGCACCTCAAGCGCTTGTTGCTCAATATTGCCGGCAATGCCGTCAAGTACAACCGCCGGGGCGGCTATGTTCGCCTGGTGTGCCGCGAGGTGGAGCCAGCGGATGGCATTCCTGTCTATGAATACACGATCGCCGATAACGGTATTGGCATGAGCGAGGAGTTTCAACAGCACCTCTACGAGCCGTTTTGTCGCGAGGAGCAGCAAGTGGAAGGCGCTTCATCGGGAACTGGCCTGGGCGCGCCGATCGCAAAACAGTTGGTCGAGCTTATGGGCGGAACCATGAGCTTTACGAGTGTCTTGGGGCAGGGGACGACGTTTACCATCCGTCTGCCGTTTGAGAAGTGCACGCGCTCCGAGATCCCTCAGGCAGTGCGCGTGGACGCGGGGGACGGCGATGCGCTCCAGGGCTTGCTCGTAGAGGATAACGACCTGAATGCCGAGATCGCGCAGTTTACGCTCGCCCGCGCCGGTGCCGTCGTGACGCATGCCAAGGATGGTGTGTCTGCCGTCGAGAGGTTTGCCGCGAGTGCGCCGCACGAGTACGACGTGGTGTTGATGGACATCATGATGCCGGGCATCGATGGCCTTGAGGCCACGCGTCGGATTCGAGCGCTCGATCGCGAGGATGCCGCGACCACACCGATTATCGCCGTGAGCGCCAACGCCTTTGCCGACGATCGCAGGCTTTCGCGTGAGGCGGGCATGAACGCGCACCTGAGTAAACCAGTGAGTTCGCAGGAGCTCGTTGAGGCGCTTGCGCACATAGCCGCCGACGCTTTATAGGCATATGGCCCGGTTCCAATGTTGGTTGGAATCGGGCCATTATTTGTTTTGAAGGGCTTGCCTGGACCCTACTTCTCGTGAATCTGTTTGCCGCAGAGATGCTCAATCGTAATCTCGTAGAGTTGCACACCCTTAATGTCTTTGGCGATTTCTTCCTCGACCTCTTCGGCGGTGGGGTAGTACTTGAGCGCGAGCTCACGGACCTTGCCCTCGATAAATGCGGGGGTGTCGTTCGCCAGGCGGCAACGGCCAAAGACAACGGTGCTCTGCACGTAGGGAGCCCAGTCATCGTTCTTGTACCAGTCGTTTCCGTAAACGGTAAAGCAGACCTTGTCATCGCGCTTGAGTGCGTCGACCTTGTGGCCGGCTTTGGCGCCATGGAAATAAATCTTGTCGTGCTCGGCGTCGAAGAAGTAGTTGACGGGAATGGCGTACGGGTAGCCATCGTCGCCGTTGACGGCAAAGACGCCGCGCTTGCAGGTAGCGAGCAGTTCGCGCGCTTCCTCGTCAGTGATGGCGCGTTTCTTTCGGCGTAAGGGCCTAAACATCGTTGGCTTCCTTTCTGGTCGTGCGTGGTGGTTGAGCACAAACTATAGCGAAACGAATCCGTTTTTCTTGATGCGGGCGAGTATGTTTTTGAGCTTGTTAAAGTCGAGCGGTTTAGACAGATGGGCGTTCATGCCGGCATCGTGTGCCGCCTTGGCGTTCTCGACAAAGGCATTGGCGGTGAGCGCGATGATGGGAATGTCGGCTGCATCGACCTTCTCGCTCAGACGAATCGCGCGGGTTGCCTCGTAGCGTCCATGTCCGGCATCATAATGTCCATCAGGATCGCATCGAAGCTGCCGGCGGGATGCGATAGGCACAGATCGACGACTTCGTTGCCGTTGGCGGCGCGGGTGACCACGACGCCCTCGGATTCTAGCAGCGCCTGGGCAATCTCGGCATTCAATTCGTTGTCTTCGGCGAGCAGCACGTTCATGTCGGCGAGCGAGCAGTCGAGCGCCCTCTCGACCGTATTCGCCCGCGTCTGGGGGTTCTTGTCGATATCGAGCGGAATTTCCACGTAGAACGTGGTGCCCACATGGAGTTCGCTGGTGACTTCGATGGTGCCGCCCATCAGTTCAATAAGTGACTTGACGATTGGCATGCCCATGCCGGTTCCTTGGAACTTGCTGCGCGCATCGTCACCTTCTTGGGCAAACGGCTCATAGATATGCTTTAAAAACTCGGGAGCCATGCCAATGCCGGTATCCGAAACGCTAAAGCAAAAGAGCGCGCGCCCATCATCGAGTGGCTTGGTCTGTGAGCTAAAGGTGACGGAGCCGCCGTGCTTGTTGTACTTAATGCTGTTGTCTAACAGGTTGATCATGATCTGTCGGATATGGGTGGGACTGCCGATCATGTATGGCCCCGTGGCGTACGGCAGACTATTGTCCTGCATTGTGATGCCGTTACTGGACGCGCGGAGCTTGCACAGCACCAGCGTATCGTCACAGAGCTCTTTGAGGTTAAAAGGCGCATGCTCCAGTGTTAGCTTGCGGTCTTCGATTTTGCCCATCTCGAGGATGTCGTTGATCAGCGAGAGCAGGTGATTGGCGGCAACGCGCGCCTTGGCACGGCTCTCGCGGGCGACTTGCATATCGCCTTCCTTCAATTCCTCGATCTCGATAAGGCCCAGGATACCGTTGAGCGGCGTACGGATGTCGTGGCTCATGCGCGTGAGGAATGCCGTCTTTGCGGCGTTGGCAGCATCGGCTTTTTTGCGCTCGGTTCGAGCGCGCACGAGCGCCCAGATGAGCAGGACGATGCCGACCGACAACATACCGATGAGGGTAGCTGCAATGGCGGTGCGGTTGCGATAAAGGAATTGAAGTGTGTTGGATTCCTGGGTCGTGTACGACGTGGAGGAGAAATTGCTTGCGGAGAGCGATTCTCCGGCATTGATGATGCCCTTGTTGATGATTCCCAACGGCTCGGGTTTTCCGCGCGAAATCCAGCACGAGAGCTCACAGGTGCCAGGGAGCTCGGCCGTCTTGCAGTCCTCGAGATCGTAACGGTCACCGATGGTTTTTACGCGTGAACTGGGAGCGACGATGCAGTGCACCGTTCCCTTCCTGAGGGCGTCGAACGCTTCATCGTCGGATTGGTATTCGGTTACGGTCGCTGTGGGGAACAGACTTTCAAGTGCATTTTTGTTGACAAACGACGATTTGGTACAGGCGATGTTCTGAAGGTCTTTGTTCAGGTTGCTGCCGGTGTGGATGGCGGTGAGGGACATGGTCCCCAACGATATCGACTGCACAACGCCTGTTTGCTCGGCAAACCAGTAATTTCGGTATACCGGTAGCGCAACGTCTATGCTTCCCTTTGACAGGGCCTTTGGCATCATCTTGTAGCTATCAAAGGCGACGGTTTTGACCGTAATGCCAAATTTATCGTGCAGCGTCGTCGCAAGCGATGCGAGCGAACCTTCCATTTCGCCGTCTTCGTCTTCGTTACAGTAGGGGAGTTTGCCCGTAATGTAGCCGAGCGTGATGGTGTTGTCATTTGCTTTGAGCCAGGAACGTTCGGGGCTGTTGAGCGATGATGAACCGCTGTTTTGGGCCGAGTAGTTAGATTTGACTTCGTCGATATAGCGTGGGTTGACGCGGGCGATTGCCGTCATGGCGGCATTGATGTCATTCATCAAATCGGGGCGGCTTTTGGGAACGGCAAAATAGTAGTCGCTCGAGCCTACGTAGAACATGGGCGAGGCATCGGGCGACGAAATGGTGTCGTTCATGATGACTGCGTCGACCTCGCCGTCTGCAAGCGCCTCAAAGAGGGCACCGACAGTGTCGATTTCTTTATAGGTACAGGTGATGCCTTCGTTGGCGAGCCACTGCTGGCCAACGAAGGTTTGCATAACGCCGGGGTTGCAGCCGATGGTAAGGCCTTGGAGCGCTTGGGGTCACCCTTGGCCAGATCGTCTCGATCGGGCTTGGCGTAGATGAGGTAGCGCTCGGTGCCCTCGGGGTTCGAGGAAAAGAGCAGCTTTTGGGCGCGTTCCTCGGAGTAGGAGATGTTGGGCATGAGGTCGATCTCGCCCGCCTCGAGCATGTCCATAAGCTCAGTGAAGGTGCCGGAGACGTATTCGTACTGCCAGCCGGGCGTGTAGTACGACAGAGTCTGGAGGTACTCGTAACCCCATCCCGAGAGACGCTCGCCGGGGGTGCCGTTCTGGAAGCCCTCGTTGCTGACGAGCCAACCGACGCGGACCGTCTTGACTTGCTGATCGGTATTGGCGGCATAGGCGGGGGCGGGCATGATGGTGCTCAGTACGGCGAGCACGGCAAGCGCGACGGCCAGGGTGTGATATATAACTGAACGAAGGACAGCGGAAGCTCTCACATGCAATCCTAACGAATCGAGACATTACCGCATAAGGATACCAGCTCAACCCGCCTGGTCAGCAGCTGCACCGCAAAACGGTCCCGCCCGGCACTTGGGGACAGTCCCTTTCTGCCGGCACAAAAGGAACGTCCCCAAGTGCCGGGTGTGGGACAATAACGAGCGAATGTGATTGGGCGTCTGGAAAAGGGGTCGCGATGAACAAGTTGAGGACGCTTGCCGATGTGTTGCGACAGGCTGGCTTTGCGCGCATCACGGGCCTGTTTCTTATCTTCTATCTGCTGTGCTCGACGGCCGTCTGGCTGTCCGAGCCCACGACCCTCACGTTTGGCGATGGACTTTGGTTTAGCTTTGAGACGGTCTCGACGATCGGCTTTGGCGATATCCCCGCCGAAACGCCGGTTGCCCGCGGCATTACCGTTATCCTAAGCGTCATCAGTATCTTCTATATCGCCATGCTTACGGGCGTGGCGGTGAACTACTGCAATACGCTCATCAAGCTGCGCCAAAAGGACACCATGGCGCGCTTTATGGACGATCTTGAGCATTTGGAAGAACTCGACCGCGATGAGCTCGCCGATTTGTCGCGCCGCGTGCGCGAGTACCGTCGCCGGCAACGATAGAACGGGTGCCGCGCGTCACGACGAGGGGGATTGCATATGAACATCACGGTGTACCTGGGCGCGAGCGTCGGCAACGACCCGGCGTTTCTGCCTGCAGTGCGAGAGCTCGGCACGTGGATTGGCTCCAATGGCCACGCGCTGGTATACGGCGGCTCCAAGTCGGGCCTGATGGGCGCGCTTGCCGATAGCGTGCTCGATGCTGGCGGGCATGTGACGGGCGTTGAGCCGAGCTTTTTTATCGAGGCAGAGTTTCAACACGACGGTATTGACGACCTTATCGTGACGAGCGACATGGCCGAGCGCAAAGCCAAGATGATCGAGCTCGGCGATGCGTTCATCGCATTTCCGGGCGGCACGGGCACGCTCGAGGAGATTGCCGAGGTCATGTCCGCCGTGTCGTTGGGGCATCTGAGTGCGCCGTGCATTCTGTACAACCTGGATGGGTACTACAACGACCTCAAAGCCCTGCTCGGGCACATGATTGATAAGGGGCTTTCGAGCTCGAAGCGCCAACTCGGCATCTACTTTGCCGACGATTTGCGCGAGATTGCCTCGATTATCAACGGATAAGTCTTGAGCCTGCCCCACTATGACTCCCAATGGTGCCGTTTGCGGCGCAGATGGTTGGCTCGTTCGGACAACGCTCGCTCTACAATAAAACGTATCTATGTCGACTTTGATCGCGGGAGGACCCGATGGATAACCTTGCCAAACCCACGAACCGAGCGCTGTTTTTGGTCAGCGTTGCCGTGACCGGTACACTCGCGGGTGCTGCAGTCTGGCTATTTTTCTTTGCGATGGAGCACGGCATTGATTATTTGTGGACCGAGGTCCCGCATATGCTGGGTGTCTCTTCGCCCGAACTCGCCAGCGGCCCGTTTGGCTTTTTGCCGTACCCGTTTTTCGTTTGCCTGTTGGGCGGCTTGGTGATTGGCCTGTACGAAAAAGATGACGGGCATCAAAACCGATGACCTCAACCAGGTGATGGCAAAGGTTAAGCAAGACGGGCGCTACCCGTACGACAACCTGGTCAAGCTTTCGCTCGCGGCATTGCTGCCGCTGCTGTTTGGTGGAAGTATTGGACCGGAGGCCGGTCTGACCGGCGTTATCGCAGGTCTGTGCAGCTGGGTCGGCGATCGTATGCGTCGCTTTGGCACCGAGTTTAGGGAGCTCACGCTGCTGGGCACCCAGGCTGCCCTGACGGCGCTCTTTACCGCGCCCGTGTTTGGCTTTGTGGCGCCGCTTGCCGGAAGTGCTGACGGCCAGGGTGCCGGCGATGGCGAGGATTCCGAATCCGGTGAGATCACCATCAGGCTGCCCAAGGCGCAAAAGACCGTGGTTTACGGCATCGCGATTGCTGGCGGCCTGGGCACCTACCTGCTGCTCGGCCAGCTCATGGGCGGCGGCATGGGCATGCCCAGGTTCGAGTCCGCCGTGGTGGGCAACCTGGAGCTTACCTGGCTCATCCCTCTGTCGCTGATCGGAACAATCTGCGGCTGGCTGTACTTTGTCTCTGAGCACGCGAGCGAAGCGCTTGCTCATGCAATAGGGGCGCGCCCTGTCGTCAAAGCCATGCTGGCCGGTCTGGCGCTCGCCATCTGCGGCACGGTCCTGCCCTACACCTTGTTTGCCGGCGAGACGCAGGCCGACGTGCTCATGGAAACCTATCTGTCCATTCCCGCCGGCGTGCTTATCGCGACCGGTCTCGTTAAGGCCATGCTGACGCCCGCCCTCATCAACCTTGGTTGGCGCGGCGGCCACTTCTTCCCGGTTATCTTCTCGGGCGTAAGCCTGGGCTATGGCCTTGCTATCCTCACCGGCGCCGATCCGGTCTTTTGCGTCGCCGTTTGCACGGCCTCGACGATGGGCGCCGTTATGCGTCAGCCCGTCATGGTCGTGGGCCTGCTGCTCATGTGCTTCCCACTCAAGGGTATCGTCTGCATTATCATCGCGGCCGTCATCGCCGCCGGTATCCCACTGCCCAAGCCGCTGCGCAAGTAGCGCGGTTAATCGCGAGTCAACTCCAGAGGGGTACGAGATGATCCTGTACTTTAACGCGACGGGGAACAGCGAACATGTGGCGCGTCGCATTGCGGCGGCGACAGACGACAAGGTTGTGTCGATTGAGCGTTTTGATGTCGAAGCCCTTCGCCTTGTTGCGACGGAAGGCCCCTGCCAGCTGGGATTTGTTGCTCCGGTGTATGCCTGGGGTCTGCCGACACCGATTATCGAGTTTTTGAAGACTGCCGACCTGTCGATTGCTGCCGGTGCAAAGGGCGGCGAGCGCCCCTATACGTTCTATGTTTCGACGTACGGTTCGACGACCGGCCAATCTGCCAAGTTTGCCCGCGACCTGCTGCACGAGCGTGGGCTCGAGTTAGATGCGGCGATGAGCGTCAAGATGCCCGATACCTGGACGCCTGTTTTCGACCTGTCTGACCCTCAAAAGGTTGAGGGTATCAATAGAGCTGCCGAGGCGCAGATTGATGCCGTGATCGAGGCGGTGCGGGCACGCCGCACGGGCAACATGATGCGCCATCGCGTGCCTCTGTTTGCATCGTGCGCGTATCACGCAATTGGGCTGCCGCGCATGCAACAGACGAGCAAGTTTGCCGTCGATGCCGATCGCTGCATCGGCTGCGGCCTGTGTGCCAAGCGCTGCCCCATGGCGGCGATTGAGATGCGCGACGGCCTTCCCGTCTGGACAAAGCCGGAGTGCGCAGCCTGCCTTCGTTGCCTGCACCATTGTCCCAAATTTGCCATCTCGCACGGTAAGCGCACGGCATCCCACGGTCAGTACAGGCATCCCAAGCCAGGTGTGAGGATGTAGCGGCTGCTGGCCGCGCTACTTCCAAACCGCGAGCGCCGCAGTGCCCAGTACGATGAGGGCGAGACCGATGGCGCTGCGCCGCGAGACCTTTTCGTTGAATGCCAAGCGCGCAAATAGTACCGATACGACAATCGATAGTTTGTCGATCTGCACCACGACGCTCACCTGGCCTGCGGCGATGGCATAGTAATAGAGCAGCCACGATGCTCCGGTCGCGATGCCCGATGCCGCGAGAAATACGAGCTCGTAGCGGTCTACGTGCACGGCTTGGCTCATCTTGCCTTTAGCTGCCACGATTGCCCATGCCATAACCAGTACCACGCAGGTGCGGATTGCCGTGGCCAGGTTTGACTCGACGCCTTCGATGCCGATCTTAGCGAGGACGGAGGTGAGTGCTGCGAACATGGCGGCGCCGAGGGTGTAAGCGAGCCAGGTCCGGTCTTGCTGCTGCTCGGGTCCGGCGGATTGCTGCTTCTCGGTCATTAAAAACGTGCCGAGGGTAATGACGGCGGTTCCCACGAGCTTAACCGCAAGGTTGCTCGTCTCGCCAAAAAGCACGATGGCGATCAGCGCGGCGAGCACGGTGCTCATCTTGTCGACCGGTACGACCTTATTGACGTCTCCGATGCTCAATGCCTTAAAGTAACAGATCCACGAAGCGCCGGTAGCGAGTCCCGAGAGGACGAGAAAGAGCCAGGATCTGGGTTCGATGCTGCCAATGGTTCCAATGGATCCAGAAATGTCCGCCATTGCCCAGGCGAAAACGAGCACCACGCAGGTGCGAATGGCCGTCGCGACATCGGAGTCGGTCTGCTTGATGCCGCATTTGGCCAAGATGGATGTGATGCCGGCAAAGAATGCTGACGCAAATGCTGCGACGACCCACGACACGGGTTGAGCGCCTCCTCAAAAAAGACCACGCCAGATCTATGGCGCATGTCCAATGATACCGCGCTTGCCTATAGGTTGCGTGCCCGGTAGACCTTGGTGCTGATGGCGCAGCTGACAGCGCCAAGGACGACCGTTGCCAGCGCGGCAATTCCTGCGCACAGGAAGCCAAGAACGGAAGGATCGGGATTCGCCCCGGCAATCATCGACATGAGCTGGTTGCTGATGGGGTTGAATGAGTTTAGCGTGACCATGATAAGGCACATGTATAGGGCGTATAGACCAACGGATAGGCGTTCCGCCTTCATGTGTTCAAATCGAAAGAACAGAGGCAGTACCAAAAACACCGCCATGAGGGAGAAAAGCATCGATATTGCCGAGGCGATTGCGGTCTCAAAGACGGTCTCTCTCGTGGAGGGGATACCCACGCTGTTTAAGATTGGGATGGCGACGATACTCAACAGCACGGCCGCGCACGTCATGATGACCGAGAAAATAGTGATGCACAGGTAGCGTGCGCTGACGATGCCTTTGCGTGAGATGGGCAACGTTGCCCGATAGCGCTCCCATCCGTTTTGGTTGTCGAGCCCGGCCAGCGACGTCATGGCCATGATAGGCGACATGGCACTGATCGCGAAGGCGCCGACGGCGCTCATATCGGAATCACCATTCGATGCCCTGACGGCGGTCAGCACGACGAAGATGAACAGGCCGACACCTGCGATGCTCGGGACGAGCGTGCGAACGATGGCAAGCTCGGACATAATGGCGCGTTTCATTTCGAAGCCCCTTTCAGTATGAGGTGCAGATAGTCATCAATGGTTGCCCGATCGCAGGGAATCTCGGGGAAGGCCTTGAGCGTTTCACGACGGTTGGGCACGAGCACGTCCACGCTATAGGCGTGGTGGACGGCACGGGCGCCTTCGACGCAAGCCATAAGCTCGGCGGCCTGCGCTTGGGTGCAGTGGGCGATGCCAGCGCGGTCGGTAATGTCCTCGCGTGGCAGGTCAAACACAATCGAGCCGTTATCGATGCAGATGACGCGGTCGGCAGCGCGATCGAGGTCGGACGTA